>OBIB01000015.1_pt1 | contig 56892 bp, 30 predicted proteins | sample 1496261 | NCBI WGS metagenome assembly OBIB01 (sample SAMN05065771, study PRJEB22554) | human gut metagenome | biome: ENVO:2100002; feature: ENVO:00000062; material: ENVO:00002003 | host: Homo sapiens | place: USA
AATCCCGACGATGCTTCCGGCCTTCCTACCTATAATGCTACGGTAGATGAATGCCTGATCAATGATCTTCGCCTCTACGCCTTTCCTGTAAATAATGAGGGAAAGCTGATAGCAGAGAATCTTCCTGCGCCATTGGCAAGCATGATGCTGAATGAGAAAGCTGCAGAATATCAGCTCACCATCACTCCTGGTACGTATCATATCTATGTTGTTGCCAATATGAGTGATGTATTGAGTAATCAGCCTATTGAGAATGAGGATGATCTCAAAAAGGTAACACTGAATTATGGTGTCGGAACAAAGCCAGGTATGCCTGTCTGCACGAATATTCCGATGATTTATGAGCCTGAGAAGGATGCTACTACTGGTGAGCTTGTAGAAACCAAGATTACTCCAACAGGCAATAAATATACAGAGGTGATTGCCAATATGAAGTTTACCTGCGTCAAGGTGAAGTTGAATCTCATTTTCGACCCAACCCAGGCAGATGTAAATGCCAACTTCGGTGGCAAGTCTATTCTTATCGATAACATCGTAGCCAATAAGCTCTCTCCATTTACCAATCTCTATTGGGGCGGTAAATTCGTAAAAGAATCTCTGGCTGATGGCGAATATAAGACAGGTATTCAAAGTAATCTATATAATTCTCAGCCTTCTGATGCTCCAGCTGTATATTATACAGACTGGGATGACCATACTTCAGAAGCAGAAGCAAACAATAAGAATGATATTGTAGGTAAAGGAAATTCCACACCTGCCCCAATAGATGCTGCAAAAAAGTGGCTCTTCCAGAGCACCTATTATCTCCCAGAGCGTTATATTTCGTCTGCTGCCGACCGCAGCTACTTAACCATCAATGGCAAGGTAGCCAATTCTGCCAGCAACGATTATCGCATCGATTTGGGTCATAAGAAGGATGAAACTAGCGCATCAGAAGTGCCAACCTTCCCTCGTGGTACCTATTATGAGATTACCGGCAGAATCAAGTCGCTGGGCAACATGGAGCTGAATTGCAATGTAAGCATCAAGCCATGGGAGCCATTATCAATAGATGCCGACTTCAACCATACTACATTGTGGGTAAGCAAGACGAAGGCTAGTGTTACGTCAACGACAACCGATTTCATTAACTATGAGTCGAATGCAACCATTACAACAGAAAATATTGGTTGTGAGACAAAGATTGATGGTAAAGATCTAATTATACCAGAACTGGATATGCTTACAAAGCAGATTAAGCTCAGAATAAATAAGGATATTAACTATTCTGCCTATAGTGGTTATAAAGGTACTGCTAAAGTATGGATCAAGGCTGGTAACATTAAGAAATACATTGATGTAGATTATGATGTTACACCTTATCTGGATGTTACAAAAAAAGTGGTCATCTATTATAATAAAAAAGATGAATCTCAGAATAGCAGAAGCATAGAATGGGATACTAATCTTGGGGGTATCAAGTTGTTAGAGACCAAACTTACAAAAGGTAAATCCACCATCGAAATGAATTTAAAATCATCGGATGCAGCCACAGGTGTCTTCACAGTAACAGCAACAAGTGATCCTGTAACGACCACCATTTATGATTTTAAGGTAACACCCCAAAATGATACTACGGATGTCAAATATAAAACTGTTCGTGTAATTGTGCGTCCTCCTATCGGTGACTATCGTATCTATTTCAGAGCTATCAATGACCGAAGTAAATATAATGGAGGTAACGGTTCCGATAATTTCAAGGGAATCTTATCAGAAGAAGATAAAAACAACTGGAGCGATGGATGGAATGAGGATGCAAATGATACAAGTGTTCCCCAACCAGACAACCACCGCATCTATGTATATACCCAGATAGGTGAAACAGAAGATGCCGTTACAGGAAAAGGTTGGATTTTTACGAAAGGACCGGCCGATAAAAATGGATGGCCTGGAGAAGAAATGGTGGCCGACATGACTAACACCGGATGGTATTACAAAAACTTCTCTAAAGATGCGAAGAATGTATCATATACAAATGGAGCAGATGTAGAAGGTCCAAAAACTATTAAGCCAGGTGAGACATTGATTATGTTCAGTAATAATACATATCTAGATCAAGGATATAGTTTACACCGTTGTCCTCATCATCTAGAGCCGGGTATTCCTCTCTTCGATTATGAAGATCGTGAAGGATGGATCGTATATGACCCTACATCCGATCCTATATGGCATGTATATGATAACATGCCTGAAATTGAAGACATAGAGTACAAGGTATATACCCAGTTTGCGCTTTTTGGATGGTATAAGGTATATGGTATCGCATCAGGAACAAACCAGTTTACCATTTGGGATACTAAAGCCAAAAAAAGCTGGAAATGCGAGAAGGTGGGAAAAGATTGGTATAAAACAACCATCAATTTGAAAGCAGTAAAAGGGGAACACGAAAAAAACATCCTCCTGAAAACGGAAGACAACGATAATTCTCCTACTATTACACTCTTCAATGGCAATAGTTTCAAAGACGATACAGGCTATTACAAAGATGGAAAATGGTATCAAGGTAAGCCTAAAGAGGCGTAACTGAATAAATAATATTGGAAAAAAATGAAGAAGATAAAGCATTTAATGATATGGATGGGATTGCTCCTTTGCCTTGTTTCTTGCAAGGATGCAATGGAGACTATCGGACTCGGCGGGGATGAAATCCCTGCCGAGGGGGTAACCTTGAACATTGAGTTGCCCAACTTCTCCGAAAAGAAAATTAATACTAGAGCGGGCGCTGATGAAAGCATTAGTAAAGTTACTGCTGTGTTTTATAGCGAAAGCAATACTTACAAAGGTATGGCGAATGTCAACATTGAAAGCAAGAATACAGACGGAACGTATCAGGCAAAAATCAGTAATATCCCATCTGGAACAGTTACTGTTCATCTGGTAACAAACGTAAGCGATCTCGAAGAGACAGAAGCAAAAGATTTGCAAAACATTGCGTTAGCTACACCTAGAACAATAGATACAAGCAGCCCTGTATGTTGGGGTAGCGTATCTCTAAATACCCTCTTGGATGGAACAGCAACAGTCTGTCTGTTGAGACAATATGCCAAGGTTACCTTGAAAGTTGCTGATGCGGTAAAGACTGTTTTTCCTGAAGAAGATGCTGGTCTTATCATTAATAATACCGCTGCCAAGAGTGCTATTGCCCCTGCTGATTATAATGTCCTTACTGAAGACTTAGCAGCAACAACAGAATTTAGCAACACTAATGTTGGCAATGAAACTAGCCGTGAAGTAGCGGTAACTGAAACTTCTGCAGGTGAAGCTAACGTTATCATCAAGGCTAAATACAAGGGTAAAGAAGGTTACAAAGAAGGTTACTATAAAGTGGGGCTTTACAAGGATGCAACAACCAAGAAGGACCAGTATGCCCTCTTGAGAAACCATAACTATACCATCACCGTAAACAAGGTGAATGATTATGGTTTTAAGACTTTGGACGAAGCCATCAAGGCTAAACCGGAAAACAGAATAGAAGCAGAAATCGTTGATGACAATCCTGCCATCACCAAGATGATTGCCTGCAAGGATTATGAACTTGGTGTTAGTGACGACCTGTCCGTAAAAGCAACAGCAGCTGAAGCAACTGAAGCAATTAAAGCAACCATAACTTTGGTTACTACGCTCTCTTCTGCAACAAGTGCTGACGACAAACTCTACGGAGTAAGCATCAATCCTCCTGCAGATAGCTGGATTACGTTTGACAAGGATAAAGATGTAACAGAAACGAAACTTCCGGAATCAGAAAGAAAGTCATCACCTGGCATGAAATATGTTCTGACGTTTACGCTGAATCCAAACATTCATGAAACCCCAAGAACAGGAACGGTTACGATATCTTCTGGTGATCTCAAGCTTGATGTGAAGATAACTCAGGCGGGCTACGATTTCATGAGAGACGACCCTAATCGTAAAGTTATCATGTATAATAATGGCATTAAGTATCAAGAGGACTATTTTGACTGGTTGGATAATAAAGTTAAAGGAATCAGACCAGATCAAATGCAAGGCGTAAAAAGAAATGATGGTCTTCATTTTACTGTAGGAAAGAATGCCTACAGTTATAAGATTCCTAAAAAGACAGGGGATAAACTGCCAGAGAATGTTCCGACATATAACGATGGCCATTTCACTGTTAGAGCTGACGGAGATGACTACTGGAAAGTGACGTTGAATGATAATAGCGATAATAATTATAATCTTTGGAAAGGCACCTTTACGATAACAAATGCAAATGGAATCAACATCACCTACACTGTTTATCATACTGGTATCTTCCATGAGATAACAGAGGATATGGCAAACAAATATGAATTAGCAGAGGGTGGTGATGACGAGCTAAAGGTAAAAGGTATGTTCTATTATGGTGTAGTGAAGGTGCAGGGACAAACTAAAACCTACATCATGCTTGACCGTAACCTGGGTGCTACCGACAATAGTCCTTATGTACCAGACATCAATGAGTTCCAAAAAAACAAAGGTGCCATCGGTGGATACTTCAAGATTGCAGATGATAAGGATAAGGATAAGGATAAGAAGCTGTGGAATCTATCCTCTACTCTATCTCCTGAAGGCTTTGAAATACCAGAGAAATCGGTTTTTGAAGACTTGGTTGCGAATGATACGCTTAAAACAGAGGTACGCCATACTGCTCTTGGAGAATCGTACTATTGTACATTTATGAATACAACAAGCTCTGAGTTGAAAACCATCTATCTGCCATACGGAGGATATCTGGAAGGTGAAAGCCATAAATATCCAATGCACGTGGTCTTTTGGACCAAAACACTAGTCTCTGGAACACAAGGATTCAGTGGAAAAAGTCCGGAATATGGGTACTGGTATAACTATTTCGACGTGTACAACGATAAGAAGGGTTTTTCCAACGTACGTTTCGTGAGTGGCAGTAATGGTAATAACACCGGCCGTTACAAGGCGATGCCTTTACGATTAGTGCGTGTTCTTCCATAAAGATAAGTGATAAATACAAATAACATCTTTGCTCCACGGATTACGCATGGATTTTAAACGGAAGCTCGACCTGTTCGGTCTATGAGATGACGCAGATTTTCCGGGTAAAGGGTGGGTGAAGAGTATTTCTGATACTGGCGTGCTAATCAAAACCAACAGAGGATAAAAAGGTGGATTTTCAGCAGAAAATCCACCTTTTACACTATATCCTCCGTTTTGTCCACCTCTTTTCCGTGTATTTTGTGTACTTTTGCGGCTGTGTATGAATCGCAGCAGGAAGTAACTTCCAAAAGCTGCGGCTTCATGCTACCAGCAAATAACAAGCAACAAAATAAAAACAAGCCTAAAGAATAAACAATGAATAAGAAAAGACATTTTTTACTCTCGGCTGTGCTCGCCACAACATTGGCAGCCAACGCCCAAGTAACCATCAACGTAGATGCCTCTAACCCAGGCGTCAAGGTTTCACCTAATTTATATGGTATCTTCTTCGAGGATATCAACCATGCTGCCGATGGCGGTCTCTATGCCGAACTCATCAGCAACCGCTCCTTTGAGGATGACGACAAGAACATCCCTACCTGGAAAACTGCGGCTCAGAAAGGTGCAAAGATCCAGACACAACTCATCAACAAGGGTCTGCTCAACAATGCACAGGGCAAGGCTCTCCAGCTTACCATTGCGGCAAAGCCAGCTGCCACAGCCTCTCTCATCAACGAAGGCTTCTGGGGCATCAACGCCGTTCAGGGCAGAACCTACAAGCTCTCTTTCTGGGCAAAGGGTAGCTACAAGGGCGGATTGAAGGCTCGCCTCACCAACGCCAAGGGCGACAAGGTGTATGCAGAAACAGCACTCAATGCCAAGGTTGGCAAGAAGTGGACCAAATATACAGCTGAACTCACAGCCAATGCCAACGATGCGAAAGCACAGTTTGAACTCGTAGCCGACGGCAAGGGTACCATCGTTCTGGATGTGGTAAGCCTCTTCCCTCCTACTTTCAAGAATCGCGAGAACGGCTTGCGCCCTGATTTGGCTCAGCTTCTCTATAACATCCATCCTAAGTTCGTCCGCTTCCCTGGCGGTTGCTACGTAGAGGGACAGGAATCTCCAGAGAATGCATTCCACTGGGAGAAGACCATCGGTCCTATCGAGGAGCGTCCGGGTCACAAGAACGTAAACTGGCGCTACCGCACCAGCGACGGTATGGGATTCGATGAGTATCTGCAGTTGGCTGAGGATTTAAACGCCAAGCCTCTCTATGTAGTAAACGTAGGTTTGTGGCACGGCGGTATGACTCCAGTGGATAGCATCCAGCCTTGGATTGACGAGTGCATGAATGCCCTGGAGTATGCCAACGGCCCTGTTACCTCTAAATATGGAGCCCTGCGTGCCAAGAATGGTCATCCGGAACCATACAACATCGAGTATCTGGAGATTGGTAATGAGAACAACCAGCCGGATCCTGCGGCTCAGAGCGACCATTACTACGAGCGCTTCAAGAAATTCAAGGATGCCGTTCTGGCGAAATATCCTAAGATGCATCTCATCGGCAACGTGGTAGCATGGGGCGATGACAACCCTAAGTGGGAAAGCAACGAGAGCGTAGAACTGCTCGACGAGCACTACTACAGAAGCCCTGCCTGGTTTGCAGAGAACTTCAACAAGTATGATAACTACGACCGCAAGGGCAGCGAGATTTATGTAGGCGAATATGCCGTAACCCAGGGCTTCGGCAATATGGGCTCGCTCGATGCAGCACTCGGTGAGGCTGTCTATATGATGGGCATCGAGAACAACAGCGACATCGTGACCATGGCATCCTACGCTCCTATCTTCGCCAACCTCAACAACCGTATGTGGGCACCGGATATGATTCAATATACATCTGATAAGGTATTCGGAACTCCATCTTACTACGTTCAGAACGTGATGGCGAACAACATCGGTACCCGTGTATTGAAGGTGAACCAGGAGAATCCATACAAGTATGAGCAGACCCAGGTGAAGCCAGCCATCTGCCGTGTGGGTATGGGAACATGGGGCACCCAGGTTTCTTTCGAGGACAAGGGCTACAGCGATGAGAACGGCAAGGCGCTGCCAATGACAATGCAAGAGTTGCCTACCGATATCCATGGACAGTGGAAGACTGAGGGCAGCCTCATCAAGCAGACCAGCAACGAGGAGAGCTGCATCCGTCTGAACCCAGGCGAGATTACCAGCAACGGCTATATATATAAGGTACGCGCGAAGAAGGATGCCGGAAACGAGGGTTTCCTCATCATCTTCAACTACGTGGATAAGAACAACTACTGCTGGTTGAACCTTGGTGGCTGGAACAATACCCAGCATGGTGTGGAGTCTATCGTGAATGGTGCCAAGAGCCAGATTGCTACCTGCCCAGGCAAGATTGAAACCGGCAAGTGGTACGATATCGAGCTGAAGGTGGTAGGCGACAGCATCTTCGCCAAGTTGGATGGCAAGGAGGTATTTGCTACCAAGTTGAAGGCGAACACCCTTCCTGGCATCTTCTCAACAGCAACGCTTGATGAGAAGACGGGCGAGGTAATCCTGAAGATTGCCAACACCAGCACCGAGCACACCACAGCGAAGATCAATCTTCAGGGCAAGGAGATCAAGGATGGCAAGCTCATCCGCCTTTCTGCCAAGAACGGCTTAGAGGAGAACACCATCGACAATCCTACCAACATCTATCCTGTAGAAAACTACGTAACTACAGAAAAGAATGGTGCTACGGTAGAGATTCCAGCCAGCTCTCTGAACATCATCAGATTGAAGTAAGCACCAAGATTAAAACAACAAACTACATCCAGGGCATCAGCCCTGGATATACTCGATATATATTGATACATTTTTTGAATAGTTGATAGATAGTTAGTTAGAATGAGAAGGCGGCAACCTGCGTGATGCAGATTGCCGCCAATTGTTTTTTATGTAAACAATAAAAATACTAACTTGTGTTTCTACATTGCAACTTGATAGATAGATTTGATATACTTATCTATTTCTTCCTTGGATTGCAAAGAGAGGATATGCTTTTTTTGTTCTTCTGAAAACGGATATAATCCGAAATTCTTTACATAGTTTTTGGCATACGAATAATATCCAGTGGCGTATGGCTTACTGGTATTTTTCATATAATAGTCGAAAACACTTGATTCCAATACTTTTTTCAGAAAGAGAAGTTCCAACTCTGAGTCGCAGTATATGGCATATCCGCAATATATCATCATATCTTTCTGTGAAGTATAGACGAAATGCGGTAAATCGCTCATATATGGGAATAATAGCTTGCGTCCACTGTCAGAAATAGCTTGCGTACGTCCGAATGCATACCATGCACCATAGTCTCCTTCGCCTTTGTCACGGGCATCGAGAGTTTCACGGTAGGCAGACAAATATCTGTAGGCACATGGATAATGCAGAATGAAGATATCCTCACTTATCACATTATTATCCGAGTCGTATGGCGAAATTATCTTCTCTTCTTTCTCAGGAATGTCTGCTTCTGATTTTAAGATATTCGGTTTGATGATGTCCCTGCAAATTCCTTTCTCAATAGGATATTCCATATCATCTCTCACCAGATAATGGTATTTTGCATCCGATTTGATTGGACGGAAAATAAAGACATTGTTTGCCAGTGTCGCAATTCCATTTTTTATCACATATTTATCTCCAAGAGCTTCCCCTGCATTCTCTATAAGTCGGATATTTTCCAGCACATCTATCTTGTTGAGATTCCAACCACGATGATTGTCGAGTATGGAATATTTAATCAGACTATAGGCTAAATTCTTCTGTTCTTGAACTTCTGCAATGTCAGCCTTAACATACTTCAGCGAATCGGCACGCTCTGTAGAGAGGAAAGTCAAGCAGGTATAAGCCAATTTCTTCTTGAAAACCAGTTGTTCCCCAAAGTCAACTATACTTAGAGAAAAGTGATTCTCGCTGAAATAATTGCGTAAGGAACGAGCATTGACACTCTTAAAGAATGTATTGACTGTGATATAGCCAAGGAGTCCTTTTGGGTTTAATAGCGACATACCTATCTCGAAGAAAGGTATATACAGATCTGCATTTCCTATCTTAGAGGTACTCCAAAGAGGGAGGCTTTTCTTCGTTTCTGCATCAATGTTCTTTGAGCGTACGTATGGAGGATTGCCTACAATGATATCGAAACCTGAATTTTCTGCTACTTCCGGCATCTGCTTGAAGTCATAAGTCAAACTGTTGCCACAATATAGTCTGAAGTCCTCTTCACATACGGTTTCTCCATTTTGTAATGCAACTAGAGCCAATAGTATTTTTGCACGTCCTATGCTGGTAGAGCTTATGTCAATACCATAAAGATGACGAAGTATCTTTTTATAAGGAATTGCTGTACTTTCGTGAATCATTTCCAAAAGGGTGAAAAGAAAAGCACCGCAGCCACAGGATATATCTGCACATAGGCAATACTCCAATGGTTTCTTGATGGAATGCACAATGTGGCTGACGATATAGTCACGTATGTACTTAGGGGTATATACTGCACCATTTGCTGTTTTTTCTTCTTTCGGAATAGCAAGTTCAAAGATGTTGATGACATCTTCTACAGAGCATTCGCTGCTTAATATAGCGATGTCTTCATCAAGACCATCTTTCTTTTCTGCTATATATGAAGCAAGATAGCCTTCATTGACTATGAGGCTATTGCTATGCACAAAAGCTGAGACAACGAGTTTGTTGAGAGAAAGCTCGTTGTCTGAATATTTTTTGATAAGTAAATTAACTTTCTTGTCCATAAGGATTTCTGTCTTTTCGTACTACGGAATTTAACAATGCTTTGTCTTCAGGGTTCTTGATGCCATATAGCTTCATACATAACTCGTCAAGCTCTTTCCAAAGGTCTTTGAGTAACAGTTCTAAACCTGATGTTTGTCCACCGGCACTCGTCTTAATCTGTTCGTTGATTTGCTCAATCCGTTTCGCTATGTTTGCAAGCTTCCTGATATTTTTATTGCATGTCAAGAAAGCTTTCGCAGGAACAGGTACCGGGTCTAAGAATTGTTTGTTAAACTTAAAGTACCCTCCTCTTTGCGGATTGGCGATGGCACGTGCAAATGTATTGAATATCGTGGAATTGATGATACCAGCCAAGGCATATAGCCTTGTCTCATTTACATCGTCTATTTGGATGAAGAACATATTCGCATTGTCACAATATATGTGTTTGTCTAACACCACCGCTGCTTGTGGATATTGTGCAGTCATAGGTACACACAATTTCTGGTAGATGGCACCATGGTTGTTGGCACGTGTAAACAGATGCCAATGTTCTCTTTTATCATATGAATTGTTCTTTTCCGGCAATGTCTGTACATTCTCACAGATCAGCTTTTTGTGATTGGCAAGATATGCCCCTGCCTTAGGATATAAGGCAGAGTATTCGCTGAGACTCAATTCTGTAACTTCACCTTTATCAGACACTTTGTATGGAAACAAAGCAAATGTCTTATATTTACGTTTTGTCAAAGGAGCAAATTGCTCATTGCATAGCAGAGGCTTGCAGGCATCATACTCTACAACGATGTTCTTGTCTATCTTTGAGTGACCATAAATGAAGCCATCTGCAATCTTTTCTGCTACGATTTGAAAAGCATCATTCCATAACACTTGAACTCCAACCTTTACATGGCACACGTCCTGTAGAGTGCCCAAATCCCTGGATAGTTTCAATCGCAAGGCATTGAGGTGAGCACTCTCCAAATTCCAAGGTGTCTCGCTTAATGTTTCAGCAGCCAACAGTTGATTCTTGGTTGAATCAGCAGAATTGATATACCAGACATCTCTGTTGTTAGCTGGGTCTTTATCGCATACAACGATGGCTACGTATGTAGTTCTGCCAGCAAACAAATCGTTCTCCTCATAGTCGTAAATGCCATTGAGTAAATATCGGTTTGTGTCAGTTAAATATTTACGCACACTTTTTCCATATTGATCCTTGAAGAATCGTTTTTGTATGATATATCCTAATCGCCCTTTATCATTCAAGATACCAATTCCTTTCTCTATAAAAGGAATGGCCAGGTCTATTTTTCCATTCTTGCAGGAATGATAAACCGTTTTGATATATGAGGCCATACATGGCAAGCCTACATTGTAATTCTTGACTTCCACATACGGTGGATTGCCAACAACAAAATCGAAGCCGCCATTGGCGAACACCTCAGGAAATTCGGTTGCCCAATCGAACGCATTTGTAGCTTGAATTTGAGGCAAATCATTGATGATGGATGGGCAGACAGATTTGATGTCGGCTCCTACAAGAGAATTACCACATTTGATATTACCACCAATACCACATAATATTTGAGAACCAAGAAGCCCTACTGAATCAAAATCCTTTGGCTGATAGTTGTCTATCAACTTTAAGGAAAGTGATAGTTTGGCAACCTCTACAGCTTCCGGGTTGATATCAACTCCAAAGATACAATTGTTGATGATGGCCTTCCTTCCCTCAATGGTCAAGATGAATTTATTATCTAAAATGGCATAGTACTTCTGTGGGAATTTATCTCCAGCAAGAATCTTTTTCTCTATGTTTTTTACAAGATAATCATATACTCCAACAAGGAATACGCCACTGCCGCATGCTATATCTATAATTTTCAACGTCAGAAGCTGGGAAGCCGTATGGTTACTCATATATGAGTCTGGCATGGTTGATTGAAGTACCTGCCCAACTAGTTTTGACGGAGTCGTAACGGCACCATTGCTTTTCTTGAATTCTGCCTTCAATTCATCTGCCACCTCTCCATCTTTCACTGTAAGTTGATAGCCAAGATATAAGTCGTAAATATCACTCAATGTTTTCAGAGGAATCACGTTAAACTGATATGGAGATGGATAATACAGACAGTTGATAAAATCAACAAAAACATCATTTGCAATATTCAGACTTTGTAAATCTGTTCTTTTTCTAAACATGGGTCCGTCATACCTATCATAGAACTCTACGTAGGAACAAGTCTTGAACTTTGCCCAAAAATCATTTTGTGCAAAATCTTTCAGCAATCCATCCTTTTCTAATCCACGAGACTCGCAAACTCTTATGAACAAGACACGGTTGATGATGGTCTGCACGTAAGAACTGAGAGACTTAATGTCTTCTACATTGTTATCTTTAAGAATGGCTTTGGCAAGTTTTTTTCGAATATCCCCCAACATTTTAGAGAATGTTTCGTCGAGTTTGTTTGCCTTTTTTGCAACAAATTTCAGATTTCCTGCTATGACATTTGTTCTTGACAGGAAACTGTCAAGAATCTCATATTTATCTACATATTCATCATATTTCAAGAAATAGATTCTCGAAATATTGGCATAATCTTCGATTTTAGGCATTGGAGAGCAATCGTAAATAGCAAGAGTCTCAAAGTTCGTTACAATAGAAAATGGTGCGCCAATAGACCAACCATAAGAACGAATTTGAAAGGCTATATCTTTAGCATTCTTTATGTCTATGCTATTTCTTTTGGCATCAACAAAAGCCAACATTACACTACCATTGACAAGCGTATAATCCGGCCGTGTATTAGTTGAGCCTATTTGATTCAGTTTTTCTTTCTCTTCTTTGCCAAGAGAATGTTCTGTCAAGACTTGGTGAGTATTTTGCACATCCCATCCGAACACAGATAGTAATTCATCTATCCATGTTCTCATGGTTGCTTCTGAAGCATTTTGAAGTTGTCCTTTATCCTTGGCGCATTGATATCTTTCTACCAAATCTTGAAGTTTCTCTTTTGTAGTCATATATTGCCTCCTTTGTATATAAAAAGCAAAGTCCCACCATAATACGCATCATAGATAGGCGTGATGGGATTTGTAGATGCAAAAATACTTCTTTTTATTGATATCTCCAAATGTTTTCAGGAAAATCTATATATCAAATAGGTATTTAACGACAAAAATATAAAATTCTTAAACAACTGGCGGCAACCTGCGTGATGCAGATTGCCGCCAATTGTTTTATGATTTTATGATTATCCTTTATCCGAAAGCATAATTGATGAGCAGGAAGATGCTCAGAATATAGAGCGTAAGATTCAGATCCTTGAACTTACCCACCATCATCTTGATGAGCACATAACTCAGGATGCCGAGACAGATGCCATCGGCGATGCTGTAGCAGAGCACCATCGTAATCATCGTGATGAAGGCTGGGAACGACTCGGAAATATCCTCCAACTCAATCTTCTTGAACGAATCAATCATCAATACACCCACCATTACCAGGGCACCACTGGTGGCTGCGCTCGGAATCAGGAGGAAGATTGGAGCCAGGAAGATGCTCAGGATAAACATCAAACCCACAAAGAAAGATGTCAAGCCCGACTTACCGCCCTCGGCAACACCCGAAGCACTCTCCACATAAGTGGTAATGGTAGAGCTGCCCAGCAGGGCACCGGCTGTAGTACCGATGGCATCACTCATCATCGCCTCCTTCACACCAGGAATCTCACCCTTCTCATTCTCCTTGATACCCAACTTGGAAACCAGTCCCAACACCGTTCCGATGGTATCGAAGATGTTGACAAGCAACAGGGAGAAAACCACCATAAACATCTTTGGTGTAAAGAAGCCCGAGAAATCGAACTGGCAGAAGATTGGAGCAATGCTATGAGGTGTAGATACCGGCATCCAGTTGTCTGAGAACTGGGTTACACCCATCGGAATACCAATCAAGGTAGAGATGATGATGGCGATAAACAGGGAGCCCTTCACTCTTCTCGCCATCAGACAGCCACAGAGCAGGATGCTGATGAGACCCAGGATGCTGACTGGCGTAAACTTGCCGAGCTGCACGAAAGTATCCGCATTGGCAGTAATGATGCCCGCATTCTTCAAACCGATAAAAGCGATAAACATACCGATACCTGCCGAAATGGCGAATCGGAGGTTCTTCGGAATACACTCCAATATCTTATCGCGGATATTAAGGAAGGTGATGGCAAGGAAGATGATACCCTCTACGAGCAACACCGCCAAAGCCTGCTGCCAGGTCAAGCCCATAGCCTGACAAAGGGTGAAGGCGAAGAAGGCATTCAGTCCCATACTAGGAGCCTGGGCAAAAGGCAACTTTGCCATGAAAGCCAGCAGGAAGGTGGCGATGGCAGAAGCGATGGCTGTGGCAGTAAAGAGAGCACCCTTGTCCATACCTGTGGTTGCAAGGATGGTAGGGTTTACTGCCAGGATGTAACACATGGTCAAGAAGGTGGTCATACCAGCAATCAATTCAGTCTTGACCTTCATTTGTTTTGGGTCGAAACCCAATAATGCTTTTAATTTATTCATTTCTTATATTACAATTATTTTTTCTCTATTTTTCATTTTTTCTCTTCCCCATTTCCACAACCCAATCCCATTGTTTTTTCGGGGGCGAACAAAGATAAGAAAAAATAATGAGGAATGCCTTATTTTACATGTTTTTAACTACACAGAACGCCTTATTTTACAAAACATTTTATTTTTAACCATTATACTTGGCTAATTCGGATTTTCTTTGTAACTTAGCAGCGCAAAACGTAAAGCATGTAGGAATATGGCAAAAGATGCCTTGCCATTGCTTTACCAGAGCGGTTACCTGACCATCAAGAAATATGAACCGATGTTTCGGGAATATACGCTGGGCATCCCAAACAAGGAGGTACGCGATGGATTGCTCAATTCATTGATACCTCATTATGTGAATCCTCGCCGTTCTGACAACGATGCGTTTCTCTTGGGATGCCAGATACGATATACGTCTTCGAACTGAAGGTAGATAAGAGTGCCGAGGAGGCTTTGGCACAGATAGACGAAAAAGGCTATATGCTGCCATATCATACAGAAGGCAAGCGACTGGTAAAAATAGGTATCTGTTTTGATAGCACCCAGCGTACTATCAGCGATTGGATTATCAAAAAAGAATAAAGAATCAAAAAAACTTTTATTACCAATAAAAAAGTTCTTATCCTTAATAGAAAGCTATGTTCAAAGGTTCTGAACTTAGGTTCAAAGCTTTTGAACATACATTCAAAGGCTTTGAATACACATTCAAAAGGTATGAACATAGCTTTCTACTAAGGATAAGAACTTTTTTTATTCTAGTGTCAGCCACCCATCTGCCGTCCAACGGATACGCTTCTGAACCAGAATGCTGGCACCATTCTTCGGCACGCTGTAACCATGGCAGAAGAAGAAATCGCCATCGGGGAAGGAGTAGGCAGAACAATGACCCATCGCCTCATATTCCTTCTTGTCGCCTTCCAGCAGCAGGGTGCCACCGCCTTCTCGCATATCCTTTCCATCCTTATCCAGATAAGGACCAGCCACCTTCCTGCTTCTACCCACGGCAACACGATAGGTACTCTTCATACCCTGGCAGCAGTAATCCCAACTGACGAAGAGATAGTAATAACCACCATGCTTCATGATGAAAGGAGCCTCGATGGCATTGGTGCCTGCAAACTTGGAAGTAGGATTCGGTTCTGCCGAAACATCGCCTACGGCATAACGGCGGGCGATGGTCTGAGGCTTGGCACCCTTCTTCGCATGCATCGTCTTCTTATCCAACTTGATCAGCTGGATGCCATCCCAGAAAGAACCCCAGGTAAGCCAAGGATTTCCCTTCTCATCAACGATGAAATTAGGGTCGATGGCATTCCAGTTGTCTCTATTACCCTTGGAGGCAACGAGGCAGCCTTCGTCCTTCCATCCATCCTTATCAGATAAGGAGGTATTGCTAAGCAAACCGATGGCAGATGTGTTCTTGCCAAAGGTGGAACAGGAATAAGCCAGATACCACTTGTTCTTGAATCGGATGACATCCGGAGCCCAGATATGGGTTTCAAAGCCCGGCACACTATCATGAGTCCAGACGGGAATCTCGTGATTCTTCAGCACGCCTTCCCTACTTAAAGTCCAATGCTTGCGGTCGGTGGATGTCATCTGCGTGATGCCATGTCCCGTGCAGTAGAGATAGTACTTGCCATTCTCATACGCCATCACGGGGTCGTGTACCATCGGTGTATCCACTACAAGGGGGGTCTGGGGAGCCAGCTGCGCCTTCATTTCGGCATTCGCATTAACAGCCGCCTTCATTTCGCTACCCCCTTTAACAACAGGAGCAGCAATGATCATTGCTGCTCCCAATAGTATTTTAGATATTTTCATCTTATCTTTTATATAATTCAAATATAAGAGATTTACTTGTTCACGAATTTTCTGCCATTTACAACAACTACACCCTTGTAGCTCTTGTCTACCTGCTGACCAGCCAGGTTGTACCACTTGCCATCCGTCTTCTTCTGGAAGATGATAGGGCTTGCAATGCCTGTATCTACAAGGCTTGAGCCATCGATGTAAGACTTCTCGTTCACGAAGAAGAGGACAATCTTAGAAGGCTTGTCTGCCAATGTAGTGGTATAAGAATAATGATATACCTTACCAGCCTTGGTGGTAATGGTTGACTCCATCTTGAATACGCCTGCTGCTGTCAAGCTAACAGTCATATCAACCAAGGAACCATCCATATCCTTCTTGAATACACTCATATTGTCGCTCGTATCAAAATCGTGGGTGAATCCTGAAGCATTGTGGCTTCCTCCCCATCCGAAGAAATCATTTCGGATAACGAAGTACTCCTTATCGGATCCATAACCGGTATCCTCACGCTTGATCTTAGCAGCAGCCAAGCACCAGTTGTTCCATGCTTCAGCCATATTACTATAGTTGTAGAACTTGAACTGCAACTTCTTGCCTGCCTTCAAATCATAGTAAGGAGAGAAGTTTGACCACCAGGCTGAAGTAGTATTCTTCACTGATGATACCGGATAGTAAACCGGAGTCGTTTCCTCAGCCTCAGCATCGATATTCAGGGTATAATCCTTTACATACTCATACTCATCCTTGCTGATAGTCATGGTCATGGTTACCTTGCCCTTGCCCTTCACCTTGCCGTCATCGGTCAGGATAGAGGTATCGCTTGACTTCCATGAAATCTTCGCACCCATCTTGCCCTGAGCTGGCAAAGAAGGAGCCGCATTCAGAGTGGCACCGTCAGAGAATGGCAATGCCATCTTGCTGAGGGTGTACTTAATAGCTGCCTTGGCATCTGCCTTTATAGCCCAAACCTCCTGCTGATAGGTGAAGTTACTCTGTCCCATGGTCAGGCTTCCGCTTGATGATGAGAGAGCTGAAATGGCAATGGCTGGGATATTGGTATAGTCTACAGTCTGCTTCACCAACACACCACGATAGACTACATTATTGATAGTCAAGTGGATGTAATCAGTACCAGCCGTACGCTTCCAGGTTCCCTTCTCAGCACCAGTGATGGTTCCATCGGCATTGAGGGTGATGTTGACTGGAGTTTCGAAAGCCTTTGCCTTGGTATTCTGACCATACTGATGACGCATGAACTGATAGTCGCCTGCAATGTCGGCATCTGCGATAGATGCCTTGGATGCAATAGCCTCATCGGTGATAGTTTCACCATCAAACTCGAATGGAGCTGCCATCAACCAGCCCTCATCGTTGAGGAAGAGCTGATGAACACGCACCTGATGACCTTCGCCACCATTGCTGAAACGGGTGTGGTAAACCACGAAAGAACGATTCTGCTTGTCAACGAACGCAGAGTTGTGACCCTGTGCTATCTCAGCACCGCTCATTGCATCCCACTGGTAACCGCCAAAGAGCAATACGCCACGGTTGTCGGCAGTGGTAGAACTATAGTTCATCTTATAACTCTTGAAGAGTGCCGATGTGCCATAACAATCTACGAAAGGACCATCTGGATTCTCTGAACGGAAGATGCGCATCTGGTAACCGCCATCGCTGGTCAAGTCACCATAGCTCATGAAGAGGAAGTAGTACTTGCCTATCTTCTGAATATAGCTTGCCTCGCCTGATACGTAATATCCGCCGGCAATCTTCTTACCGAAGTAAGGGTCGCTGGTACAGTTGGCACTGGCAGTACCCGGAGTGGTGACCTTGCCATTCACCTCGTAAGGGAAGGTATAGGTATAGTCGCGGAGACCATTGGTCTTATCCAACTTAATCATAAAGATACCACCCGACCAGGATCCATAGCTCATCCAGAGATTGTCGTTGTCATCATAGAAGACGCATGGGTCGATACAGTTTGGCCAATAGGTTCCCCAACTCTTACCATTCTTATAACGAGTAGGAAGAGCGGTTTCACCGGTAGCAATGGCAAAGTCGGTATGCTTCCAGTCATCCGCAGCAGCGTATGAGTTATGAGCGTATGAGCCCTGGAAACCGGAGAACACCACCGGACCCTGGTAAACCCAAGGTCCTTCGATGTTATCTGAAACAAAGCATACGATGGAAGAGCACCAGTTTTCGCCATTGAGACTCATATACATACACCATTTCTTCATGGTCTTGTTATATACGATGTCTGGTGCCCACTGATTGCCCTGCACATTATTGCCTTTATACTGCCAGCCGTGGGCATTGAAGTTGCCGAACTTCACGTTCTCGCCCTTGCTGTTCTTCACCTCTGTGATGAGATGAGAAGCATAAGCGTTGGCATAGTTTACCAAGGTGCCCTGCTTGTTGGCAAAGAGACTGTTTACATTGCCTGTTGCCTCCTCGCCCGCTTTGAACGAAGCCCATTCCTGGTAGTTGCTAGCCGCAGTGGTCTTGCCTCTTCCCAGGTGAGAGCCATATATATAATAGGTGGGCGCGCCGGGGTTGGTGATGTCATCCACCACGATGGATGGGTCATGACAAACCACACGCTTGCTATATGATCTCGACGTATAAGCATTCGTCAGGTCGTTATCGCTGACCTGAGTCTGGGCACTTGCGCCAATAGCAGCAAGGCCCAGCATAGAGACTAATATTATCTTCATAATCAAATTGCGTTAACTTTTATCTGCGATGAGCACGTGTATAGTGCTTGCGGGCAGCAGCTGAACCGAACTTCAAATGGCTGCTATCAACGGTGAATGCCACATTCAGATCGCTAGGGTCGATGGTGTTGATACCCAAGTAATTCTGTACTGTTACGCTGCCATCATTACCCGTTACGATAGCCTGAACATCTGCAGTACCATTGTTACAGTTGGTTACAAACATCTTTACCTTTGCACCGTTCATGGTTGCGAGCCAGGTAGCCCAATCACCCTGTGTTCCGATAGGAGTACAAGCAGCATAACCATTACCCCAACCATAGTTATCGGCACGAACCACAGCGTATTCTGCCAAATCAGCCTTGCGGAGGATGAGCACATAGTTGTTCCAGTTGCCTGCACCGCTAGAATAGTTGGTGAAGTTGAACTCGAATGTCTCACCTGCAGGAATCTTCATATCATTTGTAAATTCTGACCACCAAGCAGTAGAGCAATCCTCAGCACCGAGAGAAACCGGAGTAGGAGTAACCGCCTTGACAGCAGACTCAGCCACATTTACTTCTACGGTAGCAGTACGGCCGTTTTCTGTAGTGATAGTCACCTTGTGCTTACCCGCAGTAGCAGGGATTCTTGAGAAAGTCAACTTAGAGTTGTCGATGACACCAGGCTCACCCTCTACGTATGTAGCATTAACCACCATACCCGTTGGGTCAAATGCCAATGTATGCTCAACTCCATCAACTGCAGCTGAGTTATAATAGTAGTAGTTGGTGCGGGTTGGTGCCTGAGTAACAGTAATAGTCTTGATACCTGCCACTACATTAAACTTAGCATTGGCAACGATAGGAGTAGCCGCATTCTCACCCTTGAATGTCTTGTTATAGATAGCGATGAGCGTCTTTTCACCCACCTCATCCATATCATTGATGGCAGAGAAGAGCAGTTCGCTGGCAGGAATCACCTTGGTCACACCCTCTTCGAAGGTAACCGTAGCAGAAACATTCTGCATCGCCTCTTCAAGCGTTGTACCCTTGTCAACCTCGGCAGGAACATTGTTCAAAACCATAGAAACCGGAGCCTTATCCTGGGCAGATGTATATCCGCCGATAGGCTCTATGTTGCTCTGCTGGAAATCAATGAAAGATCCCTCAGGAACCAGGAAGCAACGGATGTTGGTATTGCTCTCGTCTGCATTCAGATTAGCAATCTTAGATGGCTGAATGTAGGTCTTGGTAACAGTACCATTGGTAATCTTCACCATGAAAGTATCTACACGGGAACGGTCAACCGTCAATGTTACCTTACCACCCAACTTATCTACACCCTTGTCTGTATCAGTTCCAAAGGTGAGATTACTCTGCACGCAGCTTCTGTCGATATGGTCACCCCACTCAGAGTTACCGCTTGGCTGGTTATCAAAACGGATAGCACCATACTCGGTATAACCTGTTCCGCCACGATCCACATCATTGGTGATGATGAGGGCGAAGTTCTTATAGGTGTTAGTCGCAGAAGGATTGATGTTCAGATTGAACACGGCATTCCACTTCTGGTTGTCTTGAACCACATAATATTTTGAGAAGGAACTCCAGAATCCTGAAGAGAAATCTGTGTTACCCACTGTATAAACATCCTCGTTCATACCCACGAGCACCTCCTCGGTTGAACCCTTTGACTTTTCGATTGAGTCAATCTTTTCAGAAAGCCAATCAGGAGAGTTGACACTAAACATGTCACTTCCCTCGCATCCTGTCAGCGCAGTCAAGCCCATGGCTGCTACGCAGAAGACAGATGCTAATTTATTTAGGTGTTTCATATTGTTATTCTATTTTATATGATCATGAATATTGTTACTTGCTCAAATTTACTACAGGATGAACAGTCCAACCTCTTCCGAGGAAATCGGTTGAGTTATCTGTATTTGTATTGGCTGAGTTACCTGTCAGGTTAGGGTTGTCGTTCAGCAAGCCCTGATAGATAGGCAAGAACTCATGACCTGGTACGTATGTATCGTAAGAGCTCTTCACCTCTGGGTCAACACCTACCAGCTGGTAGCTGACTGGCTCCTTGGCATTGTGGATAGAACGGCGGAAGGTTCCGTGCTCCTTCAACTGAGCCAAACGGCCCTGATTATAGAAGAATCCCCAACGAATCAAATCGAAACCACGACCATACTCGCAACCGAACTCCTTAGGACGCTCAACATTGGCAATCTGCTCGAAGAGCTTATCCTTGGTATCGAAGTCTGAGAGACTCAAATCCTTCAGGTTGGCACGCTCACGAACCTGGTTAATCCAGTCGATAGCCTGCTGTGTAGGACCGTTCACCTCGTTCTCGCACTCTGCTGCACGAAGCAAAACGTCAGAGTAACGCATCATGCGGAGGTTGATACCGCAATGAAGACCGGTTGTCACCTTATCATAAAGGTTGGTACGGAAATTGGTCCACTTAGCGATAGGAAGGCCACCATAGTTATTGTTGGTTACGATGGTATCAGTAGCCGTCATCTGGGTGGTGTAAGCCACGTTGCCATTCTCGAATCCTTCCCAATCACTCTCGTAGGTACCGATGGTCCAGTAGAGACGTGGATCCAACTTACCTGCTGTGGTACGCTCCTGCTTGAAGAGGTTGTACAACCATGGAGAAGCAGAGAGGTCTGCCCAACCACCGAATCTACCTGGAGCGAAGTTAGACTCTACGGCATGACCCTGTGTGGCATTAGGACTGGTATTAACTGGAGTCCACTCATCATCTACACCCTGAGAACCATAGTCAAGATACTGGATTTCGAAGAGGCTCTCGGCATTGTTCTCATAAGCAGAACCCTCACGGAAGTTGTCGCCATAGTTGGCCATCAGCTTGTAAGAGCCATACTTCTTGTTCATGATGTCCTTGAGTACAACGAGTGCATTGCTATACTTATGGCGCTGCATCAGAGTGCGGGCATAGTAGCCGGCAGCAGCACCGCAGGTAGCACGTCCCTTTGCCCACTCGCCACCCTCATCACGTGATGGGAGGAGAGTCATTGCTTCTGAGAAGTCCTTCTCTACCTGATCGAGCACCTCATCGTAGGTACTGTTCTTGCCATAGAGACCATCCAGAGTAGAATAGTTGGCATAATCAGTAATCAGCGCAGGATTCTGATAATATCCTGCCAATGTATAGTATGAATAACCGCGGAGGAAGAGAGCCTGTCCCTTGATTCGCTTCATGCTTTCGCTGAGCGAAGCATCATCGCCTGTGGTACGTGAAAGGATGAAGTTACATACATTAATAGTATAGTAAGCTTCACGCCAAGGCCACATGGAGATTTCGTCAGTCACTGGGTCGTCCATGTCATCGAATGGCATGTACCATACCTGTGATGAGTTCCATACCTCATCGCCACGTGTCACATCGAGGGTATAACCCACACGTGCCGAAGAACCTTCCATACGAATATGGTTGTATGCTGCAATAACGCACTCTTCCAGATCATCAGCATTGAAACCGAAGGTTCCGGTGGTCTGCTGGTTAGGATTGGTAACATCCAACTTGTCCTCGCATGAGGTGGTAGCCATAGCACCGAGGCCAAGGAAGAGAGCTAATGATAATTTATATAGTTTCATATCAAATGTCCTTTTAAATAATGATTCTTATTCTTGTCTATTCTCATTATTAGAATGTGAAATGGAGACCACACATAAACGTTCTGGCACTTGGGAAAGAGCAGAAGTTGTAACCTGGGGTAAAGGTACCACCGGCATAGTCCACATTATATCCATGATAGCCTGTGAAAGTGTAGAGGTTCTGTGCTGATACATAGAGACGTACGCCACTGACATATCCACCAAACCACTTGTCTGGGAAGTTGTAGCCCAATTCTACGTTGGCAATCTTCCAGTAAGCAGCATTCTGAATCTTGCGAGAGCTGAAGAGGTCGTTCCATGCCAATGTTGCATTGTTGGCAGCGTAGGTACGTGGAACACTTGAAAGGTAGGTACCATCCTCTGACCAGCGGTTGGCATCCAGCATGCCTACTTCCTTGTTACCATAGCCGTAGCAAGAGTTCAAACTATTATAGATATCATCTGATACATGATAATTCAAAACTCCGTATGTTGAGATGTTGAGGTCGAAGCCCTTATACTCCATGTGAGTGCTCAAACCGAAGTTCACCTTTGGAAGACCACTGCCCAATACGGTCTGGTCGTAAGCATCGATTACGCCATCAGGAGTTCCGTCTGGACCTGAGATATCCTTGTAGAGACAATCACCAACATTGGCTCCCTGTTGGGTTGCATGTCCATCAAGTTCATCCTGTGTACGGGCGATTCCCTCGTAAACCCAACCGTAGAACTTACCAATCTCCTGACCTACGTAAGTAGCGTATGCACCCGTAATGTAAGAGTCCTTACCGATACCCAGAGAAGTTACTTTATTCTTCAAGGTACTTACGTTGGCGCTGATATCATACTTGAAGGCGTGATCGCGGTTGCGGTAGGTAGCACTGAACTCGAAGCCACTGTTCTCCATAGAGGCAGCGTTCATGGTTACAGAGGTGTTGGATACACCAGTCTGTGCTGGCACAGGAACTGAGTAAAGCAAGTCTTCTGACTTGTTCTTATACCACTCGGCAGTGAACTCCAAACGATTGTTGAACATTGCCAGGTCAATACCCACGTTGGTAGTCTTCTTCTTCTCCCAGGCGATATCGTTGTTCACGAAGGTAGAAACGGCAGAACCGGTTACAGGACTGTTACCGAAGCTGTAAGTCATGTTGTTACGGTTCATGGTAGCCATATACTGGTACTCACCGATGTTCTCGTTACCGAGCTCACCATAGCTGGCACGAATCTTGAACATGTTAACGATGTCGCGGCTGATAGGGAAGAACTTCTCCTTATCGAAACGCCAACCTACAGATACTGATGGGAAGGTTGCCCAACGGATGTTCTTGCTCAAACGTGAGCTACCATCACGACGTACTACTGCAGAAAGCAGATACTTCTCATCATAATTGTAGTTCAAACGACCTACGTAAGAAGCCAGACTATGCTTGAACTCGTATGACTCTGAGTAAGTGTTCTTGGCATTCTGAAGCTGGAGGAAGTATGGCTCAGTGAAGTTGATACCCCAACCAGTAAGGAGGTTGGTATTTTCCTCTTCGTATGTCATACCAGCGAGCAGGTTGATGTTGTGCTTGCCAATCTTTCCATCGTATGTAATGGTATTCTCAACCAAGGCGTCGCTGTAGTTGCGTGAGCCCTTGGTAAGGCGCTCATTCTCCTTGGCAAGATATACACGGTTGCTCTGAATCCAGGAAGGAATCCAGGTCTTATCCTTTGCCTCTGTCTTGCTGTAAGAGAGGTTTACATTATAGTGAAGACCATGGTTCTTGCTCTTGATGCCTACCATGCCCAACAAATCTACATCGGCAGAAGCGGTACCTACGAAGCGGTCAACCAAGGTGTTGCGCTGCAGGAGGTTATTAACCAGCAATGGGTTAGAAGCTGAAATATCTCCGTGGATGCCGTCATAGTAAACACCATAACCATAGGCATCGTAGCGATAAGCATTGGCTGCACCCACCTGACTGTCGAGAACCCATGTTGAGTTATCGTAAGCCTTGATGGTAGGCTGCATCAGAAGTGTACCACGGAGCACGTTGGTTACATCTCCATAAAGACCCTGAACATACTCTGAGGCATTGGAAAGACCCATGTTGTCCTGGTTAGAGTGAGAGTAAACCATGCTGGTACGGAACTTCACGAACTTGGTGTCCATGGTGTTGTTGACACGGGCTGTATAACGCTCGTAGTTAGGACCTGCACCTTCCAAGGTACCCTTCTGGTTATAGTAGTCGAGAGATACATTATAAGTACTGTGAGAGCTACCACCGCTGAGGGCTACGTTGTGGTTCTGGCGGATACCGGTCTTGAACACTTCGTCAAACCAGTCTGTGTTGGTTGCATCCATGAAGTGATACTTGCCATCCTCACCCATCTTATATCCACCAGGGATAGGAGTGTTGGAGTTGGTGCAAGCAGTACCAAGGTACTGGCTATACTGGTCGGCGTTCATCACGTCATATACATCGCCAGGAATCTGGTCAACACCGAAGTAACCAGAGTAGTTCACCTTCAGAGGCTGGTCTTTCTTACCATTCTTGGTAGTGATGATAACGACACCATTGGCTGCACGGGAACCGTAGATGGCACCCGCAGAAGCATCCTTCAAAATCTGGATGGTCTCGATATCATTAGGAGAGAAGTCACGGATAGTAGTACCCATTGGCACACCGTCGATGACATAGAGAGGAGCCGTGCTACCGAAGGAGCCGATACCACGGATACGTACGCTAGGGTCGGCACCTGGCTGACCGTCGGATGTAATCTGTACACCTGCCACCTTACCTTCGAGCATGGTAGAGATGTTGGAGTTAGATACCTTCTTCATCTCCTCAGCGTTCACGATAGAAACGGAACCAGTAAGGTCAGCCTTCTTCTGCGTACCATAACCTACTACAACCACCTGGTCGAGCAAGTTATCGTTTGTAGAAAGTTGGATAGGCTCGAGGATAGCGCGTCCGCGTACAGCGATTTCACGCTCCTTAAAGCCTAAGTAGCTTACGATAAGAGTTGCGTTTGCCTTGACGCGGATCTGGAAGTTACCATCTAAATCGGTAACTGCGCCGGTCTTGGCATCCTTTGTCTTGACTGTTGCACCGATCATAGGTTCACCCTGATCATCTACAACTTGTCCCTTTACTGTAATCACCTGATCCTGTGCTACAGCAGCCATCGCTGTCATTGGGGTAGCAAAAGAAGCACCACCGACAGCTCCCAGGCATAGCATCATAGAGAATAATTGTTTCCTCATTGCTTGTTATTTTTTAGGTTTATGATTTTGTTTATTCTTGCCAGTTTTTAAATCGATTGCTCGATATCAAACGTTGTTTTGTGGTGGCAAAAGTACAATTAATCACATAATAGCGGGTGGACAATCGAAATTTATAGGTGGACAAAACGCATAAAAGGTGGATTTATACTATATTTCCTCAGTTATCCACCCCTTGTGTACCCACACAGCATTTTTAACATATTCAAAAGAAAAAGTAACATAAAGAAACATCTGCCAAGTCTGATTTTGCCATGCAGACTTAGCAGATGTACTATTATTCATCAAAGTGAAGAAAAAACTCTATTCCCTGAAGGAAGATGGAGAGGCTCCATACTGTTTGGTGAAGCAACGGGTGAAGTACTTCGGGTCGTTGAAGCCCACACGATAGGCAATCTCGGTGATGTTGCGATTGGCCACATTCTCCATAATCAGTTTCTTGGCAATATCCAGGCGGTAGTTGCGGATAAACTGTGCCGTAGGCAATCCACACTCCGCATTGAGCTTCTTGCTCAGGATATTCCGGTTCATTCCCATCGCATCGGCGAGTTCCTGAACGCCAAACTCGGAGTTATCATAGTTCTTCTCCATCACTTCCATGATGGAATCCATAAACGGTTTGGTGTGTTCAGCCACCTCCTTCTTATCCGCCTCGATGGTTTTCTGCTGACTTTCCTGATAGCGCTTCTGGTTTTCCAGAATCATCTGGATACGACTCTGAAGTTTGCCAGGCTCGTCACTATCCTTCAAGGCAGCCTCGATAGGACGGTATAAGGCTTCCACCTCACGCTCACGCATCTTATCCAACTTGCGGATATAGGCATACTGAGCCAAAGCGATGATGCCGATGACTATTATGGTAATGAACCACCAGCTCTTCCAGAAGTAAGGTGTCACCTTCACGGCAATGGAGATGACCTGCTCGTTGCTGGAATCGATGGAAGGGATGTATTTCACCTCAAACTCATACTTGCCTGCCGGCAAAGTAGAATAGCGTACACTATGCTGTCCCGGTTGCAGCTGAACCCATTCGTTCTCATATCCCTTCATGCGATAGAGATACACGCCCTGGGTCTCGCTGCCATAGTTGAGTGCAGAGAAGTAGATGGTGAATGACTTATCGCTCTCATGGATGCTGATTCTCTTAGCGATAGAGATATCATCATCCAGATAATCGCTGCCTGCAAAGGTAGGCTGGTTATCTACCAGGAGTTCGGTGAAGCGCAGTTTGCCTACCTCATGCACCGCAGGATTAGCTCCCATCACCGCCATCATACCTCCATCCGTACCCAGGAATATCTCGCCCTTTGCATTGCGGATGGCTCCATTAAAATAGAACTGGGCACTGAGCAGGCCATCATTCTTATAGAAACTGGTAAAGGTCTCCGTATCCGGATTGAAAACCGAAAGTCCGTTGTCCGTAGCAATCCACAGCATGCCCTGGTTGTCCTCCACGATACCCTTGACGGTATTGTTGGCCAATCCATTGCTGGTGGTGAATGATTTCACTTCCGCTTTTCCCTCCTTATTATATTGGTAGCAGTATAAGCCATAGCCATTGCTGCCCAGCCAGATCTTACCATCCTTAGCCTGGCAGAAGGAGATAATCTTATCTATCACCCCACTCTCAGGATGATCAAGCTTATAAGGATGATACTGCACGTCAAAGGCATCCTTGCCATGGCGGGATTTCAGGTTCACCTCTACCATACCCTGCACACAACCCATCAGAAGCTTGCCATTTCGGGTAATGAGACTTCCGATGCAGCCACGCACATTGAGGCATCCCTCAAATGGCTCGATAATCTGCTGCCGCTTCATATCGTAGAAGAAGAGACCGTCGTTGGTGCCCAGCCACATGCCATCATTGATAGGGTCGTAAGCCATGGCACCGGCAAACAGGAGCAGACGCTGAAATCTTCCATCCACCACAAGCGGCGTAATCTTGCCCGGCTGCTTGAGGTTCATCACGGCAAAGCCCGCACCCCAGGTTCCTATCCAGAGGTTGCCACGGTTGTCGGCGGCAAGAGTAGACACGCTGTTATGAGGCAAACCGGAATTGGTAACGGTATAATGAATAAAGTTCTTGCCACCAGGAGCCAGAGAGTTAAGTCCGCCTTCCACGGTTCCTACCCACAACGTACCATCGGGTGCCGCATACATGGCATTGACGGCATTGGGAGAAAGACTTCCTGAATCCGCCGCATCATGGCGATAGAATTCGAGCAGCAACTGGCGGGGAGCCAACTTGGTGACACCACCCGTCTCCGTGCCCACCCATATCTGTCCGTTCTTGGCAAAGAGACTGTTCACGAAGTTACTGCTCAACGGATTAACCGCAGAAGAACAATTCCAATGCTCAATCTCGCCAGTCTTGTCATTGATGATGTCCACGCCACAGAGCGTACCCACCAGGAGTTTATCATCCGGAGTGACAGCAAGACTCGTCACCACTTCGTGCTGGAGCGAATGGTCGGTAGCCGAGCAATGATATTGCTGCTTGGCGCTATTGAAGAGACCACGGTTGGTGGCAATCCAGATTTTACCATGATAAGAGATGATTGCACCGGCATAGCGTCCATCGAGCGGTGGGAACATAGAGGAGATATCCCTGGCAACCAACTTATTGTTCTTTACCGAGAACTCGCTCACCACGCCATTGTTGCACAACACCACCGTTCCCCGGCGATATACATCGCAAAGTCCCAGGTCGGACGCATTGATAGGATTGTCAATGGTCAAGACGCTGTTCACCTCGCCCTTTTCATTAAAGCCGAAACGGGTAAGGAAATTGATGGAAACCATCCAGACATTGCCTTTGGCATCGCAATACATTCGGGTGCAAAGGTTCTTCAATGCCTTCTTGAGCTGCACCTCCACCTTCTCGCTTTCGCAAGGAGGAACGATAGGTTGCATCGTATTGAGGTCGAGCACCTGCGGACCTTCCTCGAAGGCTATCCAAAGGCGACGGAAATGGTCTTCGTATACATTGCGACAACTGTTGCTTCGCAAACTGATGCCATTGGAACCCAATCCGAAATTCACGAAGTTGAAACCATCGTAACGCACCAGACCACCACCATGTGTACTGATCCACACAAAGCCGTAAGAATCCTGAAAGATATCATCGGCAAAATTATTAGGCATTCCTGCTGCCATGTTGAGGTAGCTTACATTAAAGCGACTAGGCAGACCACCTTGTGCAAAACTGCCCAAAGCTATGAAGAATGCTGCTATGATGGAAAAAATGTATCTAATCATTTGTCTATATAGGTTATGCGTGCAAAAGTACAAAGAATAATTGAAACGAAAGAATGTTTAGGAGAAAAAAATACCTATCGGTGTAAATTTACACCAATAGGTATGAAAAGATTGAATATTTTAGAATTCGAGTATCATCGCCTGACGTGGACGGAGCTTGATGTTCTTGTTGACCAAAACGGTACGTCCGGTGGTTACGTCGACGGCCTTCTCTGCATTTCCAATGATTTCCGCATAGCGGGAAACATTCAGTTCGTTGGCTTCCTTCTTGCCGTTGATGATGGTCATCACGCTCTTCCCCTTGTACTGGCGGGCAATGACATACACGCCCTTCTGCGGACAGAACTGGGTCTGCTTGCCTTTGGTGATGACCTCGTTGCCCTGACGCCAATGCAATAATCGGCTGAGCCAGTCGAACATCTGGTTTTCAGCCTGTGTTCTTCCTTCGGCAGTAAAGGCATTGTGCTTGTCACCTGCCCAACCTCCAGGGAAGTCCTTGCGGACATTGCCATCGGTTACGCTCTTGGTACCATTCATCAACACCTCGGTTCCGTAATAGAGCTGTGGGGTGCGGTTGACGGTGAGGAGAAGTGCCAGCGCCTGCTTCAATGCCAGGGTATCCTTGCCTTCACCCAGGAAGCGGTCGGTATCGTGATTTTCTACGAATGCCATCACGCTCTTTGGGTTCGGATAGAGATAGTCGTAGCAGAACACGTTGTAGATGCGGTTCATGCCGTTCCACCAATCATCAGTCTCCTCGTTCTTCGCACTGTTGATGCGGTCGAAGAAGGCGAAATCCATCACGGTAGGCAGATAGCTGTTTTTTTCAGAGAGTTTGCTGTCCTTCTGCCATGCGGCGGTATAGGCAGGCTCGGTTACCCAAGTCTCGCCCACAGTATTGAAGTGAGGATATTCCTCGCCCAGCACCTTCATCCAGTGAGCCATCGCATCACGGTCGGCGTATGGATAGGTATCCATGCGGATGCCATCGATGCCAACGGTCTCTATCCACCACTCACTGTTCTGAATCAGATACTTGATGACATGTGGATTGCGCTGATTCAAATCTGGCATACTTGGCACAAACCAGCCATCCACAGTTTCTGCGAGATCTACCTTGCTGGCGTATGGATCGAGCACCGGAGTCAACTTATAACTTGTTTGCAGATACTTGTCGTTTACCTTGGCTGCACCATCCACGGTACCTATCTTCTTCTGATGCTCCGGTGTCTGATTTTCCGGAGCAAGCCATTCTGGAGCATTGAACCAATCCTTTGATGGCATATCGGCTACCCAAGGATGATCGAAACCGCAGTGGTTGAAAATCATATCCATCACCACCTTCAATCCCTTCTTGTGAGCCTCAGCAGTAAGCTGCTTGTACTCCTCGTTGGTTCCGAAGCGTGGATCTACACGATAGTAATTGGTGGTAGCGTAACCATGATAGGTACTGTTCTTGCCATCATTAGGACTGTCGTTCTCCAAGACCGGAGTAAACCACAGGGCGGTTACGCCCAACTGGTTGAAATAATCCAGATGCTGGCGGATTCCCTCCAGGTCGCCACCATGACGAAGACTAGGTGCCGTGCGGTCACAGGTCTTGTCACGCATATTCTTAAAGGCATCGTTCTTCAGATTGCCATTGGCAAAGCGGTCGGGCATCAGCATGTAGAGCACATCCTCGTTAGAGAAACCGATGCGCTTGTCACCCGCCATCTCACGGTTCTTCAACACATACTTCACCTTCTTCGACTGCTTGCCCTGCTTGAAGTTGAGCGTCATCTCTCCTGCCTTGGCACCATCGAGATTGAGATACACCAGCAAGTAGTTAGGAGAATCGAGGCGGGCGATGCTATCCACCTTCACACCCGGATAATCCACCGTAACATCGGCATTCTTGATATCCTTTCCATACACCATCAGCTGGAGCGAGGCATCCTTCATGCCCACATACCAGTCGGTAGGTTCGATGCGGCTTACGTTGACTGCCGCGTTCATACTTATTGCGCTACCCATAAGCACTAATGAAGCTATTATCTTTTTCATATTTTACACCTTATTATATATATAGACTATTTCTGATAAAGAATCAAGGCAGACTGAGGAGCAACCTCTACTTCCTTTCCTGAGATGAAGCCCAGACCTTCCTCGTTGATAACACCATTGCAGCAAGCCACGGTGTAATTGCCCTCTGGAATCTGCATCTTCTTTGCCTGCTTGTTGAAATTATAGATGACTACGATATGCTTCCAGGCATCAATGCCCTCCAGGCTCTTGAGCTGGAAACCAACGAGGCAAGTCTGCTTATTGCCCTTGGCATCCTGACTAGGCAGGAACTCCAGATGCTGACGCACCTTATCGCCTGTAGAAAGACGGAAAGCTGGATGGTTCTTGCGGAGCTGAATCAGATTCTTATAGAAGGTGAATGCCTGTGGATACTTCTGCAGATTGGTCCAGGTAAACTGGTTGATGCTGTCTGGAGAATTGAAACTGTTGTGCACTCCCTTCTTGTCGCGAAGCATCTCCTCGCCGGCAAGGATGAAAGGCACACCCTGCGATGTGAAGACGCAGGTCTGGGCAAGCTGGTCGATGCGGAGCAACTCGGCAGTACGCATCTCTTCCGGGATATTCTTATCTGTCAATGATGGGATACTTGCCTTCAATCTATCTACCAGACACATATCGTCGTGGCAGCTTACATAGCTGATTTGCTCGGTTGGGTTGTTGGTCCAAGGCTTCTTGTCATAATTCACCTTGTTCATATCCACCTGCGGATGAGCGATGCCACCCACGATACCGAACTTCAGACTCTCCTCCTCGCCAGGAAGACCAGCCAGGAGCGCACCCTTATGGTCATCAGAGAAAGGACCACGGAGTGCATCACGCATATCATCGCTGAAGGCACCGATACCATTCAATTGATGGGTATTCGCCTTCATGGCGAGTTTCTCAGTAGGATAAGCACAGCTGCCTGCACTCCAGCCCTCACCATAGATATAGATGCTAGGATCGATGCGGTTTACCATCTCACGGATAGCCTGCATGGTCTCGATATCGTGAACACCCATCAGGTCGAAGCGGAAGCCGTCGATATGGAATTCATCAATCCAGTACTTCACGCTCTCCAGCATAAACTGGCGCATCAAAGGCTTTTCAGAAGCTGTCTCGTTGCCGCAGCCTGAACCATCGCTATACTTTCCATCTTTATTCTTGCGATAATAATAATCAGGATAAGTACGCTGGAAGTTGCTGCCGTTGATATCGAAGGTGTGATTATACACGGCATCGAAAATCACTCGGATACCAGCCTTGTGAAGTGCCATCACCATCTCCTTGAACTCCTTGATACGGGTTCCTGGAGAATATGGATCGGTGCTATAGCTGCCTTCCGGCACATTATAGTTCTTCGGATCATAGCCCCAATTGAACTGAGGCTTGTTGAGCTGGGTTTCATCTACGGATGCGTAATCGAACACCGGCTGGAAATGGATGGCATTGATGCCGAGGTTCTTGAGATATTCGATAGCCTTAGGTTCGGTGAGGGCGAGATACTTGCCCTGATATTTCAAACCCGATGTAGGAGAAACGGAGAAATCACGCACGTGAAGCTCGTAGATAACGAGGTCGGCTGGCGACTGGATGGCAGGGCGCACATCCTTGTCCCATCCCACAGGGTCGGTATCATACAAATCAACGATAGCACCACGGTTTCCGTTGACGCCTACAGCCTTAGCAAATGTACCTGGAGTTTCACCCTTACCGATATCGAAGGTATAGAACTTACCCTTCAGGTCGCCCTTCACGGTAGCCTCCCATCGTTCATCGCCCATTTTCTTCATCTTCAGCGTCTTGTAAGCCTTACCTTTTTGTCCATCCTTATAAAGACGGATGGTAACAGAAGACTTGCCGGCTGTTGGGGCATTGAGAACGAACATGGTTTTCTCCTTGGAATACATCATCTCATTGAATGTCTGCTGGGCATTCAATGAAGTTGGTAATATCGATGCTGTCAATGCTGCAATTATTAGTTTCTGAATGTTCATATTATTTAAGTTCTTGTTAGTCATTAAACTATAGTTATAAAACTGTAGTTTTAAAATGGGAAAAGGAATTCAAGAGAAATCAGGAAATCATCCTCATAACACGAGGTTATGGTCTTATCCCTGACATCTCTCAAATTCCCGAAAATTATTTAGCGAGCAGTGAGATGGCGAAACCACCACCACGTGCTTCATTAATCTTCAAGACATCACCCTTCTTCACAGTCTTGTGGATGATCTGGTAAGATTTAGGATTTTTCTCGTAATCTGCATTCTTGCCGTCCTGATAGATGGCGCAAGCATACTTCTTGCCCTTATCCAGGAAGTCGAGCTTTACTACGGATGTACGGGCAGCATCAGTCTTGCCACCAACAAACCAGTTGTCTGTGCCCTTAGCCTTGCGGGCTACGGTGATATACTTAGCTGGCTCTGCCTCCAGGTACTTGGAGTCATCCCAGTCGCAAGCTACGTCACGGATGAACTGGAAGGCATCGTCATACTTCTCATAATGCTCTGGAAGATCAGCCGCCATCTGCAGCGGACTGTACATCACGAGATAAAGCGAAAGCTGACCACAGAGTGTGGTATGAACATAGCTCTTGTTGTTGCTCCACTCAGAAAGCTTGGTCTCGAAGATACCAGGAGTGTAATCCATCGGACCACCCTGCAGACGGGTGAATGGCAACATCACGGTGTGATAAGGCTTGCTGCCGCCAAATGCCTCGTACTCTGTACCACGGGCACTCTCGTTACCCACCAGGTTAGGCCAGGTACGGCAGATACCTGTAGGACGGGTTGCCTCGTGGGCATTTACCATGATATGATGCTTGGCAGCTGTTTCAACCACACGCTGATAGTGATTGTTCATCAACTGGCTGTAGTGATACTCACCTCTTGGGATGATATCGCCCACATAACCGGTCTTCACGGCATCATAGCCATATTTGTTCATCAGATTGAAGGCATCCTCCAGATGGCGCTCGTAGTTGAGAGCTGCAGAAGATGTCTCGTGGTGCATCATCAGCTTCACGCCCTTAGAGTGAGCATATTCGTTGAGCATCTTGATATCGAAGTCAGGATATGGAGTCACGAAGTCGAAAACATCGAGCTTCTGATGACCGAACCAGTCTTCCCAACCTTCGTTCCAGCCTTCTACCAGCACCTCCTGCAAACCGTTCTTGGCTGCAAAGTCGATATAGCGCTTTACTTCCTCGTTGGTTGCACCATGAGTGCCATTAGGCTTGCACTTGCTGTAATCGGTTACGCCGAGGCGAACAGATGGCAGGTCGTTGGTATAGCTCCAGGTCTTGGTACCTACAATCATATTCCACCATACGCCGCAGTACTTGGTAGGATGAATCCATGAAGTATCCTTAATCTTGCAAGGTTCGTTGAGATTCAACGTCAACTTGCATGAAAGCATATCACGGGCATCATCACTCACCATTACGGTACGCCAAGGAGTATTGAACGGAGTCTGGATGAATCCCTTTCTGCCCACGGCATCAGGAGTCAACCAAGACTCGAAGGTCAATGTCTTCTCGTCCAGGTTGAGGTGCATGGTTGGATAATCCAGACAGGCAGCCTCGTGGATATTGATATAGAGTCCATCCTTGGTCTTCATCTGGAGAGAGGTCTGAACGCCGGTATCCGAGAAGACGGTGGTAGATGAATTGCTCTTGTAAGCTTCACGGTTCTTGGCGATGATTGGACGGATGCCGGTCAATGGAGTAATGTTGTAGTCATACTCCTGGGTATCGTAATCACCAGGAATCCAATAGGCAGTATGATTGCCTGCCATGGCAAACTGTGTATGCTCCTCCTGAATCACGAAATAATTAAGGCTTTCCTGCTGAGGGAACTCATAGCGCAAGCCCATACCATAATCATATACACGGAAACGGATGGTGATGTTACGCTTGGAGGAAGCCTGGTTCAGGTTTACCTCCATCTCGTTGTAATGGTTACGGATGGTAGCAGTCTCGCCCCATACTGGCTTCCAGGTTTCATCGAAGGTCGATGTCTTGCTGCCGGTTTCTGTGAAACCGTCCATCAGGCTGGTTTCCTCCATACCCTTAGAGGCGTGCTTATCCTTCGCCAGCTCCAATCCGAGATGAGATGGCTTACATACAGTCTTTCCCTTATAGCTCATCTCGTAGGTAGGCTGTCCCTTTTCGGTCAAAGAGAAAGTCACTGAGACGTTGCCGTTAGGCGACTTAACGGTCTGGGCTGCTGCCAACATCGGAAGCAAGAGGCCCATCACTAATACATTCAGTTTCTTCATACTGTTCAGTTATTGCTTATTCTTGTTTTTTTGAATCCTTGTTAGTTAACCTTAATCATAATCTGTTTATTCTTAAGACAGTGCAAAGATACAAAAAACAAAAATACCCTCCGCTAAATGGGAGGGTATTTTTCCGTATATCAAGGTGCAAACGTTTGCACGATTTTGCATTTGCTATTGCAATATTTTAGTTGCGGCCACCCTGAGCTATCAGTTCGGTGATGTTCTCCATGAACTCCTTGCTGGCAGCCAATTCTTCCAAACTCAGGTGCATGCGATAGCGCCAGTAGTGCTTTGGATTGGCAGGGATGTTGATGCGCTCGGCATCGGCATCTGGCAGACGAAGCTTTTCATCGATGGCCAACCAATCCTGAACGCTCAATACGCAGAGCATGGATGGAGAGGTAAGATGACGGGAGATGATGTCTCTTGCCAACCAACCTGGGAGCGGATGAGGAGCAGGTCCTTCACGATAGAGCATCGTGTTGTAATACTCCTGGGTACGGGAGATATTCTCGTCCCACCACATACGCAAGGTAGGCATATCATGACTTGAGATGGTGCAGACAGAGCGGTATGGGTTACGGCTCAGATGACCAAACTTAACCGATGGATCCTTTGGCATGCTCTGGAGCTCCAAGCTCAATATCTTCAATTCGTTCATCACCCATGGCACACAATCAGGTACCATACCCAGGTCTTCGGCACAAACCAGCATGCGGGTAGCCTGAACCAGCTTAGGCAACTTCTTCATCGCCTCGCCATACCAGAACTGGTTGTTGCGGCGATAGAAGTAGTCGTTGTAAAGACGATTGAACGCAGCCTTGTCAACATCATAGAGCGACTCGTAGATAAAGTCGAGCTGTGCCGAGATACGTGGATGGAAGAGCTCTGGGTTCTTGCGGTCGCGAACGAAGAGCACGTCGCTGATCAGGGCATACAAGCCATCACGCAACCAGATTTCCTTCTCATCAGTAACACCTGCAAAGAGAGCCTCTACCTTGCGCTGGGTATCTACCTCAGGCTTCATCTGATAGCGTTCCTCATCCAGGCGGTCGAGATACTTCTCCTTCACTTCGTCGGCACGCTCATGGAACATACGGTCCAATATCCAGTCGGTGATGAACGGACGGAGGAAGCGGTCTTCCTGGAAGTTCAAGCCGTAGCTCTGAATCTCCTCACGGGTCATGCCGAGGGCTGGGGCAAACTGTCCGAGCAAACCATGCACGCTATCCACAGGGATTTCCCAAATACGGAAGAAGCCGAGCACATGGTCGATGCGATAGGCATCAAAGAACTTCGACATGTTCTGGAAGCGGCGGGTCCACCACTGGCAACCGTCCTTCAGCATCTCATCCCAGTTGTAGGTAGGGAATCCCCAGTTCTGACCGTTCACGGAGAAATCATCAGGTGGAGCACCCGCCTGACCATTCAGGTTGAAGTACTTAGGCTCCATCCAAACATCGCAGCTGTGGCGATGTACACCGATAGGAATATCACCCTTCAGGATGACACCCTTAGCCTTGGCATGCTCGTGTGCCTCCTGCATCTGCTTGTTCAGAATGAACTGCACGAAGTAGAAGAGCTCAACGTTCTTGTATGCCTCGGTTTCCGGGTTCGTTAATTCCTTGCGCTCAGCCTCATCCCAAACATGATGGTCTGGCCACTGAGTGAAGTCAGCTGTTCCATACTTATCGCGCAGGTAAGAATACTGTGCGTATGGCACGAGCCACTGTTGTGTATCCTGAATGAAAGCCTTGAAATCGGCTCCCGACATCATCTTTTTACCTTCCTGTGCAAATATCTGTTGCAGATAATCCTGCTTGAAATCATTCACCTTCTCATAATCAATCTGATGCAAGGCATTGAGCTCCTGGCGGGTCTTCTCTGCCTTCTCACAAGCCTTCTTGTCCTTCAATGCAGGTAAGGCATTCAGGTCGGCATACATCGGATGGATAGCAAAGACGCTGATGCAGCTATATGGATAGCTGTCCGTCCAGGTATGGGTGATGGTGGTATCATTGATTGGCAGAAGCTGAAGAACCTTCTGACCGGTAGAAGCCACGAGGTCTATCATGGTCTTCAGGTCACCGAAATCGCCCACTCCGGCACTCTTCTCGCTGCGCAAGGAGAATACTGGCACCTGCGTTCCGGCAACCTTGCGGTTGTAGAGGGCGAAGAAAGCCTGGTCCAGTTCATAAGCGATGGCATCGCCCGCCTTCATCTCCGGCAGGTCGATGGTACGGTTCATGCCTGTTTCCCAGAAAAGCAGATCCTTCTTCTCGTTGTAAGCCACAAACTTGAACTCCATGTGAGCGGTCTGCAGATGAGCAGCATCCAAATCCACCACCCATTCGTTATAGGTGTGCTGTGTCATCTTCAGCATTTTTTCTGCATTCCATGCCCCCAATACATTGTCGGCACCCACCACTCCGAGGCGTTCTCCATCACGAAGCTGAGGGGCACGCACGATGAGGCGTACGGTCTTGGCACAGTTCTGCATCGCCAGTTCTTCAGGAGCCTGGTGATTGATGCAATCGGTGAAGGCACTGCTGTAAAGATAAGCATCCTCAGGTATCACCTTCCAACTGTCATAGAGGGTGAACTCATCCGCCTTGGTGGCATTCAGTTCCAGGCGATGCTTCACAAGAAGCCACTCGGTCTTGAGCACCCTGCCATCGCGCTCTACACTATAATAATAGGTGTAAACCTTTGCTGGCTGTTCTACACACCAGTCAAACGACCATCTCTCGCCATTGAGAGTAGTCATCGGGAACTTAAGTTCCTCATCCTCCTTCTGAATGTTCAAGACGACCTGCTCGCCGAACAAGGTTTTGTATTCTATGTTAAAATGAATTGTCATAAGACTCCATTTAGAAGTTAGTTATTTATTATTTTTATTTCCGATGCGAAATTAGCAAAAATATCCGTAACAAGTACGGTTCTTTTGCACAAATCGAGGAAAAACAAATGCAAACGTTTGCATTAGTTTTCCTTGATGCTACTGACAGATAAAGCACCGGCGATGAGCAATACACCAGCCACTATCATCATGTCGCTCTGATGAGAACCGATCAAGCTCAAGATGGTGCCGCCGCAGATGGCTGCCACAATCTGAGGAATACAGATGGTTCCGTTAAACAGGCCCAGATAAGCACCCATGTGACCATAGCCCTGCAAGGCGTTGGTAACAAAGGTGAATGGCATTGCCAGCATGGCTGCCCAACCCGCACCAATCATCAGGAATGGGATAAACTGCAAGTACTGGTCGTGCAGGAATGGGATAAGAGCAAAGCCCACGCCGCCAATCAGCAAGCTCACGCTATAAGCCATTTTGGTGTTCTTGAACTGAGGAAGCACCACAGCCCAAAGCACGCTGCCCACAGCCTGTACGGCAAAGAGGATGCCCACCCAGTTGCCTGCTTCCTGGAATTCAGCCGACTTAGGGTCGGTGGTATTCCAAACGGTTTCGGCGATGGCACCGGTAGAATAGTTCCAGAGATAGAGGAAGCCAGCCCAGCAGAAGAACTGTACCAGTCCCACCTTCCAGAAGGTAGATGGCGCATTCTTCAAGAGCGTAATCCAATCGGCCTTACCCTCTTCTTCCTTTTCCACATCACCAGCTACGCCATTATACTCCGCATACTGCTGCGGATTCCACTCCTTCACCTTCATCGTGGTGTAGATAACACAGAGAATCAGGATGGCAGCACCCACATAGAACGACCAGATGACGGAATCAGGCACCACGCCCTGTTCTGCCACATTCTTGATACCCAGGAAGGTAAAGAGGAACGGGAAAATGTATCCAGCCACAGAACCGGCATTGCAGAGGAAACTCTGGATAGAGTAAGCCTTCGCCTTCTGCTTCTCGTTCACCATATCGCCCACCAGCATCTTGAAAGGCTGCATCGCCATGTTGATGCTCGTATCCAGAAACATCAGGGCAATCAAGCCGAAGAGCATGGCTCCGCTCACGGTAAGGCCCAGCGAACCGGCATTCGGCAGCAGGCACATCACAAGGACGGCAATCGTGGCACCCACGAAGAGATAAGGAATGCGGCGACCGAATCGGCACCAGGTTTTATCGCTCAGCGTACCTACGATAGGCTGTACCAGGATTCCCATCAATGGAGGGAGAATCCAGAAATAACTCAAGTTGTGTGGGTCAGCACCCAACGTTGCAAAGATTCGGGAGATGTTGGCGCTCTGAAGGGCGTAGGCAATCTGTACCCCGAAGAAACCGAAGCTCAGGTTCCAGAGCTTCCAGAAACTCAAATCAGGTTTTTGTGTCATATTGTTGTTATTTTAAATTTCAAAGTTCGGTGTTCAAAGTTCAAGCTTATCTCGTAGTTCCTCTTACCACGAGTCGGGTTCTCACCACTCTTTTCTCCACATCATCCTTCTGGATGGATCCCTCCACCTGTCCGATGAGGATATTTGCCGCTTCCTCGCCCACTGCTACACCTCGCTGTTCTACGGTGGTAAGCATAGGGTCACATGCCTTGGCACGGTCGCCATTGGTAAAACCGCAGATACTGATGTCATCAGGCACAGCGTATCCCATGCGCTTGGCGGTATAGAGGATGCCGATGGCGGTATCGTCGTTGATGGCGAAGAAAGCATCCGGCACATCATCCTGCTCCAGGATTTCAGGCGTGATAGCCTCAGCCTGCGCACGGTTGTCGCAGATTCTCACCCAGTCAGGGTTCTCGGTAAGTCCATGCTTCACGATGGCATCATGATAACCGTTGTATCTGTTTTTGGAAATCTCCAAGTTCATTGGCGAACCATAGAAGGCTATCTTCTTGCAGCCCGTATCAATGAGATGGGTCACAGCGGTGAAGGCGCCCATGTAGTCATCCACCACCACTCTGGAGCAGTTCACCCCCGTACAGATTCGGTCGATGAAGACGAGCGGCACACCATTGTCCATCAACTTCTCGAAATGGTCATACTGTTTGGTATCCTTCGCCTGCGAAACGATGATGCCACACACCTTATTCTTATAGAAGTCATCGCAGATAGCCACCTCTCGGTCGTATCGCTCCTTGCTCTGCGCCACCATCACACGATATCCCCTGGCTCTCGCCTCCTCCTCTATTCCCGAGAGGATAGACATAAAATAATAGTGAACCATCTCGGGGATGATAACTCCGATTACCTTCATCGGCTGCACCCTGCTGTGGCGAAGAGCCTCGCCGATGACGTTCGGATAGAAGTTATGTTCACGTGCGTATGCTTGAATACGCTCCTTCTGGGCAGCACTGATTCTCGGACTGTCCTTCAATGCTCGGCTCACCGTGGCGATGCTTACCCCCAGGTCGCGAGCAATATCCTTCATTGTTATATTGTTATTTTCGTTCATGTTGTTTCTAAGTTACGCTGCAAAATTAGACAAATATCCGTTATCTTGTACCTTTTTACTTGATTAATATCAAGCAAATCAAGTGCAAACGTTTGCGCATAAGAAATAACGGAATTAACTAAAAAATAGTGCATTGTATCGAAAAACACCGTAAATTTGCACCCAGAAAGAATAAGCAACGCAAAACCTCGACCTATTTTTGATAAAACAAGGCCAGAGACTAACAATGATATTCAACTACGAATTTAAATATAATTATAAACATAAACTTAAAAATCAAGCAAAATGATGAAGCAGGTAAAATTTAAATTGCCTCTCAGAGCATTGACCCTCGCAGGTGGTCTGCTTCTGACGGTGAGTTCCTTTGCGCAGACTAATGCGATTAAGGGACATGTGAAGGATGCTTCCGGTGAGCCTGTCATGGGTGCTACCATTACAGTGAACGGTAAGGCAGTAGGTATTACCGACATGGATGGTAACTTCTCTGTTGACGCAGCTCCAGGTACCAATCTTACTTTCACCTATCTGGGAATGACTCCACAGACCGTGAAGGCTTCTAAAGAAATGAGCATTACCTTGGAAGATGACTCTAAGTCTTTGAACGAGGTCGTTGTCATCGGTTATGGTGTGGCTAAGAAGAACGACTTAACCGGTTCTGTTACAGCTATCAAGCCAGACGAGAAGAACCATGGTATCATTACTTCTGCACAGGATATGATCCAAGGTAAAATTGCCGGTGTAAATGTCAACTCATCAACGGGTGCTCCTGGTGATGGTGCACAGATTCGTATCCGTGGTGGTGCTTCTCTTACTGCGAGCAACAACCCATTGATTGTTATCGATGGTATGCCTATGGATAACAATAATACAAAGGGTGTTAACAACCCTCTTTCTCTTGTCAATCCTAACGATATCGAGAGCTTCACCGTATTGAAGGATGCTTCAGCTACAGCCATCTATGGTTCCCGTGGTTCCAATGGTGTCATCATCATTACAACCAAGAAGGGTCGCAGCGGCCAGAAGCCACAGGTTTCTTACAATGGTACACTTTCGGTAAGTACTGTTGCCAAGAAGATGGATGTGATGAATGCTTCCGAATATACAGACTTCATCAAGAACTATTATGGTGAAGATTCTTCTGCCTACAAAGGTTTAGGCTGGAAGAAGTTCAATGAAGATGGAACTCCAGATTATTCTGCCGGCACATACGATACCGACTGGCAGGACGAGATTTACCGTGCAGCTGTCAGCCATGAGCATAATGTAAGTTTAACAGGTGGCATCAGCAAGAACTCTTGGTCTATGCCTTATCGTGTTAGCGTTGGTTACACTGGTCAGGAAGGTATCCTGAAGGGTTCTGACTATAAGCGTGTTACTGCCGGTTTTAACATTAATCCTTCTTTGTTTGACAAGCACCTCAACCTGAACGTCAATGGTAAGTATTCTTACTCAAAAACAAATCCAGGTGGACAGGATGCAGTAGGTGCAGCTATCAACATGGATCCTACCCGCCCAGTAAAGAGCAGCGACGAAACATTCAAGAACTGGGGTGGCTATTGGCAGTGGGCATTACCTACTACTTCATACGACCCTACATTCCCATATAACCGCAACGACGATGCTCCAACAAACCCTGTAGAAAAAGTTGAAAACTACGATTTCTACAAGAGTGCGCATATTCTCTTGGGTAATGTAGAGGCAGACTATAAGATACATGGTTTCGAAGACCTTCATCTTCATGCCAACATAGCTGGAGAATATAGCACGGGTGGAGAGTACAACACCAACAATCCACAATCTACATACGGATTCTACTATGGTGGCAACAGCGAAAATAAGGAGAAGAAGTATAACGTTGTAGCTACTGCCTATGCTCAGTACACCAAGGACTTCAACAAGGCTAACCACTTCGACATCATGGCTGGTTACGAATATAGCCACATGAAATATTGGGGAGACCAGTGGAGCAGATCAATGTATCCTTCTACCAACGAAGGTAAGAACGACAAGGGCGAACCTCTTGCAGGAACCGTGAAGTCTTACGATGCAAGCTACTGGAAAGGTCAGACCTATCTCGTCAGCTGGTATGGACGTGCCAACTATTCTCTGTTGGATCGTTACCTCCTTACATTCACTGCCCGTTATGATGGTTCAAGCCGCTTTGCAGACGGACACCGTTGGGGTTTCTTCCCATCAGCAGCCTTCGCATGGCGTATCAAAGACGAAAAATTCCTGAAAAATGTTGATGCTATCAGCGACTTGAAACTCCGACTTGGTTGGGGTAAGACCGGTCAGCAGGATACAGGTAAAGAGTACTACACCGCTACTTATAAGAAGAGTACAAGTAATCACTTCCTCTATCCAATCGGTGGTATTGACAACAACCCAGGAATACTCTACCGTCCATTGGCATACAATGACGAATTGACTTGGGAGACGACTACTACATGGAACGTAGGTCTCGACTATGGTATGTTCGACCAGAGACTCACCATCAACCTTGATGGTTATATCCGCAAGACAACCGACTTGCTCAGCACAACAACCATCGCTGCAGGTCAGAACTTTGACAATGCTCTCTTGATGAATGCAGGTACATTGGAAAACAAGGGTTTTGAGGTAGCTATCACAGGTCGTCCTATCCAGACCAAGGACTGGTTTGTAGAATTGAGCGTCAACGCTGCTTACAACAAGAACGAGATTACCGAACTTGCAGGTGGTCGTGATTTGATGGAGGCAGGTATGAAGGTAGGTCAGGATCAGGCAATCACCTATCATAAAGTAGGAAAGCCAGCCAATTCGTTCTTGGTTTACCAACAGGTATACGATCAGAACGGACGTCCTATCATGGGTTGCTATGTAGACCGCAATGGTGATGGTTCTATTGACGAGAACGATAAATACTTCTATAAGAACATTGTAGCTCCTTGGACTGGTGGTTTCAGCTTCAAGATTGCATACAAGAACTGGGACCTCGGAAGTAACTTCCGTGCAAGCCTCGGAAACTATCTCTACAATGGATACGCTGAGGGTGCAATAAATACGAAAGAAATTTGTAGTGCTAAGGGATATTACAAAAACAGCACAAAGGATATTGTAAATTTGGGCTGGACTTCATACAACTATCCTCTTACTGACTACTTCGTTCAGAATGGTAGCTTCTTGAAGTGCGACAACATCACACTGGGCTATAACTTCAACAATCTGCTGAAGGGTGGCAACTACAAGGGCATCTCTGGCCGTATCTACGCCTCATGCTCTAACGTATTTACTATCACCAAGTATAAAGGTATCGACCCTGAAGTAACATCAGGTAAGGACGACAACATCTATCCTCGTTGCCGCACATTCCTGCTCGGTCTGAACCTTAACTTCTAACATTTTAAAATAGATTTCGATATGAAACTCAATAAATTCAACATAATTGCCCCAGCAGCAGCTCTTTTGCTTTCAGTAAGCTTGAGCTCTTGCATGGATGACTTGAACAAGGGAAACATTGACCCTACTGTTGATGCTAATCCTAATATTACGGGCTTATACAGCAAGTGCTATGCTGGTCTTATCATGGAGGGTAATGACGGTAATGCCGATTTCACTATCGACGACAATGGTAAGTCAACCCTTCTACGCAACCTGTTCAACTTCAACGAGGTACCTACCGACGAAGCTGTCTGCTGGTGGTCGGATGGCGGTATCGCAGATGTTGCCAACAATAAGTTCGATCCGGGTAATGCTACTCTGAAGAACCTCTACTATCGTCTGATGTCGAACATCTCTTACGAGAATCATTTCTTGAGCCTCGACGCAGCCAAAGAGGATAAAACTAAGTATGCAGAGGTACGTGTACTTCGTGCCTACAGCTATTTCTTGATGCTCGACTTCTTCGGAGACCCGACATTCATTGACAAGATTTCAGCAGAGACACCACGTCAGGCCCACGCTTACAACGAAAAGTTTGAGGAAGGCAAGAGCTACACTCGCGCAGAGCTTCTTCAGATGGGCCGTGAATTCCTGTTCAACTGGGTAAAGGACGAATTGCTGGCAGCAGAGCCAGACTTGCTGGCAGCAAAGCCTGAGACTGACAGCGACCCAGACTATGGTCGCATTGACAAAGGCACATGCTGGTTGCTCTTAAGCCGTCTGTACCTCAATGCTGGTACATACCTCAATAACGATGGTCAGAACAATCAATATTGGGATAAGGCTCTCGAATATGCCGAGAAGGTTATCAATTCAGACTATAAGCTCTTCGATGACAGCAAGATGTCTAATGAGGCAAAGGCTAATGGCTACAAGCCATACGACCTGCTCTTCATGGGCGACAATGGTTCAAATGGTGCAAGCTGCGAGGCTCTTCTCCCATTGATGCAAGATGGAGAAAAGACTCAGGGATGGGGTGGTTCTATGTTCTATGTAGCAGCTCTTTGGGATGCTACGATGCAGACTGTTACAGGTAAGGATGCTGCCACTACTGCCAACACATGGGCAGGTATGCGTGTTCGTCCACAATTCGTAGAGAAGTTCTTCACCGATCCAAAAGTTGTTGTAAACAAGTCAGCTTCCGAAATCCGTGCTATGGGCGTTGATGACCGTGCTATCCTTTGGGGTAAGGGCAATAGTGACGGCGATCGTACTTTGGAGATTGGTGCTAACGATAAGTTCGTCAAGGGTATTGCAACACCAAAATGGAATAACAACTATTCTAATGGTGGTACTCCTCACGACAGCTATAACGTAGATATAGACTTCTTCCTCTTCCGTGTAGCTGAGGCTTACCTCAATGCAGCTGAGGCTGAGATGCACCTCAATGGTGAAAGCTCGGCTAAGGCAAAGAAGTATATCGATGCTCTTCGCAATCGTGCCCACGCTGCCGTACGTGCTTCTTATACTCTTAACGACGTGCTCGATGAGCGTGCCCGTGAGTTGTATTGCGAAGGTCTCCGCCGTACCGATTTGATCCGTTTCAACCAGTTTGGTGGCAGTCAGGCTACATACAATTGGGAACTTAAGGGTGGTAGTACTAAAGGTACAACCTTCGCCAAGACCTATAATGTATATCCTCTCCCATCTTCAGAGGTTCTTTCTAACAAGAACTTGACACAGATTGATGGATACAACGAGGTTCAAAACTAAAGTATAAAAGAATTATTAAAGAAAACGCAATATGAAGAATAAATATATAATTGGTGCTCTGCTTGTCGGCATCATCAGCTTATTCGCATCATGTTCGGATGACAACGACTCTAACCCTACGCTGATTCAGCCTAAAGAGTTTGTGTTGAACACTCCTGCATATGCCAATGCGACGACTATTGATTTGGAAAGATCTACTGGTCTTGAGCTTACATGGTCACAGCCTAAGTACACAGCAGACAATGCCCCAATCAACGCAACTTACGAGGTGCAGGTATCTCCAACCAACAGCTTCACAGTTTCTACTGATGAAGCTGCTGCAGACGAGAGTGGAGAAAAGGTGCCCGACTACGCAGCTCTTAGCAACACCACAGAGAAATGTAACGTCTCTGCCTCTGCCGAGGAAATCGACAAGGCATTGGTGAAGATCCTTAAATGGACAGAAGGCAATGTTCCTGCCACGCAGGAGGTTTACGTCCGCGTGAACGCTTTCGTACAGGAGGGAACAAGCCGTCTGAACCCTGTAGCTTCAAACTCAGTAAAGCTCAACGTAAAGCCTTACTATATTGAACTGAAGGATGCTGTTCCAACAATGTGGTATCTTGTAGGTAACATGTTCGGTGCTAAGTGGGGAAACAACAAGGACATTGGAGTAGACGCACTTCCTATGTTCCTTAAGCCAAACTTCTCTTACGACAAGAAGACTGGTGCTGGTGAGATTGAATACACCAACTACTTCCTTACCGGCGATTACAACGAGAAGGCCGAGTGCGACGGAGCTGGCTTCAAGATTCTGCCTTTAAGCTTCAACTGGGATAACAGTATGAACGCCAATGGCGCTACAAAGGGTACAATCGTCAACCGTAACGGAGGTAGCGACGGTGGTCACATCGTAGCTCCAGAAGCCGGTTACTATACCATTACTATCAACACAGCTGACAACACTGCCAAGATGGTGAAGTACGAGGGTAATGTAACCAACTATGGTACTATCCAGATTTCTGGCTCATTCAACAATTGGAGTGATACTCCAATGCTTCCTTACAACACTGAGGGCGTTGAGAACCACGCATGGTACTATGTAATGGATGTTCCTGCTGGCGAGACTGCACAGTTCAAGTTCAAGATTGCCGGTTCTTGGGACACCAGCTGGGGATATGGTGCAGAAGATGGCGCTATCAACATGTACGGAAAGTGTGATGCAGGTGGCAAGAACATTGGCTTGGCAGAAGGCAAGTATGTCATCTCATTCAACGACATCACAGGTGCATTCAGCATCGTTAAATTGTAAATCATTTAAAGTATAGACAATTATGATTAAGAAAATATTATTGGGAATGACCCTGCTGATGTCTATGGTATCTTGTACCGAGGACTACACAGATTGGGGTAACCCACAGTCAAATTCCCAGGAGGAAGCTGTGGCATTCGGAAACGGTAGCGTTACTGCAGTAGATGTCATCAACTTGGCTGATGTAGCAACAGAGAAGGTAAAAGTAGCGAGCATTGTTGCTCCTACTTCTTCCGACGCTGCTTACACTCCAACCTACAAGATCAATATTGGTGGTCAAGCTTTCGATATTGACGCAGAAGGTAACATGGCAAAAGCTGACTTGGTAAATTATATTGTAGATAAGTTTGGCAAGCGCCCTAAAGAGCATGATATCGATGCTACTCTCGACGCATGGGTAAGCAATGGAGCTACAGCTATCAAGATGGCTACATCAGAAACATTCCAGGTAAAGGCTATTCCTGAGGCTCCAGTTATAGAAGAAGGCTATTACCTCGTAGGCGATATGTTCTTCAAAACCAAAGATCAGAATGGTTGGACTAAAGAAGACGCAAAGGCATTCAAGCACAGCGATAAGGATGTATATGATGATCCTGTTTTCACCATCACATTCGAGACAACCAAGGCTGATCAGTATTGGAAGATTATTCCTAAGAAAAACATTGATGCAGATAACCTCTGGGCTGCCGGCGTAGTAGGTCCTAAGGTTGACGGCGACGCCAGCATGACTGGTGCGCTGACCAACGGTGACGCTAAGGCTGGTAAGATTGCCAAGGCTGGTAAGTATAAGCTCACCATCAACATGATGGACTACTCTTATACCTTAGAGGAGGTTAACTACGATCCATTCATCTACTTCATTGGCGCAACTGACGGTTGGAAGAGCTCTGACCAGAAGCTCGCTCTCGTGGACGAGGCAAAGGGCGTATACACTGGTTATGTATATGTAGCCGATCCTAACGGAGCTGGTCTCCAGTTCAAGTTCCAGCGTGTAGCAGGAAAATGGGACAACGAAATCAATGCTGGTACATTCAACACATTCTCGGATGCTGCAACAACCAACGCAAATGGAAACATCGGCGTGAACGCTGGAGAGGGTGTCTACTACTTCGATGTTAATCTTGGAGAAGGCACCATCAAGGCAACTAAGGTTGAGACCATGGGCATCATCGGTGGCTTCAACAATTGGGATGGAGACGCAGCCATGACATGGAATGCTGAAGAGTATTGCTTTGAGGCTAAAAATGTAGGTGTAACAGCAGATGGTTGGAAGTTCCGCGTTAATGGTGGTTGGGATGTCAACCTCGGTGGAAGCCTCAACAACCTGACAGCAGGTGGTGACAACATTACAGTAGCAGGCAACACAGTTAAGTTGTATCCAACAAGAAAGACAAATGACAATATCTACTGCACAGTAGAATAAGCATCTGTTTCATCATAATAAACACATCATAATTATAGGCGGTTCTCGAACATATCGGGAGCCGCCTTTTTTCTTCTCAAAAGAACTTTTCTACCCTAAATCCTTGCGAGTTTCAGAATAAAGTAGTATATTTGCAGACGAAATGTGACATTTAATAAAATAAGATATTATGGCAGAACTTAAAGACAGATACATTCGTTTCGACTGGGCTATCAAAAGATTGCTCCGCCAGAAAGCTAATTTTGGCGTACTAGAGGGGTTTCTCACTGTCTTCCTGAACGAAGAGGTAAAGATTATCGACATTCTAGAAAGTGAAGGCAATCAGAGTGCTGCCGATGACAAATTTAACCGTGTGGACATCAAAGCTAAGAATAGCAAAGGAGAAATTATCATCGTAGAAATACAAAACACCAGTGAACTATACTATCTGGAGCGTGTGCTATACGGTGTAGCCAAGGCTATCACGGAACACATCAACCTAGGCAACAGCTACAAGGAGGTGAAGAAGGTGTATTCCATCAGCATTCTCTACTTCGACCTGGGAAAAGGTTCTGACTATATCTATGTAGGTCAGAACAATTTCGTGGGACTGCATACGAAGGACCAACTTATCATCAGTACCAAGGAGAAGGACAATATCGTAAGGAAATCACCTTCAGAGATTTTCCCAACCTACATTCTTGTTCGTGTCAACGAATTTAATAGTGTAGCTAAATCGCCATTGGAGGAGTGGGTCAACTACCTAAAGAACGGCGTTATCGCTGCCGATACCAAGGCTCCAGGACTACAAGAGGCTCGCAAAAAGCTGAAATATTACGAGATGTCTGATGCAGAACGTCATGCATACGATGAGCATCTCAATGCCATCATGATACAAAACGATGTCTTGACCAATGCTAAGCAAGAAGGAAGAGCAGAAGGAAGAGCAGAAGAGAAAAAAGCTATTGCCCTCAGCCTGTTGGCTCAGAATGTAGCTCCAGAAATCATTGCACAGGCTACAGGATTAAGTATCGAAGAAATCAAAAAACTATAAATACCAGGCGGCTCTCGGAATACGAGAGCCGCCTTTTTTTCTTTATCAGCATGATTTCTCTATTATTTCCTTCATATTCTATAAAAAACACCAAAAAACTTTGGTGGTTTCAATTATTCAGTGTATCTTTGCAAAAGTTATAAGAATAAAATTATGGAGGAAATAATATGATAACAAAACGTACTGTACTTAACGAGGCTCAGCTTGAACTTCTTGACCTTGTGTCCGTTATGGACTCAAAAGAAGAGATAGAAGGATTGCGTAAAGCAATAACTGATTACTTGGGTTCACAACTAAAAGGAGAACTTGACAAACTCTGGGCAAACGGAACACTCAATGAAGAAAAAGTAGAAAGCTTCCGTACACTCCATGAAAGAACTCCTTATCATAAGGCAAAAGTATCATGCTAAAAGAGAAAATTGTACTAGACACAAATTGTCTTGTCATGTCACTATCTGCACATAATCCATATGCAGAAATTTGGCAGAAATTCGTAAAGGGAGAATACGTCTTATGCGTGTCCAATGACATATTGGAAGAATACGAAGAGGTGTTAGGGCGTAATATTACCCCCAAAGTAGCAAGAATTGTATTAGCTTATATTCAAATTTTGCCTAACGTAAAGTTTATCGACCCTCATTACAGCTTTGGATTGATAAAAGCAGACGATGATGACAACAAGTTTGTTGATTGTGCCATTGCCAGTAATGCTATTTTTATAGTAACAGAAGATAAACATTTCAAAGAGTTAGAAAACATTCCTTTCCCAAAAGTGGAAGTAATAGGCATTGATGACTTTTTGAAATATCTCAAGAAATAATCGTTTTAAATAGGCGGCTCCCAGAATTGAGAGCCGCCTATTTTTTCTTTCTCCCCATCCTTTTGAGTATTTTTTCCCAAAAACCTTGGAAGTTACGAGGAAAAGTCGTATCTTTGCGGCAGCATTAAAAATAACATTAAAAGTAAAGCAATATGGATGTAGCTATAAATAATATAACAACAACAATAACAGTTCCGCAAGTTGACTTCAACTTATTAAAGGAACTGGCAAAGAAGTTTGGCTGGGTTATTCAAACCGAAAAGAGAAGTGGCATTGAAGAAGCCCTAGAAGATGTTAAAGCTGGAAGAGTATATCATGCAAAAGATGCTCACGACTTAATCAAACAGTGCTTAGAATGAAATACTCTATTGACTTTACAAACAAATTTAAAAAGTCTCTGCGAAAAGGAGTGAAACGTGGTCTAGATCCAACCCTCATTGAAAAAGCCGTAGAGAAACTAGCCAAAGAGGGGAAACTGCCACCATCATATAAATCGCATAAACTTCATGGAAACCTAGAAGGTATTTGGGAGTGTCACATAACCCCAGATTGGTTGATGCTGTGGGAACAAAACGATGAAAAACTAACCTTGCTGTTTCTCAACAATGGAACCCATAGCGATTTGTTTTAATAAAATAGCTTTACAAGTTAAATACAGTGAAAATATCTCTTAAGGGAAGATTTTATTTCCCTTAAGGAAAAAAATATTTTCCCTTAAGGAAAAATATAAATATCCTTAAGGGAAAATATTCAATCTCTACTTTCCCCATTTTACGGGAGTTTCTTCTTGATTGTCTTTTTCCAGAATATTATTTACATAGCATAATATTACGCTCGTTATACATCATAGGTTACACTTACAGCCATTGCGCTTTTTACGCAACGCAAATTACGCAATAAAAAACGAGATAGCCAAATGTTTTCTAGTTTTTTAATAATAATTATCTCCTAAATCCGTATCTGATGCACAGACAACGGAATAAGCAAAAGTACTTCACACTACACTAAAACCGCATAAATAACTATATAATAAGCAGTTACAAGAGTGCAATGTGGTTCTTGACACTACACGCACACTACACCACACTACACGCCTACAGATTTCTGGAAAAATGAATAAAGGAGAAAATGAACAAATGCTATAAATTCACTAAAGGCAAAAAGTGTAATGTGAGTGTAGTGTTCGTGTAGTGTCAGGAGGCACACTACACACGCTATAACCACCTATAACACAACATTTTAATCTACATTTAGTGTAGTGTGCAATAGAAAAGGCAAACTGCGGCTCTACGAAATCTGTAGAGCCACGATAAAGAAAACACGCTACATAGATATCAAAAACTACAGCACCACATATCATTTCCTGCCTGCCTACGGCAATATATTGCCCTGGCGGAGGGCAACAAATTGCCGCAACTAGGCAAAAATGCAAACGATTGCGCAAATCATTTGATTGATTTACTGCTTATTTACGCATACCTATTGGATTAAATCGTAACTTTGCAATGGGCAAAGGTAAGCCGAACGAATGGCTAAACTACTACCCCATGAACAAAATAAATGAAACAACTAACTCTTGAATTATGAAGAAGATATTCACTACTCTTGCTGCCGTATTGGCAAGCGTAAATATGTTCGCACAGGGTTGGCCAGCCAACCATAGCGGCGTGATGCTCCAGGGATTCTACTGGGATTCCTACTTCGACTCAAAATGGACCAACCTCGAAGCACAGGCTCCTGAACTGAGTCAGTATTTCAACCTCGTATGGATTCCGCAGAGCGCCAACTGTGGCAAAGATAAATCAATGGGGTACGACGACTTCTACTGGTTTACCAACTACAACAGTTCTTTCGGAAACGAAAAGGAACTCCGCAGCCTCATCCAAACTTTTAAATCCAACGGCATCGGAACCATCGCCGACGTGGTTATCAACCATCGCAAAAATGTATCCAACTGGGTGGATTTCCCTGTGGAAACCTACAAGGGCGTAACTTACGAGATGAAATCCACCGACATCTGCGCCAACGATGACGGAGGCAAAACCAAGGAATGGGCTGACAAAAACGGCTATAAGCTCAGCAGCATTTACGATACCGGTGAAGACTGGAGCGGCATGCGCGACCTTGACCACAGCAGCCAGAACGTGCAGACCATCGTAAAGGCTTATCTTGACATGCTTCTCAATGACTTCGGCTACGCAGGATTCCGTTACGACATGGTGAAGGGATACAGCGGCAAATACACAGGCATCTACAATGATGCTACCAAACCTAACTATTCCGTAGGAGAATATTGGGATGGAAATGTATCTGTAGTCAAGAACTGGCTCAACGCCACCAAGGTGAATGACCAGATAACAAGTGCAGCCTTCGACTTCCCTATCCGCTACGTGGTGCGCGATGCCATCAAAGCCAACTGGTCAACCGTAAAGACCGATGGCTTGGCTAACGACCCAGTTTACAAGCAGTATGCCGTTACCTTCGTGGAGAATCACGATACGGAATATCGCTCAGCCGACGAACAGCAGGACCCTATCCGCAAGGATACCCTGGCTGCCAATGCCTACATTCTGGCTTCGTGCGGAACCCCATGCGTATTCTACAAGCACTGGATTGACTGCAAGCAGGATATCAAGGCGATGATCAACGCACGCCAGCTGGCTGGCATCACCAACACCAGCAATACCACCTTCAATGCCTACAAAGGCAATGGCTATAACGGCATCATGACCGTAGGCAAGAAAGCTTCGCTCATCGCCATCGTAGGTCCTAACGCCAACCAGTTTGCTGCGCCTAATTCATACGCCGAACTTCTAAACGGCTACCACTACCGCTATTTCATGCCTAAGAAGGCAAACGTGGCTTGGGTGGATCTGGCTTCTGGAGATTACGAAGGCGTGATGAAGGCAAAGCTCGTGGCAGTAAGCAACGAGGATAATGCGCAGCTGGTTTACACCACCGACGGCACCGAACCTACAGCCAGCAGCAAGAAGGCAAAAAGCGGCGAAGAACTGGAGATTCCTTTCGGCGAGACAACCCTGAAAGTGGGCTTGCTGATAGATGGCGTTGTGAGCGGCGTGCTGACCCGTACTTACAAGGTAGAAAAGCCTGCAGCCTTCGAGCCATACGATATTACCGTTTATGCCAACGCCGACCAGGTGGGCTGGACCAGCGGTTTCAACTTCTGGGCATGGTGCGACAGTCCTAACGAGAACCTGACCGCTTCGGGTAAATGGCCTGGCGACAAGGTTACCCAGAGCAAGGAGATTGAGGGAAAGAAGTGGTTCTATCAGACTTACAAGATCAAGAGCAAGAGCTACATGGTTTCCTTCGTATTCAGCACAGGCACAGGTTCTCCACAGACCGTAGATTTTGCAAATATAAATAAGGATACTTACCTGGAGATTCAGAACGAGAAGGATGGTGCGAAGTATAAGATTAAGGATGTTACAGCCGACATGCCATCTACCGGCATCAGCCATCCTATCATCGACAACAACGCCCAGAACGACCCATCCTGGTACACCCTGAGCGGTATGAAGATGATGAAGAAGCCATCACAGGCTGGCATCTACATTCACCAGGGAAAGAAGCAGGTGATCAAATAAGATAAAAGAAATAAAATCAAATAGATACAAAATAGGTGTATTCCGAGAAGAATCGGAATACACCTATTTTTATTTTATCATATCTTTATCCACAGACTTAATCCACATTTCGCTTAATCTTCAATGTCTGGTCACAATATTCTATCACGGCGGGACGATGGGTGATGAAGATGATGGTCTTATCATGCGATGAAAGGATATTCTGAAGAAGCTGACGCTCGGTTTCCGGATCAAGCGCACTGGTAGCCTCATCGAAGAGCATGATGCTGCGATTGCGCAGAAGGCTCCGGGCAATGGCGATGCGCTGCGCCTGTCCCTCGCTCAATCCGCCACCCTGTTCGCTACACAGGGTATCGAGTCCATCTGGCAAATCAAAAACGAAGTCGGCACAACTCTGATGCAACGCTGCCCGCATCTCCTCGTCAGTGGCACCCATCTTGCCCAATCGCAGATTATCACGGATGGTACCGCTCATCAGCGTGTTGCCCTGCGGCACATACACGAAGTTGCAACGATGCAAAGGCGAAAGCTCTGCCTGATTCCGGATTTCATCTCCCACCTTATTATATATAGTCACCTTTCCTTCCTGCGGATGGAGCAAGGCAAGAATCAGACGAATCAGCGTGGTCTTTCCCGAACCCGTTTCTCCCAATATCGCCGTACACGAACCCGGACGGAAATCGAAACTGAGATGATGGATGATGTTGCGCACCTGCAGGCGCTGGCTATCCGAGAATTCATCCTTATCGTAGGCATAGGAAATATCATCGAGACGGATGCCGCAAGGCGCAGGCACCAGGAGAGGTTCACCCTGCTCTTCCAGCGGATTCTCTTCCAGCTCCATCAATCGCTCGGCTGCCGTAAACACGCCCACGAAGGCAGGTGCCAGTTTGGTAAGATTACGCGCCGGCGTCTGTATCTTGTTTACCAATTGCAGAAAGGCGGTCATGCCACCAAAGGTAAGGGTGCCTGCTCCCATGCGCAAGGCTGCCCAAAGGAAAGCTACAAGATAGCCCAGGGCAAAGCCGAAGTTCAAGAAGAAATTACTCAACACATTGAACTTGGTACGCACCATCACATTGCCCCGCAACCGGCGCTGGGTTTCCTCCAGTTTCTCCACCATCGGCTTCTCCGCCTGCAAGGTCTTCACGAGCATGCGATGCTGGATGGTTTCCTGCAAGACGCTCTGCACCTGACTGTCGGAATCGCGCACCAAGCGAGTGAGGTAGCGCATCTTGTTCATATAGATTTTGCTGAACGCCAGGAAAATAGGAATCATGATGACGATGACGACGGACAGCATCTTATCCATGGAGAAGAGATAGAAGAAGGCACCGAGGAACATCGCCAGCACACCCAGGGTGTTGGGCAATGTTTCCGTAAGGAAATCAACCACCTTGTTCACATCGTTCTCCAGGCGGTTGAGCACATCGCCCGAATGCATCTTCTCCCTGCCGTGCCACTCGGAACGCAGGATGCGATTGAGCATGCGCTGCTGCATGCGGTTTTGCGCCCTGATACCCAACACGTTGCGAATCCAGATGCTTCCTACGCTCAAGGCGAAGTCGCAGAGAATCAGCAATCCCATCAAGCCCACCGCCCAATAGACATTGCCCTCTACGGAATGGGAGGCAACATCGATGGCACGCTTCACCGCCCATACCTGCGCCAGGCTCACGCCCACCGAAAGTAAGCCCATAGCAGCATTGAGGACAGCCTGCAGGCGGTTGCCCTTCCATACCACCCAGAGCCACACCAGCAACATCTTGGCAGAATACTTGAATTTCGGAAGCTTGATTATTTTGAACATTGAACTTTGAACTTTATGATTACTCTTGTGGGGGGATTTCTCCTTGCTATCTTTTTGCTATCTTTGTCGCTGGTCGGCACCCCACATCAGTTTCTCTCGAAGTGTGGAGAAGTAACGCTGGTTGCGCTGCTTCACAATCTTGATGGCATGCGGCGCCTTGCGGATGATGAGGCGGGTCTGCTCCGTCATACGCTCGCTGCGGCCATCGATGGCTACGAGATAGTTGTGGCTGCGGCTTTCCACATCTAGCACAATCTCTGCCGTATCGTTGATAACGATAGGACGGATGTTCAAGCTATGGGGCGCCACAGGAGTTAAACAGAAACTGCCGCTCTGCGGAATAATGATTGGTCCGCCATTAGAGAGATTGTAGGCGGTGGAACCCGTAGGCGTGGAAACTATCAATCCATCCGCCTGATAGGTAACCAGAAACTCGCCATCCACCTGCGTGCGGATGGAAATCATGGAAGCATCATCACGCTTCAACACGGCGATATCGTTCAGAGCGAAAGGATAACCCGCCAGGATGCCGCCCTCAGGCTGCACCTGCAGCACGGCATGCTCCTCTATATTGCATTCGCCCGCATAAAGACTGTCGAGTGCCGGCTCTATCTCGCTAGGAAGCACGTCGGCAAGAAAGCCCAGCCGACCCATGTTCACACCAATGATAGGCGTACCCTTGGCACCCACCCGGCTAGCCGCCTTGAGGAAGGTGCCATCGCCACCCATCGAGATGACGTAATCCACATCGAAGTTGTAATCTTCAAAGACACCTGCCGCCCTTACCTCCAGGTGCTCCACCTTGGTGAGGAAGTCGTAGAAGAGACTTTCGATATACACTTCTGCATCCTTTTTGTCGAGGTAAGAAAGGATTCTCATGATGGAAGCCGACTTCTTAGCCTGGTATTCATTGCCAAATATTGCGAATTTTAAATGTTGTTGTGCCATTTATTTTGTTATTTCAATTATTATTCTTACTTTTGCAAAGGTAATAATATTAATCGAATAATACC
>OBIB01000018.1_pt1 | contig 55398 bp, 44 predicted proteins | sample 1496261 | NCBI WGS metagenome assembly OBIB01 (sample SAMN05065771, study PRJEB22554) | human gut metagenome | biome: ENVO:2100002; feature: ENVO:00000062; material: ENVO:00002003 | host: Homo sapiens | place: USA
TTTTTCTTATCTTTAAGTTGATTTATACCCTGTCAACTTTTTCCAGGACAAGACACGCCGCACAGGCCAAGCAGAGTCTGGAAGCTACAGCCCAGGAGTTGTTGGGTAAGATGAACGTGAGTGATCTGCAGGAGTTCAAGAACATGATTGATGGCGTTGATTACGAAGATGACGATGCCGTGTCTCGTTGGTTCGAGGCATGTGGCGATGCTTCTGTGGTTTCAAGCAGCGACTATGGTACCAAATACCTCATCATGGCATCTAACTTCGTAGGTGAGTTTACGCTTCAGAACGGAGTGTGGAAACAGACTCAGAAGGGTGGCGATCATCTTTCTTTCATCTTCAACGACAAGCAGGGCAACAAATGCGTGCTTACCTTGAAGGCCAGCAAAGTGGGTACGGAAATTCATCACGATTGCTTCGACGAAGAGGATGGCTATTGGGATGGCTACAAGTGGCAGGAGTATAAAGACGAATATCGCCTTATCTTGCCTAAGAAGATGGAACTTACTCTAACTAGAAATGGCGAGGTAAGAGCCATGACCACGGTTGAAGACCAGTGGTGAGATTGACCTGACCAAGGATGAAGTAGAGATTACTTCCACAGCTCAGGTAGGTGCTTATAAGGTAGTGGTTAACAAGGCGGCTTTCAAGGCAGGAAAGTCGGCTGAGGCTAAGGCAACAGTCTCTAAGGGTAACGAAACGCTGATTACGGTTGCTGCCAGTGCCACGGGTTCTATCGGCAATGATTTGCAGGGATCTTACGGCAAGGTTTCAGTGTCGGTTGACATCTTGGGCAAGGCTAAGGTGATTGCTACACTTTCGGATGTTGATCTGCTGATTCAAAACCTTGATAAAGCGGGCAGTAATGATGAAAACGAGGCGCAGTTTAAGCAGTATCTCGAGAATGCCAACAAGCTGATTGATGCCAAGTTATACCTCAACAACAGCTCAAAGAGCTGCTCTAAGGTTTATCTCGCACCTGTAGACGATGGCTATGGTAACTACCACTATTGGTATGCTGAGCCATGGTTGGAATTCTCTGACGGTTCCAAGTATTCTTACTACGATTACTTCAACGAGAAGTCGTTCAAGAGTGTCGTGGATAAGTTGCAGAGCATCGTGGACGATTTCATCAGAATGTATAATTAAGAGATTTCATTATTTCTATTGTTGAATTATCAGGGAATTATTTGATAGTGAAAAGAGTTTTCTGCATATTTATTTATGTAGCATTCTGCATATTCAAGGGCGTGTCGGCTGAATTGACCGACACGCTCAATCATTATGGACTTCAGGATGTGGAGATACGGGGCAAGCGCCTTCGCTCTCAGTTGAGGGAGATAGAGGGTGCCAGCATCATCAACATGCAGCTCATGGATGATATGCCTCATATTCTGGGCAATGCCGACCCTATGCATTATGCCCAACTCTTGCCTGGGGTACAGACCAATTCTGAATATGATGCCGGCCTGCATATCCAGGGATGCGATAATTCCCATAATTCTGTTTCCCTCGGCGGTGTACCTATTTATAATGCGGCACATCTGCTGGGTTTCTTCTCTATCTTCAATGCCGGACATTTCAACGAGATGAGTCTGCTGAAATCTCCTGCTTCCGCTTCTTTTCCCAATAGGCTTGGGGGTAGCGTGGATATGTTGACCCCTACTTGGCTTGGGGCAGAAGATAGTCTTTCGGCGGGTGGTACACATGGTGAACTGTCGGTAGGTCCGATGTCGTCTCAGGGTACTCTTCGCTTGCCTCTTGGCAGACGCTCCCTGCTTTTGCTTTCAGCTCGTGCCGCCTATCTCAATCTGCTCTATTCCAAGTGGCTTGAGGTAGATGGCGATGAAGTGAAGTATGATTTCTCCGATTATAATCTCTCTTATATCACCCAGATTGACGATGCCAATGTGCTGAAACTGGAGGGCTACTGGGGATATGATAACATGAAATTGGGGCAGGCAAGTCATGGCTTGCTGGGCAAACTGAAATGGGATAATACGATGGCAGCACTCCATTGGTATTCGCGCTCGAAGGAAACTTCGGATGAAGGAAAGAGTGATTGGATGATGGAGCAGACGGTATATTATTCCCGCTACGCCAATCGCCTGAACATCGATGAATATTCCTTCCAAGTAGGAATGCGTTCCTATATCTTCGATTTGGGATATAAGGGAAATCTTTCCTGGGGAAGATGGGTGCTGAAGTGATTCGGCATCAACTGTTGCCGCAAAATGTCGGAATATCGGGTAATCTGGCTAATTATCAGTCTGATACACAGCACCAGAAGGCGATGGAAACCAGTGCTTATCTGCAGTATTGCCAACCTTTGGGTGAAAAGCTCCTGATGGAACTGGGAACAAGGGCATCGGGTTATCATTGTCAGAAATCTTATTATCGGATGATGCCCCATCTCGGAGTTCATTACAATCTGTCGCCATCGGCAAAGCTGAACCTCAATCTGGGTATCCGGAATCAATATCTTTTCCAAACGGGCTTTTCTTCAGCCGGACTTCCTACGGAATTCTGGTTTGCTGCCGATGCGAACCATCGTCCGCAGTATGCCTATCACGTAGCCCTGCAGGGAGAGTTCTGGTTTGCCGAGAGGGAATATCGGTTGAGTGTTGAAACTTACTATAAATGGCTGAAGCACCAGATGGAGAATAGTAGCAACATGTTTGACATACTCTTCTCATCTTATTCCTTTGATGGATCCCTGTTGCATGGCAAGGGCTACAACTATGGCTTGAATCTTCTTCTCGAAAAGAGAAGGGGAAAACTCACGGGATGGTTGAGCGCTTCCCTGGGAAGAGCCATGCGAAAGTTTGATGGTGCACAATATCAGGGATGGTATCCTGCCGGACATGAACGTATTTACGAACTGAATGCCGTGGCTACTTATCGCATTAACCGCCGCCTCAATTTAGGGGCAACCTATGTTCTGGCATCCGGAACTCCTTATACTAAAGTGAATTACGCCTATCTGATGTCGGGTAATATCGTTACGGAGTATGGACCTCACAATGGAAACAGGGTTAGTCCTTATATGCGACTCGATTTGTCGTTGAGTTATGATTTCATTGCCAGGGGCACCCGTCGCAGTGGCATTAATTTCTCTCTTTACAATGCAACCATGCACGGAAATGATTTGTTCTACCGTATCAAGGTATATGATAATCACGTAAGATATGGTTCTTTCAAGTTCCTGATGCCCATTATGCCATCCATCAATTATTATTATAAATTTTAATCAATTCGGTTATGAAAATCAGTCGCAGTTACATCGTCATGATAGTCTTGTCTTTATCTTTTCTGTTGGGAGGATGCAGTCAGGATGTTTCCACTTCCAGCCAGTCGCAACTGGTGGTTGAGGGTTGGATAGATGCAGGTGGCTTCCCTGTGGTCAAGTTGACCCGCACGATACCGTTGGGCGATGATGCGTTGTCGCTGGATAGTCTTTCCCGTTATATGGACCGTTGGGCAAAGGTCACCATTTCTGATGGCGAGAGAACAGAGGTATTGGCGGGGCGATATGATAAAAAGTATTTCCCACCTTTTATATATACCACTTATGATATGCGTGGCGAGGAGGGCAGGGTGTACAGCTTGCGGGTTGAGGCTTCGGATGGCAAGGTGGCTGAAGCCAGAACCCGCATACCTGTGTCGGCAAAGATCGATTCATTTCGTGTAGAGCCTACGGATGTGGACAGTCTTTTCCAGCTTTATGCTTATACTTCTTATCGTGGAAAGTGCAAGCTTTTTACGCAGGTGGTTGGTAAGCAAAGGGAAATGTCGTCAGCAGAGTTGGGTCTTTTTGATGATGGGATGATAGGAGAGGATGGCAAGTTGTCCGTGAAGCGTGGCAGGGATAATCTGCAGAAAGATTTCACCCCTTTTTTCAAGAAGGATGAGGTTGTAAGGATAAAGTTATCCACCTTAACCGATGAGGGGTATGCCTTCTGGCGCAGTTTCGAGGATATGCTGGCATTATCCAGAATCCCCCTGATGTCAGTGAATACCAATCTGAAGTCGAATGTGCATGGTGCCCTGGGCTATTGGCAAGGCTACGGCTCCAGCTTTTATGAAGTGAGGATTATGGTGGGGGAATGAAGGGGAAAAGGACCTGGTGATTTTTAATGTTTTAGATTCTTTAGGAATCTGATAGACTTATAAAAAGGAAGCGACGAAATGCAGATAATGCGTTTCGTCGTTTTCTTTATCCAAGAATATCTTTACTCCAATATTCTTGCAAATAGTATTTTTTATTCGCTACCACCGAATAAAAATGCTTGATTTTATTCGGTGGTAGCGAATAAAACCTTTTGTTTCCAATTTACTATTAAAAAACTCAGAATACCTTATTTTACAAGTTTTAGGGTTCTCAGCATGCCTTATTTTACATGTTTTGGTGTACTTAGAATGCCTTATTTTACAAGTTTTTGGGTGTTCAGAATGCCTTATTTTACATATTCTACTAAAAGTTAGTATATTATACGAATAAAGTCCGCATGCAATCTGCAAGATTGTCAGCGGACTTTGTTATTAGACCATTTCTTGATTCTGTAATTCTTGTTATTCAGTGATTCCCCAATCCAACAAGCCTTTTCCTTCCTCGTCAAGCTCAATGCCGAGACCTATCACCTTTCGCTTATCTGCCTTGAAAGGTTCCAGATATCTGCTATCTAAAATCTGCTGGATGGCAGCCTTCTTGCCGCCATTGTTTCTCAGCTTCAGCTCTATCACGTAGATGTAGCGGGAAGTTTGGGCAATGAGGTCAATTCTTCCAGTGGCAAGCATGTGCTCCACCTCTACTTTCAGTCCGATGGCATTCAAAATAGTACTGATGATGAGGCGATAGCGCTCTTCCATGTCCATAGAGGCAAGCTTCTTATTGCTGTATGGTACGTCGGCAACCAATGCTTTCAATGTCTTCATGGCATCCGCAATCTGCCCCGTACCCAATTGCCGGAACAGGCTACTTTGCATACTGATGATATCGCTTTCTGATTGCATGGTCAGAGTAGGCAGCACAACCTCGTAAAGCGCCTGTCTTACTTCCTGGTTTGGAAAACCTAAGAAATAGCCAAATTCATCGCTGCTTTTGATGGTAAGGTAGCCCGTCTGATAGAGGAAGAGCTCAGCGCCACCATTTATTACATCAGAACTCTCAAGAGTCTTGCGTAAAATCGGACAATGTTCAAAATTGCGTAATCGCAATTCCATGTTGTCAACAAACTTCGGCAGCATGGAGGTAGCTCCGGATGAAACCCAGAAACAACTCAAGTCTTGCGTATCAAGCGCATTGAGGAGACTGAAAGGATTGTAGACGTCCACCATATTTCTGCGACTGAAATGGTAGCCATCGTAGTAATCCTTCAGGTTGTCGTGAGTTTGCTGCAAGGTCCAACCGTTCACTTCTGCCATTCTTTCCAGTTCTGGCTTGAAGTTCTCTCCGATTTCTTCTTCTGTAATACCGCAAATTGCAGCATATTCTGGAAGGAAACTGATATTGGTCAGGTTGTTGAGTACCGAGAAAAGAGAAATTTGCGTAAACTTGGTAATACCCGTAATGAAGACGAGACGCTGATACGCATCATCGGCTTTCAGAATGGCAAAAACGCTTCTATATACTTCTGTACAACCCTCATGCTCGGGAGTTTTCCACGAGTGTTGGAGAGGAGAGTCGTACTCATCGATAAGAATGGCAACCTTGAGCCCTGTCTGTTTGTATGCCTTTGTGATGATGGCATCGAATCTGTCGGCAAGTTTGGCAGTAGGGTCTGGTATAATGGCATACATTTCCTCGTATTCCTTGAATCGCAGGTTCAGGTATGAACGTAGGGTGTCAGCATTGGCTCCCCCTCGGCTCATGTCAAGTCGAATCACTGGGTACTGCTTCCATTCTTTTTCCAATTCCATGATTTTCAGTCCTTCGAAGAGTTCTTTTCTTCCTTCGAAGTAAGCCTGGAGCGTATCCACGAGCACAGATTTGCCGAATCGGCGAGGGCGGCTCAAGTAATTATACTGTTTGCCATTGTTCGCCAATTTCCAGATGATGTCACTCTTGTCTACATAGAGATAACCTTCTTCTCTGATCTTATTGAAAGATTGTATGCCTACCGGCAACTTTCTGCATGCATTGTTTGCCATAACTATTTCTCCTATTCCTGTCTTTAGCCGCAAAGATACGGTTATTTTTTGAATCATGCAAGTTTTTGGCAATTAAAAAGATGTAAATCGATGCTTGTCCCCTGCGACAGCTATAGAAGCTAGTTGAAATAATGATGAGCAGGGGTGCCACATAGAGTGGCAGGCATACAATCTCATCTTTTTATAGCATCATGCATCAGAAAAACGCAATTTTTCTTGGTCTATCCACGGAAAAGACTTACTTTTGCACAAAAATAAAGGAGAATTATAATAAACGATGTGGAATGATTTGCTCATCACCACATCATTTAAATCCCATTAGTTATGATAGAAGATATTAATACATTGACATACGATAGCTTTATTCAAAAGATAAAGACTATCAAGACATATCGCAGTAATGCCAATAAGGAATACAAGGTGGTTAAGGCTAACAAGACCACGTTGGTACTTAGAGATCAGCGCACCAAGGCTGATTTTGAAGTGCCGGCAGTACAAGTTTTCAATGCCATGCAAGAGCTTGGCATTGAAAACTGTACGGTTCCTAAAATGCGCCAGTATGTAGGAACACATGCTGCACCAGCCTCTGCCGCCCTCATTTTCTGGGCTTTCGGACGAGGACAGGTTCAGGCGACCATGAAAAAGTTTGCCGATGTGGTGTTCAGGATGATAAGGGAACAGCAAAAACGGAAATAGGAAATCTGGCAAATCGCTATGGTTGTGTATTCATGACATTTTTTCATTTCCTAGGATAACGCCATATTTTTCCTTGAGAATTATGCCGTTTTAAATGTTTTTTACGTTAATCTCAGGTGGTTGGCAGCACAAATGAATGCGTTAAAGTTGGTTATTATGTGCCCTTACCTCTCAATTTTTTTTAGCTCAACAAGCACGATTTTCGGACGTTTAAGCACAGTGTGGTGATGAATGGTATACCAATGGGATAATAGGATTTGCTGGATTCATTTTTTTTTATTACCTTTGTACCATGAATTGCGCCTAATCGCATTCTCTTATATCAATATGTGTACATTGTCTAATGTGGCATTTTCAGGAGGTGGAACCCCGCCTCTCCACGTTGGTTTTACCGCCAATGTCTCCCCCGGAAATTCACCAGATGGGGGGTCGGTAAACTATATCCAAGACCCATCAAAAAAGTGGTATGTAATGCGTGCCACCTATCAACGGGAAAAGAAAGCATACGATTACTTGGTAGCCCATGGCGTAGAATGTTATCTACCCCAGCGGCGAACGGTGAAAATCGTCAACGGGAAACGGATTCCTGTTCTAGAATCTTTAATACCTGGCTTGCTTTTTGTCTATACTACTCCAGAAATCATTCATACTTTTGCTAAGGACACCAAGGATTTGCATTTCCTCAATCATTATTACAATCATTTCGAGACGGATTCTTACGGCAAGAACCCGCCGCTTGTCGTGGATGATGCTGCCATGATGAATTTCATCAAGGTGACGAGTGTGGATAATGAGCACGTGATGGTGGTTCCTGAAAGATTGTGCCATTACAAGAGTGGCGACATGGTGAGGGTGATAGATGGTGACTTCAAGGGAGTGATAGGAAAGGTGGCAAGAGTGTCTGGTCAGCAGCGGGTTGTAGTGGAGATAAAAGGGGTTTGCCTGGTAAGCACGGCTTATATTCCTAGTGCCTTTATAGAAAAAACATAGAAGTTGTGCCCGACACGGATTTAGGGCAAATGTTTATGAGAAAGCTTTATTTATCATTGTTTTGGCTTATGATGGGAGGTTACCCGTTGTATGCGCAAGTTGCTGATGGTGATGCTCAACCTGTAGTGTATAACCAGAAATATGTGCCGATAGGCTTAGATAATTATCAGTCGGGATTTTATTATTATAATGGTGGCAAGGTTTATACGATGCGTAGCTTCAATGTGGCCTCTGCTGCAAATATCCTTTCCTTGAAGGTAAATCCGTCTGGTTCCTCTTATGCCATCCTGGATAGCAAAAAAGGTAAGAACACGGTCTTTATCTATGATCTGTGGAAGGCGAAGAATGAATTGGCTAAGATTGCCAATGGCAAATATCAGCCGCTGGCGATTTGCTATTCTGCTGATGCCAAGGATCTGTTCATGATGGGAAGTGATGGCAAGGTGCACGTGTTTGATGCCAAGTCGAATGTTGAAGTGGCAGCCTTCGATGCTTCCGTGCAGGCCAATAGAATGGCGGCCAGCACCAACAATTACTATGTAGCATTGGCGAAAGACAATGATGTAGAGGTGATGAATGTTGAGGCTAGAAGCAGAAGAGCCTTGCTGCAGCAGAATGCAGAAGTGAAGGATGTGGCTTTTTCCGCCAATAGCAAGTGGATGGCTGTATTGACTGCCGACGGACAATGCAACGTGTATGATACCCGTACTTTCCAGGTAACCTATCATTATGAGGCCTTGGGTGCGGCTGAGAGTTGTTTCTTCCATCCGGAAAACAAGTATCTGGCTGTGGTAACGGGCGACCAGCGTATTGCCATCATCAATCTTCTTAACGAGAAAGACCGCCACTATGTGGATGCGCAGAATCCAGGTGTTACTTATGTTAACTTTGTGAGAAATGCAGACAAGGGTGTTTATCTGGTGTATAATACCAAGAACTCCATCGTGTTCAACCCTGTGTTCTTCCTTTCGCCAAACCGACAGGAAATCTTGAAGAACGAGTTGCAATCAAGAATGGCTGAGTGGATGAAGCGCATGGATGGCGAGAGTCTGGAAGACTTTAACGCTCGTGTCAACGACGAGACGCGCATGACGCAGATGCGACTCTTCGAGACGGAGATTGCTACAAGAATGGCTGAGAACCTGCTCACCACTTCCGAGGTGAAGGTAGGTAATTATAATCAGGAAATGGGAATGCTTACCCTCGATTTCAATACCATGCCAAGTATTTATCTCTCTGTGCCGGCTGCTCAGTTGGATGACTTCATGGATCCTGGAGCCTTACAGTTCGCAAATACGAAATATTGTGTGAACGATAAGGATGAGTTTGAGCTTGTCTATACAGAGGTTACCAATCCGAAGACGGGTAATAAGTATGTGTTCGATAATAGAGAGCGTAAGTCTCTGGCTTTCTTGGAGTCTGATGAGAATTTTGTTCCATTCGCCCAGTTACAGACCTCCCAGATGGAGGAACTCAAACTGGAGGAAATCAAAAACAACATCTTGAAGAACGCCAAGGATAAGAACATCATCTCCGACCATACAAGTATTGATGTACGCACAAAGGTGGCTAATGCTACGGATGCTGCAGGCAAGAAGATTACAAACTATGAAGTAGCCGTTTCTTATACCGTGGATGAGGCATTCTCTTCAAAGGATGATTTCGCTGCAGGCAAGTTCAAGTGCGAGGATTCAAAGGCTGCACAGGCTATGCTGGCTGTGGTGAAGCAGGCTCTGGAGAACGACTTGTCGAAATACATGGTTGCCGGCAAGCAGGTGAAGGTGATGGTAACGGGTATGGCTGATGCTACTCCTTTTAGCAGAACGGTGGCTTACGATGGATGCTATGGTGATTTTGAGCGTGAACCGGTGTATAAGGATGGTGCCTTGTCGAACATCACCGTAACGAAGGCTACGGGAATGTCAGACAATGACCAGCTGGCTTTCTTGCGTGCCATGGGTGTGAAAGATTTTATCGTGAAGAATATTCCTTCGCTCTCTAACATGAAAACTTCCTTCGATACCAGTATCGATGTATCGAAGAAGTCGGGTAGTCAATACCGCAGAATTGGCGTTCAGTTTACTTTTATGGATGCTTTTTAAATAATCAGATTCAATAATCAGGTTAAATAATCAGGAAAAATGAAAAAGTATTTTATAATTGTTTCCATGCTCTTGTCGTTTCTGGGTGGTAGTGCTACTGCCCAGACGATAGAGGAATCGAATGCCTTGTACAAGGAATTCGTCCGCCTTGCCAATCAGGGTGGTGACAAGACTGGAATGTATGATGCTCTTTATCGTTGCTATACAGCAAATTATGCTGTGCTGAAAAAATCGGCAAAGACAAGTGCTGCTTACGGACAGGCTCTTAACAACATGAGAAACATAATCCCTTATCTTCCTAATGCGGCTGCCTATAGCAGCAGCCAGAGGCGACAGGCAAATGCCATCCTGTTTGCCAAGGCTTATGTTGATGTGGCATCGATGTCCGATTTCTCGGGTGAAGGGTATTCTACTTCTCCATCCTTTGCGCAGTTGTCTTATTTTGCAGCGGCTAATCTGGTGAATGCACACCGTTATCAGGAGGCTATTCCTTATCTCAAGGCTTACATCCATTCAGGTGAGGACAAGTATCGCAAGACGGTGTTCGTGAATCTGATAAAAGCCTGTGCGCAATCTAGGGATTATACAGGCGGAATAGAGGTGCTTGACGAGGCAATAGCCAATTATCCTTCCGATTACAACATCTTGTCGACTGCCGTGAATTTCTGCATCGACAATCAGGACAATGTGAATCTGCAGCGTTATGTGGCAAAGGCATTGGCCGTTCGCCCTGATGATGAAACCTTGCTGAATATTCAGGGAAAACTCTTCGAGGACGGCCGGGATTACGAGAAAGCGCTTGGTGTCTATACCGCTTTGCAGAAAACGCATCCTCGTGCGCTTGATGTCATCAAGCACCTGGCTATCAATAATTATAATATAGGTGTACTGAACTTCAATAAGTCGTTGGCTGAGAATGACAAGGGCGAAGCGAAGAAGCAGAAGAAACTCTATATGGAGTATTTCGGTCAGGCTGTGACACAGTTGAAGAACGTGGTCATGTCGGAACCTACTTCCTTGAAATACACGCAGGCATTGGCTGTGGCTTATAACTGTCTGGGTGATAAGGGGCAGCTTGAAGCCGTCAACAACAAGTTGGCTTCGCTCGGTGGCGGCAAGGTGGGTGCTGATTACATCCCTTCATTAATCAGTTTTGCCCAGAATGCAGATGCGCCAGCTCTGGCTCAGACTTCATCTGCTGGGGGAGGCTCCTATCCGCAGTCTACCCCACAGGCTTCGGTTGCTTCGGCTTCTTACGCCTCATCGGCAGCAGATGAAAAGGAGATTCCTCCTTATTCTTCCTTCGCCAAGAATTTCATCGAAAGTCGTATCAACAAATGGCAGCAGAAGGATGCTTACGAAACCGTGAGTGAGTATCAGGCTCGTGTAACGGAGCAGAATCGTGAGGCGAAGATCAAGGAGGTGCAGCGCCAGGCTGAGCAGGAATACATCAGTACGTATCAGGGATTGGCCGATTTGAGAGAATTGGAGCTGAAGCCCTACGATGCAGAGAATGGGGTGTTCCTGATTACCTCCAAGTCGTTGGGACAATTGATCGTACCGGTGCCTAGAACCAATAACGAGGCGAGAATCTTTGAGTCGAGCTGGGTGGGCATGCAGTTCAAGAACCCTAAATATTTCATTGATAACGACCATCTGGCTTTGGCAAACCTTACTTTTGTTACTCCTACGGGCAAGCAGTATCAGTATGACAATGAAGCAGCGCTTCATTATACCGAGACTCATGTGGATGTGCAGTTTGCTGCCATAGACAAGAATATGCTTGCCTTGAATGAGAGAAAGGGAAGCAAGCAGAAGGTGAACACGCAGAAAATCACGGTGGGCAACTCGGATGTGGATATGAACATTCCTGAGGTGAAGGCAAACAACAGCAAGACCTTTGCCGTGATTATCTCTAATGAGCATTATATGAATGTGGCTGGTGTGCCGATGGCTCTGAACGATGGTTCTACTTTCGCCAAGTATTGCGAGAAGACCTTGGGTATGCCGCATGATAACGTGCGCTATTATGGAGATGCTTCGTATGGAACGATGCTGAGAGCCGTGCGCGACATCAAGGAGATAGCCGATGCCTTCAAGGGTGATTTGAACATCGTGTTCTATTATGCAGGTCATGGTATTCCGAATGAATCAACAAAAGATGCTTTCCTGTTGCCGGTGGATGCCGATGGCACTCAAACGGAGGGCTGCTATTCCCTGAACAAGCTTTATAATGAGTTGGGCTCTACCCAGGCCAAGTCGATAGTGGTTTTCCTGGATGCCTGCTTCAGCGGCGCACAGCGCGATGGTGGCATGCTGGCTTCTGCCCGTGGTGTGGCTTTGAAAGTGAAGAAGGAGGATCCTCGTGGCAACATGGTTGTGTTTAGTGCGGCAAGTGGCGACGAGACGGCTTTTCCATACAAGAAAAAGGAGCACGGCTTGTTCACCTACTATCTCTTGAAGAAGTTGCAGGATACCAAGGGCAATGTGAGCTTGGGAGAATTGAGCGAGTATCTTACGGATAATGTAAAGCGTCAGTCGGTGGTCATCAATCGTAAGGTTCAGACTCCTTCCACTATTCCGTCAGCTTCTATGGCATCAGCGTGGAGAGACATCAAGTTGAAGTAAATTAATTATTGTGATAACTTTTAAATTTTATAGATTATGGTGAAAAAAGTGTTACTGATGAGCTGCTTGCTTTGTTTGGGCATCCAGCTTGCTTCTGCCCAGAATGTGTTGAAGGGCAGGGTGGTTGACCATCAGGGCAATCCGATTTCGGGTGCCAAGGTGGAGAACGCCAAGGGTTCCGAGCAGACCACTACCGACATGAACGGTCAGTTCTCTTTGGAGACTGAGGGGAATGTGAAGAAGGTGAACGTGTATTACATGGGTATGCAGACGGCGCATAAGAAAGCCAAGCCCGACATGCTGGTTAAGATGGGAGGCATCAACTGGTGGAAGCAGAAGCCAGATAAATATAGCTGGTTTGTAAGTCCTCAGGTAGCTTTCGTTGAGTCAACAAAACCCAATTTTGGTGTAATGGTAGGACGTGTCAAGAACTGGGGCTGGTATGCCAAGGGTATTTATTCTCCGCTGCCTGATAATGATATGTATTCCGATTATTATAAACAGTGGTTTACTGGAGAAGTGAAAAAGGGCTATGCGATGGCTTCTCTGGGTGTTATCCGCCGCTTGTTTTGCCCTCTACAGCTTTATACGGGTGTAGGCTATGGATGGAGACGCATTTCCTGGGTCGGATCTGGCGGTGAGGAGTGCCGTCATGGAGAAGATTGTTACGATGGTATAACTTGGGAAGTTGGTATGCAGCTGCGAATTAAGCATGTTTTGTTGAATGGGGGTGTTAATTTCATCTATGATACGGCAGAAGGTAACGGCTTCTTTGATTACTTGACGACTGGTCATAAGCCAATTGGTAATTTTGGTATTGGTTATGTTTTTTAAAAGTTGACTATTATGAAAAGAAATATATTATGGATAGTGGCAGCTTGCTTGTTGTGCTTGGGATTTACAAGTTGTCAGGAACCTGATGCACCAAGCCCATTGGTGCCAGTTTTGCAATTGAATGAGGCTCAAGACGTAACGGCAACAACAGCATATGTAGGAAATTATAGTTACGATAGTGATTCATCTATCGGTGAGTTTTATTACTTGTTTTCAACGAACGAGAATTTCCAGGACTCTTTGGTGTATAGTGCCAAATTAAACAGTTTTACAACCATTTACGGTTTAAGACCTAATACCACCTATTTTTATAAATTAGTGGGAACCGATGGAAGTATCAAGGTGAATAGTGAAGTTAGAAGCTTTACTACCTTAAAAGGCTTCTCCATTGCTAAGTTAACTTATACCGATTGGGATGGAGAGGTAAAGGAAGTAGATGAAAGCATGTCTCCATTAGGTCTTTCGGTTGTAGATGCAGATGGAAGAAGCACTTGGAATCTGAAAGTAACTTATGAAAATGGCGAATGGAGAGTTCCTGATGAGATATTGGGTAAAGACATAAAGGAGTGTGGAATTTATACGCCTTATCATGGGGATCTTCTAGATGAAGATGCCCTGGGATGGTTAAGGCTTTACACCTATAAAAATGCTAAGAATTCTGTGGACGATGTCCTTACCGGCTATGCATATTTAAAGGATGACAAATCCGTATCGCTTCGCTTATTGCATGCTCTGGCTCGTGTCCGTTTCCATTTTTCAATAGCAGAGGATTGTAATGAAGATAATCTTGAGATACAACGTTTTATCATTGACCAGGAGTCAAGTTCAAAGATTATTCCTACCATGTTCTGGTATAGCCTTTATGGAAAGCTCCAAAAGGTAGAGAAATTTACTGAAATTGATTCTGGAGAGAGCTTTGTTATGACAAAGAAATCTCAAACAGATGTTACCATTCTTTCTGGCGAAACCCGTTCTTCGGGTACTGTTCAGGCAAAGATACAACTTTCCAATGGTTCTACCTATTCTGTACCTATTACCCTGAAGGCAGACAGTTGGAAGAGTGGCAATACCTATGATTATAATATTGTGTATAGCCGAACCGGCCTGACCCTTTCTGATGTTACAGTAAAAGAATGGAACAAGAACGAGAGTGGTGATATTAATATTTACGAGTAAACTGAAACAATATGAAACGAATGAATATATTGAAGGGAATAGCCGTGTCGGCAATGGTATTGCTGACTCTGGCTTCATGCAGCAATGATGATGCAGGCGGTCTCTCACCATCAGCCCAAGACAGAGTACCGTTGCAGGTAAGTGTGGAAAATGCTGCAACAAGAGGTATTATTACGGGTACTACTTTGCCTGATGATTGTAGTTATCGCATTTATGCTTATAGTAGAAATAGCGAAACCAATTATGAGGCATTGAATAATCAGAGTGGTTCCACGGTTCAATATCAAAAAGGTGTGAGCCGAATAGATGACAATCCAATTTATCTGCCCGAAGATGGCAGTGATGTGCAGGTAGTAGCTCTCTATGGTGGTATTACTGGATCTTATGACTACCTTCGGGTGAACAAGATTAAATTATCAGAAAAAGCCCAAGAGGATTATCTGGTGGGTGTTAACACAAACAAGGTGAATAAGACCAATCCAAAGGCCAATTTGGCGTTTACTCATGTGATGAGTCGTGTGACTTTGAACATCAAACGAGCCAAGGATAATACCAATAGCTATAAGATTCCTGAGGTTACAATTAATAATCTTGCATTTGATGCGTATATGGATGTCGAAGGAGGTCAGCCTGTTATTTATGCTGTGGATAATTCCCAAAATTTCAATCTTCCTATAAAGATAGATGATTATGTTCTGGATGATTCCTCAAAAGTTATAACTGCCGATTTCCTGGTCTTGCCAGCAGAGCAAGAGAATATTACCGTCAAACTGGATGGCTTCTCACAGGAAATCAAGCTCCCTATCTCTAATTTCGAAATGGGACAGCAGTATTCCTTTAATGTAGTCATAAGAGATGGCAAGGTAACTTTGGATGGATTTAAGATAACTCCATGGGGTGAGAAGAAACAGCAAGACAATGTAGTTGTGGATGGTACATATAAACAAAAAGCTAGTATCGGAGATTTCTTTTATAGTGATGGAACATATTCTTCGAATTATAATGGAAAAAAAGCTATTGGTGTAGTTTATGCTTTAACAGATGAAAAGAATGGAGATATAAACAGAAAATTAACAGAATCATATCATGGTAGGATTGTTGCGTTAGCAGATGTGTATGGTGGTGCTTATTATATGTCTGAATATAAAAGTGTAAATAACATTTCTAACTATACGATTGTCGGAGAAGGCAATACCGTGGTTAATGAAAAAGGCCAAATTGTGGAATGGCCATCAGGTGGTGCACTAGCTGATTTTAATGGACTATATGAAACGCAACAGTTGGAAAAGTTTAATAAAGATAACGAAGATGCTAAATTGGAAGCATGGTATCAAAGTGTATCTTATAGCACGGAGGGCTTTCCACAGGGCTCCTGGTATTTACCATCATTAGGTGAACTTTATTTGGTAGAACAAATTTCAAATAGTCGTGTAAAAAAAGCTTTTGATTCTAAATATTTTAAAAGTCTGTTCTCTGGGTATGAATACTATCATATAGATTATTGGACTTCTACACAAGTGGATGCTGATGAGGCTTGGATGATTTGTAAAAATAATCATAAACCAACGAAGTCTGATAAAAATGGACATGATGGTTATCCCAAAATTCGTCCTGTAACAACATTCTAAAAATGAACGTATTATGAAATATATAAATTTATTCTTTTTAAGTTTTGTCATGATGTTCATGATAAATTCTTGCTCAGAAAATATTAATGTGGCAGAAACTGGTAATATTGGGGAACTCCAAATAGAAGCCGGTATTCAATCCGCTTCCCGCGCAATAAAAGAGGGAGAGTCGTTTGAAACAGGTGATAAAATTGGCGTTTTTGTTCCTCAATGGACGAGCCTTGTTACTAAGGCAACATTGGATGATACTTGGTATCTTGATCGTAAAATTACGATAAACGAAGGCGATAAAGTTGCAGTTTATGCATACTATCCTTATAACTCTGAAAAAGGTTCCTGGGATGACAAGAAGGAATTTCAGGTGCCTGTGGATATCAGTAATGATGTAAGAAATGGGCAAGCCGATTATCTATGGGGAAAGGCTGAGGCTAGTTTGGATGATCCTGTTGCTCGAATTAATTTTAATCATACATTGGCTCGTTTGTCTATAAAAGTAAGATTAGATGAGGCTGATCATGGAGAGGGTGTGCTTTCTGATGTGACTCTAGAAAATGTAGGAGCCAATCAATACGTTTCTACTAAAGGTTATCTGAATTTACATACTGGAGAAGTGGTAGCTAATTACGATGATAAAGAGTCTTTGTTTTTGTTAATGGATAGTTTAAATTACTCATTGAGTAAAGACAAGGAAACTACCATAGACATGCTGGTAATGCCAATGTCTTTGCCAAAAGATAGCCTGGTACAGTTGACGTTGGCAATTGATGGTGCTCCTTATTCAATCCCATTGAAGGCTCAGAATTTGGAAGCAGGAAAACAGTATTTTTATCCTATTACCATTAAGCGACCTAATGAAGATAATTCTTATAAATATGATGGAGTAGAGATGGTTGATCTGGGCTTGAGTGTAAAATGGTGTAGCCATAATGTTGGAGCAAAAGAGCCTACAGACAGAGGTGAGCATTATACTTGGGGTGGACTTCTGAAAAAAGAACATTCTGCAGATGATCCCTATTGTTCTGATTTAGATAATATTTCTAATACAGACTATGATATTGCTCATGTGAGTATGGGCGGTAAATGGCGTATTCCTACAAAAGAAGAATGCCTGGAATTAATGGAAAAGTGTACTTGGTTATATAATCATGATCTTCGCGGATATACGGTAATTGGTCCTAATGATAATAAACTGTTTATACCGTGTGCAGGTAGTATGGATAAATGGGGAGTTTCATGGGTATATAGTACGTATTGGATGTCTGAAGCGCGTGATAAAGATAATGCTTATATTATGGATGTTGATTCAGAATGGATTGACTATAAAGTAGAATTATCTTATATGAACAAAGTATGTGGGGGCACTATCCGACCGGTTTCTGATTAAAGCTTCTTGTATTCTCCAGATTTCCAAAACACTATAATAAAATGTGTTTATAAGTTCCTGGGCAACTTTTTGTTGCTCAGGATTTTTGTTTGGCTAGCATGTATGTTGTCTAATGGGTGCAAGTCCCTAACGAGCCCTAGTAGTATCTTTTTTCTCTTTTTATCCATCACATCCTTCACGTTTTCTCTTTTTTTAATATTAACCATTTGATAATTAGGTTATTATCTCTTTAGTCTAGCGTGATAGATAGACGAAATATTTACAATATCCATCACGCTATCCGTCACGATTTGCCTTCATGCCTCACGATTTCCGGCTTCCTCTCTTCCAGAAAACGTTCTTTAATGCACGAAAGCCGGGACAAGGTCCAAAATTTTTGGGAAAAAGCTTGTATTCGGCTTTAAAATTTTGTATCTTTGCAGTTGAAAGGTTATACGGAGCCATCTCTCACACGGATGATGCCCTGTGTTCCTTTTCAGAGAGTAGTCAACATAGATTCCACAATGGCTAATTACCACTGCGAAACCTTTTAATCAACTTTCAATTTATTTTTTTATGAAGTTAAATCTTAATGATCCAAAGTTCATCAACAGTCTGGTGGACTACCACTGGATGTACTGTTTCAATGCCGAATGTCCTCGCACCGCTGAGTGCATCCGATTCATTTCGGCAAAGTTCAAGCCCGCCGATGTTACTTCCGGCAATGCAGTTTATCCCGATGCAAACCTCCACGGACCTTGCACCAACTTTATGCGTGTGCGCCAGTTTAAGGCGACATGGGGCTTCACTCACCTCTACGACCAGGTGAAGCATAGTGATGTGCAGACCATCAAGTTCCGGGTAATGGATATCGTGGGCAACCGTACCACCTATTATCGTGTGCACCGAGGCGAGAAGCATCTTACGCCAGAGCAGCAGGAGCAGGTGAAGAACCTCTTTGCCAGCTATGGTTATGGGGAACCTACCTACGACCATTATGCCGAAGAAATCGGATTCACTTACGAGTAATCTGATTTTGTTCCACGCGTTGGCACACAGTGAGTCAACTAGTGGCACGAAGAGTTTCATGGCATGGCACAAAGTGTTTCAACGTCAGAAACAGTTGAAACCGTTTAGAAAAAACTTTAAATGATAGATGATGAAATTTACCATTACACATAGAAATAAGAAGAATCAGCTTTTGGTCAGCACCAAGAGCCTGGAGCGCTTTCTGGAGCGCATAGTAAATGATGATGCAAAGAATACCGTGGAGAACTTTCGAGAATATGTTCCTTGGCTCACCAATGGTTACGATGGCTATAAGGATATGCCAACCTGGATGCATGTTCACCCTGCTGCTGAGTTTCAGAAATCGGAGAATGGACTCCTGAAGATGAAGCAGAACAACGGCATTCTTCTGCTTACGTTTGTTAATATAAAAGAAGAAGGAGGCGTGGCGGCTGCCAAGCAGAGTGTGGCAAGTCTTCCATCTACCCTGGCTGCCTTTATGGGAGCCGACGGCATCAGTCTTCATGTCTTGGTGAAGTATGCCTTGAGCAAGGGAACCTTACCCAACGAGGAGGCTGAGGCTGATAGAATATATAAGCAGGCTTTCCATACCTTTGCACCACTTTATCAGATATTGGTAAAGGCAACGATGCAGATGCCAGAGCCTTCTATCTATTCTGATTTCCTGTTGACAAGAGATGCCTTGCCTTATTATCGTGAGGATGCGTTGCCGCTGATGCTGAATGAAGTTATCCACACCATTGAAAAACCTGTGGATAACATGAATGAAGCAGATGTGGATAACTCTTCTGAGCATGTGGATAAAGGCAGTAAAGAGCTGAGTGATAATATCATGAGTATGATTGGGTTTCTGTGCAAAAAGTATGATTTCCGTTATAACTCGGTGATGAAATTCACAGAATATCGACCGAAAGACAAGGATTATTGGGGATATCAACCGGTGGATGCCCGTGTGCAGAAGCGCATGACGCTGGAGGTGCAATTTGCCAATATCCGTGTGAGTATCAAGGATGTACGCAATTATCTGGAGTCAGATTTTCTTTCTACCTATAATCCGGTGGAAGACTTTCTTTTCAAGTGCGCAGGCAAGTGGGATGGCAAGGATTATATCCGTGCCCTGGCGCGTACGGTGCCTACCGATAATCCTTATTGGGAGGATTGGTTCTACACCTGGTTCCTGGCGATGGTTAACCAGTGGCGTTCCTATAGTCATCGCAAATATGGCAATTCCGTGGCGCCGCTTCTCATCTCCAAGCAGGGTTATAACAAGAGTACTTTCTGCAGATCTCTGGTTCCGCCGGAGTTGCAGTGGGGGTATAATGATAACCTTGTGTTGTCAGAAAAACGGCAGGTGCTTCAGGCAATGTGCCAGGCACTGCTTCTCAACCTGGATGAGTTCAATCAGATATCTCCTCAGGTGCAGCAGGGATTTCTGAAAAACATCATCCAGTTGCCGAGTGTGAAGATGAAACCCCCGTATGGCAGTCATGTGCAGGAGTTTCCCAGAATGGCATCTTTCATCGCCACGAGCAACATGGAGGATATCCTCTCCGATCCATCCGGCAATCGCAGATTCCTGGGTGTGGAACTGACGGGTCCTATCGATGTAAGTCAGCTTCCGAATTATGAACAACTCTATGCGCAGGCATTGGCGGCATTGCAGGCAGGCGAGAAGACCTATTTTGATGCGGAGCAGACCAAGCTGATTATGGCGAGCAACAGAAAGTTTGAGGTGATTTCTCCGGTAGATCAGTATTTCAATCTCTATTTCGACCTGACCGATGATGCCAAACTGGGCGAGTATCTTACGGCAGCCGAGATTTTCCAGGAGTTGAAGAGTCACATCGGTTCATCGGTGAAGTTGAGCAATCTCATCAGCTTCGGTCGCAAGCTTTCTCAGATGCCATCCATCCATCGCAAGCGTTTTAATGACGGCATGCGATACCTGGTGGTGCGAAAATCGTGAGGGATGGAGTCAAATCGTGAGTGATAGCGTGACTGATATTTCCATTTTCGGAGTATCAGTCACGCTATTAAAGTATCTGTATATGAGTAAGTTAATATGGATTTCAACGATAAATCGTGATGGGTGATAGATGGGTTGAAAACTTTGTTCTACGTATGCGGGAAAAATGCAGTGCACTGCAAATTTTCGGTATTTTCCCATGAAATTTGCAGCACGCTGCATTTTTTATTCTTCCGCTTCTTCGCAAGCCACCATTTCTGCTCCTCTATAAATCACCACGAGCTTGTGCAGCTTGGTGGTTTTGATAGATTCCCTTACGATGTCGCTATCGGCATATCGGCAAATCTGGGCTGAAGCTTCCTTGAAGAGTTGCTTCACCTGTTCGTCCGTGGTACTCGATTTGCAGTATTTCAATTCTACTATGTAAGAATCTTCCATGCTTTTGTAGATGTCGCAGAGAGGCAAGAGGAAGATGTCGGCATAGCCGCCATCATTGTCTAATTCCGAGATTGGACGGTAGAACTTGCATTGGCTGGTCATCGCCAGGGTGAAACCGTGAACGTAAGCTTCTCCCTTCTGCTTGTCTCGCTGAGAGGAATAGCGTTTCAGGCAGTCGGCGATATAGTCAAAGTAGGGCTTGAAATCGCCATCGTATGCCAAACGGCTCTCCAGCTTGTTCTTGTCGTATTGCTCGAAAGTAAGATTGTTCTCCCTGTAAGTATCCAGAAGATAAGTGTATATCTGGTCGCGCACCACTTCGTTAGGGATGATAAACTTGGTAGAACCCTTGTATTCTCCATCTATCGTTACAAGACCGAAATAGAAGAGCAGGCTCAGGAAGTTATCCGGATCATTGATGCGGTCGGCAGGGAAATTCTCTACGAGATTTCCTGTAGCATATCCCTTTGTTACTAACTCTTGGATGATGCTGGCATCATGGGCAAATTCCTTGTCGTGGCGGATGAGCATACGTATCTTACTATAGTCGATGCGGATGTTGGGTTCCACCATTTTGTTAGGAATATGATAGTCATTCCGTATGTAGTTATCTACAAAATTGAGCACCATGATAGAGTTGTACATGGTAGTTTTGCCGTAGCTGTTAATAGCGAAGCAATAGTTGTCAAACCAAGGCTTCATTACTTCGATAAGCTCATCCACTGTATGATTAAAAGGCAATACGCCAGCGTAATAGCTTAACATATCTCTTACTTCTTCCTCTGTAAATCCAGTCAACTCGTTGAATTCTGGAGCTAAGGAATAGTTCGTGCCGATGTTAAAGCCACTGGTTAAGTCGTCCATCGTTACAGGGCTTACTCCTGTAACGAAGATACGGCCCAGCGAAGTGTTTGCAGCCCCCTTGATGGTATTGAAGAACCGGCGCAGATAGCCTTCTCCATGAGTCTGTCCCTTGTATCTTTCGAGGTGTTCCTCGCTGGAAAGAATCATGTTGGTGAAGTTGTCGTATTCGTCAATAAAGAGGTAAATCTTTTGCTTCACCTCGGCACACTTCTGGCACAGGAATCTTAACTGTGCGATGGCTCCTTGCTCTGATTTCATTTCCTCCTTGGTGCCTTGTGGCAACAGGGCGGCGTATCGGGTACAGAAATCTTCAAACACCAGTCGGCAATGAGTATCGAGGCCTTCCTTGTAGTCGTCAAGTCCGCTATCTACCTCTGCGAAGTTGAGGTGGATGACGAGATAGGAGTTGTGTTCAGGAGTAGGATTCTTGCCGATATAGAGACCTCCGAAGATGGCTTCGAAATCATCTTTTTTATTGATGTCGTAGTAATTTTCGAGCATAGAGAGAGTAAGGCTCTTGCCGAAACGGCGAGGGCGTATATAGAAGAAGTACATATTTGATCCTTCTATATCTTCAATAAAAGGAGTTTTGTCAACGTAGTAACAATCCCTTTCTCTCATTTCCTCAAAATTCTGCATGCCGTATGGTATGCGTTTGCGATAGATTCGCTTTCTTCTTTCTTTTATATCCATAGCTTAATCCTCCTATTTTAATTGATTCCGCTGCAAAGATACATTGTTTTTTTGATATTGGCAAGGAAAAGGGAGGAAAAATATCTTCTTTCTTCTATGGTTCTAAGTTCGCATTAGCTAGATGGAAATTAAGAATACACGGTTGAAAATCGCCTTTCTTTACACAAAAGATTCGATTTACACAAGCTTTTTAGACTAAACTATCTTAAATTTATATAAAAACATAAACTTTTTCAACTTTTCTTGTTATTATTTCAATTTATTTATATACTTTTGTATTAAATAAGCAAAATAGTCTGATTATCGTTTGAAGCACAAGATAAACTCTAAAGCAACGACGTAATCAATAGATATTTTGAACAAAGTATTGCCTTCAATAACAGATGACAACACTTTAAATTCTATCTTCTACATTCAAAACGTAGAATCTAAGAATGGACGCATTGCTTAATGCAGACACCCGAAGAGGCGGTAACAATCCCTCCAGTGCTGGACTTACCTCCAGTATCTCCCCCGAAGTTCAAGGTCCAGAGACCAAGAACTCCCAAACAGGGGTGTCCTCGAATTGTGTGCCTAAAGGAAAGAAGCAATGGTTTGTTCTACGTGCCACTTATGGTAGGGCAGAGAAAGCTCTCGGTTATCTTCAAGCGAAGAATGTTGAGACATATTTGCCAATGCACTATGTAGTTAAAATAATAAACGGGAATCGGAAGCTGATTAAAGAGCCTCTGCTTCCTAATATTATTTTTGCCTATATGACTCGTGAGAAGACATATGAGTTCGTTAAGAAACCTGCTCTTACGGCTTCTTGGATTAAATATTATACCGATAAGACCAAGCCTGTAGAACTGGAAACGGGCAAGAATCCTCCTGTAATCATTCCTGATAATGAAATGACAAATTTCATCAAACTGACAAGTGTAAACAGCGAGCACATTATGGTATTGCCGCCAAAGCGTTGCCATTTCAAAAAAGATGACTTGGTTAGAATAATCGAAGGTCCGTTTACTGGTGTTGTAGGAAGAGTTGGAAGAGCCGCTGGTCAGCAACGTGTATTTGTCGTACTTGAAGGCCTCTGCAATGTTGCAACGGCATACATTCCAAATGATTTTATACAAAAGTTGTAAAATAACGAAAATTTATGGTAAATATGAGATAAAGGAAGAGTTAGAAACTCTATTCTTTAACAATGTGTTACTTTGTAGAGAGGACACAAAAATGTACCAAGTTATTTTTTAATTATTGCTAAAATGGAATTTTCTAAACCTATATTCATTAGCTATTCTAGAATTGATAAGAATATCGTCTTCCCATTTGTTAAACGAATCGAACAAGAATTAAATACGACTTGTTGGATAGATTTCGAGGGAATAGAAAGCGGCTCTCTATTCGAGGATGTGATTGTAAATGCCATTGAAGAATCAAAAGTTGTTCTCTTCATGCTTTCTGATAGTTCTATAAATTCCAAATGGACAAAAAGAGAGGTTCTTTATGCTGAAGATGAAGGTAAAAGAATAGTTCCTATCGTTGTTGATGGTAAGGGACTTCGTAAATGGTTCAAATTCCATTTTGGCAATGTGGATTATATAGAAATTAAAGATGAAGGTCAATGCGATAAATTACTCAACAATCTTGCTTCGTGGATTGGAGTTGAAAGAATAAGCAAGAATAGTAGTTGTACAAAAATATCTTCAGATATAGCCCCCAAAATTAAAATATCAGCAGATAAAACAATAATTACACTATCTATCCATAATGGCTTAAGTTTAACTCTAAAAAAAGATGCTGATAGAGATTGCTTTGTTGGTGAAATACCTGTTGCTGAATTATTAGAAATCTTCAAGGATAAAATAGACAACTTAAACGATTCTGCAAAGGGTGCTATAATAGGTGCTGGCATCGGGGCCGTATGTGGTGGCCCCGTAGGAATGTTAGGTGGCATAATTGGAGCTGTAGGAAATCTTTTAATGAAAAATCATACAGAGGAAGACAACAAAAAAGCTAAAATATTTAATCATACTGTTGCTAAATTGAATCAGAGATATGGATTACACTTAATAAAAAGAAATTCTTCTCACTCTGATTTTACCGTTGAAGTTGATGCAGATAGAGTATACGACTTAATATAGTTTGTGCAATGACATTCAATTTAAGATTATCATAAATGAATAACGACATATACATTAGTGCCAGCAGAAGAGATTTTGAAGCAGTCTCAAAAATAAAGAGCATTTTACATTCTGCGGGATATACATATTCTGGTGATATACAAAGTATACAAGCCGCTTCGGATTTTGGGCAAACTATAAGAGCTGAAATCATCAGTTCAAAAGCTGTTCTTTGCGTATTGTCTGGAAATAGTTCTTCCTCGGTCTATGCTAAAGAAGACTTGCGTCTTGCATTAAAAGAGAATAAGATAGTTATTCCAATCATTATTGACAATGCAGAACCAGTAAATTTAGGAGAAATTGGACATCTTCTATTAGAGATTCCTGTCATTCGTCTTAATCCGTATGATAGTATAAGTGCAAAGGTGATTCTATTAAATGAAATAGAGAAAAGATGTGGAACAAAAGTCCAAAAGGAAACATTGATTCCATGCACAAATGACATTAAAAATGTGCAATATGATGTTTTTATTTCTTGTAAAAGCGAAGATTACCCTTTTGCTAGAAAGGTGTATCAATATTTGAGAGAGCATAACTACAATGTTTTCTTGGCAGATACCGAATTAAGGAAGAAAGGCAATGCGGAATATGGTGAGATTATAGATGATGCATTGGATTCAGCTACACACATGGTAATTGTCGCTACTAAACCTGAGTATATTGTGTCCGCCTATGTAAAAAGCGAATGGCGAACTTTTATAGAAGAAAAAAGATCTGGTAGGAAAATGGGAAACATTGTTACTCTTATAGAGTTTACTATATCTGAGCTTCCTATTAGTTTGAGACATTTTCAATCATTTAATTTAAAATCCTTTGATTGCATTACAGATTTTCTACCACTACACATAGATAGTGCCAGTCTATAAAACAATAATTTAGTTCAATCAAGGTAAGAATGATAATGAACATCTAATCATAAAGTCGAAAAATGACAGACCAAGAAATAATATCATCCCTCATCGCCCATGACCCTAAGGTGACGGCCCAATTCTTCTTCAAGGATTGCCGCCCATTGTTCCTTAGTGTCATTAGGCGAGTATTTGGGACTCAGATGGTTGATTACGACGAGATAATCAGCGAGATATACATACTCCTTATGGAGAACGATGCCAAGAAGTTGCGCTCGTTTAAGTTTGAAAGTACACTCTATCAATGGCTCAAGACCATTGCAATAAGACATTGCCTATTGTTGAAAAGTAAGAAGAAGGTGATAGATGACGAAAGCCAAGAACCTCTTAACAATAGTCATCGTGAACATTCTTTGGTGGAAAGTTCACAGGCAAGAATGGATATGGAGGCTCTATTAAGGCAGATGAAGAACCAACGCTACGCCTTGGTCATCCGACTGCTGATGATAGATGTCAGAACTCCGGAAGAGGTGGCACGGCAGCTATGCGTGACCGTAGGCAATCTTTATAATATTAAACGCAGAGCGATACTGGCTCTCACCGAAGTTGCATTTAAAGACAAAAAGCATTATGAACGATAAGCATATTATTATATCAGATGAACTGCTGTCTGCCTTCTTGGACGGCAACACGTCGGCAGAAGATACTATGCGTGTATTGAAAGCTGCGGAACAGGACAAGGATTTACAGGAAATTATCCGCATAGCAAGTGATGTGGATGAAGACATGGCATCCTTGGAACCTGCCATAACCAAGCCTGTTCCCATGACTGCTATGGCAGCCAAACAGAAGGAAAACTATCTTTGTGACATTGAATGTGAGGAATTCATCCTTCATCAGTTTGGCATAGAGACCACCCACAAGACACTCCTTGACGAGGCTTACCGCAACTGCTGGTTGAAGGACAAGGGTATGCCACTATATAATATAGGCAGACTTTTGGAGAAGAACAATCTGTCTGTCAGCCGTCGTTATGACTCTACAACCGAAGACATTGCTCGCCTTTTAGCCAATGGCAACCAATTGATAGCCGTAATTGACAATACCCAATTACTGCATGACGTAATAGAGGATACTACACAGCCCAACCATGCCGTAGCTATCAGTTCCATTTCCATAGAGTTAGATGAAATAACCCTTTTCAATCCTTATACCGAAGAGGAACTTACCACCTATAGCCTATCGTTATTCGTCAAGGCTTGGGCGCAATCCAACCATTACCTCGTAGTAGTAAACACCACCGACCGCTTTGTTTATGAGCCATACCCAATAAGTCTTGAAGATGTACAACTCGACGATGATCTCACCGAACTGCAAGAGGCCATAGCCGAAAACGCTCACGAGATATGGGCAAAGACACGTACCGATCAAGGCTGGACGTATGGTCCAGAGCGTAACGACCAAAAGAAAGAAACTCCCGACATGGTGCCTTACTGCAATCTACCAGAGAGCGAGAAACTGTATGACAGAGAAATGGCGATGCAGACGCTGAAGTTGGTGAAGAAGTTGGGATTTGAGATAAAGAAAAAAAAATTGTAGTCTAAAAACAAGTGATAGAGTACGTTTATGGAAATACATAAGAAATGGTTGACTAGCGACAAATGCCATTGGCAGTATCTTGGGGCATCTATCCACAAGGGTAACAAGTGGGTGTTTATAACTTTATCTCTAAATTTCGTTGTTATAATAGCAATATTAGGAATAAGGTATCATGTTTGGGATGTAGATTGGTTGAATGTATTTGCTGAGAGAATAACAAAAGTTGATACTTTTGGAGCTATTCCCTTAAAGCATATAACATTTATTTTTTCATCACTCGTCTGTGTGTTCATTGGACTGATAGTTCATTATTTGACACCAATATTTTGCCTTAGGAAACAAGAGTCAAGAATCACTTGGAGTCAAATACTTTTTCTTGTATCTATTGGCTTATGTATAGTCTTTTTCGTCAAAATGATAGATCCCAAGAAAGATTCTGTAGACTCTGTATTACTCGGAGGTGCCGGACTTGTCTTGGCATGGGTTTTTCAGGATACAATCAAAAGCGTGGCAGCCTTCTTCTATTTAAGATTGAATGGTCTGTTAAAAATAGGCGACTGGATATTAGTCCCCAGTCATCAAATTGATGGCATGGTCAAGCGTATTTCCTTGACAACCGTTACTGTGGAGAATTGGGATACTACGACATCGTCCTTTCCTACCTATATACTTCATGCAGAACATTTTAAGAATTGTCAAGATATGATGGAGGGCAAGACACATGGTCGTCAGATGATGAAGACATTTGTGATTGATACAGGTTGGTTTCATCCTTTGACAGAGAGTGAGACCATACAAATCAAGAAGCATACCAGTGCAGCACTTCAACCTTTCGTGTTACATGATATATATGTAGGTAAGTCAAATATGACAGCTTTTAGGGAATACGTCTATCAGATGCTACTCTGCAATACAAAGGTATCTCATTATCCTCGACTCGTAGTAAGGTGGCAGGAACAGGTTCATGAGGGAATGCCTCTTCAGTTGTATGTCTTCATCACAGAGTCGAGACTCGCAGCATTCGAGTGGGAACAATCTAAGATAATAGAGCAAGTCGTAGAGTCGTTACCATGGTTTGGACTGCAGCTCTTCCAAAGACCTTCTGGTTTTGATACAAGCAACAGCAACATCTATCTCAGTAGAAAACCTGCTAAATACGAGAAAGAATATGAAGACCAATAACAAAATATCAGTTCGTCAAGACCTTCTCACTCCGCTTATAGAAGGGGATAGCACTACTCGCAGTATGTCTTCAAAAGAAAGGAAGAACCTTGTTCGTGAGTGGTATTTTGCGCGTTCCTTCGTGGAGCAGAGATTAAACAACATTCTCTATAGAAAAGACAATGGAGGAGCTCCCAAGTTTGTAATCGATGGCGTTTCATCCCAAATGTGTGCCATTATCCGAGAGATTATCCTCAGAGCACATTATACCGACTTTGTTGAACCTAAAAATGACAAGACTAAGTTAAATCAGACAGTCATAGTTGTGCTATGTGACAAAGGTCAGAAAGAGGCAACCCAAAAGACTCTGAGAAATACACCTTTTCTTGGTAACTATATTGATTATTCCTGGGGGACTTTTGATATGGAGGCATTAGACTACCTAGATGTAGATGTCATTGTAGAAGAGAAACCTTATGGTGAAAAGCCAAATGTGTCGGAAGAAATGTTCGAAGGAATAGTTTATAGTAGCGACATAGACATCTGTAGAGCACAAATGGCAAACAATATATATTGTATAGGCAACGACATTTACAACTTGCCAGACATCCGACCAGAGGACATTGATATGTATGAAATACCTCTTAGAGAGTTTGAGTCCAAATCATTCATCAAGGATATAGACAAGGAGTGGGATAAATTATCTGTCAAGAACAAACTCTCAAATGTCTTTTGTACAGACATATTCCCCCAACGTCTTGCTATACTGGAGAGCAGCAGGAAGAGCGAGGACACTATCAAACAAACGATAGAGAAGAATATCCGAAATTTGTCACAAAGCGAACACTCCAGATGGGTGGCAGAGAAACTAATCTTAGGTTTCATACCATGGACTGCTACCCACCACTATGAATATTCTCTTCTCTTTGATGATGACAAGCAGAAATACTACAAGATGTTAAAGTCAAAGGAGATACATTTGGATATATGTTCCTACAGAGACCTATGTAGGTTAGATCCTCAGAACCGTAAGTTTGACACATTTCTAATCTTGTCCTGTCTAAAGTAAAAACTCATGGTAAAGAAATTCATTTCATATACTATGGAACAATTTCCTTAACTGCAAAAATTAACATCAGTAAATAATATGAACATGAAAAGAATCTTATGGTTGCTTGTTGCAACATTGTATATCACCAACGCTTTGGCAATAGACCAATTAGGCATTGCCTATCGATACAATGGCAAGAAGCAGCGCTCTGCGATTGGGGGCGTATATGTTAAGGTGACCACATCGCCCAATGGTGTGGTAAGCGATGAGCCAAATGGGCAGTTTGTGCTAAAACTGAAGGGCCTTGGCATGGGTGACCCCATGGGATTGGCCACGGTCACCAAAAAGGGCATGATGGTGTTCAACAAGGAAGAGGTTGACAGATGGAGCGTTCAGAAGAAGCCGCTTGTCCTGATTGTGTGTGATGCCAATGAGTTTCAAAAGCAGAAAGACCGTCTAATTACCATAGGACGAAACCAAGCGGAGAAGAAATACAAGCAGAGGTTGGCCAAGCTCGAAGCCCAAAATGCCAAGAAGCAGTTGTCGCTTGATCTATATAACGCGAAATTAGACTCCATAGAGAAAGAAAAGAGCAATGCCCTGGCCCACATGGACGAGTATGCCGATTTGTTTGCGCGCATCGACGAGAGCGAGATCGACACCATTGCGCAAAAGGCTGTTGACCTGTTCAAGCAGGGCTATATCGATGAAGCAATCACCCTGTTCAAGAAAAACGACCCGATAGCGAAGATTAAGAAGTCGGTACGCATAAGGAAACAAGCCGAAGAAATGCGCCAGCTGGCCGATTCTGCCGAGTCGCTCGCACAACGGGACATCGATGAAAACACGAAAAATGCGAAAGCATACATTGCGGCCCTTAAGTTAAAAAACGATTGGGAGGAAGCAGGCCGAGTGCTGAAAGAATTGGCCGACGCATTAGGAACATATGAGGCGATGTGGGATTATGCCGATTTCGCGCGCCGGCAAAACCAATATGCAGAGGCGGAAACTTACTATAATTTGTGCAAAGACAAGATAGCCATTCTTGAAAAAAACAATCCGGAAGTCTATGAGTCCCGATTAGCATCCATTAACACGGGAATAGGGCTTATATACAATAAGACTCAGCAATTTGACGAGAGCGAACGGATGCACAAGGCTGCGTCGGACATCTATAAGCGGTTGGCCAATTCCAATCCTCAGGCATACGAACTGGACTTAGCGCAAAGTTACAACAATTTGGGCCTTTTGTATAGTGACACCCAACGCTTAACAGAGAGCGAGAAGATGCACAAAGATGCGTTGGAAATCTATAAGCGATTGGCCGATGCCAATCCGCATGCCTATGAGACTAACTTGGCAACAAGTTACAACAATTTGGCCATTTTGTATTATGCCACTCAACGTTTTGCTGAGAGCGAAAAGATGTTTAAGTGCGCGTTGGAAATCCGCAAACGCTTGGTCGAATCCAATCCTCAGACATACGAACTGGACTTAGCGCAAAGTTACAACAATTTGGCTTATTTATATAGTAACACCCAACGGTTTGCCGAAAGTGAGAAGATGTTCAAGACTGCGTTGAAAATCTTTAAGCGGTTGACCGACACCAATCCTCAAGCCCATGAACCAGACTTAACGTCTTGTTACAACAATTTAGCCATTTTGTATAGTGAGACTCAACGCTTTACAGAGAGTGAACAAATGTACAAGGCTGCGCTAGAAATCCGCAAATGCTTGGCCGAATCCAATCCACAGGCATACGAACCTGACTTAGCTACAAGTTATCTCAATTTGGCCAATTTGTATAATAAAACCCAACGCTTTGCCGAGAGCGAGAAGATGTACAAGACCGCGTTGGAAATCTATAAGCGATTGGCCGATGCCAATCCCCAGGTCTATGAGCCTAACTTAGCTACAAGTTACAACAATTTGGCTGTTTTGTATAGCGACACTCGTAGGTTTGCCGAGAGCGAAAAGATGTACAAGACCGCGTTGGAAATCCGCAAGCGATTGGCCGATGCCAATCCCCAGGCATATGAACCTGACTTGGCCGATAGTTACAACAATTTAGCCCTTTTGTATAGTAAAACCCAACGCTATGTCGAAAGTGAGCAGATGTGTAAAGCTGCAATAACTATCTATGAGCGATTGCATATCAGCGCTCCACAACAACACCAATATCGCTTAGCATTCGAATATTCTTTATGCGGAATGTCAATGATAAACAGCAACAAACATCACGAGGCCATAGAACCCATTGAGCGATCTTTAAAACTCTGCAAAGATATGATGGACAACGAAACAGACAAGTCTTTATATATCGAAAATCTTTTCAATCTTGTTTATTTATACGATTATAACAAAGACTACGCAACCACATATACCTATAACAAGGAACTACTGCCTTTGCTAAAAGCCAACTATGGCGAAGATGCGGACAATTGGAAAACTGATTATCATGGAAAATTAATATTACAATCGTTCTGCGCCAATCTTTTGGGCAAATTCGAAGAGGGGGAGCTCCACTCGTTAGAAGCCCTAAAGGTAGACTCGACCCAGCACCTCGCTTATACCAACCTTGCGGCCGCCTATCTCCTTCAAGGCAAATACGAAGCCGCCGAAAAGCTGTACCGCCAATATAAGAATGAGTTCAAGGACGGCTTATTAACCGACCTCGACGAGCTTGCCAAGGCCGGCGTGATACCTGCCGATAGGATGGCCGACGTTGAGAAAATAAAGAAGATACTGAACGAGTAATCCCAAAGCCTCGGAGCAAAAGTAGTGTGCGCTCACTTCCTTTCTATTCTTAAAATGATTAATGATTACCTATAAATAATATGAGCATGAAAAGATTCTTATGGTTGCTTGTTGCAACATTGTATATCACCAACGCTTTGGCAATAGACCAATTAGGCATTGCCTATAAATATAACGGCAAGAAGCAGCGCACACCCATTGGTGGCGTGTATGTTAAAGTAGCCACATCTCGCAATGGCGTGGTAAGTGATAAGAAGAACGGGCAGTTTGTGCTAAAACTGGATGGCCTTGGCATGGGCGACCCGTTAGGCATGGCCACGGTCTCCAAAAGAGGCATGGTGGTGCTCAACAAGGACGAGGTTGACAGATGGAACGTTCAGAAGAAGCCACTTGTCCTGATTCTTTGTGACGCCAATGAGTTTCAAAAGCTGAAAGACCGATTAGTGGTCATAGGACGAAGCCAAGCGAAGAAGAAACATAAGCAGGAGTTGGCCAAGCTCGAAGCCCTGAATGCCAAGAAGCAGTTGACGCTTGAGCAATATTACGCCAAGTGGGAATCTATTGATAAAAAAATGGAACATGCCCTGGCGCACATGGACGAGTATGCCGATTTGTTTGCGCGCATCGACGAGAGCGAGATCAACACCGTTGCGCAAAAGGCTTTTGACCTGTTCAAGCAGGGCTATATCGACGAAGCAATCGACCTGTTCAAGAAAAACGAGCAGAAAACAAAGTCACCAAGCATAAGCGAAAAAGCCGAAGAGATGCGCCAGCTGGCCGATTCTGCCCAGACGCTCGCACAACGGGACATCGATGAAAGTATGAAACAAGCAAAGGCGTATGTTGAGGCGCTAAAGTATAAGGGCGAGTGGGAGGAAGCAGGACGAGTGCTGAAAGAATTGGCCGACGCCTTGGGCACATATGAGGCGATGATGGAGTATGCCGATTTCGCGCGTCGGCAAAACCAATATGCAGAGGCTGAGACTTACTATAAACTGTGCAAAGACAAGATAGCCCCTTTTGTAAAAACCAATCCTGAGCTCTATGAACCCCAATTAGCCAAAGTTTACATTAATCTGGGACTGGTGTACTATTGTACAAAGCGGTTCAACGAGAGTGAGCAGATGCATAAGGCGGCGTTGCAAATCCGCAAACGCTTGGCCGATGCCAATCCGCAGGACCATGAGCCTGACCTGGCCGTCAGCTATAAACATTTGGGCCTTTTGTATTTTGAAACCCAACGCTATGATGAGAGCGAGCAGATGCACAAGGCGGCGTTGCAAATCCGCAAGCGTTTGGCCGATGCCAATCCGCAGACTTATGAGTCTGACTTGGCCGACAATTACAACAATCTGGCCTGTTTGTATAGAGCCACCCAGCGCTATGCAGAGAGCGAGCTGTTGAGCAAGACTGCAATGGCTATCTATAAGCGCTTGGCCGATGCCAATCCGCAGGCCTGTGAGCCAGATTTTGCAAATAGTTACAACAATTTGGCCAATTTGTACAGCGACACCCAACGCTATACAGAGAGCGAGAAGATGTACAAAGATGCGCTGGAAATATTAAAGCGTTTGGCCGAATTCAATCCTCAGGCATACGAACTACATTTGGCGCAAAGCTACAACAATTTAGCCAATCTGTATAGTAAAACCCAACGCTATGACGAGAGCGAACAGATGCACAAGGCTGCAATATCTATCTATGAGCGATTGTATGAAGGCGCGCCACAACAATACCAATCTCGCTTAGCAAAAGGGTATTTTGACTACGGCATGGCAATGCTAAACAACAATAAAAGTAACGAGGCCATAGAACCTGTTGAGCGTTCATTAAAACTCTGCAAAGATATGATGAACGACAAGCCTAACAAGGCTTTATATGCCGCAAACCTTTCGTGCCTGGTTGGTTTGCACAATACAAACAAAGACTACGCAACTGCATATACCTACAACAAGGAGCTGCTTCCCTTGCTAAAAGCCAACTATGGCGAAGAGGCGGCGAAATGGAAGGTTGTATATAGAGGTCAATTGCTGTCACAATCGTTCTATGCCAATGTTTTGGGCAAATTCGAAGAGGGAGAACTCTACTCGTTAGAAGCCCTAAAAGTAGACTCGACCCAGCACCTCGCTTATACCAACCTTGCGGCCGCCTATCTTCTCCAAGGCAAATACCAAGCCGCCGAAAAGCTGTACCGCCAATATAAGAATGAACTCAAAGAGGGATTTTTAAGCGATTTCAATGAGCTCGCCAAGGCCGGCGTGATACCTGCCAAGAGGAAGACTGACGTTGAGAAAATCAAGAAGATGTTGAACGAGTAACCCCACAAGATCCATTGAGCAAGAAGATAAGTAGTACGTGTTCCCTTCCTTTCTATTCTTAGAATTATCAATAAACGCCAGTGAATAATATGAGCATAAAAAGAATCTTATGGTTGCTTACTGCAACCCTGTGTATCACCAACGCTTTGGCCATAGATCAATTAGGCATTTCCTATCGATACAACGGCAAGAAGCAGCGCTCCGCGATCGGAGGCGTGTATGTTAAGGTAGCCACTTCGCCCAATGGCGTGGTAAGCAATGAGCCGAACGGGCAGTTTGTGCTAAAACTGAAGGGCCTCGGCATGGGCGACCCCATGGGATTGGCGACGGTCACCAAAAAAGGCATGATGGTGTTCAACAAGGAAGAAGTTGACAGATGGAGCGTTCAGAAGAAGCCGCTTGTGCTGATTGTGTGTGACGCCAATGAGTTTCAAAAGCAGAAAGACCGATTAATTACCATCGGACGAAACCAAGCGGAGAAGAGATACAAGCTGAAATTGGCCAAGCTCGAAGCCCAGAATGCCAAGAAGCAGTTGTCGCTTGATCTATATAACGCTAAGTTGGACTCCATAGAGAAAGAAAAGAACAATGCCCTGGCCCACATGGACGAGTATGCCGATTTGTTTGCGCGCATCGACGAGAGCGAGATCGACACCATTGCGCAAAAGGCTGTTGACCTGTTCAAGCAGGGCTATATCGATGAAGCAATCACCCTGTTCAAGAAAAACGACCCGATAGCGAAGATTAAGAAGTCGGTACGCATAAGGAAACAAGCCGAAGAAATGCGCCAGCTGGCCGATTCTGCCGAGTCGCTCGCACAACGGGACATCGATGAAAACACGAAAAATGCGAAAGCATACATTGCGGCCCTTAAGTTAAAAAACGATTGGGAGGAAGCAGGCCGAGTGCTGAAAGAATTGGCCGACGCCTTGAGCACATATGAGGCGATTTGTGAATATGCCGAATTCGCGCTTCAGCAAAACCAATATGCAGAGGCAGAAACTTACTATAAATTGTACAAAGACAAGATAGCCGTTCTCGCGAAATCCAACCCAAATGTCTATGAATACCAATTAGCAGCCATTAGCAATGCCCTGGGAATTATATACAACAACACACAACGGTTCAACGAGAGCGAACAAATGTATACGTCGGCATTGGGTATTTTTAAGCGCATGGTCGAGTCGAGTCCACAGACCTACGAACCAACTTTAGCGCTATACTACAACAATTTGGCCAATTTATATAGAGATACACAACGTTTTGCCGAGAGTGAGAAGATGCACAAGGCGGCGTTGGAAATCTTTAAGCGGTTGGCTGAGTCCAATCCGCAGGCATACGAACCCAACTTAGCTGCAAGTTACAACAATTTAGCCGTTTTGTATATGGACATCCAACGCTTTGCCGAAAGCGAGAAGATATACAAGACTGCATTGGAAATCCGTAAACGCTTGGCCGACACCAATCCTCAGAACTACGAACCAGACTTAGCCAACAATTACAACAATTTAGCCAATTTGTATTATAACACCCAACGCTTCACAGAGAGTGAACAGATGTACAAGGCAGCGTTGGAAATCTTGAAGCGATTGGCCGTTGTCAATCCTCAGGCATACGAGCCTGACTTAGCTGACAGTTACAACAATTTAGCCAATTTGTATAGCGACACCCAGCGCTTTACAGAGAGCGAACAGATGTGCAAGGCTGCATTGGAAATCAGCAAACGGTTGGCAGATACCAATCCGCAGGCATACGAGCCTAACTTAGCTATAAGCTACAACAATTTAGCCAATCTTTATAGTAAGACCCAACGCTTTACAGAGAGCGAGAAGATGTACAAGGTGGCGGTGGAAATCCGCAAGCGGTTGGCCGATGCCAATCCACAGGTCTATGAGCCAGTCTTAGCTGCAAGTTACAACTATTTAGCCGGTTTGTATTATAACACCCAACGCTATGCCGAAAGCGAACAGATGTACAAGGCTGTATTGGAAATCTTGAAGCGATTGGCCGATGCCAATCCGCAGGCCTACGAGCTTGACTTGGCAACAAGTTACAACGATTTAGCCTTTTTGTATAGCAACACCCAACGCTTTACAGAGACTGAGCAGATGTTCAAGTCAGCGTTAGGCATCATGATGCGGTTGGCCAAATCCAATCCTCAAGCACACGAGCCCAACTTAGCTATAAGTTACAACAAATTGGCCCTTTTATATAGTTACACCCAACGCTATGTCGATAGCGAGCAGATGTACAAGGCAGCATTGGAAATCCGCAAACGCTTGGCCGATGCCAATCCGCAAGCCAATGAGCCCATCTTGGCTATAAACTACCAAAATTTAGCCAATTTGTATTATAACACCCAACGCTATGCCGAGAGTGAGCAGATGTATAAGGCTGCAATAACTATCTATGAGCGATTGTATGAAGGCGCGCCACAACAATACCAATCTAACTTAGCAGTAGGATGTTATTGGTACGGCATGTCAATGATACACAACAACAAACATCAGGAGGCCATAGAACCTGTTGAGCGTTCATTAAAACTCTGCAAAGACATGTTGAACGACGAAACAGGCAAATTTTTATATGCCGCAAACCTTGCATGTCTCGTTGGTTTGCACAGTAATGACAAAGACTACGCAACCGCATATACCTATAACAAGGAGCTGCTACCCTTGCTAAAGGCCAACTATGGCGAAGATGCAAACAAATGGAAAACTGATTATAACGGGAAATTAATATCTCAATCGTTCTGCGCCAATCTATTAGGCAAATTCGAAGAGGGGAAGCTCCACTCGTTAGAAGCCCTAAAAGTAGACTCGACACAGCACCTCGCTTATACCAACCTTGCGGCCGCCTATCTCCTCCAGGGAAAATACGAAGCCGCAGAAAAGCTGTACCGCCAATATAAGTCCGAGTTCAAGGACGGCTTATTAACCGACCTCGACGAGCTCGCCAAGGCTGGCGTGATACCAATAGAAAGAATTGCAGACGTGGAGAAAATCAAGAAAATGTTGAACGAGTAATATCCAAAGCAATGGAACAAGAATATAAATACTTTGCCTTTATCTCATATAGTTCTCACGACTACAAATGGGGAAAACGCATACAAAATAAGTTGGAGCACTATCGTATGCCAACCACTCTATGCAGCAAACATGGATGGAAGAGGCAGCCAATGCGACCTGTGTTTTTTGCTCCAACAGATATACAGCCAGGTGGTCTTTCTGAGGAATTACAGGAGAGACTGAAAGCCTCGCGCAATCTTATCGTGGTGTGTTCACCTCATTCTGCCCAGTCAGAATGGGTTGGAAAGGAGATAGCTTATTTCCATAAATTAGGACGAACACAGCAGATACAATTCTTTATCGTGGATGGCATACCGCATAGCGGTAATCAAAAAACAGAATGTTTCAATCCGATTATTAAGACACTTGAATTGCCAGAGATACTTGGAGCGAATATCCACGAACGCATTTACCGACTGTCATGGCTGAACCAAGAAAGGGCATACGTGCAACTCATCACCAAGTTGTTGGGAGTGGAGTTCGACAATATATGGCAACGCCACAGACGTTTGCTCATAAGGCAGGTTGTAACGTGGATAATTGGAGTCATTGCGATATTGATTTCCTTGATTATAGTGTGGCATTATAATAAACCTGTTGATATACAATTATCACTTCGAGAACAATCAATAAAGAATCAGAAACTACCACAGTTGCACGATGCTGTAGTGACGTTAACCTTGGATAAGGAGACCAAGATAGACACTATTTCATCTTTATCAGACAAAGGAAGTTTCCTTTATATACCCCATCGTTACATCGGAAAAAATGTGCGCATCACGATTTCTTGCCCAGATTATTTGCCTGTGGACACAACGATAACATTGATGGAGAATATAGAAGTGAATATATACCGCAATCCTGCAGTTTACGGCAACATACAATTCAAACTTTGGAATATGAGTAAAGAATCGTATGTCGCCAATACGACAATAAGAATTGATGACATAGTTACTGTATCAGATGCAAAAGGTGTTGTAAAAACGATAGTTCCTTTAGCCAAACAGAAAAAAGAGTATAGGCTGAGTTCTACTGTTCCTTTGGAAGACTGCATTCTTTACATGCCATACGGTAAAGACTGCGTGATTCGTACAAAATGATTTGATTTAATGATAGATTAAATTCCATTTAATCCTCTTTCCATACAAAGTGATAATTAAATTGTAAAACAATGAACAAAAACAATTACACACCACATCCTATCGACACGAAGGATGTGGTCCTGCCTAAGGAACTTAATACTTTGGCAGAAGACATAGCCAAGAACGTGCATGAAGTATGGGCTGCAGGACGTATAAAGGATGGATGGACGTATGGAGAAGAACGCAACGATACAGAGAAAAAGCATCCTTGCCTTGTGGCTTATGATGAGTTGAGTGAGGAAGAAAAAGCGTACGACCGTAATACGTCTATTGAAACAATTAAACTCATTTTGAAATTGGGTTTTAAGATTACTAAAGAATGACGTTTATAAGGTACTGATAGCAAAAAAGCGAGATTTGGGAAAATCAAATCTCGCTTTTTTAATGCTTGCTTGATAGATTTTACCATCTTACAATATCTCTTTTTTCATAAAACGATTAGAAGTTGCGCCCGACACGGATAAGGGTATTGAGATATGAAATTCAAGTTTTTTGCTATTTATGCGATGTTGTTTGCTGCAAGCACAACCTTCGTTTCTTGTGACGATGATTCACGAACTGGAGTACAGGGCTATTCAGATTGTACCATCTGCCAAGGAAAAGGATATTGCGAGAAAAGTGAGATGTTTGGGCTAACAACTTCATATTGGGATTGTTTCGCTTGTAAATCTCGTTCACTCCAGTATATGAATGGAGGCTATAATCCATCTTTTCAAGGTCGCACAAAAGGAAGTTGTAATATACCGTCTCATAAATGTCCTGGTTTTATAAATGATGGCAATAATTACTGTGTAAATTGTGCAGAAGTAGGGTTTGATTGTCATGCTGTTAATCATTAGATGATTAATCATATTAAAAGATACATATAATATAGGTAAGAATATGGCTGTATATTGTGATAGAACTTTATTGGTTTTGATGCTATTCTTCTATAGCATAGGAACCTATGCTCAGGGAAAAGAGGCTTTCTATAATAACGACAGTGTTGATACTTGTCCATTGACTGACAAAGAACTTATAGACACGTGTTATGATCTGTTAGACAGAAACATGATGCTGGAAACAGATGGCATATATGGACAGATAGCTGTTATTGATGCTGCAACATCAGAAGTATTGGCATGGGCGGCATTGGAAAAACAGTTGGATGACGAGTGTGAAGGGTGTGGTGATATGGTATATGTACCATTCAAAAAGAATATCTGGGATATTAGTGGTACAGATATCAGTGACACCGCTGTCAATAACATCGCTATCAACGACACAACAAAGACGAACAATGCCATAGAACTGGCTCTGTCTTTCAAACAAAGTGGTGTAAAACAGGCAGGTAGATACAATATCCTTCAATACGACAACAATAAAAGATGTTTTGATGAATTTACGTTCGTGGACTGTTTTCCTGCTGATAACCCAAAATATTCCATCGGTATGATTGTCATTCGCCCTCATAAACTTCCGGCAACTGCTGGAATGTTGAGCAAGGAGGTGAACCAATTGATGGAATGGTTGATGACTCGGAAGAAGTAGCTTCATCGACCATCGAAAGTAGCTTCATTGTTCATCGAAACTACTTTCAATGAACGATGAAGCTTATTTCATTTTTTAGAGGATTATCATATATCTCCCTAACCCCTATAAAAAAACTTCTTTTGTTTTGCCGTGTGAAATAAAAAGCGTAACTTTGCAGGCGTTGTAAGAGAGAATGGATTAAGAACGGTAAAATTAGATATAAGATAATTGATTGTTATGAGAAGACTAACTTTATTGCTGATGTTCTGCTTGTGCCTCACTGGAATGAAGGCGCAGGGGAAACAGGAAGTCTTTTATGTCAATTCGTTTTGGAGCAACTGGTATGTGCAGACAGGACTCGATATGTCGCTCCAGAATCCTTATGGACATGACTTCTTGGGGAAAGTGTTTCCTAATGGCAAGTCGTTCGGATTGGACGTGGCCATGGGAAAGTGGGTTACTCCTGTCCTCGGACTCCGCGGACGTGTAAACTGGGAGAATGGTATCAAATTGCTGAAAAACGGGCACGACAACTGGCTCGCTCCTTTTGATCAGCCTGGAAAAAACATGGATAAGGGTGGGTATCTGACCGTGGTGGGGGATATCCAGATTGACCTGCATAACCTGATTTGGGGCTACAGGGAAGACCGACTGTGGAATATGCAGGTGTATCCTCGTGCCGGAAGCGCATATAATTTCGGAGTCTCTAAGGGTACCCCTCTTGTAGGACTCGGTATTGGCAACACATTCAAGTTGAATGACCAGCTGGGACTTTACTTTGATGTGGCTTACAATATGGTTTCAAGTGGATTTGTTGGCGTGGAGAAGGATACGGGAACCGGTTCCAACAGCAACGGATTCTTTGATATTTCGCTGGGAGTTACTTTCAATATCTCCAAGACGAAGACTTTTAAAAAGGTAGGAGAGTAATCCTATCCTTGAAAGAACAATACAGAATTGAAAGAACAATATATAATAAGGTGAAACATCATGAAACATTTCTTGATTATATTATGCACCCTGGCATGTAGCCTGGGGGTGAATGCGCAAGATCAAAAGGTGCTTACTGGTACCCTTTGGGATAATTGGTTTGTACAGGCTGGCTTGGATATGTCTTTGCAGAATCCTTATGGATGCGATTTCTCGGAGGTATTCCCAAAAGGGAAGACCTTCGGTGTGGATGTGGCGTTGGGAAAATGGTTTACGCCGCATGTGGCTCTGCGAGGAAAGGTGAATTGGGAGAACGGACTCTCTATCTTCAAGAACAAGCACCTGGAATGGATAGGACCGGCTGATAATCCGCAGAGCAATATGGATGAAGGCGGTTATGCCGTATTCTGCGTGGATGTTCCTATCAGCGTTAAAAACATTTTCATGGATTATAACCCCGACCAGAAGTGGAATTTCTATGTCTATCCTAGAGCTGGCTTGGGATGTAACTTCGCCATCCATTCTGCTTCCCCTACAGTGGGTGTCGGCATGGGTGGAACCTATAAGCTCAAGAAGCGCCTGAGTGTTTATGCTGATATGTCGTACCAGGTTATCACCAGCGAATTTATGGGTGGTGTGGCAGGCACCGGCATGTCGGTTTCTTCCGGAAGCAATGGCTTCTTCGGCTTTAACGTGGGTGTACAGGTGGATTTGGGAAAGAGTTGTGGAAAGTTTCAAACTCTATCCTCATCTTCTGCTCATTAAATCTGATGCCATCCCGATTGATGAATCTCGATAGCGAGCCATCGGCAGCCAACTCTCTTGGGGTGCCGATGGAGAGACGGTTTTCTTCCATCAGCCAGAGGCGGTCGGACAGTTGAAGGACCAGCTCTACATCATGGGTAGATAACAGGATGGACTTATGCTGCTCGTGTGCCAGACGGCGGAGCATCTGGAGGGTTTCTACCTTGCTCGGAAAATCGAGAAAGGCAGTAGGCTCATCCAGAATGATGATGCTGGTTTGCTGAGCCAAGGCTTTGGCTATCATCACCTTCTGGCGCTCTCCATCGCTTAGTTCATGGATATAGCGGGATGCCAGGTGGGGGATGCCAACCTGCCGGATGGCATCATCTACTATCTGATGATCGAATGATGATAAGGTTCCCCAGAAATTGGTATAGGGGGAACGACCGATGCCAACTACTTCCTTTACTGTGAGTTGGGCTACATCGGGTTTCGAGGTTAAAACCACTCCAATGATTCTCGCCAGTTCCTGGGCAGAAAAAGCTGAGAGAGATTTTCCGGATAGCAGAATTTCGCCTTCCAATGCCGGCTGGAATCCGGCTAAAGTTCTGAGTAAGGTGGATTTTCCCACTCCGTTGGCTCCGATGAGACAGGTGAGTTCATCGGCTTGGAGTGAGGCACAGATAGATGAGGCTATCGCTCTGAGCTGGTGCTTTGAGCGATAGCCTATCGTTAGATTCTTGAATGTGATTGTAGCTCCCATCAAAATCCTTTTTCTTCGAAATTCTTATACCTGCGAAGCAAAGACAGGGATTTACTTGGCAGCCAAAACCTCTACCTCTACGAGAGCGCCCTTTGGCAACTTCTCTACGGCTACGGCAGAGCGGGCTGGATATGGCCGGCTGAAGAACTCAGCATAAACCTCGTTCATGGCAGCGAAATCATCCATGCTGTTCAGATAAACTGTGGTCTTAACCACGTGAGAAAGGTCGGTACCTGCTGCCTTCAGGATGTTCTGGGCGTTGGTGAGGCTCTGGCGAGTCTGCTCCTTGATGCCACCCTCTACGAAATTACCTGTTGCTGGGTCGATAGGAATCTGACCTGATGCAAATACAAAACCGTTTACTTCGATAGCCTGGCTATATGGTCCGATAGCTGCAGGCGCATTGTCTGTGTGAATTGCGTTCATGATCTTTAATATATAATTTATAATTTATAATTTACAATTTATAGTTTATAGCATTTCTCTTTGCTATTATACTATTATACAATCCAGAGATGGAAACCTTTCTGTTCCAGGCCACTCTTGATTTCCTTGACATGGGCTGCGTCGCGGGTCTCCATCGTGAGTCGGAGCACGCAGGCATTCACCTTGTTGCGGTTGGCAGAACGGTCGTGATGAACTCCCGTGATGTTGCCGCCCAAACTTGCTATGACGGATGCCACTTCCACCAGCTCGCCCGGCTTGTCGTCAAGCTCCATTTCGATGGTGCAGAGGCGTCCGCTCTTCGAGAGACCGCGGTTGATGACACGGTTCAGGATGGTTACATCGATGTTGCCGCCACTAACCACGCAGATGGTCTTCTTGCCCTTCACCGGCACCTTGTTGTACATCACGGCAGCAACACTTGCCGCCCCGGCACCTTCTGCCACCATCTTCTCGCTTTCAAGAAGTTTCAGGATGGCAGCGCAAATCTCGTCCTCGCTTACCGTTACGATTTCATCCACATAGTTGGAGCAGGTCTCGAAGGTGAGTTTTCCCGGTTCCTTCACGGCGATGCCATCGGCAACGGTTGCCACAGAAGGCAATTTCTCCTGCTTATGGTCGTGAAGACTCTGAACCATACTTGCCGCTCCCTCAGCCTGAACACCATAAACCTTTACGTTCGGGTTCAACGACTTGATGGCGAAGGCCACTCCTGAAATCAAACCGCCACCGCCTACTGGTACAACGACCGCTTCTACATCAGGCAACTGGTCGAGAATCTCCAGTCCGATGGTTCCCTGACCGGCAATCACGTTCTCATCATCAAAAGGATGCACGAAGGTATAACCAAATTCATCCTTCAACTCCAAAGCTTTCTGGTAAGCGTCGTCGTAGACACCCGGAACCAGACAGACCTCGGCACCCAATCGCTTGGTAGCTTCTACCTTCGAGATAGGTGCACCTTCAGGCAAGCAGATGAGGCTCTTTACCCCCATGGCAGTGGCTCCGAGCGCCACACCCTGTGCATGGTTGCCTGCCGAACAAGCAATCACTCCCTTTTCTTTCTCCTCCTTAGAGAGTTGAGAAATCTTATAATACGCACCACGAATCTTGAACGAACCTGTCTTCTGTAGACATTCCGGTTTCAGATAAACATCACTCTCTGGGTTGATTCTTGGTGTGTGAACCAGCTCAGTTTTTCTAATCACCTTGCTCAGCACGAAGCGAGCCTTGTAGAAATTGTCAAGTTGTAACATAATGGTTGATATGCTTTTATTCTGTAGTCTGTCAGGAAATACTCTCCTGAGAGATTTTGCCTGCAAAGATACTTTAAATTCAAGAAAACACAAAATAATTCAAATTAATTTTTGTTTATTCGAGAATAATGTGTAATTATGTTGGCATGAAAAAGGCGATAGTTATCAATTACATTCCGAAATGTTCGAGGGCAGCGGCTACGCCATCCTCTTCATTTGATAGGGTAACATAGTCGGCTTCGGCTCTTACTTCTGGGGCGGCATTCTCCATAGCCACACCCATGCCGGCAAGCTTCAGCATGCTCAGGTCGTTGTAACCATCGCCGAAGGCAATCAGGTCGGCAGGAGTAAGATTGATTTTCGCCAGGAGGCGAGTCAGCGACTTTGCCTTGTCGATACCCTTAGGTACCAGCTCCAGGAAGAAAGGTGCCGAGCGGAAGATATCCATTCTGTCTCCCAACTTTTCTACTAATTCCTCCTCCGCCTTGAGCATGAGGGTAGGGTCGCCAGTCATGAGGAGCTTGGTAGGATGAGGCTCCAGGGCTTCAAACAGGTTATCCACCTTTCGGATGTTCATCTTGTTGATGCGTGACTCCTCTTTCACATACTCATCGTCTGGCATCTCTGTGATGATTTCGTTGCCGGCATATCCCAGCAGGGCATGACCTTTCTCCTTGGCATAGGCATATAAGTCTGGTATCACTTCATCCGGCAGAAACTGCGAGAAGAGTTTTTCGCCTGTCTGGGCGTTCACGATGTTGCCACCATTATAAGAAAGGATGTATCCTCCTCGCTGGTTCAGTTTGAGACATTCAGCCACCGGTTTGATGCCGTAGGTAGGGCGACCGGAAGCAAGGATAATCACGGCTCCCTCGCTGGCAGCCTTGAGCAAGGCTTTGCGAGTCTTTGGGGTAACCACCTTTTCGTGGTTGGTTAAGGTGCCATCCAAATCCAGGGCGATGGCACGATAGGGAATCTGTTTTGCTTTTTCCATTGTTCTATATGATTATGCTATTTTTCGTTTAAAAATACTGCAAACTTTCTGCAAAGATACAATAATAATCTGAAAAATGAGGCAGTTTGCCCTGTTTTTGGCTTTTTATGCAGCGTAAATTGTTGCAAAATGTTTGTTGGCTGTTACAAAATCACGAATCGTGCTATTTTTCTGTTGTTTTCTTAACCTTTTTGTGGATCTTTTTGAGTAACTTTGCAATCAAGAAAATAATCATAACTAAACTATACGCAATCGGAAATGAAGAAAAACGTTTTAGCTGTAGCACTGGCATTGATGGCTAGCATCGGTGCCTATGCCGAAAAGAATACCATCACTTCTCCTGACGGTAAGTTGAATGTCGTGGTAGAAGACCGCGGTGGCAAACTCTATTATTCCATCGACTATGCAGGTAAGCGAATGATGGAGGAATCGCAGCTCGGCCTCCTTGCCAATGTAGGCGATTTCAGCCAAGGCTTGACCTTTCAGAGTAAGAAAGAGGCGAAGGTGGAGAAGAGTTATGACCTTCGCACCGCCAAGGTATCGCATGTAGATTATCATGCCAATCAGCTCCATGTAACATACATCAACGGCAAGAAGCAGCCGATGACCGTTACCTTCAATGTGAGCAACAATGATGTGGCTTTCCGTTATACTTTTGATCAGCTGAAGGCTCAGCATCTCATCGTAAACGAAGAGAAGACTGCCTTCAATCTGCCAAAGATAACCACCACTTACCTCTGTCCACAGTCGGATCCGCTCATCGGTTTCGCCCGTACCAAACCAAGTTATGAGGAGGATTACAAGGTAGATCAGCCTTTATCTGCAAAATCGGGTTATGGCCATGGCTATACCTTCCCTTGTCTTTTCAAGGTTGGCGGCGATGGCTGGGTATTGGTCAGCGAGACGGGTACTCACGGCAACTATCCGGGTTGTCACATCAGCGATTACGATGCTGCAAAGGGTTATCAGATAGCCTTCCCTATGGAGAAGGAGGCTGATGGCATTGGTTCTACATCGGGTACCTTCATTCTTCCGGGTTCCACTCCATGGCGCACCATTACCGTGGGTTCTGATCTGAAGCCATTGGTAGAGACCACCATTCCATACGATGTAGTGGAGCCAAGATTCGAGGCTTCCCAGAAATACGGCACAGGCAAGTATGCCTGGAGCTGGCTCATCTGGCAGGATGGTTCCTGCAACTATAAAGACCAGAAGCAGTTTATCGACCTGGCTGCTACCATGGGATATGAGTATGTGCTGGTTGATGCGCTCTGGGATACTCAGATTGGTAGAGACAAGATTGCCGAATTGAGCAAGTATGCGCAGAGCAAGAATGTAAGTCTGATGCTCTGGTATAATTCCAATGGTGTGGCCAACGATGCACCTCAGGGACCTCGTGGCATCATGGATAACATCGTGGCCCGCAAGAAGGAGATGGCTTGGATGAAGAGCATCGGCATCAAGGGTATCAAGGTGGATTTCTTTGGTGGCGACAAGCAGCATACGATGCAGCAGTATGAAGACATCCTCAGCGATGCCAATGATTACGGCATTCAGGTTATCTTCCATGGCTGCACCCTGCCAAGAGGTTGGGAACGTATGTATCCAAACTATGTATCCAGCGAGGCTGTACTGGCTTCAGAGAATGTATTCTTCTCTGATTATCATGCCAAGCAGGAGGGCTTTGAGCTGACCATGCATCCATTCTGCCGCAATGCTGTGGGAGCGATGGATTGGGGTGGTACCATCATGAACAAGTATCTCTCTAAGGATAACAAGAGTCGTCATCGCCGTTATACCACCGATGTTTTCGAGATGGCTTCGGCTATCATGAACCAGGCGGCCATCCAGTGCATCGCCATCTACCCGAACAATCTCTCAGAGCTTCCTCAGCACGAGATTGATTTCCTGAAGAGCGTTCCTACAACCTGGGATGAGACCAAGTTCATCGCCGGTTATCCTGGAAAATATGCCGTTGTTGCCCGTCGCCATGGTGATAAATGGTATGTGGCTGGTTTGAACGGCACCGACCAGGTGATGAAGCTCACCCTGAATCTGCCAATGCTTGCCGGCAAGAGCGTTACCTATTATCATGAGACAGCCAGCAAGGACAAGAAGGCACTCTGGCCAGTATCGCAGATGAAAACCGTGAAGGTGGATAAGAAGGGAAATCTGAAGGTAGAAATGCAGCCTAAGGGGGGACTGATCTTGGAAAGGTAAAAAGCTAAAATAGTAAAATATTCGAAAATTATTATTATCTTTGCACCGCAAAACATATAACAATAATAAATTTTAAACCTATCAATATGAAGAGATTAATTTCAGCAGTATTGCTTTCTGCTGCCGTGGCAATGCCAACAATGGCGCAGAAGCAGAAGACATTGGGCAATGGCTATCCATTCACTCAAGTACCATTCACCAGTGTGAAGATTTCACAGAACACCTTCTGGGGGGGCCGTCTGAAGGCTGCCCGAGAGGTAACCGTGCCTTTGGCTTTCAGCAAGTGTGAGAGCGAGCACCGTTACAAGAACTTCGAGATGGCTGCCTATACCCTGCAGCATCCTAACCACCCGGGCTTGGATACCAAGGAGTGGGATGTGAGCAAGTTCATGGGCTTCTCTTTCGATGATACCGATGTTTATAAGACCATCGAAGGTGCCAGCTACATCCTCCAGACTTATCCGAACAAGAAGTTGAAGGCTTACATCGACAGCGTGCTCGATGTGGTAGGTGCGGCACAGGAGCCAGATGGCTATCTCTATACCGCCCGTACCATCAACCCAAAGCATCCACACGGATGGTCGGGAAATAAGCGTTGGGTCAAGGACGAGGAGGCGAGCCACGAGCTTTACAACCTCGGTCACATGGTAGATGCAGCCTGTGCTCACTATCAGGCTACGGGTAGCACCAAGTTCCTGAATATCGCCAAGCGTTATGCCGATTGCGTGGTAAAGGAGGTGGGATCTAAACCAGGACAGGTTACCATCGTTCCGGGACATCAGATTGCAGAGATGGCTTTGGCTCGTCTCTATACCTTGACCGGTGAGAAGAAGTATCTGGATGAGGCTAAGTATCTGCTCGACTATCGTGGCAAGACTCATATCCGCAACCCATATTCTCAGAGCCAGGCTCCTATCCTGGAGCAGAAGGAGGCTGTAGGTCATGCGGTGCGTGCCGGCTATATGTATGCAGGTATTGCAGATGTGGCTGCCCTGACCAAGGATTCTGCCTATATGAAGGTGATCGACCGCATTTTCGAAAACATCGTTGGCAAGAAATACTATCTTACAGGTGGTGTAGGTGCCCGCCATGACGGTGAGGCATTCGGTGATAACTATGAGTTGCCAAACATGACTGCCTACAACGAGACCTGTGCAGCCATCTCTATGGTTTATCTCTTCGAGCGCATGTTCCTCCTTCACGGCGAGAGCAAGTATATCGACTGCATGGAGCGTACCTTATATAATGGTGTCATCTCGGGTATGAGCATGGATGGTGGCAGATTCTTCTATCCAAACCCATTGTCAAGCGACGGCAAGTATAAGTTTAATGCCGATGGCAACACCACCCGTCAGCCTTGGTTTGGATGTGCCTGCTGCCCAAGTAACCTGTGCCGCTTCATCCCTTCTGTTCCAGGTTATCTCTATGGCGTGAAGGACAACAATATCTATGTGAATCTCTTTGCCGGCAATACATCTACCATCAAGGTGAATGGCAAGGATGTGGTTCTGGAGGAGACTACCGAGTATCCTTGGAACGGCGATATCAAGATTGCTGTGAAGAAGAGCGGTGTAAAGAATGCCAACCTCCTGGTCCGTATTCCTGGATGGGTTCGCAACCAGGTGGTGCCTAGCGATCTTTACAAGTATAGCGATGCCGAGAAGCCTGCTTATAGCGTAACCGTAAACGGCAAGGCTGTGGAGGCTGACCTCGATGCCAACAAGGGTTATCTCCCTGTCAAGAACATCAGGAAGGGTGATGTCATCCGCATCCACTTTGATATGCCTGTACGCACAGTAGTTGCCAACGCGAAGGTGGCAGATGATAAGGGCAAGGTTGCCGTAGAGCGTGGACCATTGGTTTATTGCGCTGAGGCTGTGGATAATGATAACGAGCCTGTACTCCGCACCATCATGGGACAGAAGCCAAATTTCACTTTGGTGGATAACTACAGCATTGAGAACAAGGAGACCAAGGGCGCTCCTGCCTTCAAAGTCAAGGCAATCAGTACACCTGTTCATATCTTGGACCAAAAGAAGGAGGGTGTCATTTCTGTCAAGGTTCAGGACCTCACTCTGATTCCTTACTATGCCTGGAATCATCGTGGCGCCAACCAGATGAACGTCTGGTTCTATCAGGGCTTGTCGTTTATGGATAAGTAACAAACAGTTTTTTTTAAAATAAGAAAGCCTGGCAACCGTCATTGCCAGGCTTTCTTGTTAATATAGGTTAATTCCATTAAGAAAAACACTTCTTTTCCGTTTATGTTGTAGTTTTGAACAAATAAAACAAAAGAGAGCAAATGACAGAGAATGAATTCATCCATATCGTTCCGCAGTTGCGGCAGATAACCTTGCAGATCAGTCAAGGTTATGGTGTTGGCTGCGATGAGGCTGAGGATATCGCACAGGATGCGATGCTCAAGCTCTGGGCCATCAAGGATGATATTCAGTCTGCTGCTCATGCCAAAGGTTCGATGGGTTGCATCGCCAAGCATCTTTGCATCGACTTCTTTCGCAAGCGGAAGATGATTTCGATAGATGCCCAGCCTTTCGATAAGTCGCCTAGCCACTATGCGCCGCCCGATGTGGAAGTGGAAAACTCGGAGAACGAGCAGTGGCTGCAAAAACGCCTCAAGGCTCTGCCCTCCAACCAGTATCAGGTGCTTTATCTGCGACAGGTAGAGAAGAAAAGCTCTGAGGAAATAGCGCAAATCGTGGGTATCACCACAGAATCTGTATCCGTGTTGCTATCGAGGGCAAGAAAGCAGATGTTGCAGGAAATCAGAAAAAGATGTCAATAGCCCTTATATATAAATAGGTATAATCAATAAAGGAGGAAAAAATGATATGAACGAAAAAGAAAAAGATATACGTTTGTTGCTCAATCGGTTTATGGCTGGTGAGACTACTCTTGAAGAGGAGGCTCTGCTAGGGGAGTGGTTTCGCCAGCATCCCGATGTGAACGATGACCTGAAGGAATACCAGATGATGTTTGGATATTTCGACGAGGGTATGCCTCTTGACCATGAGGCGGAGGAGCATGTAGAAGATGCTCATCCAAAGGCTAAGGCACGAATGCGCCGCCTATGGTTGCCGCTTAGTTTGGCTGCATCCATCGCCCTGCTGATAGGGTTTGCTATTCCTTGGATAGGGCGACAGACAGGGCATCGGGATGATTCGAAGATGGCTCAACTCGATGGAAGAACGACTCCGAAGGATACAGATTCTGCTGTTGTCCACGAGAAGAAATCGACAGATGCCGATCTCTCCATGCCTGAAAAGATAAAAAAGTCGGGTGATTCCGTATCTCCCAAAACAAGGAAGCACAAGCAGAGGAAATATCGTCAGCATCTGTTTGCTCCTGCTCCTCCAAAGCTTTGGATAGCTCAGAATATTGCTACCGATTCTTTGTTGACAGAGCCGGAAAAGCTTGCCGATGAGCATCTCCGGGAGATGGAGGCACAGCAGAACGAAATGTTCTTCAAACTCTATCTCGTCGATGCTCTTCAGACCCAGTCGCTCAATGCCGATATTGCCAGTGCCTCGTTCGAAGGCGAGGAGAATGTGCATGATGAGGACCATGTGAGTGATGACCAGGAGGTTTATTAACAAGAAACAATTAAAAAGAAGAAGAATATGAAAACAACTTTTAAATTAGCATTTGTGGCTTGCCTGATGGTGCTCTCTTCGGCTTGCCATGCCCAGAAGCCTATACCGGCTATCGACCAGGCTTTTGATAAATTCGTACAGGATTTATTGCAAGACGACCTCGTTACTTCTTCCACGATGAATACCTATAATATAGGTATGATGAAGGGATTTGAGTTCGCTATTCCTGAGAGAAAGCAGAAAATGGTGGATACCTTTCAAAAGGCTTTATTGAGCAATAGTCGCCTCGCTTATATTAGTTTTACCAAGAAAGCGGGCTCTCTCAGTCTTGAAACGAATCGGGTGGGGTATGGCAAGGATAATTCCATGACTTACGAGTTTGGTACTCACAAAGACCGCAACTATAACCTGCAGTATTTCCGTGACAGCAAAGATTCTACCATGCGATATGTTTATGCCTTGGTATGGTATCAGGGAATGGATCGTTCGGTAAAGGGCAGTGTATATAAGTTCTACTCCAAGGATCCGCAAACCTATAAGAAGCCATCCGACAATACGAAGTCATTCTCTTATATGCAGCCATTCTCTTATACGAAACCGTCTGTTCAAAGTCTGGATTCTCTTGTCTTGCTGGGCAAGAACTTCAAGTTTAACAAGAGTTTGGCTGGCAGTTATTATTTCGATGTGACTCCTCCAAAGGATGCGGCAGAGTTTATGATGCAACTCAATACGCTCCGTGCAGCCTTTAAGAATGCCAAGGATTTATACCCTTATCTCGGAAATCAGGTGACTCGGCGTACCCTCCAGACGGGCATTGCCAACAAAATAGTCAAGCTCTGTAAAGGATACGGCAAGTTGCTGAATGCTGACGAGAAGAAATTCTGCGCCTCTTCGCTGAATAAGATGAAGAAGGATACAGACGATGAATATCTGCAGAGTCTTCTGGAACTGACTGCCAATTCTTTGAAGAAGTAGTAAGTTCTTGATGTATAAGTTTTGGAAAATGTGGAATTCTCTCTCAAAATATCGCTTCGTGAAATGATTTTTTTTGTGAGAAATAGAAAGGGTCTATATGCCACGATGAACTGGTGGCGTATAGACCCTTGATTATATGGTGATTTTTCTTCCGAAAGGAGAGCAGAATAGGCTGAAAGTGTAGCCAAATACGATAAAAACAGAATAAGCCTTGTTTTTAAGAAATACCGAAAAATGCAAAATGAAGGGGTAAAAATTGTTGGGGAGGTGGTAAAATCTGTTTAAAATGGGTGTCGCATTCCTAGGAATGCGACACATTGGTAAAAAAAAACAACACCTATTTCCATCTATTTTTTGTATATTTGTGCCGTGAAAGAAGTATAAGGAACCATGAACTCGGTTGGATGGATAAACAGACTTTATGGTGGCTATCTGTCCTAAGATAGAAGAAGGTTCCTTATCTTTGCCATACAAAAGATTATAAACTTTAAAAGTTAAAGACGATGGAAAAAATCAAATTCTTAACAATGGCAGCTTTGGCAACGGCATTTTTTGCCAGCTGCTCAAATGAGGATGGATTGCCACAGAGTAATTATCCTGCGGACAATGTGGTTAGAATCACGACAAGTGTAGATGGCATGAATACCCGTGCCTCTTACGGAAACAGTACGGACAAGCTTAAATCGTTCGGCTTCTGCATCAAAAATGCTAATAGCGAAAAATATACCTATGATAATATCAAGGTAACAAAGGAAGGCAGCAATTGGATTCCTGCTACCCAGATGTTTTGGCAGAATTCAACTACCCCTGTTGATATCCTGGCTTATGCGCCATATCAGGAGACTACCGAAGATGCAAATGGCAAAGTTAAAGTCTTCGGAAAGCCAGATTATGCCTTTTCTGTAAAGGCAGACCAAAGCGATGCTGAAGACTATTCATCCGACCTTATTGTATATAAGCAAACAGGATTCACGCCTGGTTCGGAATTGAATACCAGCAAAGCGGTTGATGTCACATTCACCCATCTTCTCAGTCAGCTGAATCTCACTATCGAGTTGAGAGACCAGTTTAATCAGGATGAAAAAAAGCCTGTTACGTCAGCAACCGTAACTGATGTCAAGGTGGATGGCACCTTTATCCGCAGTAAGGTGAATTTTGCAGCAGACCCTATAAGTGTTCGATTTGACGGCCGGGCATCAGCAGCCATTACTCCTGAAACTGTAGCATTCAAGAAGGCGGATAAAACAACCGACCATGCCACCTTCAAATATTCTGCCATTGTGATTCCACAGAAAGTTATTGCAGGACAATTATGTATTAAGTTCAAGGTGGATGGCACTGATTACATCTGGACTGGCACCGACAATGCGCTATTTGAATCTGGTAAAAAATATGAGTTGCATCTGTTGGTTGGTAAGGATGTAGTGCAAGGGGGCGCCATAAGTGCGATACCTTGGGGAGAAGGAACTACTGGAACAACTGGTAGTTTAGAGACTGATTAAAGAATTGTTTGACATTTAAAATAGACAAGATATGAAGATTACAAGATATATGGGAGCATTTGCAGTTATAGCAATGCTTGCCGCTTGCTCTACAGATGACGAACTGGGAGCTAACACTGCCGCCAATGAGGTAAAGATTGCTGCCACCGTTGGTGGAAACAGCATTTTTACCCGTAGCAATCCATTGGGTACAAAAGCGGAACAAGAAAGCTTTAATGAGAACGATGCCATCAGCGTAACGACTGAGGGTAAAACCGTGGTTTATACCAAAAATAAGGCCGGACAATGGGCGAATGCGAATGACTATCTGGTCTGGACGGGTAATGCCCAGACTTTCGAGGCTTGTTATCCAGGGAATTCCACCAATTCAATCTCTGAGGGTCATATCGAAGCTGATCAATCTGACATCACGAAAATTGCTCAGTCTGATTATATGACATGCAGAAAAGAGATAGAAAAGAAAGATATTCCTACCGACAGACAGTTGACATTGAACTTTAAACGTCAGACGGCTCGCGTCATTGTCAATGTAAGTGGGTTTGGAGATGAGTTCAAAGATCTTAACCCTACACTTTCTGCCGTAGAAGTTTATTCTAAGCTGAAAGTTCCTGCAGAAGAAGGTGACAGCTACGAAGCTATCCAAGCTTGTAAAAAAGAAGAAAATGGCAGCAATGTATTCTATGCTTTGGTATCTCCAGGAACAGGCAATGATGCAGAGAAATTCCTCAAACTCACTGTGACATACAATGATGGTGAGGGCAAACCTACTCAGACTAAAGAACTGGATGTAACGGGAATTCCTGCTCTTAGCAAAGCTATGAGCTATACCTATGATGTAAAAATAGGTAAGGACAAAGCTACAATAGGAAGTGTAAGTGTTGCGGATTGGGGTAAAGGAGATGCAATTACCGGTGGCGATGCTGTAACAACTACAGAAAATGCCGTACTAATTATAAAAAATGCTTTGGCTGCGGGCGAAAAGAACATTGAAATCAAAAATTTGCCTGCAAATGCAGATAAGAGTGTGTTTGATGCTATAAGAGAAGCTCTAAGCAGTGCAAGTGATGGCAGTATAGATTTAACTGTTTACGGAGTTGAGGCTTTGCCGTCTAGTGCATTTTTGAATTGTAAACCGCTGAAAGTTATTAACTTGCAAGATGTAAAGAGTATAGAGTCGGTGGCTTTTCAGGATTGTATTGGTCTTGAAACAATCTATGCTCCGAGAGTTTCATCTATAAGTGACTTTGCCTTTGCCGATTGTCCAAAACTAAAATCGGTGACATTAGGTAATATTTCCGATGCAGGTATCCGTATCTTTGATAATGTATTTACTGAATCTGTAGATTTAACTTTGTCAAAAGATCAAAAGGTTATGACAAAAAAAGATATTGAAGCGTGGCAATCTGATGAATCTGAGAAGTATGCAAATTCTCCGGATCATAAACGTGTACAATTTCTTGGAAAACGTTTCCTATCCATAAAATGTGGAAGTAGAATATATAAATCAACAAATATTTAGAAATTAATAACATTAGATAAACTCCTAAGCTGGGCAGGAGTATTAGGTGCTCAGCAATTATATTTACCCGCACCTCACGGGAAACGACAAGGGTCTATATGCCACGATGAAAAGGTGGCGTATAGACCCTTGATTATATGGTGATATTCGTAATCTACATCTACGCTTTCAGCATCTTTATCTCCTCTACCGTCAGCCCCGTCATATCCATGATAGACGCTTCATCCATACCCTTTGCCAGCATCTTTCTGGCAAT
>OBIB01000023.1_pt1 | contig 53719 bp, 48 predicted proteins | sample 1496261 | NCBI WGS metagenome assembly OBIB01 (sample SAMN05065771, study PRJEB22554) | human gut metagenome | biome: ENVO:2100002; feature: ENVO:00000062; material: ENVO:00002003 | host: Homo sapiens | place: USA
TCTCGGATAGGGTGAAATTTGTAAGTTATGACAAGCTTGATAGATATTATGAGGGCTTGATAACGCAGAAGAAGAGTTCGCTTATTCTCTGATGGTAGGTAAATAGCACTTTTTCATTAAAAACGAATGATATATTGAATATTTTTTTGTATCTTTGCATCCATTAGGAAGATATGTACTGGCAGAGATAAACTTACAGACACATAACTTGTTGGACAACTTCACAAATATCCAGCAGGCATTTCTAAGTGGAACAAGCATTAAAGAATTGCATTATGACAGAAGATACTTTTAAAGACCTGTGTCTTTGTGGCGAGACCACGAAAGTACAGTTTAAGGAATCGTTTACTTCCCAAAAGGAAATAGCAAAGGAGATGATTGCCTTTGCCAATACCAAAGGTGGAGTAATCCTCTTTGGTGTGGAAGACAAATGCGGCAAGCTTGTAGGTTTGTCGTATGATGAGATTCAAGTAATCAGTCGTGAACTTGGCAATGCTGCCAATGAGCAAGTGCGTCCAACCATCTACATTGAAACGGAGGTTGTGCGCGTGGAAGAAAAGCATTTCCTGATATGTTCTGTTGAGGAAGGTAAAAACAAGCCTTACAAGAATCTCAACGGGGAAATATGGGTGAAGCAAGGAGCCGATAAACGCCGCATTACAGAGAACTCGGAGATTCTTGCCCTGTTTCAAGATTCAGGTAGCTATCAGCCAGATGCCGCAGGTGTGAACGGTACGACGTTTAATGATCTTGACCGCTACGCCATTGACGAATACCTTCAGAAGGTTTATGCCACGACATTAGACGGATTTGGAGGTAAGGCAGAGCAGGTGTTAAAGAATATACATATTCTAAACCATCATGGTGTACCGACGCTTGCCGGATACCTGTTCTTTGGCAAACACCCAGAGTATAATTGTCCAACTTGCATGGTAAAAGCCGTATCGTTTTTCGGAAATGATCTTGCAGGTACACAATATCGTGACTCCAAAGAAATATTGGGCAATATGCCACAGCTTTACGATAAGAGTATGGCTTTTCTTAAAGCTAATCTGCACAATGTACAGGAAGAGGGTGCTTCATTCAATACGTTAGGCAAGCTGGAGATAGCGGAAGAAGTTCTTGAAGAAGTTGTTCAGAAAGCACTTGTGCATCGTGATCTGCTTCGTCCTGCTCCCATCCGCCTTTTCGTCTTTGACGACAGAGTGGAGGTTATCAGTCCTGGAGCTTTGGCTGGAGGACTAACAGAAGAGGATATACGTAATGGTAAGACCTACCAGCGTAATCCATATATGGCCACCTTTGCCACCAATGCCTTATATTATAAAGGTATAGGTTCGGGCATCGTCCGTATTCTTGCAGAATATCCTGATATTCGATTGGGAAACGATGTAAACGGAAAAGAGTTTAAGGTAACAATACCGAGAACTATCCAAAAGAGCGATTCTACTACCCAAAAGGAGCAATTTGAGGATATAAGTACTACCCAAAAGAGAGAAATTGCTACCCAAAAGAGTGATTCTACTACCCAAAAGGAGCAATTTGAGGATATAAGTACTACCCAAAAGAGAGAAATCGCTACCCAAAAGAATTTGGATACTACCCAAAAGGAAGTATTGGAATATTTTAAAGGCAATCCTAATGCAACCAGAGTAGATGCTGCTAATGCACTAGGTAATATTACGGAGGATGGTGTAAAATTCATTATAGCAAAATTGCAGAAGAAAGGCTTGCTGAAACGTGTTGGCGGAAGAAAACACGGAGAGTGGCAGGTTTTATAAATAAAAAAAGGTTCCTTCAGGGATGTTACTCCTCGAAGGAACCTTTCTTATTATTGTGTGAATTGTATGTTCTTGAACTCAATCTTGTTTACAGATTCTTGAACTCGATGCCGTTTGCCTCTGAGTAGTCGATGGTAATTGGCTTCTCGCGACTTACTTCCTCGGCAAGAATCTTCTTGCTCAAATCGTTCAGAACGTAATCCTGGATGGCACGCTTTACCGGGCGTGCACCAAACTCTGGGTCGTAACCTACCTCGGCAAGATAACCGATGGCGGCTGGAGTCCAGCGGAGATCGAAGCCCTGAGGCTCCAACATCTTCTTGGCTCTGTTCATCTGCAACTCCACAACCTTGGCAATCTGATCCTTAGTCAATGGCTGGAAGGTGATGATGTCGTCGATACGGTTCAGGAACTCTGGACGGAAGGTCTTCTTCAACATCTCACGGCTTGCGTTGGAAGTCATGATGATGATGGTGTTCTTGAAGTTGACTACACGACCCTTGTTGTCGGTCAAACGGCCATCGTCCAATACCTGAAGCAGGGTGTTGAAGACATCTGGGTGAGCCTTCTCTATCTCATCGAAGAGAACCACACTGTATGGCTTGCGGCGAACAGCCTCGGTCAACTGGCCACCCTCATCGTATCCTACATACCCCGGAGGCGCTCCAATCAAACGGGTGACACTGAACTTTTCCTGATACTCACTCATATCAATTCGCGTCATCATCGATTCGTCGTTGAAGAGATACTCGGCAAGTGCCTTGGCAAGCTCGGTCTTACCTACACCGGTGGTACCGAGGAAGATGAAGCTGGCGATAGGACGCTTTGGATCCTGCAAACCGGCACGGCTGCGGCGAACGGCATCACTTACGGCAGTGATTGCCTCGTCCTGACCGATGACTCTCTTGTGGAGTTCCTCCTCCAGATGGAGCAGTTTCTCACGCTCACTCTGCATCATACGGCTTACTGGTATTCCGGTCCAGCGGCTTACTACCTCTGCAATGTCATCGGCTGTCACCTCTTCGCGAATCATAGCTTCTCCGCCCTGGGTGCTCCTCAGCTGCTCCTGAATCTTCTTGATATCCTCTTCAAGGGCTACCAGTTTGGAGTAGCGAATCTCGGCTACACGTTCGTAGTTGCCTTCACGCTCCATGCGCTCAGCCTCGAACTTGAGGTTCTCCATCTCCTGCTTGTCTTGCTGAATTTTGTTAACAAGAGCCTTTTCGCCTTCCCACTTTGCACGGAAGTCGTGCTCCTTATCCTTCAACTCTGCAATCTCCTTGTCGAGCTGCTGAATCTTAGGCTGGTCGTTCTCACGCTTAATGGCCTCACGTTCAATCTCCAACTGCTTCAAGTGACGGGTGATTTCATCCAGTTCCTCTGGCACGGAGTCACGCTCCATACGGAGCTTGGCTGCTGCTTCATCCATCAGGTCGATGGCCTTATCAGGAAGGAATCTATCAGAAATATATCTCTCAGATAACTTGACAGCTGCTATGCAGGCGTCATCCTGAATACGAACCTTGTGGTGGTTCTCATAACGCTCCTTGATACCACGAAGAATGCTGATGGCATCTACCTCGTCTGGTTCGTTGACCATCACGGTCTGGAATCGGCGCTCCAGAGCCTTATCCTTCTCGAAGTACTTCTGATACTCGTTGAGGGTAGTGGCACCGATGGCTCTCAATTCACCACGAGCCAAGGCTGGCTTCAGGATGTTGGCAGCATCCATGGCACCCTCGCCACCGCCAGCACCTACCAGGGTATGAATCTCATCGATGAAGAGGATAATCTGACCGTTGGCATTGGTTACCTCCTTGATGACGCTCTTCAGGCGCTCCTCGAACTCACCCTTGTATTTGGCACCGGCAACCAGTGCACCCATATCGAGCGAATAGAGCTGCTTGTTCTTCAGGTTCTCAGGCACGTCGCCACGAACGATACGCTCAGCAAGTCCCTCAACGATAGCGGTTTTACCTGTACCAGGCTCACCAATCAGAATAGGGTTGTTCTTGGTGCGGCGGGAGAGAATCTGGAGCACACGGCGAATCTCTTCATCACGGCCGATTACTGGGTCGAGCTTGCCGCTGCGAGCCTGTTCTACCAGGTTCTTGGCATATTTTTCAAGACTCTGATAGTTCTCGTCGGCACTCTGGCTCTTCACGTTCTGACCCTGTCGCAAAGCCTGGATGGCTGCGGTGAGGTCCTTCTCGTTGGCACCGGCATCCTTGAGGATTCGGGCAGCGGTAGAGTTGCCTTTGAGGATAGCGAGGAGGATAGGCTCCACGCTGACGAATTCATCTCCCATCTTCTTGGCGATGTCCTCGGCATTGAGCAATATCTGGTTGGTATCGCCCGAGAGGTATGGCTGACCAGCACCCTGCACACGAGGCAGGTGCTGCATCTCCTGCTGCAGGAGCATGGCAATCTGGTTGCCGTTCATGCCCAGCTTCTGGAAGATGTAGTTGGTTACATCAGGTGCTTTCTCGATGATACCACTGAGAAGATGCACCGGTTCGATGGTCTGCTGACCATTTCTCTGCGCTATGTTCACAGCGGCCTGCACCGCTTCCTGCGCCTTGATTGTAAATTTGTCGAATGTCATATCTTAATCTCCTTTCTATGATTTTATTATTTTCAATACTTAGTTTCGCTTCAGCCCTTGCAGGCTTTCAGCTTCGCCGACGGTAGGAGCGAATAGTGTGCCCATTGCCGGAGTTGAGGAGATTTCCTGACGTTTTGTCGGCTTTTTCGTAGAAAAGGCTGCTTTTTTATAGAAGTTTCTGTCAAAATGACTGAACCGCGACTTGATTTATCGCAACCCATGCTTCAATAAATCGCAAATATCACTTAAATAATGTGATAATAGCCCCTAAATGTTTGCGTATTCCAAAAAATCTTCGTACCTTTGCAGCGTTTTAAGAAACAGATTGAATAAGAAATTGAATAAGAATTCGTAATATATCAAGTCAATGGCTGAAACAAAGAAGATTAAGACAGCTTTGGTGTCTGTCTTTCACAAGGATGGCTTGGACGAGTTGCTCGCCAAGTTGAATGAAGAGGGTGTTAAGTTCCTGAGCACAGGTGGTACTCAGAAGTTTATCGAATCTTTGGGTTATGAATGTGAAAAAGTTGAGGATGTCACCACATATCCATCAATCCTCGGTGGTCGTGTGAAGACTCTTCATCCAAAAATATTTGGAGGTATCTTGGCCCGTCGCGACAATGAGGGCGACCAGGAGCAGATGAAGGAGTATGAGATTCCTTCTATCGACCTCGTTATCGTAGATTTGTATCCATTTGAGCAGACCGTGGCCAGCGGTGCCAGCGATGCCGACATTATCGAGAAGATTGATATCGGCGGTATCTCTCTGATCCGTGCCGGAGCCAAGAACTTCAAGGACGTGGTTATCGTTCCTAGCAAGGCTGAATACAGCGTGCTTCTCGACATTCTGAAGAAGAAGGGTGCTGAGACCGACATCGAGGACCGCAAGATGTTTGCTGAGCGTGCATTCGGCGTAAGCTCACACTACGATACAGCTATCCACGCTTGGTTTGCTAAGTAATAACTTGGCTTGCTGAGTAATGCTTGGTTTGCTGAGTAACAAGTAACAAGACGAAGCAGCCGAGTAATCTCGCTACCTCTTCCCGTTCTGCATCCCAGGGCGGGAAGATGACTACAAAAAGATTTTAAGCTTAAAATATTATATTTTATATTAGAAAATGGGATTTTTTTCATTTATTCAGGAAATCGCAATGGACTTGGGTACCGCCAATACCATCATTATCAGTGATGATAAGATAGTAGTGGACGAACCTTCTGTTGTAGCCCTCGACCGCCGCACCGACAAGATGATTGCCGTGGGCGAAAAGGCGAAGATGATGTACGAGAAGACTCATGACAACATCCGTACTATCCGTCCTTTGCGCGATGGCGTTATCGCAGACTTTACTGCTTGCGAGCAGATGATGCGTGGACTCATCAAGATGGTCCACACAGGCAGCCGCCTGTTCTCACCTTCACTCCGTATGGTGATTGGTGTTCCTTCTGGCTCTACCGAGGTGGAGCTCCGTGCCGTTCGTGACTCTGCCGAGCATGCCGACGGTCGCGACGTTTATCTGATTTTTGAGCCTATGGCTGCCGCTATCGGTATCGGTATCGATGTGGAGGCACCAGAAGGCAACATGATAGTTGATATAGGTGGTGGTTCTACCGAGATTGCCGTTATCTCGCTCGGTGGTATCGTTTCCAACAACTCTATCCGCACAGCCGGTGACGACCTCACCGCTGAAATCCAGGAGTACATGAGCCGTCAGCACAACGTGAAGGTTTCTGAGCGTATGGCTGAGCGTATCAAGATTCACGTAGGTTCTGCCTTGACAGACCTGGGTGAGGAGGCTCCAGAGGACTTCATCGTTCATGGTCCTAACCGTATCACAGCCCTCCCAATGGAGGTTCCAGTATGCTATCAGGAGATTGCTCACTGCCTGGACAAGACCGTGGCTAAGATTGAGAATGCCGTGCTCTCTGCCCTTGAGAATACTCCACCAGAGCTTTACGCCGACATCGTGAAGAATGGTATCTGGCTCTCGGGTGGTGGTGCATTGCTCCGTGGTTTGGACAAGCGCTTGACAGACAAGATTAACATCCCATTCCATATCGCCGAGGACCCATTGCACAGCGTGGCTAAGGGTGCCGGTATCGCATTGAAGAATGTGGACCGTTTCTCTTTCTTGATGAGATAAAATTTTATTAGATAAGTTTCGTGACTTTGTTGGGAAGGTTAAATTCCCCCCAAGTGGCGAAACTTTAATTTTATATAATAGTATGCACAACCTTTTAGAGTTTTTGCAGAAATACAACCATTGGTTTGTCTTCGTGATTCTCGAAGTGGTGAGCATGGTGTTCCTGTTTCAGTATAACAGCTATCAGGGCAGTGCGTGGTTTTCCACTGCCAATGCCGTGACGGGAAAGATTTATGAGTGGGATGCCAATGTGGAAACCTTCTTCTCGCTGACCAAGGTGAACCAGGAACTCACGCAGCGTAATGCCTATCTGGAGCAGCAGGTGCAGCATCTTTCCGACAGTCTCTATGCCGTGACCAAGGATAGTGCCATCTATCACCGCGACCAGTTTGCCCTGCTCAAGAATTACAGACTCATTCCTGCCAAGGTGGTTGCCAACAGTCTGGATAAGCCCGACAACCTGATGACCATCGACAAGGGTAGCGCCGACGGCATCCATAAGGATATGGGTGTAATCAGCGGCACCGGCGTGGTGGGCATCGTATATCTGGTGGCCGAGCATTACAGCATCGTGATTCCTGTGCTCAATGTGAAGTCGAACATTAGCTGTACCATCCAGGGCAGAGGCTACTTCGGCTATCTGAGATGGAAGGGCGGCGTATCGGAGCTGGCTTATCTGGAAGAAGTGCCACGACATGCCCATTTCAAGCTGGGCGACTATGTGGTGACCAGCGGTTACTCGGCTGTGTTCCCTCCGGGTGTGAGAGTGGGCAAGATATTGCATGTGTTCAACTCTGCCGACGGCCTGTCTTATCGTGTACAGTTGAGGCTCTCAACAGATTTCGGTAACCTGCGCGACGTATGCGTCATCGACGACACACTGATGAAAGAGAGAATAGAGATTATGCGTGCTGCACAAGACAGCATCAAGCCCGATGGCAATACGGGCAGTAAAAACTAAAGTAAAGTAAGAGGAGATATAAAGAAGCAATGAGTATAGATATTTTAAAACGACTCGGCATCTTCGTGGTGCTCGTGCTGGTGCAGGGACTGGTGTTCAACCATATCCATCTGTTCAATTGCGCCACCCCCTTGCTGTATATCATCATGGTGCTCCATTTCCGCAGAAACCACCCACGCTGGTCGGTGATGCTCTGGAGCTTCATGCTGGGACTTTGCATCGACGTGTTTGCCAACACGCCGGGTGTTGCGGCGGCATCGATGACAGCCATCGGACTGCTGCAGCCTTATCTTTTTGAACTCTTCGTGCCTAGAGACAGTGCTGAAGACCTGGAACCATCGATGCGAACCATCGGTGTGGGCTCGTACGTGCTCTACACGTTGATTATAGTACTCGTTTATAATCTGTTGTTCTTTACGATAGAGACTTTCAATTTCTTCAACTGGATGCAGTGGCTGCTCTGCATTGTCGGCAGCAGTGCCATCACCATGGTGCTGATCATGGCGCTGGAGAGTTTCAGAAAGTCGTAGGGATTTTTCCTCTGAAGGAAAAAGAAGAAGAACATTCATGTCCATTGATACTTATATATATATAATAAGGTATGGTAGATTACAATCTTGAGAAGCGCAGTTATGTGATTGGTGGTGTGGCGATGGTTATCGTGATAGTCTACATCATCAGGCTCTTCACGCTCCAGATTATGAGCGAGGATTATAAGAAGAATGCCGACAGTAACGCCTTCCTGAAGCAGATAGAGTTCCCTTCGCGTGGTGCCATCTACGATAGAAATGGAAAGCTGATGGTGTATAACCAGCCTTCTTACGACCTGATGGTGGTGATGAAGGAGCAGGAGGGCCGACTTGACACCCTCGATTTCTGCAATTCCCTGGGTATTACCAAGGAGGCTTTCGAAAAGCGAATGGAGGATATCAAGGACCGCAGTAAGAATCCGGGATATTCCCGATATACGCAGCAGCTCTTCATGACGCAGTTGTCTGACAAGGACTTCAGCGTGTTCCAGGAGAAGATGTTCCGATTCCCGGGCTTCTATGTGCAGAAGCGAAGCGTGAGAGAATATACCTATCCGTATGCCGCCCATGTATTGGGCGATGTGGGCGAGGTTTCGGAAAGCGACATCGAGGAAGATGACTACTACCAGCCGGGCGACTACATCGGAAAGCTGGGTATTGAGAAGCATTACGAAAAGGAACTTCGAGGCGTAAAGGGTGTGAAGATTCTGCTCCGTGATGCGCGCGGAAGAATACAGGGAAGCTATCAGAACGGAAAACTCGACCAGCGACCTGTGGCAGGAAAAGACCTGACGCTGGGTATCGACGTGAACCTGCAGGCTCTGGGCGAACGGTTGCTGCAGGGAAAGATAGGCAGTATCGTTGCCATTGACCCTAGAGACGGTTCGGTGCTGGCAATGGTTTCCTCTCCATCTTACGACCCTCGTAAGCTGGTGGGCAAGAACCGTGGTAAGATGCACCGATGGCTCTCGCAGAACCCATGGAAGCCTCTGCTCAACCGAAGCATCATGGGACAGTATCCTCCGGGTTCTACGTTCAAGACCTCCCAGGCACTGACTTATCTCACCGAGGGTATCATCACTCCGGGCACAGCCTTCCCATGTAATCACGGATTCTCTTACAAGGGATTGCACGTAGGTTGCCACGGTCACCCGTCGCCTATCGCACTGGTGGATGCCATCAGTACTTCGTGCAACGGTTATTTCTGTTGGGGACTTTACTATATGCTTGGAAGCAAGAGCAAGTATGGTTCTGTGCAGAAGGCGATGACTGTTTGGAAAGACTATATGGTGAGCATGGGATTCGGCTACAAGCTGGGCATCGACCTGCCGGGCGAGAAACGAGGACTGATTCCTAATGCACAGTTCTACGACAAGGCCTACAAGGGCTCCTGGAACGGACTGACCGTGATCAGTATTTCCATTGGTCAGGGTGAGGTGAACCTGACACCTTTGCAGATAGCCAATCTGGGTGCTACCATCGCCAACCGAGGCTATTACTATGTGCCTCACGTAGTGCGCAAGGTACAGGGCGAGCCGCTGGATACGCTCTATACCCGCCGACATTATACCAAGGCATCGAAGCGTGCCTACAACTATGTGGTGGCTGGTATGAGAAGTTCGGCACTGAGGGGAACCTGCAAGATGCTTTCACGCTACGACTTCGAGGCATGCGGCAAGACGGGTACGGCCCAGAACCGTGGTCACGACCACTCTGTGTTCATGGGCTTTGCTCCGATGAACAACCCTAAGATAGCCATCGCCGTGTATGTGGAGAATGGTGGTTGGGGTGCCGATTATGGTGTGCCTATCGGAGGCTTGATGATGGAGCAGTATCTGAAAGGAAAGCTGTCGCCGGCTTCAGAAAGTCAGGCAGCCCAGATGCAGGCTCGCAGAATCGCCTATGGCTCTTCTAGCAGATAGTTTTCAGTTAATAGTTTATAGTTGATAGTTTATAGATTATGAGCGATAATAAACAACCGGCTGGTGTACTCCGTTCGCTTGACTGGTGGACCATCGGCATCTATCTGGCGCTGCTCAGCTTTGGCTGGATCAGCGTCTGCGGTGCTAGCTACACCTATGGTGACAATGATATTTTCAGTCTGGGTGCCCGTTCGGGTATGCAGATTGTGTGGATTGGCACTTCCATCGCCTTGGGCTTTGTTATCCTGATGATGGACGACAGGTTTTTCGATACCTTCTCGTATGTCATCTATGGCGTGCTGATATTGCTGCTCTTTGCCACGATATTCAATCCGCACAGCATCAAGGGTTCGCATTCCTGGCTGGTTCTCGGACCGCTCCGACTGCAGCCTGCCGAGTTTGGTAAGTTTGCTACGGCACTGGCTGTGGCGAAGTTTATGTCGAGCTATGGTTTCAATATCCACAACATGAAGCATTTCATGGCGGCGGTGGGTATCATCCTGCTGCCGATGGTCTGCATCGTGGGACAGCGAGAAACGGGTTCGGCACTGGTTTATTCCGCCTTCTTCCTGATGCTCTATCGCGAGGGAATGCCTGGAGCCGTGCTGTTTACGGGTGTCTCGATGATAGCCTACTTTGTGGTGGGCATCAAGTACGAGAATGTGCTGATGTGGGATACCTATACCTCGGTGGGTAAGTTTACGGTGCTGCTGCTGGTACAGATATTCACGGCGGGCATGGTGAATTCCTATACGGGCAACAAGAAGCATGCGCTGATTATTCTGGCATATTCGGTGGGTATCACGCTGATAGTGGCGCTTTTCTCCACCTTCATCATCCCGTTCGATATCGTATGGATTCAGCTGCTGCTCTGTGCACTGATGATAGGTTTCCTGGTATATCACGGCTTGAGGACGAGATTCAGAAATTATTTCCTGATATCCATCTTCTCGTTGGGTTCCATTGCCTTCTTCTACAGTGCCGACTACGTGCTGAACAACGTGATGGAGCCTCACCAGCGAGTGCGTATCAATGTGCTTCTGGGATTGGATGAGGATTTGGCTGGTGCCGGATATAATGTGCATCAGAGTGAGATTGCCATCGGTTCGGGCGGTTTGCAGGGCAAGGGATTCCTCAACGGAACCCAGACTAAGCTGAAGTTCGTGCCAGAGCAGGATACCGACTTTATCTTCTGCACGGTGGGAGAGGAGGAAGGCTTCATGGGTTCGGCAGGTGTGCTGCTGCTCTTCCTGATGCTGATATTGAGGCTGATAAAACTGGCAGAGCGGCAACCGTTTAAGTTTGGGCGAATATACGGATATTGTGTGTTGAGTGTGTTCCTGTTCCACCTATTTATTAATGTGGGAATGGTGCTGGGCTTGACGCCTGTGATTGGTATTCCGCTACCGTTCTTCAGTTATGGCGGTAGTTCGCTGTGGGGTTTCACCATCCTTCTCTTTATTTTCCTGAGAATAGATGCGGGAAGAAATCTGGTTAGAAGCTGATATAATGTATAATGCATATATCTTGTATGATATATATATAATAAAAGGGCAAAAGCATTGTTTTGAGATGCTTTTGCCCTTTATTATGTTTTTTATTTTGCCAATTCAACTTTTACTCCGATATCGCTGACGCCGGGAAGGATTTCTCGCTTCATGTCATGGCGTATGGTGATATGGATGGAGTCGCCTTGGTTCATCTTATACATGTTGATGGGGAAGTTGTATTGATAATAGCTGATTCCCTGTCTTGAGCTGGAACCGTCTTTTCCAATGAATTGGCAGAGCACGGTATCGGCTTTTTCTATGCGGTCTTCCTGCTTGTTGGCTGGATAGATGGTCTGGTCCACGATGAGTGTTAATCCTGTGAAGGGATAGGCTCCTGTGATTCTCAAACCTAGGTTTTCCTGATAGTATCCTGTGGTAAGGATGGGAGGTATGTCGAACGAGAGGGTGTCGTTCTTCTCCCATCCGGCGATAGGTGTATGGGCGTATTCGTCATACACCGTTCGCTGGAAGCAGGAGGCAAGTACGAAGACTGCCACCATCAGGAAAATGAAATTAATCATTCTTTTCATTTTTCTCTTTTCCTCCATTCTGGTTCTGTCGAGGACCTTTGTTTCTGTTGTCTTTGCGGCGGTTTCCATTTGGCTGGTTACCATTCTTTTGCTGGTTACCGTTCTTTTGCTGGTTACCACCATTTGGATTACCATTCTTCTGTGGATTACCGCCGTTTTGCTGCTGGCGGTTCTCGCCCTTTGGTCTGCGGTCGCCTCTTTCCTGCTTGTTTCCGCCTTCCTTGTCCTGGCGATTATTGTTACTGTTATTCTTGTTCTTTTTCTTCTTTTTCTTCGCCTTGTCGAATCGGCTGAGGTCTGACTCATTGAGCAGGTCGATATGCTTGGAGCTTTCCTTCACCTTTCCGTTCTCCATCAGACTGAGCGGCTTTTCGCCATTCTTGTTCAGCTCGATAATCTCCTTGGCACGGTCGGCAGTGATGGTTTCGAGGTTGGAAGCCAGATTCTTGTCGGATGAGTAGGTGATGAGGCCAGCCAGAATATCCACCTTAAACTGGTAGAACTCGCCATCGGCAGTTTCGAGCACGGCATCCTTAGGTGGCATCTTGCGGCTTGCCTCCACGTAGTTGTCTACCTCGTAGTTAAGACAGCACTTCAGTTTGGCGCACATACCCGCCAGTTTCTGTGGGTTGAGCGAGATGTCCTGATAGCGTGCTGCATTGGTGCTTACGCTTACGAAGTTCTTCATCCAGGTGGCGCAGCAGAGCTCTCTTCCGCAAGGACCGGTTCCGCCGATTCTGCCTGCTTCCTGGCGTGCACCAATCTGCTTCATCTCGATGCGTACGTGGAAAGCCTCGGCAAGTACCTTGATGAGCTGGCGGAAATCCACACGCTCGTCGGCGATATAGTAGAATATCGCCTTGTTGCCGTCGCCCTGGTACTCCACGTCGCCAATCTTCATCTTCAAGCCCAGGTCTTTGGCTATCTGGCGGCTCTGGATCATGGTGGCGTGTTCGCGGCTCTTGGCCTCCTTCCACTTGTCAAGGTCCACCTGCTTGGCGATGCGGTAGATGCGCTTGATGTCATCCTGCGACTTGAGGTTGGCTTTCTTGATCTGCAGTTTCACGAGTCGTCCGGTGAGTGTAACCACACCGATGTCGTGGCCCGGGTTAGCCTCCACAGCCACGAGGTCGCCCTTTCTCAGGTCTAGGTTGTTCACATTGTGATAATATCCTTTTCGGGTATTCTTGAATTGCACTTCCACGAGGTCGGTGCTTTCTGCGTTTCCTGGCACATCGGCAAGCCAGTCGTATGTGTTGAGCTGTTTGTCCTGTCGTCCTACAGCCTTGCAACATAGACCTCTGTCGCAGCCATTCCACATTCGGAATTTCATATTCTTGTAGTCCACGATGTAATCTATTTATTGTATTTTATTTATATTATGTATATATGATGCTTTCATTATTATTTTCTGATGAGGAGGACGATGACCTTCAGCGCCATGTCGAAGAAGACAATCTTGGGATTGGCATTCTGGGCGATGAACTTCTTGCTTTCCTCGAAGAGGTCGGAGATGTCGATGATGTTCGCCTCGTTGATGAATCGGGCGAAGTTCTTGGCGAAGTCCTCCTCATCCTGCGTCATGTAGCTCAGTTCCGGCTGGCGGAAGTTGTACATGAAACTCTCGCGAAGCATGTGCATGAAGTAATCCAGCATTCGCTTCTGCTTCTCTCTACCAAAGGTGGCTACCACCTCGCTCCATTTCTTCAGGTCGTGAATGTTGCGCATGTATGCCAGTCGCATCAGCATGATGAACATATCCAGGTGCTGGCGGTTTTCGTTTCCGGAGTCAAGCTCTTCCAGTGCCAGGTTCCAGTTGCCTCCTGCTATTCGGGCGATGCGGTGGGCGGTGTTTTCGTCCAGCAGTCTTCGCTCGATGAGTGCCTTCTTCACTTCCTCGTTGTCGATTTTCTTGAAGTCGATGCGCTGTGCACGGCTTCTGATGGTTTCGAGCAGCAGCTCCGGGTTCTCGCTTACGAGGAGGAAGAGTGTCTGTCGTGGCGGTTCCTCCAGGAGTTTAAGTATCTTGTTGGCACTGGTCAGGTTCATGCGCTCTGGAAGCCATATCACGCTGATTTTATATCCGCCCTGACTCGACATCATGCTCAATTCCTTCGAGAGATTGTCGGTTTCTTCCGCTGTGATGATGGCCTGCTTGTTGAAGTCGGCATCCACCTTTCCCATGCGTTTCATCCAGTCGCTTATCAGGATATACGGACCTTGCGAGAGGAGCATTTCTCGCCATTGCCTGATGTAGTCGAGGCTCACCGGCGACTGGTCGCTGCTCATATCCGAGGTCTTGATGGTAGGGAAGGTGAAGTGCAGGTCGGGATGCTCCCATTTGCCGAGCATGGAGCAGGCGCGGCGCTTCTGGTCATCGCTCATTGGGGGCAATGCCTGGGCAGCTGCAGCATCGGCTTCTTCTCTTTCGCCCAGCAGAAAACTGGCGAATGCCAATGCCATGGCTAGTTTTCCACAACCTTGCGGTCCGCAAAACATCAGTGCATGGGGCACACGATTCTCCCGAACCATCTCCATCAGACGGTTCCATATATCTTGCTGACCTATGACTTCCTTCTTTAACATTTTATTTCTTGAATTTTAAAATAGGATTTTTGCAATCTGCTTTACGCTGTCCACTGCCGATACGGTGAAGAAGTGGATATGCTTGTAACCATGGTCAAAGAGATCTTTCACCTGGCTGGTGGTCCACTCGATGCCGAGAGCCTTGGCATCTTCATCCGTCTTGCACTTCAATACCTCCTGTGCCAACGCCTCAGGAATATCGCAGTGGAATGTCTTTGGCACCATGGTGAGCTGGCTCAGTTTGGCAAAAGGCTTCAGCGCTGGTACGATAGGGATGGTGATGCCCATCTGGCGTGCCTTCTCCACGAACGCATAGAACTTCTCGTTGTCGTAGAAGAGCTGGGTTACGGCGTAAGAGGCACCTAGCTGCTGCTTGAGGAGCAACTGCTGCATGTCCATTTCCAGGTTGGGAGCCTCTTCGTGCTTCTCTGGGTAGCAAGCCACACCGCAGCAGAATTTTTCTCCTGGGTGCTTGATAGGAGTGCCGTCGGAGAAGAAACCGTCGTTAAACTGGTTCACCTGCTCCAGAAGGTCGGTGGCATGAGAATGACCGTTAGGGGTAGGAGTGAACTGGCGGTCTTCCTTCGCCTTGTCGCCTCGGAGCACAAGGATGTTGCTGATGCCCAGGAACTGGAGATCGAGCAACTCATATTCGATGTCTTCCTTCGACGCACCGCTACAGATGATGTGAGGGATGACAGGAATATCGTATTTGTTCTGGATGGCACCGGCGATGGCTACTGTGCCAGGGCGGCGGCGCACACGCTGACGAGTGAGGAGACCGTTTTCCAGTTCCTTATATACATACTCGCTGTGGTGTGTGGTTATGTTGATAAACCTTGGGTCGAATTCCTTGAGGCTGTCGATGGTGCGGAACAGCGCCGCTGTGCCATTACCCTTGAGTGGTGGCAAAACCTCGAACGAGAAGCCTCGTTTATCGCACTGTTGATGTAAAAAATCTGCAATGTTCATATTACGTAATATCTATTTTCCCTTATTTGGTTGCAAATTTACAAAAAAAATAGGGGAAAACCGCACATTATCCGTAATATTTATAGAGAAAAAGATAAAAATCAGAAATTAAAAGATAAATTATAACCTAAAGTAAAATGGAACAGCAAGAAAAAGGCTCTAAGGCCTATTTGATTTCAATCGTGATGGTCGCCGTATTGGGCGGCTTGCTTTTCGGTTACGATACCGCAGTGATATCGGGTGCCGAGAAGGGTTTGCAGGCATTCTTCAAGGGTGCCGGGGATTTTGAATACACCGATGTGATGCACGGATTCACTTCTTCCAGTGCTTTGATTGGATGTATCATTGGTAGTTCACTTTCTGGTCTCTTTGCCAGCCGTTTTGGTAGAAAGCGATCGCTCATCTTTGCGGGTATCTGCTTCTTCCTCTCGGCGTGGGGATCTATGGAACCGGAAACGTACATCCTGCCGCAGGGACATCCAGACTGGACGCTCCTGGTGGTGTTTAACTTCTATCGCGTGCTCGGTGGTATCGGTGTGGGTATGGCTTCTGCCATCTGTCCGATGTATATCGGCGAGGTGGCTCCTAGCAACATCCGCGGTATGCTGGTAAGCTGGAACCAGTTTGCCATCATCTTCGGTCAGCTGGTGGTTTACTTCGTCAACTTCATCATCATGGGCTCGCATGCCAATCCTATCTATGATGCTGCGGGTGCCATCGCCAACATGGTGGATGCGCAGTGGACCATCGAGACGGGCTGGAGATACATGTTTGGAAGTGAGTGTGTGCCAGCCGGCTTGTTCACCTTCCTCATCTGCTTTGTACCAGAGACTCCACGTTATCTCGTGATGGTGGGACAGGATGAGAAGGCATACGGCATTCTTGCTAAGATTAATGGTGCAGAGAAGGCGCGCGAGATTATCCACGACATCAAGAACACGGTGACCGTGAAGACTGAGAAACTGTTCTCTTACGGATTCATGTGTATCTTTGTGGGTGTAATGCTTTCTGTATTCCAGCAGGCTGTGGGAATCAATGCCGTGCTTTATTATGCGCCTCGTATTTTCCAGGATATGGGCATGGGTAATCCGATGGTTCAGACTGTGATTATGGGTATTGTGAATATCTCGTTCACGCTGGTTGCCGTGTTTACCGTAGAGAAGTTGGGCCGCAAGCCATTGCTTATCTTCGGTTCCATCGGTATGGCAGTGGGAGCACTGGGCGTAGCCCTCACCTTCGGTAATGAATCTTTGAGTACGGTTACGATGCTGAGCATCATGGTATATAGTGCCAGCTTCATGTTCTCATGGGGTCCGATTGCGTGGGTGCTTATTGCCGAACTTTTCCCGAACACCATCCGTGGTGCAGCAGTAGCGATAGCCGTAGCCTTCCAGTGGATCTTCAACTTCATCGTCAGCTCTACCTTCGTGCCGATGTTCAATATGCACTTAACGCCGGGCGATGACTTCGGCCATTGGTTTACCTATGGTTTGTATGGAGCCATCTGTATCGTAGCCGCTATCTTCGTATGGAAGCTGGTTCCTGAGACCAAGGGCAAGAGCTTGGAGGATATGAGCAAGCTTTGGAAGAAAGATTAATGATAATCAGAAGATTATCTTTTGACTAGGATATAAAAAAGGGGCGCGATAGTCTATCTCGACTGTCGCGCCTTTATTTTAGTTTTCTCACTGAGTGATAAATTCAGAGCATATATTTGTAAGTTGTTTTATTTAAGAGAGTATTAACTATATATTTCTTTTAGAATATTCTGTATCTTGTGAGAGATGTCTCTCTCTCGGGATAGAGTTTTCGTTTTCTTGCTTGTCCTTATTTGCCTGTCTTCTTCCATGCATTGCGAACAGCGAAGGCAACTGTGCTATAGTTAGAATTGATGGAATTCTTGATATAGCCAGTCTGTGCACCATCCACCCAAATCTGATAGAGAGCGAACTGGAAGCCCAGCTTTCTTGGATCCTTGAGGGTGCAATAGCCGTAATAGTTCTGGTTAGGAATGAATACCAGCTGCACCTTGTGGCTCTTTTTGTCTGCGCCATAAGCCAAATTCAGCTCTATAACGTTAGGACATGCGATGTAATATGCCATTTCTGAAGTGCTGTTTGGCATCACGTTATACTTGCAGGTGATGGTTCTTGGAGCCTCCTTTGCGATGGCTTGAGACAATTCCGTATTAGAGATGTGCTCTGCGATTGCAGCAATAGGGAAGTTTGCGATGCTCATAGTGCTATCACCGGTCATGCTGATGCCTACAGATGAAGCCACAGAGTCGATCTGGTTGTTGACATTGGCAACGTTCTTCTTTTCGAAGAGAACGACCATGTCGTTGTAAGAACCTACTGACATTGCCATTTGAAAATTCTTCTGTGCTTCCTTGCTCAATGGGCTGTAGCTGTTGTCGCTATCTGTGTTGCATGATGTGAAAGACAAGGCTGCCACGAAGGCTGCCAGAATAGAGAATAATGTAATCTTTTTCATTTTTTTTCTGCTGATGTTTATTTCTTTTATTTATTTGTCGAACAGTATTTGCAAGGATTTCTAAACCCTGCTTTTTCAAGCAGGTTTTCCCGCACTATTTCTATTAATAAACTCCCGAATTGCCGAAAACTTGCATCTGTTTTTGTTAAAAGCAGTTAAAAAGTAGAAGAATATCTGCAAGATACTGCTTTTTTGTCGGATAATCTTGGCAGAAATGATAGAAAGCACTACTTTTGTGATGCTCTTTTAAACATTAAAGACTCAAGAATGAAAGAATAAAAATACAGGATTAGGAATTATGGAAAGAAAAAGTAGAAAAATCAAGATGTGGATGATGGCGGGATTCATCGCCTTGCTCTCATCCTTTATGTTGTCTTCGTATGAATTGCCGGTCGCTCAGGCGGATGCTCCGGGACTGGAGATTCCGGTGGTTCAGAAGAAGGCAGCGAATGGCAAGGCTTCTGGAACCGTCAAGCGCCGATTCGCCTATACCATATCTTATAACCATGGTACCCGACAGCCTAACTGGGTGGCATGGACTTTGACTCGTGCCCATGCATCGGGAAAACTGAAGCGTGGCGATTTTGAGGATGATATGGATATGCCATCACCTAAGGGTACGAAGGCAGATTATTTCAATACGGGTTTCGACAGGGGACACCTGTGTCCGGCAGGCGATAACAAGTGGAGCCAGAAGGCGATGGATGAATGTTTCCTGATGACCAACATGTGTCCGCAGACGCATGCCCTGAATGCGGGCGTATGGAACAGCATCGAGCAGCAGTGCCGCACTTGGGCTAAGAATTATGGCAAGGTATATATCGTTTGCGGACCTATCTTTCTGAACAAGCAGCATCGCAAGTTGGGCAAAAACAAGGTGGTGGTTCCCGATGCCTTCTTCAAGGTGATTCTCCGCACTGGCAAGAATCCTCAGGCCATCGGTTTTATCTGCAGAAATCAATCAGCCAAGGGACTCCAGAAAAAGGACTTCGTGAACTCGATAGATGAGGTAGAACGCATCACCGGCTACGATTTCTTCTCGAAACTTCCGGATAACGTAGAAAAGAAGATAGAGGCGAAAGCCGATTTATCCAATTGGTAAATAAAAGGTTTTATCCGCCGATGGCGGATAGAACTTAAATCGATATGTTGAAAGGGATAGAAACGAAAAAAGGACTCTCCGTAATGGAAAGTCCTTTTTCTGAGACTGTGACTCGCATGGGGAGCACACAAAAATATCTTTGTTGGCTGATAATCAGAGATTTACAAAATCACCCGATTAAAAAGGCAAACTTTTCTATCAAACTCATTCAAAGAACGTTGTTATTTTGTAGGTGCAAAGGTAGGCAAAAAGTTCGATAACGAATCATAAAAGGCAAACTTTTTGTTGAGGCTTCCAGATAAAAAAAGTTAATTTCTGGAATCCCATTATAATAAGGTGCGTTTGCCTTTTACCAGAATCAAAAAGCAAACAGGGCAAACAAACATTTGAGCAGGTTAGATAAAACCATCACAAAATTTGAGTCGGTTAGATAAAACCATCACAAAATTTGAGCAGGTTTTCTTATTACATATAAAAGCAAAAAAAAACGGTATGGGGGTCTCTTTTGGTGCGGATGGCACGTATATATTAAGGGCTGATTTTTGAGTCTCGTTTTTTATGGGCTGATTACTAACGCTAAAAATACGTAAGTTGTTGATATATAATTAAATACGTGTACAAAAGTATTGCATTTAATATATTTCTGTCTGGTAGCCTAAAACTCATAGAATCCCTTTGTTTATGGGGTTTTTGCCAAATCTGGCGAAAACAAAGGGCACAATAATTTAGGTAGATTTATCGCCCTGTATTTGCTGAGGCTTCCAGATTGCCAAACAGGGCGATAAACCTATTATATTGAATCGTGTGGCATTCTATTCGTTAGAATGGTCGTGAGTTCCCCCACCATTCCCATAAGGGTTTGAACAAACACCAATAACCACAAGCATAAATATAATAAAGCCTATTATTGCCATATCTCAAATATTTTTAGTTTACAGGGGCAAAGATACAAATATATTTTTAAATGTAAACTTTCATAGACGAATTTTAGCTATTCTTAAATAAAAACTTCAAAAGTATGGTTAGTAATAAAGTTAAATTGTATCATATAGCATTTTTGCAGATGGTGCAAAACAAGTACGGCACAGTAATTAAAAACGTTTCTGTTCGTCAGATTGCAAAAGATTTTGGCATGAATCAGCAGACACCCTTAAATTATATTAGATGTCTAGAAAGAAACGGTTATCTGGCAATTGATAAAGTAAGCGCATATAAGTGGGTTATTACTATCAATGTAGAGAAAGTAAACAGTGTAATTAATGGAAAAACCTGTATTTAATGATAACGGCAAATGGAGTAAAGGAAACGTATATTTGAGTATGGCATTATTAAGTAAGTACCGTTTAAGTGGAAATCATTTGGCGGTATTACTTTATATCATATCGGCATATAATAGAAAGGTTTTTAGTTATAAAACAGAAGAAGAAACAGGGGTATCGGTTTCTTATGATGATTTACAATGTTATCTAAACAGTAGCGAGAAAACGCCTAAAAATGTTATAAAAGCGTTGTTAGAATGGAAATTGATTAATTGCGAGAATTTAAAACAAAGAGACGGAAAAGCAAAGTATCAGTATAAGCCGAATGTTAAGTTATTGAATAAAATATTAAATGATTATCTGGAGGATTTCCCAGAATTGAAAAATATAGTAGAGGGGTAACGGCTTACCACTATTAGGGGTAACGGCTTACCACTCTAGAAAAAATAATAGGGGTAACGGCTTACCACTCTAGAAATGATTTTATGTTTTAGAGGGGTAACGGCTTACCACTTATAATATAGATGTAACTAGTTGATTTTCAATAGAATCTTAATTTTATGGGTATAAAGCCCTTTATAATATATATCTTTGTCTTACAAAGATATTATAAAAGGAATACAAAAAGGTATAAGGTACAATGGTAAACAGTACTAAAAAGGCGCAAAAGGATAACATAATATTAGCAATAGACGGAGCGACAAAAACAGGGTACGCAGTATATAAGAACGGCAAAATCATAGAGCACGGCACAGAGCGTTTTAGACCAACAAGACGTTGTTATGATTATAGCAAGTGGGCGCAAAAGGTGATAGACAAGCACGGAGTAACCCAGATAGTAGCAGAAGATATTTTTAGAGAGCATTCCAGAACGAAAGATAAGGCGTTTTATGTACTCGCAAAATTGCACGGTGTGTTAGAGGATAGAAACGAAAGAAATGGGCTTCCAGAGGTATGTTTCATAAATCCCCTTATGGTAAAGCGTTTTATGATACCTAGAATGCGTACAAAGTACGAGAGAAGCGAGGATAAGCAAAGAATGATTAATCGTGTAACCCATTTAGGTTATAATCTGGAATCAGAAAAAGCGGATGATGAAGCGGATGCAATAGGAATCCTTTTAACCTATCTGGATGCAAAAGGGCTTCCAATCAATCACCCAGACAAATAAGAAAGGTTTTAGGGCTTTTACTGATTTTATAGTAAAACCCCCAGACAAGTAACAGGGTACAAAGAAGCCTCAACAGATACCACAAAGTATTTGCTGAGGCTTTTATTTTTGAGCACTCAACAACTCCACTGCTCAAAATTTGAGCACTCAACAACTCCACTGCTCAAAAATTTAGCAGTCAACAAGAACGACTGCTCAAAATTTGAGCACTCAACAACTAGTTTGGTGAATTTTTCACACAACTTCTTTTATGCTGCATAAAGTTAGGTGAATTTTTCCACAACTTTATTAAATTGTTATCTCATCGTCACAACAGGATGAAAACTCGCTTTCTGGCATTCCAGAATCTTTGCAGTATATTGTTTTCATCGCTTTCATAGCTTCTTTAAACTCTTCCAGAATCTTCTTGTTATTAAGTGCCTTTACAGTTCCCAGAACGTTTGCAAAGTTGTTTTTGTATGCCTCAAACTCATAACTAGCATATTCCACCCCAGAAGAAGAACAAACAGAAACCTTATATTTGCAGTGTTTTATAATCTCGCTTTCAACGTGCAAATTTGCTTTGTTGTACTTCCATCCTTTACGGTTCATTCTGGAATCTTTGTAAACAGGGCGCAAATGTCCTATAGTGCGGTCGTATTCCTGTACTGTCATATCTCCCAGAACGTATTCTAAGCCTGTAAAGACGTTTTCTTTTAGATAACGGTAATAGTAGTTACCAACACTAATAAGAACGCCCTTACAGGCAGCAGAAACGTTGCTAGGGGGTACGTTTGCGTATCTTGCAGCCTCATTAATGGAACAAGCCACAAGAACCAATTTCTTATGCTTATTAAAAATAAGTATCTTCTTCTGTTTCATATCTTTTGTTTTAAATTAGAATCTGGAGAAACCTTTGTTAGGTTTTCCCCAGATTGCTTTGAACTACATATAATAATCACCCAATCTTATGTTTCTGGTTATTTGTCGTTTGTCAGTGTAAACTTCCTGTATGTTGTGCACTGATGTTTTAGCGATTGCAGAAACTTCTTCTTTGTTAGGGTTAATAATAGCCATATTGGTTATTATTGTACGTCTCATAGTGTACGTTGTTACGTTTATATCAGACCACCCCAGATTTGCACATACAGACTTAAAGAATCGGTTTACCTTTTCTCTAGCTTTAGACAAGTCTAACAATCGTTTGTTAATGTCTGTTCTTACGTTAACGTTACAGCTAAACGGCAACAAATACCCAGACTTGCGAGTTCCTTTGTACTTCTGGATGATTGCCAAAGGTTCTTTGTCTAACCAAACAGGTGTATTCCTGGATTCTGTATCGTAGTTCTTTTTCTTTTCTGGACAATAGAACCACGCATAAAGCCCTGTATCGCTATCTAACTTTATATCTTCAATTCTCATTTGCAGAATATCAACAGGGCGAGATGCCAAATAATACTGCAATAGAAGCATATCAATGCAAAGTTGTTTATCCTCATGTTTCATTTTCGGATGAATGAGGTCAACGTCAAACGCTTTCAGCTCGTTAAATTCCTTTTGTGTTAAGGTACGTTTGCCTGTCTTGTCTTTCTTCTTCTGGCATTCTGGAACGTAAGCAGACAAGCGAAAACCAAACTTAAAGCTAGGGTTATCGTTTTCTTTCTGCTGATAATGGTAAACTATAGCCCTAAATCGTTTAACGTTGTTCCAATAGTCGTTAGGAAAGTTATCTCTAACAAACTTGCAGAACTCTTTAAATACTTCATCGTCAACGTTGGCTATAGGCATGTTGGCGAATTTACTAACACCATTTGCCCACGGCATTTTAACGCCCTTTACTGTTCCCTGTAACTTATGAATAAGTTTATCGTAATTGGTGTAATTACGGCTTCCCTTTTCTCGCATTTTCCCAGACTTCCATAAATCACGGTAATAAATGGCATATCCCAGAACCGTTTGAACGCTTGCAGCCTCAACGTTTAAGCTAGCTTTGTAGGCATTAAAGAAATCTTCTGGAGTGTAACACGGTACGGCTTCCAGAACTGTCTTGAACTGTCTTGCGAGTTCGTCTAACTGTTTGTTGTCTTCTGGAGCGGTAACAACAGACTGTTTCTTAAATGCAGTTAGAAAACGGCTTGTTTCTGCATTCCAGAAATACACGTCAGTTTTCAGACGGTAATTTGTACCCCAGAAGAATTTAAGGGCTTTACGCACGGTTTTACTACCTTTATCACCCTTTGCAAAGTTAGGGTTATAAACGAATACGTTAATACTTTGTGTTGCTTTGTGTACCTTAAAAGATACGTTTTTAATTGTAATTTGTACCATAAACGATATAATTTTATGGTTCTTAAATGAGATAAGCAGAAAAAGGCAAACTAAATGTCAAACTCATAAGTCAAACTTTCAGCGTTTTATTTGCCTTTAATGCAAAAAAATCAGATAGAACGGAATAAACTATTATAGTTAAATTCTCGTAACTATCTGATTTTCAATCAACTGCATATCAAAGTATCTATTATAGATAAACTTCAATAATATATTGGTGTGACTCGCATGGGGCTCGAACCCATGACCCCAACATTAAAAGTGTTGTGCTCTACCAGCTGAGCTAGCGAGTCAATCTCCAACCTTTGATTTCAAAAGCGAGTGCAAAGGTACGACTATTTTTTGGAATAACCAAATATTTAGCCGTTTTTTTGCTTATTTTCTTCAATTTTATCTGGAATCAGCCGTTTTTCAGCCATTTCTTCCTCATATTGCGGCTTTTCTCGCGTTACGTATCGCTGCCAGTAGGCAATGAGGAGCGTGGTGAGAGGAAGCGCTACAATCAGACCGATGAAGCCCAATAAGGCACCCCAAACGGAAAGACTCAAGAGCAGGATGGCTGGGTTCAACCCCATCGCCTTGCCCATAATCTTAGGCGTTACCACCATATCTGTGATTACCTGAACCACACAGAATACCAGGAATGCCAATCCGAAGACTACCCAGAAGTTCTGTCCTGTATCCGCCGCCTTCAGCATGGCGAGGAACGCCGTAGGGATGAGGGCGAAGGTATGAAGATAAGGTACCAGATTCATGATGCCGATCAGAATGCCCAAACCTATCGCCATCGGGAAACCGATGATGGTGAAACCGATGCAGAACATAATGCCCATGCAGAGCGACACCATGCCCTGACCTCGGATATAGTTGTTCAGCTCCCTTTCCACATCTTTCATCAGTGCATGCCAGAACGGGCGGTTCTTCTTCGGGAAGATGCGCACCCAGTTGGCTGTCAGCGTCTCGTAATCGAGCAGGATGAAGAACATATATAATAAGGTAATCATCGAGGCAACGATACTCATGATAATGGTAGCCGTCTGACTCACCACCGAGAAAACCTTCGGCATCGTGGACTTAAGGGCATCGCTGAAGTCCTTGCTCTTCAGGAAATGCTCGATGATGGACTGGTTGGCCTGCAGCCATTCCTTGATGAGAGCCGTCAGGTTGTTGGTGTGGGTAGTCTGGTGCACCCATTTGGTCAGGACGATTCCCAGCTTGTCAAACTGGTCAATCATTGGTGGGATGATGAGCCAGATAACTCCGCCCACGATGGCTATTGCAGCACCCATTGCCAGAAGAATGGAAAGGGCACGCACCTTGACATGGAGTTTATTCTCGATGAACTTCACGACGGGGTAGAGCAGGTAAGCGAAAAACCATGCTATAAAGAAAGGAAGCAGTACATCACTCAGATAATTGATGATGTATAGTACCGCTAGTACGAGGACGACGATACCCGCCCAACGTATGAACTTATCGAATGTAATCTCCTTGCTCATATCTTCTCACTTCTTATAATTCATTATGGATTGCCTTCTGGTAGCAATCTCTGCAAAGTGGCTCATATTCGTCCTTCTCGCCGAGAAGTACACGCTTGTCGTTCTTCACCAGTCGGTGGCTTACGTATGCCAGGGCACCGCACTTCACGCAGATGGCATGCACCTTGGTCACCTCGTCGGCGATGGCACAGAGAGCCGGAATCGGACCGAAGGGAACTCCCTTGAAATCCATGTCGAGACCCGCCACGATGACGCGTACGCCACGGTTGGCGAGTTCGTTGCAGACCTCCACCAAGCCATTGTCCAGGAACTGGGCTTCGTCGATACCGACCACGTCGATGTCGGAAGCCAACAAGAGTATCGATCCGGAAGAATCAATCGGAGTCGACCGGATGGAGTTCTGGTCGTGGCTCACTACATTGTCTTCGGAGTAACGAGTGTCTATCGCCGGCTTGAAGATTTCCACCTTCTGTTTGGCGAAGCTAGCTCGCTTCATTCTTCGGATTAATTCTTCGGTTTTTCCGGAGAACATTGATCCGCACACCACTTCAATTCTGCCGGGACGGTGTGCCTCCCCATATAGTAATTCTGTCATTTCAGGGGCAAAATTACTAATAAGGTTTTAAAAAATGCAAAGATACGCATTTTTTTTTTGCTATGAAAGATTAATTAACTACATTTGTACCCACTTATGGGCATATTATATATCGTACCGACTCCAGTGGGCAACATGGAGGACATGACAATGCGAGCCATCAGGGTTCTGAAAGAAGCTGATTTGGTGCTCGCGGAGGACACTCGCACATCGAGCGTCCTGCTCAAGCATTTCGATATTCGAAATCGCTTAGTGGCGCATCATAAGTTTAATGAGCATGGCACGTCGTCGGGCATCGTAGAGCGATTGAAGGCTGGCGAAACCATCGCATTGATCAGTGATGCGGGAACCCCAGGCATCAGCGATCCGGGTTTCTACCTGGCTCGCGAGGCGGCTAAGGCGGGCATCACCGTGCAGACCCTTCCGGGGCCTACGGCGTGCATCCCTGCCATCGTGTCGTCGGGATTGCCTTGTGACAGATTCTGCTTCGAGGGATTCATTCCGCAGAAGAAGGGGCGACAGACCTATCTGGAGTCTCTGAAAGATGAGGTGCGCACCATGATTTTCTATGAGTCACCTTATCGGGTGGTGAAAACGCTGCAGCAGTTTGCCGAAGTGTTCGGCGAAGACCGTCAGGTGAGCTGCTGTAGGGAAATCTCGAAGCTGCACGAGGAGAGCGTTCGCGGAACGCTTGCCGAAGTGATTGCGCATTTCGAGGAGACTGAGCCTAGGGGCGAGTTCGTTATCGTCCTGGCTGGCAAGGACCCGAAGCAACTGAAAGAAGAATTGAAAGAAAAGCGACGCGAAGAAAGAAAAAACAGAAAAAACAGAGAAGAATAAAATTTTCTGCTCTTTTCTTCGTTATGTTATTATTAATCATAAATTAATAAAAAGTAAAGATTATGAAAAAGTTATTAATGATGGCATGCCTCGCAGCCTTGGTATTAACTGGTTGTAAGGATGGTAAGACTACCGCAGGTATTGGTGCTGCTCAGAATGATTCTCTCAACAGTATCATTGCTCAGAAAGACAGCGAGTTGAACGACTTGATGGGTACTATCAACGAGATTGAGGATGGTCTCAACCAGATTAATGAAGCCGAGAATCGCGTTACCCTTCTGAAGAATGGTGAGGGCGCTAGCAAAAAGCAGAAGCTCACGGAGGATGTACAGTTCATCGCTACACGCATGAAGCAGAACAAGGAGCTGATTGCCAAGTTGCAGAAGCAGATGGCTAACAGCTCTATCAAGTCGGAGCAGCTCCAGAAGACTATCGCCAACCTCACTAAGCAATTGGAGGAGAAGGAGAAGCAGCTTCAGGCTCTCCGTGAGGAATTGGACAGCAAGGATATCCACATCGCTGCGCTCGATGAGACTATCAATAACCTGAACACCAAGTCAAATCGCCTGGCTAGCGAAAGCAGCAAGAAGAGCGAGGTGATCAATGCTCAGGACAAGCAGATCAACACTGCATGGTATGTATTCGGCACCAAGAAGGAGTTGAAAAACCAGCATATCCTGGAGGGTAACAAGGTGATGACCGGTAATTTCAACAAGAATTACTTCACCAAGATAGATATACGCGACCTCTCTGAGATCAAGCTCTACTCTAAGAATGTCAAGGTGCTCACCACTCATCCATCAAGCACCTATACATTGGTTCGTGATGCTAACAAGCAGTATACTCTTCGCATCACCAACCCTCAGATCTTCTGGAGCACCAGCAAGTATCTTGTTGTACTCGTGAAGTAGTGAACTCTTTTTAAGAGATGAATGAACTCTTTTAAAGAAATGAATTATCTCTTTCTCTGAAAGAAATCCTGCATGAGTGCGCGGCACTCATCTTCCAATACGCCCGATGTAACTGTTGTCTTAGGATGCAGTGCATCGGGCGCATATTTTGTATACCCCCGCTTCTCGTCGCTGGCACCATAAACTACCCGGCTTATCTGTGCCCATCCCAAGGCTCCGGCACACATCACGCAAGGTTCCACGGTGACATAGAGCGTGCAATCCTTCAGGTACTTTCCGCCCAGCATGTTGGCGCCCGAGGTAATGGCCTGCATTTCGGCGTGGGCGGTTACGTCGGTGAGCATCTCCGTGAGGTTGTGGGCACGCGAGATAATCCTGTCCTTACATACGATGACGGCTCCCACGGGAATCTCGTCTTCATCGAATGCGTCCTGTGCCTCCTTCAGGGCACGGCGCATGAATTCTTCGTCTTTCTTCTGATTGTCTACCATATTTCTATTCTTTATGATTTCTCTTTTCCTTTTTTGTGCAAAAATACATAAAAAACTTTGATGGGTGAAAGAAAAGTGTTATTTTTGCATGGTAATAGTGCCTTTTGGGCGGAAAATGATTCCGGCAGGGGCTAAACTTAAGATAATAACCGATGGCAGAGCATAATGAATTGGGAAAATGGGGAGAAGATGAAGCGGCGCTTTATCTGGAAGACCAGGGCTATGTGATTATCGACCGTGACTGGAAGATAGGGCGGCGTGACCTCGATATTCTTGCCTATACTCCCGATGGCAACACGCTGGTGGTTGTAGAGGTGAAGACCCGCACCGGTGAGGAATACCAGCAGCCTGAAGAGGCAGTTACCATGGGCAAGATGAGAAATCTTGCCATAGCCGCCAATGCTTATGTCAAGGAATGCCAGGTGGACAAAGAGCTGCGCTTTGATGTCATCTCCATCGTGGGATGCGCTCATCAGGTGAAGAGTCTCCAGCATCTGAAGGATGCCTTCAATCCGATGCTGATACTTTAACATCGATGCTGATACTTAACACCGATGCAGATACTTTACTCCGTTCTGCCGGCAAGTATCTATTATATATTAATGTGAAAATGGAAACAAAGATGATACGAATGCAGGAAGCGGATTCCACGAATACCTTCCTGAAGGGAATGAAAAGCTGCGAGGATGATACGATTGTCGTTGCAGTGGCCGATTATCAGACGGCTGGTAGGGGACAGGGAACTCATACCTGGGAGAGTGAACCGGGCAAGAACCTCCTGTTCAGTTTGCTGACATGTCCAACATGGGTACCCGTGCGCCAGCAGTTCCTGCTTTCAGAGGCGGGAGCCCTAGCCGTGAAGGATGCGCTGGATACCTATACCGACGGCATCACGCTGAAATGGCCTAACGATGTGTATTGGAACGACAGGAAAATCAGTGGTACGCTGATAGAGACCTCCATCGACTCCAAGGGCATCAAGCGCTGCATCTTCGGTATCGGAGTCAACATCAACCAGATGGAGTTCCATAGCGATGCGCCTAATCCGGTATCCCTGGCTCAGATCCTGGGTCATGAGGTGGATAGGGAGGAAGTGCTCCAGAAGATTATCGAGGCATTCAAGAAGTATTATGAACTGCTTCGTCGTGCCGACTACATGGATGTATCGGGCATCTACCATCTCTCACTCTATCGCCGCAAGGGCTTTCATCGCTATGAAGATGCCGATGGAGAGTTCGAGGGTGCCTTCGTAGAGGTGGAAGATGATGGTCATCTGATACTTCACGACAAGAAGGGAATGATTCGTTCGTATGCTGTCGGTGAAATTAGATTTTTAGTTAATAGTTAAAAGTTAATAGTTTATAGGGCGTAGCCTCCTGTTAACTATTAACTGTAAATTGTAAATTATAATACGTTATGGCAAAGTTTAAAAGAATTCTTTTGAAGTTGAGCGGTGAAAGCTTGATGGGCAAGCAGAGTTTCGGTATCGATCCTGAGCGCTTGAGTGATTATGCAAAGCAGATTAAGGAAGTTCACGAGATGGGCGTACAGATTGGTATCGTTATCGGCGGTGGCAACATCTTCCGTGGTCTGAGTGGTAGCCAGAAGGGTTTCGACCGTGTGAAGGGCGACCAGATGGGTATGTGTGCCACCGTTATCAACTCCCTCGCCTTGAGCAGCGCACTCGGTGCATTGGGCGTTAAGAACAAGGTGCTCACAGCTATCCGCATGGAGCCTATCGGCGAGTTCTACACCAAGTGGAAGGCTATCGAGGCTATGGAGGATGGCTATATCTGCATCTTCTCTGCCGGTACAGGCAGTCCATACTTCACCACAGATACTGGTTCTTCGCTCCGTGGCATCGAAATCGAGGCAGACGTGATGCTCAAGGGTACTCGTGTGGATGGTATCTATACAGCCGACCCGGAGAAGGATCCTACTGCTACCAAGTTCAGCGACATCACTTACGATGAGATTTACACCAAGGGCTTGAAGGTGATGGACCTTACTGCTACTACCATGTGTAAGGAGAACAATCTTCCTATCTACGTATTCAACATGGATATCGTGGGCAACCTGAAGAAGGTGATGGAAGGTGAGGAGATTGGAACCCTTGTTCACAATTAAACAAAAAATCAGTAGAACTGATAGGATATAAAAAAGAAAGGCTTGCTACCCAGCGGGAGCAAGCCTTTTTTGGCTTATTGCCATAAGCCTTATTTATTTCTCATATACAATAACCAAGAGAGGAGGACATACATCAGGATGATGATCCACCAGCCTTCCAGGAAGCCTCTGATGCCTTCGGCTGCTACCGACAAGGCAAGAACTGCCACGGCAAAGCCTACGAAACCATACTTCACCTCGTTGCCCTTAAACGACCACTGCTTGAACTTCAGCGCAAACAGCGGCAATTCGCATACCAGCAGGAAACTGGTGGCGAGAATCATTGCCAGGATGAGGAATACCGACCAGCTCTGGCTGGTAATCCAGCTAGGACTGCTCACTACCAGCGAACCCCAGAACAGGGCGTTGGCAGGCGTAGGCACACCGATGAAAGAGGTGGTCTGACGCTCATCCAGGTTGAACTTTGCCAATCTCAGTGCCGAGAAAGCGGCGATGATGAAGGCTGCATAAGGCAACCATGGGCGCAATGGCTCCAGAAACTCAGGATACTCCATGACGAAGAGCTGAGAGAATACGATGGTGGCAGGAGCTACACCAAAGGTAACATCGTCGGCAAGCGAGTCGAGCTCCTTGCCTATAGGCGATGAAACATGCAGCAAGCGAGCGCTCATGCCATCGAAAAAGTCGAAAACTGCTCCGATGATAATCCACAACAAAGCCATTTCGGGATTACCGCCGAAGGCGAACGATGTAGCGATGCAGCCAGAGATGAGGTTGCAGCATGTAATCGTGTTTGGAATATGCTTCTTAATACTCATTTTTTTTATTTCAATTTTGCTATAATTGTCTGGTCACCTGTGGTAGCCTGTCCCATCTTGACGCATACTTCCGTGCCGATAGGCAGATACACGTCTACACGAGAACCCAGCTTGATGAAGCCCAGATGCTCGTCGATGTAGCACTCCTCGCCCTCCTTGGCGTAGGTAACGATGCGTCGGGCTACGGCACCAGCAATCTGACGGCACAATACATCCACACCTTCAGGGGTAGTGATCATGATGTCGGCATGCTCATTCTCCTCGCTGGCCTTTGGCAGCCAAGCCTTCATGTACTTACCGTTCTCGTGCTTCACGAACTTCACCTTTCCATCCACCGGGAACCAGTTGGCATGAACATTCCAGAGGCTCATGAAGATGGAAATCATCAGGCGCCTGTCGTTGAAGTAAGGCGCATTGTCTACTTCTTCTATTACCACAATCTTACCGTCTGCAGGAGCCACAACGAGCTTCTCTGTATCCTCTACGTTCAGGTAGCGAATAGGGCAGCGGTAGAAATTGAGCACGATGCCATATACCACACCGAAGACAACAAGGAATGCCCAGAAGGGAATCTTGCTGTCGAAGGCATACCATAAAATGGCTGCGATGGCTACTAATGCTATACCGCCGTACACCAGCTGATCGGTGCCCTCGCGGTGCAATCTTATCTTTTTTAATTTCTTAATTTTCTGTCCCATGAGATAGGTTTATGTTTATATCGGTGCAAAGGTACGGCATTTTTATCACTTTTGCAAATTTTTCTCCCATTTCTTTTGGCAATATCAACTTTTAGCAGTAACTTTGTTGTCAAAATAGGAATTTTAAGGCAGAAAATGGAAGATTTTATACATTTACACGTCCATACACAGTATTCCATCCTCGATGGTCAATCCAAGATTCCGCATCTTGTAGACAAGGCTATCAAGGATGGAATGAAGGGTATGGCTGTAACCGATCATGGTGTGATGTTCGGCATCAAGGAACTCGTTGACTATTGTGGAAAAGTCAACAAAGACCGAAAGAAGGAAGGGCAGGAACCCTTCAAGCCTATCATCGGTTGTGAGATGTATGTGGCTAGAAGAACCAAGGGCGACCGCGAGAAGGACAAGGGTGATATGAGTGGTTACCACCTCATCGTGCTCGCCAAAAACTATAACGGATACAAGAACCTCATCAAACTGGTGAGTAATTCGTGGGTGGATGGTTACTACATGCGCCCTCGAACCGACCGTGCCGACCTGGAAAAGTATCATGAGGACCTGATTGTCTGCTCGGCTTGTATTGCCGGCGAGGTGCCAGCCAAGATTCTGAAGGGTGACATCGCCGGGGCACGTGAAGCCTGCGAATGGTATCACAATCTCTTTGGAGATGACTATTACCTGGAGCTGCAGCGCCATAAGGTGCCTGATGATCCGAGTCTGCTTGCCAACCGTGAGGCTTACGAATTGCAGCAGAAGGCGAACAAGGTGCTCATAGAGTTTGCCAAGGAATACGGCATCAAGCTCGTCTGCACCAACGACTGCCACTTTGAGGATAAGGAGACTGCCGAGGCGCACGACCACCTGCTCTGTATTGCCACCGGCAAGGACCTGGACGATCCTAACCGTATGCGCTATTCCAAGCAGGAGTGGTTCAAGACCCGTCAGGAAATGAACGATGTGTTCTCTGATATCCCCGAGGCATTGTCCAATACCCTCGAAGTATTAGATAAGGTAGAAATCTATAGCATCGACCATGGACCTATCATGCCGTTCTTCCCCATTCCTGAAAGCTTCGGCACGGAGGAACAGTTGCGCCGGAGGGTGTCGGAGCAGGACCTCTACAAGGAGTTTACCAGTGATGAGAACGGAGAGAATCAGCTGCCACCCGAGGAAGGACAGAAGGTAATCGACCGACTGGGCGGTTACGACAAGATATACCGTATCAAGTTTGAGGCAGAATATCTGCGCCACCTTGCCTACGAGGGAGCCAAAAAGCTCTATGGCGACCCGCTGCCGGCAAACGTGGATGAGCACGTCAACTTCGAGCTCCATGTCATGAAGACCATGGGTTTCCCGGGCTACTTCCTCATCGTGTCAGACTTCATCAAGGCGGCTCGCGAAGAACTGGGCGTGATGGTAGGTCCGGGACGTGGTTCTGCGGCAGGTTCCGTAGTGGCGTACTGCCTGGGAATTACCAAGATTGACCCCCTGAAGTATGACCTGCTGTTTGAGCGTTTCCTGAACCCTGACCGTGTGAACCTTCCGGATATTGATACCGACTTCGATGATGATGGTCGAGGTAAGGTGCTGAGATGGGTGATGGATAAGTATGGTCACGAGAACTGTGCCCATATCATTACATACGGTTCGATGGCCACCAAGAACTCCATCAAGGACGTGGCCCGAGTGGAGAAGTTGCCATTGGACAAGGCGAATGCACTGTGCAAGGCGATACCCGACAGGTTGCCAGATGGTGCGAAGATGAATCTTCCCAATGCCATCAAGTATACGCCAGAGTTGAAGGAGGCTGAGTACTCCAGCGACCCTCGCGAGAGCAATACCATCAAATATGCCAAAATGCTGGAGGGAACCATCCGAGGCACGGGTATCCATGCCTGCGGATTCATCATCTGTAGAGACCCTATCAGCAGCTGGGTACCTGTATCCACTGCCGATGACCCTGATTTCCCGGGATTGAAGACGGCGGTGACGCAATACGATGGTCACGTGATTGAATCCACGGGACTCATCAAGATGGACTTCCTGGGCTTGAAGACCCTCTCGGAGATGAAGGAGGCATGCAAGGTTATCAAGCAGACCACGGGCGACATCGTTGACCTGGATACCATTCCTATCGACGATGAACTCACCTATCAGCTCTATCAGAAGGGACAGACCATCGGTACCTTCCAGTTTGAGTCGCCGGGTATGCAGAAGTATCTCCGCGAACTGAAGCCTACCGTGTTCGAAGACCTCATCGCCATGAATGCCCTCTACCGTCCGGGACCTATGGATTACATCCCTTCCTTCATCGCCCGCAAGAATGGTCAGGAACCTATCCAGTATGATATCCCGTGCATGGAGAAGTATCTGAAGGACACCTACGGCATCACGGTATATCAGGAGCAGGTGATGCTCCTTTCCCGACAGTTGGCTAACTTCACCCGAGGTGAGTCGGATGCCCTTCGTAAGGCGATGGGTAAGAAGAAAAAGGCCATTGTAGATGCGATGAAGCCTAAGTTCATCAAGCAGGGAACGGAGAACGGCCACGACCCAGCCGTGCTGGAGAAGATTTGGGGCGACTGGGAGAAGTTTGCCTCCTACGCCTTCAACAAGTCGCACGCCACCTGCTATTCGTGGGTCGCTTACCAGACAGCCTATCTCAAGGCACACTATCCTGCCGAGTATATGGCGGCGTTGATGACCCGACGCTTTGCACAGATTGTGGAAATCACCAAGCTGATGGAGGAGTGCCAGTCGATGGGCATCAAGACCTTGGGACCTGATGTGAACGAGAGTTACCGTGCCTTCGGTGTGAACGAGCATGGCGAAATCCGTTTCGGTCTTTCTGCCATCAAGGGTATGGGAGCACCTGCTGCCGATGCCATCGTTGCTGAGCGCTTGAAGAACGGACCTTATAAGACAATCTTCGATTTTGCCGAGCGAGTGGATTTCTCCTGTGTCAACCGCAAGGCATTCGAGACCTTGGCATTGAGTGGCGGCTTCGACAGTTTCGGCATCCGACGCGAGCAGTTCTTCGGCAAGAACAGCAAGGGCGATACCTTCCTCGATACGCTGGTGCGCTATGGTCAGCTTTATCAGCAGGAGCAGCGCGAGGCAGCCACCTCACTCTTTGGAGGTACGGAAGCCGTGGAGATTGCTACTCCGCCTATTCCTGAGGCTGAATCCTGGAGCACCATCGAAAGATTGAACAAGGAGCGTGAGCTGGTGGGCATCTATCTCTCGGCGCATCCTCTCGACGAATACGAGATTATCCTTCATAACATGTGCAACACCCATTGCAGTGAGTTGAGGGATAAGGTAGCACTCTCCAAGAAGGAAGATGTGGTATTCGGCGGCATCATCACCGAGGTGAAGTCGAAGTTCACCAAGACGGGCAAGCCATGCGGCTTCGTTACCATCGAGGATTTCGAGGGTTCGGGAGAACTGGCGCTCTTCGGTGAGGACTGGGGTGCATGGCGAGGCATCATGATGGAAGGAAGTACCATCTACTGCACGGCAAAATGCGTGGCACGCTATGGCAACAGCAACTATCTGGACTTCAAGCTGAGCACCGTGGAGTATCTGCAGACCGTGAAGGAGAACCGCCTGGAGCGTTTTACCATTGTTGTGGATAGCACCGAGGTGAACGATGCCTTTGTGAACGACCTGAAGTCGGTGATAGAGAATGATGAAGGCAAGGCGCAGCTCTTCCTGCAGATTCATGACCCCGAAAGCAATACCAATATCCTGATGCGTGCCCAGGAGCGGACTGTGGGTGTGAGCAGAGAACTGATTCAGTTTGTCAACGACCATCCGAAAATGAGTTATCAAATCAATTAATATTAATATATAAATAAGGTGTAAAAAATGGAAGTAACAATTACAACCGAGAATTTCGAGAGTTACAAGAATGGCGAATTGCCATTGGTAGTAGATTTGTGGGCTACCTGGTGTGGTCCATGTCGCCAGATTGCTCCTATCGTGTCTGAGTTGGCAGAGGAGTTTGATGGCAAGTTGGTAGTAGGTAAGTGTGATGTAGAGGAGAACGACGACATCGCTATGGAGTTTGGCGTTCGCAACATCCCTACCATCCTGTTCTTCAAGGGTGGTCAGTTGGTTGACAAGTTTGTTGGTGCAGCTAACAAGTCAACTCTCAAGGAGAAGTTTGAGTCTCTTTTGTAAGACATGCGTCTCTTTTGATAAAATAAGAAAAAAGAGAAATGAAGAATGGGAATCAATCCATTTTCATTTCTCTTTATTATTTCTCTTTTTAGAATTCCACGCTTCTGCTTCCGTCTTCCTCCACGGTGATGGTCACCTTGGTGCAATCCTCAGGTAGCAGGTCTTCTATGAGCTCAGGCCACTCCAGGAAGCAGAGGTTGCCGCTATAGAAGTAATCCTCGTACCCTATGTCATACACCTCGTCAATCTTCTTGATGCGGTAGAAATCGAAGTGGTAGATAGGGTCGCCATTGCCAGCAGTATATTCGTTGACAAGCGCGAAGGTAGGCGATGTAATCACGTCTTCCACGCCCAATTCCTCGCAAATTGCTTTTACAAATGTTGTCTTTCCGGCACCCATCTTGCCATAGAAGGCAAAGACCTTGCCGTCGCCCATGTTCTCAAGGAATTCCTTGGCTGCTACATGGATGTTGTCTAATGAATCAATCTTAATCTTCATTGTATATTAATTTATGTTTTTATCTTTTTCTTGCTGTTAGTGTGATGAGCGGAATGAGCATTTCCTCCATCGAGATGCCACCATGCTGGAAGGTATCCTTGTAGTAGGATACGTAATAGTTGTAATTGTTCGGATAGGCGAAGAAGGCATCACCGTAGGCGAATACATACGCAGTGCTCAAATTTGGCGCAGGCAACTGTGCCTTGGGCGGCTCCTTGATGGTAAACACCTCCTTGGCATTGTAAGCCAGGTTCTTGCCCAACTTATAGCGCAGGTTGGTATTCGTGTTGCGGTCGCCGATAATCTTGATAGGCTTCGAGGCACGGATACTGCCGTGGTCGGTGGTGATAACCACCTTGAAGTCGCTCTGCGCCAGTCGCTTGAACAGCTCGGCAAGCACCGAGTGGCGCAGCCAGCTCTGCGTAATACTGCGGTAAGCACTCTCGTTGTTGGCAAGCTCACGCACCATCTTCGATTCCGTTCGGGCATGCGAGAGCATGTCGATGAAGTTGATTACGAGCACGTTCAGGTCGTTGTCCTTGCATTCGTTGTAACGCTCCATAAACTTGTCGGCACCCACCGAGTCGTTCACCTTGTGATAGCTGAAACTGTATTTCTTTCTAAACCTGTCTATCTGGGTTTGAATCAGCGGCTTCTCGTTTAGGTTCTTGCCTTCCTCCTCGTCCTCATCCACCCAGAGCTCCGGAAACATTTCCGCTATCTTGTTCGGCATCAGTCCGCTGAAGATGGCGTTTCGGGCATATTGCGTAGCGGTAGGCAGGATGCTCATATACATATCCTCCTCAATCTCGAAACTGTCGCCGATGTCCATGGCGAGCATCTTCCACTGGTCGTAGCGGAAGTTATCGATGACGATGAGGAACACCTTTTCTCCCTTGTCGAGCATCGGGAAGATCTTGGTCTTGAAGATGTCAGGACTCATCACCGGTCTGTCATCCACGGGCTTGCCCATATTCTTCGGGTCTACCCAGTTCAGATAGTTCTTGGCTATGTATTTGGCAAAGCCTATGTTGGCCTCCTCCTTCTGCATAGAGAGCATCTCGGTCATGTTGCTGTCGGTATCGCTCAGTTCCAGTTCCCATTTCACCAGTCTCTTGTATACCTCCATCCAGTCCTGGCAGTTGCGGCAATCCATCATCTGCATGGCTATCTGCTGATAGACCTGCTGGTATCCGCTCTGCGTCACTCCGGTCACGATGTCCTTGCGGTGGATATTCTTCTTGAGCGACAGTAATATCTGGCTGGGGTTGACGGGCTTGATCAGATAGTCGGCTATCTTGGATCCGATGGCTTGGTCCATGATGTTCTCCTCCTCGCTTTTGGTGCACATCACTACGGGAGTGGCAGGCTGAATGTCCTTGATCTGCTGCAAGGTCTCCAGTCCGCTCAATCCGGGCATCATCTCGTCGAGTAGGATGAGGTCGAAGGTCTGCTGTCTGCATTGGTCGATGGCATCTGCACCGTTGCTCACGGTAACCACCTCGTATCCCTTTTTCTCCAGGAAAATGATGTGAGCCTTGAGAAGTTCAATCTCATCATCCACCCATAATAATAATCCGTTGCTCATACTTTTTTCTCCTTATATTTTTTCGGGGTGCTAAATTACAAAGAATTCCTGAATGCAGGAAGAATCTTGTCGTAAAGAATGTTAAGTGTTTTTTGTTTTTAGGTTCAGGGCTTGATAACGTAAGTATTTTTAAGGAATCTTTGCCTTCGGATATACTATAAAGGCTCGGAATCCGTTATTATGATTCAGTGGGTGATTCGAAACGATACCCTGTATGATTGATAAATCCTGTATGATTAATTAAAGAAGAATAAGAAGATTATAAGATAGCAATGCTCAAGATTGTAATGATTATGCTGTGCGGAATAGGTACGGGGTATCTGCTTCGCAACAAGAAAATGAGTTTCATAGGCCGTATCATCACGGCGCTTATCTGGGTGCTCCTGTTTCTGCTCGGTATCGAGGTGGGAGCGAATCCCCGTATCATCAACGGACTTCAGACCTTGGGACTGGAGGCTGTCATCCTGACGCTGGGCGGCAGTGCCGGAAGTGTGCTCTTTGCCTGGGCTTTGTGGAGATACGTGAGTGCCAAGCAGGCGAAGGCAGACTCGCAGGTTGTTTCGCAGAAAGGAGGCGAGGGATGAAGGGTAGCTTGATTATCGTGGGCTTCTTTGTGCTGGGCATCATCGTGGGTGTGTGCGATGTGGTTCCTGCGGGTTTGCTGGATGGCGATGTGAGCTATGATGCGCTTTGCTGCCTGATGTTCTGTGTAGGAATCAGCATCGGATGTGATACTTCGGTGTTGAAGAGTTTCAGAAAGGTGAATCCCCGATTGATGATGTTGCCGGTGATGACAATCCTGGGCACCCTTGCCGGATGCGCTGCAGCTTCCCTGCTGTTGGGTCATCGCCAGCTGACGGACTGTCTGGCTATAGGTTCGGGATTCGGATATTACTCGTTGTCGAGTATCTTCATCACGCAATATCGTGGACCGGAGTTGGGTACGATAGCCTTGCTGGCAAATATCTGCCGAGAGGTACTCACCCTGCTCTGTGCGCCTTTGCTGGTGAAATATTTTGGCAAGTTGGCACCAATCAGTGTGGGTGGAGCCACGACGATGGATACCACGTTGCCGATTATCACCCGCTGTTCGGGCGAGCGTTTCATCATCGTTTCTATCTTTCATGGTTTCTGCGTAGATTTCTCCGTGCCGTTCCTGGTCACGTTCTTCTGTTCGTTGTAAGATTATAAAAAAAAGGGTGTGTCAAAAGTCCAAGACACACCCTCTTTTTATTTCCTCTAGAATCCGTCCAGTTCGAAGTATTCGTCTTCCAGTCCGGAATCCTCTGTTTTCTGTTCCTCAAAGTCGATACCGGTATCTTCGGTTTTCTCCTCTTTCTGCTGAGGCTGAATGATGATGGTATCACCGTCTTCCGTGGTCTCTTCCTTCTGCTGAGGCTGAATCTCGAAGGTATCGTTATCTTCCTGCGTCTTCTGCTGCTCATCCTTGTTGACTGGCAGCGTGATTTCATCTTCCTGCGTCTTCTGCTGCTCAGAATTCTGATTTACAGGACCGAGAATCAGATCTTCTTTTGGTTCCAATTCATCAAGCGGATGATCGCCCGTTTCTGCATCCTTGCCGAAAATTTTCTCTTTCTGATCTTTATCCACAGCTATTTCTGCAGGCTCGATGAGCAGGCGGAGCTGACTAATCTTCAATGGGGCAAAGTGCTTGGCGTAGAACTTGTCGTAGTCGTCGTACGACAGTTTGGTGCCCAGAATCTCCAGGTTTGGCTCGCTGATGACAAAGGCTCTTGCCTTGTTCAGCAGACGGGTGATGCCTGCTTGCTTATACACCTCGTTGGCGTATTGGCGAGCCTCGTCGTAGTTGCGGAAACCGCTTACCTTCAGGCGATGCAGACCTTGGATATCCTCGATATTGAGATCGAAGTTACGTGCCATATACGAGGTAAAGTTGTATTTCGCCACCTCGAAGAGCAGCTGGTCCTCGTTTACGGAATCAGGAACATAGGCCAGGAGGAACACGAACTTGTCGTTGCGTTCGTCGCTAAAGCCCTTGTGCTGGGTAGAATCGTTGTTGTTGATAACGTCGCTTCTCATCGACCATACATTGCTCAGGTCGAACTTGCCTCCGTAGAGTCGCTTGCCGGCGTTGACTCCATTCACTATCATGCCCGCCATCTCGCTGAGTCGGCTGTTAGGATATTTCTCCACCACGGTGTTCATGATGGTCATACATGAATCTACGTTGCCTTCGTTGAGCTGGGTCATACCGCTGATGAAGAGGAACTTGTCACGGTTTTCGCCCGTAGGGAACCGCTTCTCTGATACGGCGGCATTCGCCTTCACTACCTCATATTTACCCTCCTTGAATGCCTGGTAGGTGAGGGTATAGATGGAGTCTTCCAGATGAACGCCTATCTTGGCATTCTCCATATAATATGGATCGGAAAGAAGGATAGTCCACTGGCTTTCAGGGTAGTCCTTCTTCAGTTTCTCCACGTAGGTGCTTGCCACATCCGTCTGCTTCTTTCTGGAATAGAGCAGGTAGAGATGATAGTATACATCATCCATGTGCTCATACTCCGGATAGTGGTCAGTCAGTCGGCGCAGCGCCTTCTCGCTGAGTGGCAGGTTGTCGAGCTTATCCTTGAAGATGACGCCCGAATGGTAGAGTCCGTCTTCAAGCAGCTGGTTGCTTTCTGCCAACTGTTCCGGGGTGAATGGAATCTGCGCCATGTAGTACTCCCTCTTGTGCGGGTCGTTCACGGCACTATCGGTAATCTGCTTGAGCGAATCTTCCTGGGCGGCTGCGTTGGCGAGTGAATCTCTCATCTCGTCGGTCATCTCCTCGGCACCCTGTGCAGAAGCAACCACGGTTTTGTTAACTCGCTGCCAGTTGTCTACATTCTCTCGCTTTCCCCAGAGTTTCTGGAACTGCGCCTTACCCTGGGTTACGGCAACAGGAGAATAGAAATACCACTTTCCTTTATCCATGCCGTTCATACCGTTCATGGCATTGTTGGCGGCGTTGTTCTTCTTGTTGGCATTGTTGGCAAAGTTGCCTCCGTTTCCTCCCTGTTGGTTATTGGCGGATTCCTGCTCAGCCTGTTTCTTGCGTTCTTCCTTTTCTTTCTTCTTGAGGGCTGTAATCACGCGGTCGATGGCAGCGTTGCGGTCTTTCTCGTCCATCTTCGCCAATGCCTGGAGGGAGTCCTGCAGGGCTACGGCATCGGTAAAGGGTACAAGTTCGTCGAGCACCTTGGAGCGGTTGGAGAGCTGTTCGTAGTCCTTGCGCTCCTTGTCGAGCAAGCCGATGGCTTCTCCATAGCAGCGCTGGGCATCGGAGAATTTCTCTCTAATCCAGTAGATGTCGCCCAGATGCAGGAGGAGCACACCTTTCTCTATGCCGTTTCTGGAGGCCTTGGCAACGCCTTTCTCGTAGGCTCCGATGGCCTGCAGGGTGTCTTTTTGAGCCAGGTAGATGTTACCGATGGCATAATATACCTGGTCGAGATATTCCTTGTTGTTGTCGGATGCAGCCATGCGCTTCAGCTTGCCTATCATCTTCCTGCTGTTGTTTGCCGCCATCACCTCGGTCATCGAGATGCGGGCATTGAACTCCAGTTCGTATGGAGGATTGAGGCGCACCACGTGCTTGAATGCCTTGTAGGCTTCCTGCTTGTTGCCGATGGAAGCCTGCAGCTGTCCCATCAGATACCATTCGCGTGCCTTCTGCTTGCGGCGCATCTCGTGCTTGATTACTTTCCTGAGATAAGGAATCGCCTGTGCCGCTTCGCCCTTGCGGATATGGTAGTCGGCAAAGGTATAATCCCATTCCTTCTGGGCACTCCAGTGGATGGAATCGCGCCTGATGTTGCGAATTACATCTTCTGCATCATACATCCAATCCTGTTCGATATAGCATTTAGCCAGCCAGGCACGAGCCTTTCCGTAGATGGCAGGCTGGGTGGCGTAGAGGCGGCTCATGTAGGCGAAGGTGGTGGCTGCCGAATTGAAGTCGCCCTTGAAGAACTGGGATCTGCCCATCAGCATCCAGGCTTTCCACAGGAAGGGATTGTACTCACGGCGGCTGAGCCATTCAATATCCTTTTCGGTCTTCTTTCTGCTTTTGGTCCATTCTGGTCGGCTCTTGATACTGTGCTGGTGAATGGCTTTCTCGCATTTTTCGATGGCACGGTCGTAGTTACTTTTACCTATTTCGCGGCTACTCTTGTTGGTAACGGTGTAGAGTGGAATCTGCTCGGTATAGTTGTCCTTGTTGCCAGCTTCTTTCTCCAGTGAGGCATCAATATAGGCAAGGGTACCATTATAATAGGTATTGTATCGGGCGTTGAAGGCATGCCACCATCTGCTCTGCGCCGTATTCTTCTGCGTAGAGCATCCGATGGTACTCATCGAGATGATGATGAGCACGAAGGCGTATGCCAGGTTCCTTGTATGGTGATGATGCTGTTTCATTTTTTCTGGATTCTCATTTTTTCTGGATTCCTTTCCACAATTTTGCGATGGCAAAGATGATGATGCTTACGAAGATGATGGTGGCTCCCGACGGCACATTGAGCATGTAGCTGGCGTAGAGGCCCACGATGCAGTCTATCCATCCCAGAATGATGCTTGCCCAGATCATCTGCCTGTAGTTGTAGGTGAAGAGGTTGGCGGTCATCTGCGGGATGGTGAGCAGACTGATGGCGAGTACGATGCCCACCATCTTGAGGGTGGCAACGATGGTCATGGCGATGAGCGTCATCATCAGATATTCGATGAGGGTGACCGGCAGATGCTGTGACCGGGCAAAGGTACTGTCGAATGCGATGTTCTGGATGGGGCGCAGGAGGAAGATGAAGAGCAGTGCCACCACCAGGGTGAGGATGCCCAGCAACCAGAGGTCTGTGCTGTCGATGGCGAGGATGCTGCCGAAGAGGAAGGAGGGAAGGTCGGGCATGAATCCCGGGGTGAGGAAGCAGCAGATGATGCCCACGCTCATGCCCAAGGTCCAGAACATGGCGATGGCGGAGTCTTTGCGCACATCTTTCTTACGCGAAATCCATTGTACGCCAAAGGCACTGAGGATGGCGAATACCATGGCGGAGAGGATGGGGTTGATGCCCGAGAACACACCGATGCCGATGCCGCCGAAAGAGGCATGGGTGATGCCGCCGCTGATGAAGACCAGACGGCGGGTAACGATGTAGGTTCCGATGAATCCGCACAGGATGCTTGCCAAGAAGGCGCCTATCAGTGCGTTCTGGAAAAATGTATATTGCAATATGTCCATCTTACTTTGAACTTTGAATTTTGAACTTTTAACTGTAAAAGTCTAACTTAAAAAGTTGATGACTTCATCCTTCAGCTGGTTAGGCAGGTTGATGCCTCGCAGAATCAGACTTCTGTTCCAGCCTGCCACCTCATCGGGCTGCATGGTGTAGAGCACTTCCGAGAATTCTTCCACTTCCTCGTCGGTATAGTCGTCAGCCTCTCGTCCTGCAAACCGGTCGAGGTCTTCGTCATCGTAATATTCTATTTCCTTGGTGGCTGCCTCCATCATGCAGTCTTGCTCGCACTTGGAGTTCTCTCCATTGCAAGTGTTGCACGATACGCCTTCCTGTAAAGGTTCCTCGTCCTCTCCCTTACGATGGGAGACGATACCGAATATGGCGCTTATCAGGCCTAGAACCACCAAGGCTAAAACTAAATATAGCATAAACAATTAACTATCAACAATTAACTTTCAACTATCTCAAATCCTACTTTCTTGAGGTCTTCCCAATAGTGTGGGTACGACTTGCTCACTACTTCCGGGTTGTTGATCTCTATCTGAGGGAACTTGAAGGCGAGTGGGGCGAAAGCCATCGCCATGCGGTGATCCTCGTAGGTGTCGATAGGGGCAAAGCTTGCTTCGCAGGTCTCGCCATCCCAATAGAGTGTATTGTCGTTCTCGTCGTGGATGATGTAGCCCACCTTCTTCAACTCGGTCTTGAGAGCCTCGATACGGTCGGTTTCCTTGATTTTCAGACTGGCAAGACCCGTGAACTTGAACTTCACGCCGAGCGCACAGCATGCTACTACGATGGTTTGAGCCAGGTCTGGGGAACCCGTGAAATCGTATTCAAACTTAGGGAGAAGACAGCGGTTTGTCTTCAGCATTACATTCGTGATGGTGTCGCGATTCTCAAATTCGCTCTTCACACCCAGCAGACTGAAGATGTATTTCACCACAGAATCACCCTGCTTTGAACAGTCCATCAAGCCTTCCAGCTTGATAGAAGAGTCGATGTTGGCATTCAGGGCCATCATCTCGTACCAATAGGAAGAGGCACTCCAGTCGTTCTCAATCATGTAAGGAGTTGTCTTGTATGGCTGAGGCTTCACGGTGATGGTGTCCATATCCGTCCATTCTGCATCTGCTCCATATTCCTTCATGGTCCAGAGGGTGAGGTCGATGTAAGGGCGTGAGGCAATCTCGCCAGTGAGCTTCAGTTCCAGTCCATTCTTCAGCATAGGACCTATCATCAGGAGTGCCGAGATGTATTGCGAGCTGATGTTGCCTACTACCTCCAGGTGACCGCCTTCCAAAGACTTGCCTTTGATGTGGAGAGGCGGATATCCCTCGTTCTTCTCGTAGGAGATGTCGGCACCCAGATAGCGCAGGGCATCTACGAGGATGCGAATAGGGCGATTCTGCATGCGCTCAGTACCCGTGATGGTATGTTCGCCCGGTGTAGAGGCGAGATAAGCTGTCATGAATCGCATGGCGGTGCCTGCTGCCTTGATGTTGATGACATCAGGCATATCCTTGAGGGCGGCGATGATAACCTCGGTGTCATCGCAGTCGCTCAAGTTGCTAGGTTGTATGCTGCTTCCAGCCATCGCACTGATGACGAGGGCTCGGTTGCTGATACTCTTAGATGCTGGCAAGTTGATACTTGCATTCATTTGGCTAGGTGCCTTTATTGTATATTTTTTCATTCGCGTACCTTATATTATATATATTTCTCTGCAAAAGTACAAAATAAAAAGTACATACGCTAGAAAAAGGGCGAAAAAGTTTGTAAATGGGTTCAAAAAAGTGGTGGTGCTCCTAAGGGGTAATGAGATAGGCTGCTTACAATGTGTAAACTGAGATGGGGATTTATGGGGGTTATCAGGAAATACCCTCTGTCAAAGTGTATAAAAAAGACCCCTTAAATAACAATTTGTAATTTGGAAAACTCTTTCTGGTAAAAAGTAAAACCGACCCGAAAAAATAGATAAAATAGCGTTAAGGATTGATACAACCTATCGAAAATTGTATTATCTTTGCACCAGAAAAAAGAAATAATAAACAATTAATAATATCCTAAAAATTAAAAATATGAAACGAGTTATATTATTCTCATTGATGGCTTTAATGACCGTAGCAGCTTTCGGTCGCAAGCACGTAGAGAATGCAACAGTAGTAGCTGACACTATTTTCTATGCAGAAAATATGAGCAATGTAGCTAGTGCCGATCAGGCTAGTTATTACAGATTGCTGATGACTACCGGCGCTGGCCTCAATAAGAAGGACGTTTTCCAGGATTTCTATATGAATGGTAATCTCCGTGCTGAGGGAGGCTATAGCTTCATTGACCTCGGTAACGACCGCAATACAGTTTTCAACGGCGAAGTGACCACTTATTATAAGAATGGTAAGGAGAAGTGGCATGGCAAGTATGTCAATGGCAAGCGTGAGGGTTACTTCACTCTCCAGCTCCGCGAAGGTGGCGTGGCAGTTGTGCAGTACAGAAACGGCAAGTCTGTTCACGATTACTTCATGGTTACTTACAAGGACGGTACTTCTGTAAAGAAGAATCTCTCTGAGATTAAGGGCCTCTTGTAATCCGTTGACCAGCAAATCAATGCCCCGTTACATGGGGCAGTTGATTTCTTCATTAGAATTGAAAAATCTCTCTTATATAAATTAAAATTTTATGTTGATATGACCAATATGGGGATGGCTTCCGTGAGGAAGGTGATCCCCATCTTTTTTTTATCAACAATCTAATTTATATAAGAAAGTCTGATTTCTTGTTAGATGTTTAAGTCTACTTCTACCGGGCAGTGGTCGCTGCCCATGATGTCGGTATGGATCTTTGCTTCTGTAATCTTGTCCTTGATGCTGTCTGATACCAGGAAATAGTCGATGCGCCAGCCGGCGTTCTTCTCGCGTGCCTTGAAGCGGTAAGACCACCACGAATAGGTTACTTCTTCTGGATGGAGATAGCGGAAGCTATCGGTGAAGCCATCGTTCAGGAGAACTGTCATTTTCTCTCGCTCTTCGTCCGTAAAACCGGCATTACGACGGTTGGTCTTCGGATTCTTGATATCTATCTCTTCGTGTGCCACGTTTAAGTCGCCACAGATGACCACCGGTTTCTTGGCATCCAGATTTTTCAGGAACTTGCGGAAGTCGTCTTCCCAAGTCATGCGATAATCCAGTCGCTTGAGTTCTGTCTGCGAGTTTGGTGTATAGCAGGTGACGAGGTAGAACTGATCGTATTCCAGTGTGATGATTCTGCCTTCGTGGTCGTGTTCCTCCACGCCCATGCCATAGCTTACGCTCAAAGGCTTGTGCTTGGTATAGATGGCTGTGCCGGAATATCCTTTTTTCTCAGCGTAGTTCCAATAACTTTCGTAACCTTCAAACTTCAGGTCGAGTTGTCCTTCCTGCATCTTGGTTTCCTGCAGGCAGAAGAAGTCTGCATCGAGTGCCTTGAATTGGTTCTCGAAGTCTTTGCCTACGCAAGCACGCAGGCCGTTTACGTTCCAGGATATAAACTTCATTTTTTATAGTTTATAGTTAAAAGTTAATAGTTTACAGTTGATGGCAAGAATGCTCTATAAACTATCAACTGTAAACTATTAACTATATATTAGATTCTTTTACTTTCTCCTCTCAGCAGGCTCATGAACTCCTGACGGGTGTTCAAAGAGTTGAATACGCCGCTATAATCACTGGTTGTGGTGATGGAATTCTGCTTCTCCACGCCACGCATCTGCATGCACATGTGCTTAGCCTCAATCACCACCATGACTCCCTGAGGGTTCAGGGTTTCCTGAATGCAGTCCTTAATCTGCTGGGTGAGGCGCTCCTGCACCTGGAGACGGTGGCTGAAGATGTCTACCACGCGGGCTATCTTGCTCAGACCGGTGATCTTGCCGTTAGGAATGTAAGCCACGTGAACCTTGCCATAGAAAGGCAGCATGTGGTGCTCGCACATCGAGAAGAAATCGATGTCCTTCACGATGACCATCTGGTCGTATTTCTCCTCAAAGAGGGCATCTGTCAATACCTTGTGGGCATCCTGTGTGTAGCCACGGGTCAGAATCTGCATCGCCTTAGCCACGCGCATCGGGGTTTTAACCAAACCTTCTCGTTCAGGGTCTTCGCCCAGGAGTTTCAATACTTCTTTATAGTGTCCTGCGAGTTCGTCCAATCCCTCGCGAAATTCTGTTTCTGGATTCATCTTATTTAATTTATAATTCTTAATTAATAGTTAATAACTTACAATTAATAGTTTATAGTTAGGCCTACGGCATCAATGCTGTAAACTGTTAACTATCAACTATAAACTATTAACTAGTACTGTACCGTAATCTGTCCCTTTACCAGGCATGCCTGTCTGTAACCCAGGGCTCTCACCTTGGCAAGAACCTTCTGGGCTTCACCCAAATTGCGGAAGTTGCCCATGCGGCAAATCCATCTTGGGGAGTAGAAGTGCACGTAAACCGGCTGGTCTGGGAACTTCATCTTGATGTTGTTGCCAGTCTGTTCCGCCTTCAGTCGGTCGTTGCGAGAGTTTCCGCCGGCATATACCTGTACTCTATATCCTGTAACCTTATAGCTTTTGCGCATCACTTTCTTGCGCATATCCACTATCGGCATTTCAGTTTCTTCTTTTCTGTTCTCAGCCTTGGCAGCGTTGTTGGCGTGGTTGCCTTCCTTGGTGTTCTCGTGCTGAGGGGTAGGAGTATTCTCCTTTTGTGGGTGCTCAGTGTGCTTGTGCTGAGTGTCTGTTGGGGTTTTTTGTGGTTGTGGAGTAGTCTTAGTCTTGTCGTCTTGTGCTGTAGGCTTCTTTTCAGTAGGCTTCTTTTCTGCAGCCTGCACAGGTTTTCCGTTTACCAATTCGTCGATAGCCTTGCTTTGGTTCACGGTCACAACACCCTTTCCCGGTTCCTTCTTCTTCAGATGGTCCAGGTAGTTCTGCGCATTCGCTGTGAATGTAGAGCAGAGGATGAATATTAATAATGTGAGGAATTGTTTCATGACTATTTCCTTAAATTGCGCTTTTTTGATATGAAAGCAGTCTTTTTTTGATTAAAAAGGGATGCCCTCCCACGAAGAAAGGGCATCCCCGCAAAATATTTCTTACTTGAGATTACTTCTTCCAAGCGTCGATGATACCCTTGAAATCAGCAGCCTTCAAAGAAGCACCACCGATCAAACCACCGTCGATGTTTGGCTTAGCGAAGAGCTCAGGAGCGTTGCTAGCCTTGCAGCTACCACCGTAGAGGATAGATGTCTCCTCAGCAGCCTCGTTGCCATACTTCTCAGCTACGATAGAGCGGATGTATGCCAACATCTCCTCAGCCTGGTCAGAAGTAGCAGTCTTACCTGTACCGATAGCCCAGATTGGCTCGTAAGCGAGGATGATGTTCTTCCAAGCCTCTGCGCTCAAGTGGAATACTGAACCTTCCAACTCAGCCTTAACTACCTCGTTCTGCTTCTCAGCCTCACGCTCCTCGAGAGTCTCACCGCAGCAGAAGATAACCTTCAAACCGTTAGCCAAAGCCAACTCTACCTTCTCCTTCAAGATCTCTGCAGTCTCGCCATAGTACTGACGACGCTCTGAGTGACCGAGGATAACATACTGAGCACCTGTGCTCTTTACCATCTCAGCTGAAACCTCACCTGTGAAAGCACCCTTAGCCTTGTCTGCGCAGTTCTCAGCACCGAGACCTACTACCTCTGAATCCAAAACCTGAGCTACAGAAGCCAAGTGGATGAATGGAGTACAGATGATTACGCCACAGTTTGGCTTGTCAGCTACCAATGCCTCGTTGATCTCCTTAGCGAGAGCAACACCGTCCTGCAGGTTCATGTTCATTTTCCAGTTACCTGCTACAATTTTCTTTCTCATTTTTCTTTTCTTTTTAAAAGTTGATAATATTCTGTTTGAATTCTCTTTCTTTCTGATCCAGGCACCCCATGCCCAAAGCCGGTCGGCGATGGTAAGGAGTACCAGCGGGATGACAAACCAGGAGATGATGCCGGCTATCTTCTTGGCGGCACTTATTTCCGGCATCTTGCCTATCTCGGTCTTTTCCAGCGGCTTGCCTGCTATCTCTTCCATGCCAGGCAGGTCGTTGTGGCTCCATTTCCGGATGATGGTTCCGTCTTTCAGCAGCAGGAGTCCCGGGTTGCTGCGTATCACGGTCTTCAGCGTTGTCTCGTCTGTGATATAGAAGGGATATTCTGCTCCCGTGATGTCTTGCCAGTGTCTGATGGCTTTCTCCGTACTTGCCGTGAGGCAGAGGAAGGGATAGCCATGGTCGTTGGCGTATTCGTATATCTCGTCGATGCTGCCGAAGTTGCTGTCGTCGGCAAACTCCAGGTGGGGAGATATCAGCAGGAAGGTGTAGCCCTTGCGGTGGATCACTTGCTGGGTGATGTCTTCTCCCGTCTTTGCATCTTCAATGCTGAAGTCGTGGATAGGGGGCACGTAGCCTTCTTCCGTCTGCACCGTCTTGCTGTCGATGAAGGTCCAGGTGGAGTCGGGATAGTTGTTTATCGTAAACTCCTTCCGCTCTCCGTTCTTCTCCAGGATGAAGGTGGTGTCAAACTTAGGTTGCTTGGCTCCCTTCGGAATCTCCATTCCCTTGGCGATGTTGGCACCGATGTGATAAGGGCGGAAGTCGAACTGTGGAAGATACCACAGGCTCCAGGTGCTCATCACGATGGAGAAGAGGAACGTATAGTTGATGACAATCCATCGGGTTGACCTGGATACCAGCAGCGGCATGTCCATCGGTCTTCTCCAGAGCAGGATGGCGATGGCAAGGAGGATGATGTTCTTGACGAACGTCTCCATGTTGCTGAGCACGATGGCATCACCGAAGCAGCCGCAATCCTTCACTGGGTCGGCGATGACGATCCAGAGTGTTATCAGCGTCATCACAGCCATCACGAGCAGGGTAAGCTTGCTCACCAGTCTTCTGCGGATGGCAAAGAGCAGGAAGATGCCGATGGCAAACTCGCACATGGCAAGCAGAACCGACATCACCAGTGTGCTCCACGACGGGAACATCCAGTCGATATGCAGTGCCTCCAGATAGTCGGTTATCTTATATTGCGTGCCCAGCGGGTCTATTCCCTTCACGAATCCCGAGAAGATGAACGTTGCTGCCATGAGCAGTCGCCCGATGTTTACCGCTATCTTCATCGCTATCTTCATCATTTCTCACTCCTCTTGATTATTTCTCATTCATCTTGATGGCTCCGAACACGGCATAGTTGATGATGTCCATGTAGTTGGCGTCGATGCCTTCCGAAACGAGGGTAGCGCCTTCGATGTCCTCAATTTCCTTTACACGCTGAATCTTGGTGAGGATGAAGTCGGTGTAGCTGCTTACTCTCATCGAGCGCCATGCCTCGTCGTAGTCATGGTTCTTCTTGAGCATCAGCTGCAGTGCTTCCTGCGCATGGCGGTCGTAGAGTTTCAACGCCTCATCGGGAGTCATATCCACTTCATCCGCGAAAGGCTTTTCCAGCTGGATGAGTCCTACGATACCATAATTAATAAGGGCAATGAACTCGGGGCGGATGCCCTCACCTACCAAAGATTCTTTCTTGATTTCGAGCGAGCGGATTCGCTTCGCCTTGATATAGAGTTGGTCTGTCAGGGAAGAAGGGCGCAAGATTCTCCAAGAGGCTCCGTAATCGTGGAGCTTCTTCTCAAATAATGTCCTGCATTCACTCATGACATCCTTAAACTGCTGTTCTGTTTTCAATAAATCTGCCATAATAATTTCGAAATTCGGTGCAAATTTACGCATTTATTATGAAATAGCCAAATATTTATTTTGTATTTTACATATTTTGCAGTAACTTTGCACCCCGAAAGAAAAAAGAGTATGAGAAATTTGACCAATGCCGAACTGGCACAGATACTGGATAAGGATATTTTTCATAAGATTTCAGAGGCGGCAGACGAGCTGTCTGTGGAATGTTATGTGGTAGGTGGATATGTGCGTGACCTCTTCCTGGAACGACCTTCCAATGATATTGATGTCGTTGTCGTGGGCAGCGGCATTGAGGTGGCTTCCACCTTGAAGAAGATGCTCGGAAAAAAGGCGCATCTCTCTGTGTTCCGCAATTTCGGAACAGCACAGGTAAAGTATAAGGATACAGAAGTGGAGTTCGTGGGAGCCCGAAAGGAGAGCTATAACCGCGATTCCCGCAAACCGATTGTTGAAGATGGAACCCTGGAGGACGACCAGAACCGTCGTGACTTCACCATCAATGCCATGGCGGTGTGCCTGAACAAAGACCGTTTTGGAGAACTCGTCGACCCTTTTGATGGCGTCTATGACTTGGAAGACGGTATCATCGCCACTCCGCTCGACCCGGATGTCACCTTCTCCGACGACCCGCTCCGCATGATGCGCTGTGTGCGCTTTGCCACCCAGCTCAACTTCCAGATAGAGGATGAAACCTACGAGGCACTCTCCCGCAATGCCGACCGACTGAAGATTATCAGCGGCGAGCGCATCTGCGACGAGATGAACAAGATTATGCTCTCCAAGCACCCAAGCATCGGATTTTATTATCTGAAGGATACCGGTCTGCTCGACCTCATCCTGCCCGAACTGGTGGCGATGGATAAGGTGGAAACCCGCAATGGCAGAGCCCATAAGAACAATTACGACCATACGATGGAGGTTTTGGAGAATGTGTGCAAGCACAGCGATAACCTCTGGCTCCGCTGGGCGGCACTCTTCCACGACATCGGCAAACCGAAGAGCAAACGCTGGGACAACAATATCGGTTGGACGTTCCACAGTCATAATATAATAGGTGCCAAGATGATTCCAGGCATCTTCCGCCGTATGAAGCTTCCGATGGATGCGAAGATGAAGTACGTGCAGAAACTGGTGGAACTCCACATGCGTCCTATCGTGATAGCCGATGAGGAGGTGACGGATAGCGCGGTTCGCCGACTGCTGAACGATGCGGGTGATGACATCAACGACCTGATGACGCTTTGCGAGGCTGATATCACCAGCAAGAATCAGGTGCGCAAGCAGAAGTTCCTGGATAACTTCAAGATGGTGCGCGAGAAGCTGGCAGACTTGCAGGAACGCGACTACAAGCGATTGCTTCAGCCTTGTATCGACGGCAACGAAATCATGGAGATGTTCCAGCTCAAGCCATGCCGCGAAGTGGGAACCTTGAAGCAGTATCTGAAGGATGCCGTACTGGATAACAGGGTGGCAAACGAGCGGGAACCTTTGATGGAACTTCTGATGAAGAAGGCCCAGGATATGGGCTTGACTATGGCAGAAAACTTAAATAGAAAATAATTTTTGTTAAATAACGGCTCCTTGCGAGCCGTTATTCATATATTATTAGTAATTTTGCAGCGTTTTAAAACTCAGGATTAACTTTGAGTTTCCGCCAGAGGGCGGTATGTATATATTAAGGTATGACAAAAATAATAAATTATAATATAAAAATAGGTATGAAAATTAAAAACGTTTTGTTCGTTGCAGCAGTTTGTGTACTCGCAACTTTGACATCATGTGGTGGAAGTAAGAAGGGTGGTTTACCAGACTTCGGCGATGATGAGTTTGCCGTTGCTACCATCGGCACTTCCAGTGCTGCATTGCAGACTACCTATCCTGCTACCATCAAGGGTATTCAGGATGTAGAGGTTCGTCCTAAGGTTTCTGGCTTCATTACTAAGGTTTATGTGCATGAGGGTCAGACTGTTTCTGCTGGTCAGCCATTGTTCGCTATCGATAGTGAGACTTATCAGGCTGCCGTCCGTTCAGCTGCTGCCGCTGTGAATACAGCTAAGGCGCAGGCTAATACTGCCAAGTTGACTTACCAGAACAACAAGAAGTTGTATGATAGCAAGATTATCGGTGAATATGAGCTTTCTACCGCAGCCAATGGTTTGGCTACAGCCAAGGCACAGGTGGCTCAGGCAGAGGCTTCTCTGGCTTCAGCCCGCGAGCAGTTGGCTTGGTGTGTAGTAAAGAGTCCATCTGCCGGTGTTGTAGGTAGCCTTCCTTTCAAGGTAGGTGCTTTGGTTAGCGCTTCTGGTCAGGCTTTGACCACTGTTTCCAACATCAGCACCATGGAGGTATTCTTCTCACTCTCAGAGTCTCAGATTTTGAGTATGTCTAAGACCAATGGTAGCGTTCAGGCTGCTATTGCTGCATTCCCTGCAGTTAAGTTGCAGTTGGCAGACGGTTCTATCTATAATCATCCAGGTAAGGTGGTTAAGATGAGTGGTGTCATCGATGCTACTTCCGGTTCTATCTCTC
>OBIB01000024.1_pt1 | contig 53458 bp, 55 predicted proteins | sample 1496261 | NCBI WGS metagenome assembly OBIB01 (sample SAMN05065771, study PRJEB22554) | human gut metagenome | biome: ENVO:2100002; feature: ENVO:00000062; material: ENVO:00002003 | host: Homo sapiens | place: USA
CTCACTCTCATACCTGGCTACCTTATATCACCCCTAACGGGGTGAGGCTGGCGCATGAAACATTGATGATTCTATCATAAATCGTGCAGAAAAAATGTGAATTTTGAACACCCTACCGAATGGGGTGAGGCTAGCGCGTGAATGCTCTTGATAATTCTATCAAATATCATGCAGAAAAAATAGCGAATTTTGTAGGCTCTAATTATTTGCTCCTATCGTCCAGCAATAGGCTGGACGACAAAGTAATATATATTAAATGACAAAGTATATTGATATCTACAGCAAAGGTAGTGATAATCAACAATCTAACAAAGCATTTTACACTTTTATGAGGGACTTTTTGCAGCATTACTACACTTTTATGAGGGAGTTTTTGAAATAAACCACACGCACAAGAAAACGAAAAAGCGCACTCCGTATGCTTTATAAACATGCGGAATGCGCTTTTATTATGTGTCAAAAATCAGACTGTAGCCTGAGTCTTTGAAGAGAATTTTATTCCTGAGGGAGTGACCAATCTTCCTTAGACTTACGGATGTAAGCAGCGTAACGGCGCTGTGCAGCACGCTTGGTTTCATCGTAAAGTTCCTGAGCCTGTTCGGGAAGTGCCTTCTTCAATGAGAGGAAACGTACTTCGTGGTCGAGGTAGTCTTGGAACATATCCCAGTTGGGCTCCTTAGAGTCGAGTGTGAAGGGGTTCTTGCCCTGATCAGCGAGTTCGGGGTTGAAACGCCACAAGTGCCAGTAACCACATGCAACGGCACGAGCTTCCTCAGCCTGGCTACGACCCATACCACCCTTGATCTTCAAACCGTGGTTGATACAGGGAGCGTAAGCAATGATGAGTGAAGGACCATGGTAAGCCTCAGCTTCCTTGATTGCCTTGAGACACTGTGCTTGGTCGGCACCCATAGCTACCTGAGCTACGTAGATGTAACCATAAGTGGCTTGCATCAAACCAAGGTCTTTCTTAGTTACACGCTTACCTGCTGCTGCGAACTGTGCAATGGCACCTACAGGAGTTGCCTTTGAAGCCTGACCACCGGTGTTAGAGTAAACTTCAGTATCGAGCACGAGGATGTTAACATCTTCGCCACTTGCGAGTACGTGATCAAGGCCACCGTAACCGATATCGTATGAAGCACCATCACCACCAATAATCCACTGGCTACGCTTAGTAAGGAAGTGAGTTAATTCAGCAAGTTGCTTGCATGATTCGCAACCCTTCTCAGCACCAGCCTTAATCATAGGTTCGAGCTTCTGAGCAGCTGCACGACTTGCTTCTGCATCGTTCTGACCAGCAATCCATTCCTGAGCTGCTTCCTTGAACTCTGCAGGAGTTCCTTCGTGAGCAATAGCCTCTTCGAGCACCTTCTGAATGCGAGCACGCATCTTCTTGTTGGCAAGGATCATACCCATACCAAATTCGCAGAAGTCCTCGAACAATGAGTTAGCCCAAGCAGGACCTTCGCCCTTCTCGTTAGTTGTGTAAGGAGTTGAGGGGATTGAACCTGAATAAATTGAAGAACAACCTGTGGCGTTAGCAATCATCTGACGGTCGCCGAAGAGTTGGCTAACAAGCTTAACGTAAGGAGTTTCACCACAACCTGAGCATGCACCTGAGAACTCGAAGAGAGGAGTTGCAAACTGAGAGTTCTTGGGATTGAGCTTAACGTCAACCAAGTGTTGCTTGCTAGTAACGTTCTTAGTGCAGTATTCCCAGTTTTCAGCTTCAGCTTCCTGACCTGTGAGGGGTACCATTTCGAGAGCCTTGTTACCCTTCAAACCAGGACATACGTCAACACAGTTACCGCAACCGAGACAGTCCATTACGTCAACTTGCTGTACGAAGTGCATACCCTTCATTGCTGCGGGTGCCTTCATCTCAATTGATTCGCCCTTGAAACCAGCGAGTTCTTCGTCGGTAAGAACGAACGGACGGATGGCAGCGTGAGGACATACAAAGTCACACTTGTTACACTGAATACAGTTTTCCTTGTGCCATACGGGAACGAAGGCTGCTACACCACGCTTTTCGTAAGCGGCTGTACCCTGATGCCAAGTACCATCTTCTGTTACCTTGAAGGCACTAACGGGAAGGAGGTCGCCATTCTGTGCGTTGATAGGACGTACCATGTCTGAGATGAATGCGGGTTCATCGCGAACAATCTTTTCGTCCTCGGGGAGGTTTGCCCATGCGGGATCAACAGCGAGCTGCTGATATTCGCCACCACGATCAACTGCCTGGTAGTTCTTGTCTACAATATCTTGACCCTTCTTGCTGTATGACTTAACGATGAACTTCTTCATTTGTTCAACTGCCAAATCAACAGGAATTACACCTGTAATGCGGAAGAAGGCTGACTGCAAGATGGTGTTGGTGCGGTTGCCAAGACCAATTTCCTGAGCAATCTTAGTTGCGTTGATATAGTAAACGGTGATGTTGTGTTCAGCAAAGTAGCGCTTTACGTTGTTGGGCAAGTTGTTTGCCAACTCTTCGCCTTCCCAAATGGTGTTGAGGAGGAATGTGCCGTTATCGCGCAAACCACGGAGCACGTCGTACATGTGCAGATAAGCCTGTACGTGGCAAGCCACGAAGTTAGGAGTCTTAATCTGATAAGTAGAACGGATGGGATGATCGCCGAAACGAAGGTGTGAGCAAGTGAAACCACCCGACTTCTTTGAGTCGTATGAGAAGTATGCTTGGCAGTACTTATCGGTGTTGTCACCAATAATCTTAATAGAGTTCTTGTTAGCACCTACTGTACCATCGGCACCCAAACCATAGAACTTGGCTTCGAAGATGCCTTCGCCACCGAGTGCCATTTCCTTCTCCAAGGGGAGTGAATGGAAGGTTACATCATCAACGATACCTACAGTGAAGTGATCCTTGGGTTCGGGCAATGCGAGGTTGTCGTAAACCGAGATAATCATGGTAGGAGTGGTGTCGCATGAACCGAGACCATAACGTCCACCTACGATGAGAGGACGATTTTCTACATCGTAGAAGGCATCCTTTACGTCGAGGTAGAGAGGTTCACCATTAGCACCGGGTTCCTTTGTACGGTCAAGTACGGCAATCTTCTTACAAGTCTTAGGAACTGCTGCGAGCAAGTGCTTCACTGAGAACGGACGATAGAGGTGTACGCTTACCATACCTACCTTTTCGCCCTTAGCGTTGAGGTAGTCGATAGCTTCGCGAGCTGCCTCGGTTACAGAACCCATGCAGATGATTACGCGCTCAGCATCCTCAGCACCATAGTAGCTGAAGAGTTTGTATTCGCGACCCGTAATCTTGCTGATTTCTGCCATATACTTTTCAACAGCAGCGGGAACTGAATCGTAGTAAGGATTGCAAACTTCGCGGTGTGCAAAGAATGTTTCGGGATTTTCAGCCATACCACGAGCTACAGGATGCTCGGGAGTAAGCGCACGGTTGCGGAACTCAGACACCTTATCCATCGGAACGAGCGGACGGATGTCTTCTTGATCCATCACTTCAATCTTCTGATATTCGTGTGATGTACGGAAACCATCAAAGAAGTTGATGAAAGGTACGCGTGTTTCGAGAGCAGCGAGGTGAGCTACTGCCGAGAGGTCCATTACCTCCTGTACTGAACCTTCGCAAAGCATTGCGAAGCCAGTTTGGCGACAAGCCATTACGTCAGAATGGTCACCAAAGATACAAAGTGAGTGAGAAGCTAATGTACGTGCTGAAACATGGAACACGCAGGGAAGCAATTCACCCGCAATTTTGTACATATTAGGAATCATCAGGAGCAAGCCCTGTGAAGCTGTAAAGGTAGTGGTGAGTGCACCTGCCTGCAAAGAACCGTGAACTGCACCTGCAGCACCACCTTCACTCTGCATTTCCTGTACCTTTACGGTATCACCAAAAAGGTTGATACGGCCCTGAGCAGACCATTCATCAACGTGCTCTGCCATCGGAGATGACGGAGTGATGGGGTAAATGGCAGCAACCTCTGAGAACATGTACGCAATGTGCGCAGCAGCTTGGTTACCGTCACAAGTAATAAATTTCTTGTTTGCCATGAGTTGCGAATTTGCTACACTATCATGCTATTATACAATATAAATATGTATGTGTGAATGAGTTAACACTGTTAAGCTGAACGCATTTCACCACACATATGCTTATTTGCATAATAACACCTTTAGCATAGCTGTATTAAATAGATGTTGTTTGTTATGTTTCTTCAATCTGCACTTCTGCACTTTCGCGCATCCATGCACACCGATCTTTTTGTATTGGATGTTTTTACGTTAATATAAGAATCCAAACAACCAGAGGGGAATCTCATTGTCGCGGCCAACGTCTGTGTTATATTTCACATAAATGGTGTCGGCAGCAGTGCGTACACGACGTGCGCGGTCGCATACACAGATGTTTGTGGTATTGTTAATGCGGAACATGCCCAAACGCTTACCCTTGTTCACTGTGTGGTGACGCCACAAGCAGTTTACAAAGTAAGTTTCCATGATTGTTTGTTCCGTCATGCAATTTTCATAAAGCGCATACATCAAGTTTGCATCGTGCAAGTAGATGGCTGCTGGTTTCTTGGGGAAGGTTTCGCCTTCATGGTGTACCATATTGATAAGGCGTGTTTCCTCAAGATACTTTAAATAGTTCATTACCGTAGCACGCGAAGTACCAATTTCTTGTGCCAACTTGCTCACATTGGGAGCTGAAGGATCGCCAATGGCAAGAAGGTAGAGTAACTTTTTGATGCGCGACAGATACTTCAGTTCAATTTGCTTGTTCAGGAGTAAGTCTACCTCAATCATATTATTCATTGCCTTAAGCAATGCCTCGGTAAAGTTGTGGTTTTCGAGGAAGAAGGGGTAGTAACCATGCTGCAAATAGTCTTGGAAGTAATGCCATGGTTGCACCTTCGGCAAGATGGTTTTCAGAATCTGATCACTGTCTGAAAGCAACTGGTCGAATGTGTAAGCCTCAAAGTTTTGATTGGTTTCAAGATTGATGTATTCACGGAAAGAGAAACCGTGGAGCACATACGTGCGACTAATAGAAGACAATTCTGAATCGTCCTCCTCTTCTGAATTGACCGACGTAGTGGTATAAACAATGCGCAAGTAGGGATATTTGTGATAGCACTCACACAATTGTTCACGCCAACCAGGCAACTTAAATGCTTGGTCAATAAGCAACACTTGTCCGCCTTCCGCCATAAAGCGACCGGCAAAGTCGACTATACCGTGGGCTTGAAAATAAAAACTATTGAGGTTTATATATAGGCACTGACGAAGCCGTACGTCAAAGTTTTCTTTGGCATACTGCAACAAAAAGGATGTACGTCCAACGCCACGAGGACCTTTAATGCCTATCATACGATAGCTCCAGTCAATGGTGTCCATCAACGAGCGTCTTACGGGAGCATTAAAATGCTCCATCAAATAGGCGTGCGATTTGAAAAACGTCTCCATTTGTAACTTGGTTTCTGTAAATTCAACGCAAAGGTACAAAGTTGTGCTGAAACTTGCAAAGCATAGATAGCATTTTTTTCTTTCTTTTTTTTTACACCCTTTTCTGCTCTATGCATTTAACATACAACACCCTAAGCCCATAAGTAGGTGTTCAAAATTATTTTATACAATCAGCACATGTTATTTCGAACACCACTTACTTATATTCTTTTACATATAATATGCAAACAATTTGTTACATTTCAAGATTTTTGTGTACCTTCGCAACGTTTTTCTACGATAACAAACTAAATTGTAACAAAATGAAGAAAATACGTGCAGCCGTAGTGGGCTATGGTAACATTGGTCACTACACTTTGCAGGCTCTTGAAGCAGCCCCCGATTTTGAAGTAGCTGGTATTGTTCGTCGCAAGGGTGCTGAAAATTGCCCCGAGGAACTTAAAAAATACGAAGTTGTTAAGGATATTCGCGAGCTCAAGGATGTTGACGTTGCCGTTCTTGCTACTCCTACTCGTAAGGTAGAAGAGTATGCTAAGGAGATTTTAGCTCTTGGCATCAATACGGTAGATAGCTTTGATATTCACACACAGATTGTTGACCTTCGTCGCAGCCTCGATGCTACTGCCAAGGAACATGGTGCTGTTAGCATTATCTCTGCGGGTTGGGATCCAGGTTCTGACTCTGTAGTACGCACTTTGCTTCAGGCTATTGCACCCAAGGGTATTACTTACACCAATTTTGGTCCGGGTATGTCAATGGGACACACGGTTGCTGTTAAAGCGATTGAGGGTGTGAAGAAGGCGCTTTCTATGACCATCCCCACAGGTCAGGGCATTCACCGTCGTATGGTTTACATCGAAATTGAAGACGGTTATAACTTTGACGATGTTGCTGCTGCCATCAAGGCTGATCCTTATTTTGCATCTGATGAGACTCACGTTAACCTCGTTCCTTCTGTAGACGATGTAATTGACATGGGTCATGGTGTTCATCTCACTCGTAAAGGTGTGAGCGGTACTACACAAAATCAGCTCTTCGACTTCAATATGAAGATTAACAACCCTGCTCTTACGGGTCAAGTGCTTGTTTGCGTAGCTCGTGCTACCATGCATCAAAAGTCTGGTTGCTACACCATGATTGAGATTCCTGTAATCGACCTCCTTCCTGGCGACCGCGAGGATAACATCCGCCACTTGGTATAATAAAGGAGGTGGTAAAGCTTATTAAGGGATTTCCTTCATTACTTTACCTGCTTCTCTCCTTATTATATATAGACTATGCCCGAAATACACAATCTATGGGTTGTGTATTTCGGGCATAAACTTTTTTCAGAACATGCTTGAGGCTGTTCTCTGTAAAATTAGTAGTTTTCGGCACGCAGTTCAAAGTAGCTTTGTGGATGTGCACAAACGGGGCAGAGTTCAGGGGCTTTTTGACCAATCACAATGTGACCACAGTTAGAGCACTGCCATACGCGATCGCCATCACGACTGAAGACAATGCCTTCTTCTATGTTTTGCAACAAACGACGATAGCGCTCTTCGTGGGCTTTCTCAATGGCTCCTACCATCTCGAACTTTTCAGCAATTTCATCGAAACCTTCTTCGCGGGCTTCTCTGGCAAAGGTGGCATACATGTCGGTCCACTCATAATTTTCGCCTTGGGCTGCATCCTTCAGATTATCGACTGTAGTGGGCACTTCGCCTCCGTGGAGCAACTTAAACCATATTTTGGCATGTTCTTTTTCGTTGCGCGAGGTTTCCTCAAAGATGTTCGCCATTTGCACATAGCCATCCTTTTTTGCCTTAGATGCGTAATACTGATATTTGGTGTGCGCCTGCGATTCTCCCGCAAACGCTGTTGCCAAGTTTTGCTCGGTTTTTGTTCCTTTTAATTCTTTCATGTTGCAATGAGTTTTTTTGAATTGTTATGTTTTTGCTTTATTGCACCGTAAATATACGGAGTTTTTTGGAACTGTGCAAACCGATGCTTTAACTTTATCCCATATTAATATCTGTCACCTTAATTTCAAAAAAATTCGTAACTTTGCACCGAGTTTCAAGCAAGCAATGCTACATGATTGTGTGGCAGACACGTTGTCGTTTGGGATGGCTCAAACTAATGCGTTGGAATGTTTACCGACTTATAGCTGTGGACGTCGCTTGCATCATTTGCGCAAAATGCGTAGAGCTCTCGTATAATAATCTGAAAGAGAAGTTCACCAATATACACTTCTGTACACTTACTTATATATATAATGGGGCAACATTAACCAAGTGTTAATGTTGCCCCACTATTTTCTACTGCACAAAGATTACACTACACAACCAACAACACAAGCAATACGGCTAATGCCATAAAAAAACTCATTAACTCTTTCATTGTGCATTCTTTTTCCAAGCTGTTACCACTTCTTCTATCGACACACCAAGTTGTTGCATCTGACGAAAAAGGGTTGGCAATGTGTGTTGACGAAAATCTGTGCGACGCGCTTCAAGTATCTGTTGGCGTGCATCAGACGATACATAGTAACCCATGCCTCGTTTGGCATAAAGTATACCGCGCTGTGCAAGCAAGTCGTAAGACTTCACTGTGGTATTGACATTCACCTCGAGCAAAGCTGAATATTCGCGTACACCTGGCACACGACTGTCAGACTCGTAAGTACCTGCTAACACCTCATCGCACAAACGATCGGCTATTTGCACATATATGGGTTTTCCCTCTTTAAAATTCATACGCTCTAATCTTAATCCTTGAATAGATTCTTTTGTTTAAGACAATCAGCATCTTCATTATCTGAATACTCCTAAATTCTTAGGTCTGTCAAAAAAGTTTACGACTAACCACAGGCATGCGCTTGAACAAACGATAGCTGACCCCAACTAAAACCACTTCTAACACAAAAGACAATAGCACGATGGCTGGCAACCAAGAGTCGGACATACTCAACATCAACGCAACATTTCTACCATTGATTGTTACGCTGAGACCCAACACCATCATGAACATGCCTAAACCAAACATGCACGTAGCGGTTTTAAGAAAGGCACGATTGCGAAAAAATACAGAACCAAGCATAAACAAAATGAACTGCAACAAAAGCGATGAAAAGAAAAACAGCGCATACCAACCTTGACATACGCCATTGTCGGAATTTCTTGACCATGATTGCAATACTTCTGTAAAAAAGGCATGCATGCTACAAAAAGCCTCAGGCACAACGGAGTCAACACTCACCCACATGCCCGACAACACTAACATGCGCAAGAGGTCGGCTAAAACGAATGCTACTAAATTTACTACCCAAGCACCTAAAGTAAAAAGGAGAAAACGCGAAAGAAATTTTTCGGCATTGGTGGCAGGTAACATAAGATAAGCTATGCGTTTGGGCTTGGTTTTTAAATTGGCAAACATCAGCGACATAGCTACTGAAGACACAATGAACGACACCACAAATGAAAGATTGGCTGCATCTTCACAAATATCCCCTGCACGCTCAGGTAATGCATGTCGCATGCTTTTGACTGCTATATATATCACCCCGAACTGCGTAGCAAAGTGCGCTAAAAAAGCACCTATGGCAAAACTCACATGATTGCGCCAATTACTCACCACATCGTATTGAAGCAATTGCGCGAAACGTTTCATATCAAAATTCTTCATTGTCAAAGTAAAAAACTTAGTTGGTTAATGATTGGGGAAGTTTACCTGTCTCGGCATAACTAAACAAAAGTTCAAGATCGAGCGCAGATTCCATATCGGGATTGTCATTCGGAACAATCACTGAAACACCCTTGAGCGAAGGTTGCACAAAGAGGGCATCGCTTGTGTCTGAACCAACAGGACGCTCTTCAAAACGCAACGCTGCACAAATATCTGCCGTAGAACGATTCAGCAAAATGTGTGAACCATCCAACATAACTACATGGTCAATAAGCATGTCGATGTCACGCACCTGGTGTGTAGAAATCACAAATATGCGATCGTCGGTCATGTGACGTGCCACTACCTTGCGGAACAAACTCTTTGAAGGTATATCAAGTCCATTCGTAGGTTCATCCATCAATAACACACGAGTGCAGGTGGCAAGAGCAAAGCTCATATAAGCTTTCTTCTTTTGCCCCATACTCAAACTACCTAAGTTTACGTTGAGAGGCAGTTCAAAATCAGCTAAACAAGCCTCCAACACCTCTTGACTAAAGTTGGGATAAAAAGATTTATTTACTTCAACATAACGCTGCATGGTTACTGCAGGAAGTTCAAATTCCTCGGGCACTATGAACATTTCACGCAACACCTCTGGACGACGTTCTGTAACGTTCACATCATCGAATGTCACGCATCCCTGCTGTGCACGTAGCAAACCGCTCATCAAATAGAGCAAAGTACTTTTACCTGTACCATTCTTACCCAACAAGCCATAAATGCGTCCGGGTTGAAGACTTAATGAAAAGTCGGTATATACGTTGGCAGCCCTACGGCTATATCCATACGTTACATTATTTACTTCTATCATTTTTTCTTTCAATTTGATGTTAGAACAAATATAAGCGCCTACTGTACTATCATACTATAACACCGCAAAAGTATGGATTTTAATTTAATCATGCAACTATATGAAGAATAAAAAACGTGTTTGTGTAATATTTAACTATTACACATAAAAAATAAGACTATAAGTATGCATCAAAAAAACGCAACCTCCATTGCTGGAAGTTGCGTTTGTTATAGAGTAAGAGCCAAAGGTGCTTGGACACACCTTATAGACAAGTTTCGCAATATTACTCGGCCTTAGCCTCTTCTGCAGGGGCTTCAGTTGCAGGAGCTTCAGCTTCTGCGGTTGCAGCGGCCTTCTTGCTACGACGAGTACGAGTTGCTTTCTTCTTAGTCTTGGCCATGTTCTCATCGAAGTCAACGAGTTCGATGAAGCACATCTCAGAAGCATCGCTGGCACGGAAACCAGTCTTGATGATACGAGTGTAGCCACCGGGACGGTCAAGAACCTTGCTACGGATTTCACGGAAGAGCTCGGTTACAGCAACTTTGTCCTGAAGATAGCTGAACACTACACGACGTGAGTTCATTGTATCGTCCTTGCTCTTAGTGATCAGGGGCTCTACGTACTTCTTCAGCGCCTTAGCCTTGGCCAGAGTCGTAGTGATTCTTTTGTGCTTGATCAAAGAGCAAGCCATGTTTGAGAGCATGGCGCTTCTGTGAGAAGCAGTACGGCTCAGATGGTTGAATTTTTTATTGTGTCTCATTTCAGACGTTTTTTAATCTTTATCTAATTTATACTTAGAAATGTCAGTTCCAAACGACAGATTCAGACTCTCGAGCAAATCATCAAGCTCAGTGAGCGATTTCTTACCGAAGTTGCGGAACTTCAAGAGGTCATTCTTGTTGTACTGAACAAGTTCACCAAGCGTATCAACGTCGGCAGCCTTAAGACAGTTGAGTGCACGAACCGAAAGGTTCATATCAGTCAACTTAGTCTTGAGCAACTGACGCATGTGGAGAACTTCTTCATCAAACTCTTCGTTATCTGCATTAGGTTTGTCTTCCATCGTGATCTTTTCATCAGAGAAGAGCATGAAGTGATAGATCAAAATCTTAGCAGCTTCCTTAAGAGCTTCCTTCGGGTGAATGGAACCGTCCGTAGTGATTTCAAGCACGAGCTTGTCGTAGTCAGTTTTCTGCTCTACACGGTAGGGCTCAACTGCATACTTAACATTACGGATAGGAGTGTAAATTGAGTCGATAGCAATCTCGTTAATCTCTTGGCAAGATTCACGATTCTCATCAGCGGGAACGTAACCTCTACCCTTATTGATTGAGATTGTTATCTGCATCGTGGCTTTCGAATCTAAGTGACAAATCACTAATTCAGGATTTAACACTTCAAATCCATTGAGAAATTTACTGATATCGCCAGCTTTAAACTCAGTAGAGTTAGAGATGGTGATAGTAGCCTTCTCGGTTTCGTATTCATCTACAATCTGCTTGAAGCGAACTTGCTTCAAGTTGAGTATAATGTTGGTAACGTCTTCCTTCACACCAGGCACTGTGGCAAATTCATGCTCAACACCTTCAATTTTGATGGTGTTGATAGCATAACCCTCAAGTGAGGAGAGAAGGATACGACGTAATGCATTTCCGACAGTAGTGCCGAAACCAGGCTCCAAAGGACGGAATTCAAACTTACCGAACTTAGAGTCGCTTTCCAACATTATTACTTTGTCAGGTTTTTGAAATGCTAATATCGCCATGAATGTAAGGGAATTATTGATTAGTTTTTAGAGTACAACTCGACGATCAACTGCTCCTTGATGTTCTCAGGGATGTCAGCACGTTCGGGCTTGTGAAGGAGCTTGCCGCTCTTTGTAGTCTCATCCCATTCGATCCAAGGATACTTGCTGTGGTTGAAGCCTGCCAATGCATCGGCGATAACTTCGAGAGACTTAGACTTTTCGCGAACAGCTACGATCTGACCAGGCTTAACGCTATAAGAAGCGATGTTAACTACGCGGCCATCAACCGTGATGTGCTTGTGATTGACGAGCTGACGAGCTGCTGCACGAGTAGGAGCAATACCCAAACGGTATACTACATTGTCGAGACGGCACTCGAGGCTCTGGAGGAGGATTTCACCGGTAATGCCTGATGCAGAAGCAGCCTTTTCAAAAAGATTGCGGAACTGCTTTTCGAGCACACCGTAAGTGTATTTTGCCTTCTGCTTTTCAGCGAGCATGACACCATATTCAGAAGTCTTGCGACGACGGTTGTTGCCATGCTGTCCAGGAGGATAATTGCGCTTTGCCAACACTTTGTCAGCACCGAAGATAGCCTCACCAAACTTACGGGCGATACGAGACTTAGGGCCAATATATCTTGCCATTGTTTATCTTATTTCTTTTACGTTAAACTTACGTTTATTATACTCTTCTACGCTTAGGAGGACGGCAACCGTTGTGGGGAAGCGGAGTAACGTCGATAATCTCTGTAACAGCGATACCAGCACCGTGGATAGCACGGATAGCTGATTCACGACCATTACCAGGACCCTTAACGTATGCCTTCACCTTGCGAAGACCAAGGTCGTAAGCTACTTTGGCGCAATCCTGAGCGGCCATCTGGGCTGCGTAAGGAGTGTTCTTCTTAGAACCACGGAAGCCCATTTTACCGGCAGAAGACCAAGAAATAATCTGACCCTCGCTATTTGCAAGAGACACAATGATATTGTTGAAAGAGCTGTGTACGTGGAGCTGACCCATAGCGTCAACCTTCACGTTTCTCTTCTTTGCTGCAACTGTTTTCTTTGCCATATCTATTTATTATTTAGTAGCTTTCTTCTTGTTTGCAACGGTCTTCTTGCGACCCTTGCGAGTACGAGCATTGTTCTTTGTGCTTTGACCACGAACGGGAAGACCGTTACGATGGCGAACACCACGGTAGCAACCGATGTCCATAAGACGCTTGATGTTCAGCTGGATTTCAGAGCGAAGGTCACCTTCTACCTTGTAACCAGCACCAATGATCTCACGGATCTTAGCGGCCTGGTCGTCAGTCCAATCCTTCACTTTGATATCTCTGTCAATGCCGGCTTCGTCCAAGATTTTAGCCGAGCTACTACGACCTATACCGTAGATGTAGGTCAGGGCGATCTCACCACGCTTGTTTTGAGGGAGGTCTACACCAACAATTCTTATTGCCATATTTTATTTTGTTTATTGCGGAACTTGGTTAACCCTGACGCATTTTGAACTTAGGGTTCTTTTTGTTAATCACAAACAGACGGCCTTTGCGACGTACAATCTTGCAATCTGCAGACCGTTTCTTTAATGATGCTCTTGTTTTCATTATGTTTTGTTTATTTGTATCTGAACACAATTCTTCCTTTCGAAAGATCGTACGGACTCATTTCTACTTTCACCTTATCACCAGGAAGAATCTTGATGTAATGCATACGCATCTTTCCTGAGATGTGAGCGGTAATTTCGTGTCCGTTCTCTAATTCTACACGGAACATAGCATTGCTCAATGCTTCAACGATTGTCCCGTCTTGTTCGATAGCAGCTTCCTTTGCCATACTAATGTTTTTGTCTTTCTACTTCTTCAATTTCTGCAAACGACGACATGATATCGGCCTTGCCATGGTGAATGGCTATCGTATGCTCAAAATGAGCTGCCGGTTTGCCGTCGCGTGTGACAACGCCCCAACGGTCTTCGAGCATCGCTAACTCATGGCTTCCCATTGTTATCATGGGTTCAATGGCAATACACAAACCGTTTTTCAACTGTTTGCCTGTGCCTTGCTTACCATAGTTGGGTACTTGAGGATCTTCATGCATTTCATGACCAATGCCATGACCTACAAACTCACGTACTACGCCATAACCATGCTCTTCGCAATGGTGTTGTACTGCATAGCCAATGTCTCCCAAACGGTGTCCTGCGATAGCTTGCTCTATGCCCTTGTAGAGTGATTCCTTCGTTACACGAAGTAACTCTTTTACCTCAGGCTTGACCTCACCTACACAAAAAGTGTAGCAAGAGTCACCACAAAAACCATCAATGAACGTACCGCAATCAACAGAAACAATATCACCATCACGTAACGGTTCGTCATTAGGAATACCATGCACAACCACATTATTAACAGAAGTGCAAATGGAAGCAGGGAAAGGACCACCATACGGATTAGGGAAACCCTTAAACGTAGGTTCAGCACCATGATCCCTAATAAATTGTTCAGCCAAGGTGTCCAACTGGCGGGTTGTGACACCCGGCTCAACAACTTTTGCTATTTCAGTGAGCGTTGCGCTAACCAACAAGTTGGCTTTGCGCAACAGCTCTATCTCATCGTCGGTCTTCAGATAAATCATTCAGACTAAATTATTAATAGGCAGCTACCTTCGTTGAACGTGTGCGGACATGTCCTGAGTTGAGCAGTCCATCATAGTGACGCACCAAAAGGTGACTTTCAATTTGCTGCAGCGTGTCCAAAACTACACCCACAAGGATGAGTAATGAAGTACCACCGAAGAACTGGGCAAACTCTTGCTTAACACCAAAGATACCAGCAAAAGCAGGCATGATGGCAATCAATGCGATGAAGAGAGAACCGGGGAAAGTGATGCGTGACATCACTTCGTCCAAATAATCTGCAGTGGGTTTACCAGGCTTAACGCCAGGAATGAAACCATTGTTACGCTTCATGTCCTCAGCCATCTGAACAGGGTTCAAAGTGATAGCTGTGTAGAAGTACGTAAACGCTACAATCAAAATGACGAACACTACGTTGTAAAGAACGCTCGTGTGATCCAAGAACTGATTCAATGCCCAACTGCCTCCGTTTCTTGAAACAGTTTGTGCAAGAGTCAAGGGAATGAACATGATAGCCTGAGCGAAGATGATAGGCATCACATTGGCTGCAAAGAGCTTCAACGGAATGTATTGGCGAGCACCGCCAACAGCACGTTTGCCCTCAATACGTTGTGCATACTGTACAGGCACCTTGCGAGTAGCCTTTACAAGCATAATAGCCAACGCCATAACAAAAAGCAATGCGATAATCTCGAAGAGGAACTTAATTAAGCCACCCCCTTCAGCACCACTGAATGCTGTAACAAACTCAGCAACAAAGGCACTCGGCATGCGAGCAATAATACCAATCATAATGATTAGTGACACACCATTGCCGACACCCTTGTCAGTGATTCTTTCGCCCAGCCACAGGATAAACATACTACCTGCCGCAAGGATAATCGTAGACGAGATCATGAACCAACTTCCGTCTCCTACCAAGAAAGCACCCGAACCAGCGGTTTGCGCTTTCAAGTTAATCAGATAGGTCGGTGCTTGGAAAAGCAGAATTGCTATTGTCAACCAACGCGTATACTGATTGATTTTTCTACGACCACTCTCACCTTCACGCTGCATCTTTTGGAAGTAAGGCACCGCGATGGCAAGAAGCTGGATGACAATCGATGCAGAAATGTAGGGCATGATACCCAACGCAAAAACTGAAGCGTTAGAGAAAGCACCACCCGAGAACATATTCAACAAAGACATCAAACCTTCGCTCGTTTGATTCTGGAGAGCTTCCAAACGTGCAGGGTCAATACCCGGTAGCACGATGAACGAGCCGAAGCGGTAAATAGCAACAAAGAGAATAGTAATGAGGAGACGCGTACGCAAATCCTCAATTCTCCAAATGTTCTTGATGGTCTCGATTATTTTTTTCATCGAAGTAGGTTTGATTAGATTTTTGTAGCTGTTCCACCAACTGCTGCAATAGCAGCTTCGGCAGACTTGGAGAATGCGTGAGCCTCAACAGTCAACTTAGACTTGAGTTCACCATTACCAAGAATCTTCACCAACTGGTTAGAAGAAATAAAACCAGCAGCATGAAGCTCTGCAACGCCAATCTTTTCAAGGTTCTTAGCCTCGGCAAGAGCCTGAAGAGTTGACAAGTTGATAGCCTTATATTCTACACGGTTGATATTCTTGAAACCGAACTTGGGAAGACGACGCTGCAAAGGCATCTGACCACCTTCGAAACCAATCTTCTTGCTATAACCAGAACGCTGCTTGGCACCCTTGTGACCACGAGTAGAAGTACCGCCCATGCCCGAACCAGGACCACGGCCAATACGCTTGCACGAATGAGTAGCACCATTAGCAGGTTTTAATGTATGTAATTTCATAAAGCTTCTTTATTTGAAAATTATTCTACGACCGTTACTAAGTGGTGTACCTTGCGAATCATACCGCGGAGAACAGGAGTATCTTCCTTTTCAACGATGTGGTTCATCTTAGTAAGACCCAGTGCATCGAGTGTGCGTTTCTGGTCCTTGGGAGCACCGATACGGCTCTTCGTCTGTTGTATCTTAATCGTTGCCATAATTCTTTATCCTCTGAATACTTTTTCCATAGAAACACCACGGTGCTGAGCGACCGTACGTGCATCACGCATTTCACTCAAAGCCAAGATAGTAGCCTTAACGAGGTTGTGAGGATTAGAAGAACCCTTTGACTTAGCAAGTACGTTCTTTACACCAACACTCTCGAGCACGGCACGCATAGCACCACCGGCTACAACTCCTGTACCTTCAGCGGCGGGGAGGATAAGAACCTCAGCTCCACCAAAGCGAGCAGCTTGCTCGTGGGGTACAGTACCCTTGAGAACGGGAACCTTAACCAAATTCTTCTTAGCTGCCTCAACGCCCTTAGCAATAGCGGCTGTAACTTCGCCAGCCTTACCAAGACCGTAACCAATAACGCCCTTACCATCACCAACTACTACGATAGCAGCGAAAGTGAAAGTACGACCACCCTTGGTAACCTTGACAACACGATTGATAGCAACCAGTCTATCCTTTAACTCTTCTGTATTTACGTTTACTCTGTTTGCCATAATCTTATTTAGAATTTAAGTCCGCCTTTGCGGGCACCTTCTGCAACTTCTTTAACACGACCATGGTAGAGGTAACCATTACGATCGAAAACGACCTCAGTGATACCTGCAGCAATTGCCTTTGCTGCAACAGCTTCGCCTACCTTAGCAGCTTGTTCCTTCTTAGGCATAGTTTCCATACCCAATGAAGAAGCTGAAACGAGTGTAGAAGCTGTCTCGTCGTTGATAATTTGTACGTAGATCTGCTTGTTGCTGCGGAATACAGTCAAACGGGGACGAGCAGCAGTTCCAGAGATCTTATTACGAACCCGATATTTAATTTTTACGCGTCTTTGTTCTTTTTTCGTAGTCATAATCTTACAGATTTAAATTACTTAGCACCAGCGGACTTACCAGACTTACGACGAATCTGCTCGCCCACATAGAGAATACCCTTACCCTTGTAAGGTTCAGGTTTGCGGAAAGAACGGATTTTCGCGCATACGAGGCCGAGCAACTGCTTATCGCAAGACTCGAGCTTGATATACGGGTTTTTGTTTCGTTCAGACTTCGTCTCAACCTTAACTTCGGCAGGAACCTGAAGGAAGATGGCGTGAGTATAGCCCAAGTTGAACTCAATGAGGTTGCCTTGGTTTGAAACACGGTAACCAACACCAACGAGTTCCATTTCCTTAGAGTAACCTTCAGAAACACCAACAACCATGTTGTTTACAAGTGAACGATACAAGCCGTGGAAAGCTTGCTTCTGCTTTTGTTCAACAGTGTCGTTAGCTTCGTCGATAGCGAAAGTGATTTCGTTATTCTCGATTGTGACGATGATGGAAGGATCAACAGCCTGGCTGAGCTCACCCTTCGGTCCTTTTACAGACACTACATTATCCTTCAGGGTAACTGTTACACCTGCAGGGATGTTAATCGGCAATTTACCTATTCTAGACATTTTGTTCCTCCTAAATTAATATACGTAGCAAAGAACTTCACCACCAATCTTAAGATCAGCAGCTGCCTTGTTTGTCATTACACCCTTAGAAGTAGAGATGATAGCAACACCAAGACCATTGATAACACGGGGCATTTCGCGGTAGCCAGTATACTTACGCATACCAGGCTTAGAAACACGGATCAACTTCTTGATAGCGTTCACCTTAGTCTGAGGATTATACTTAAGAGCGATTTTGATAGTGCCCTGAGCACCATCTTCCTCGAACTTATAGTTGAGGATATAGCCCTGATCGAAGAGGATCTTAGTGATATCCTTCTTCAAGTTTGACGCAGGCACTTCAACCACACGGTGCTTTGCCTGGATAGCATTACGCAAACGCGTAAGATAATCTGCTATAGGATCTGTCATTTTTGTGAATTGTTTAATTAATCGGGACAACCCCGACAATATTAAATAATAAATTGGAATTTGTTCTTTACCAGCTGGCCTTCTTTACGCCGGGAATCAAACCGTTAGAAGCCATTTCGCGGAACTGAATACGCGAGAGACCGAAGAGGCGAATGTAACCCTTGGGACGACCCGTAATCTTGCAACGATTGTGCAGACGGATAGGATTGGCATTGCGAGGGATCTGCTGGAGCTTACGAGCAGCCTCGTAAGCCTCCACAGGATCATTCGACTTATTGACAATTTCCTTGAGCGCTGCACGCTTGGCGGCGTACTTAGCGACGAGCTTAGCACGCTTCACTTCGCGTGCCTTCATTGACTCTTTTGCCATAGTTTCGAATTAGTTTTTAGCGTTTTTGAAAGGAAGACCGAATTCCTTGAGGAGAGCGTAACCCTCTTCGTCGGTAGGAGCAGTAGTCACGAAAGTGATGTTCATACCGAGGATACGATCGATAGTGTCGATATTGATTTCAGGGAAGATAATCTGTTCCTGAATACCGAGTGTGTAGTTACCACGACCATCGAACTTGCTTTCGATACCCTTGAAGTCACGGATACGGGGCAAAGCCACGCGAACGAGTTTCTCGAGGAACTCATACATGTGCTCGCGACGAAGAGTAACCATAACACCGATAGGCATCTTTTTACGGAGCTTGAAGTTAGCAACGTCCTTTTTAGAAACAGTTGCAACAGCCTTCTGACCGGTGATAGCAGTAAGTTCGTTGATAGCTACATCAATGATTTTCTTATCAGCGGTAGCGATACCAAGACCCTGATTGATAACGATCTTCTTCAGTGCGGGGATTTGCATTGATGAAGAATAGTTGAATTGCTTCATCAGAGCCGGGGCAATACGCTCTGCATATTCTTTCTTAAGTTGTGCTGTATTACTCATTACTTAATCTCCTCTCCTGATTTTTTAGCGAAACGTACCAACTTGCCTTCATCGTTCTTACGACGACCGATACGAGTGGGCTTACCAGTTTTGGGGTCAACTACGTTCAGGTTAGAAATGTGAATAGGAGCCTCCATCTTAACGATGCCACCCTGAGGGTTCTTAGCGCTAGGCTTCTGGCTCTTTGAGACCATGTTGACGCCTTCAACGATGGCACGCTGCTTTTCAACGAGGACTTTAGTGACCTTACCAGTCTTGCCCTTGTCTTCACCGGCGTTTACATAGACGGTGTCGCCTTTTTTGATATGTAACTTACTCATTACTTTCTTTGAAATCTTGATTAAAGTACTTCAGGTGCCAAAGACACGACCTTCATGTTGACAGCGCGGAGTTCACGAGCCACGGGGCCGAAGATACGGCTACCTCTCAGTTCACCGGCATTGTTGAGCAATACGCAAGCATTGTCATCAAAACGGATGTAAGAACCGTCAGCACGACGGATTTCTTTTTTGGTACGAACGATCAAAGCCTTTGATACAGTACCTTTCTTAATATCGCTTGACGGGATTACGTTCTTTACAGAAACGACAATCACATCACCGACTGAAGCGTAACGACGCTTTGTACCACCGAGAACGCGGATGCAGAGAGCCTCGCGTGCGCCGCTGTTGTCGGCAACTGTCAATCTTGATTCTGCTTGTATCATAATTATTTAGCTCTTTCAACAATTTCTACAACTCTCCAACGCTTAGTCTTGCTCAAGGGGCGAGTTTCCATGATGAGCACGGTATCGCCGACATTGCAGTCGTTTTTCTCGTCGTGAGCGTGATACTTTTTCGTCTTTGAGATAAATTTACCGTAAATGGGGTGCTTCTCTTTGAACTTAGCAGCTACAACAATGGTTTTGTCCATTTTGTTGCTAATAACGACACCCTGTCTTGTTTTTCTTAAGTTTCTAGCTTCCATCTGGACCATTATTACTTGTTAAGTTCGATTTCTCTCAACACTGTCTTCATCTGTGCGATGGTGCGACGCGCAGCCTTGATCTGTGAAGGATTTTCCAGAGGAGAGATGCTGTGGTTGAGCACCAACTGATTGTAATTAGCAACCTCGTCAGCAATACGCTGTGAAAGCTCGGCTGCGGGGATTTGACGAATTTCTGAAATCTTCATGATTAGGCGTTTTTGTCGTAGTCGTGTCTAACAACGAATTTAGTAGTAACGGGGAGTTTCTGAGCAGCCAAACGGAGAGCTTCCTTGGCTACTTCGAAAGGTACACCTTCGATTTCGAAGATGATACGGCCCGGAGTGATGGGGAATACGTAACCCACGGGATCACCTTTACCCTTACCCATACGTACATCGGCAGGCTTCTTAGTGATGGGTTTATCGGGGAAAATACGAATCCAGCTCTGACCTTCACGCTGCATGTAACGTGTCATGGCCACACGGGCTGCTTCGATTTGACGACCGGTGAGCCAGTGCGTATCGAGGCTCTTGATGCCGAAGCTACCAAAAGCGAGCTGGTTGCCACGCTGTGCGTTACCTTTGCAACGGCCTTTTTGCGGTCTTCTGTATTTTGTTCTTTTCGGTTGTAACATAATACTCTAACTGAAAAATCTGATTAGCGGTTGTTGTTTCTCTTGTTGCGGAACTTGCGGCCACCGTTAAAGTTACCATTGCCACGAGTTTCCTTTTCCTGAGTGAAGTTAGGAGCGAGGTCACGCTTTCCATAAACTTCGCCACGGCAAATCCAAACCTTGATACCGAGCAAACCTACCTTAGTGAGAGCCTCACACTGGCAGTAGTCGATGTCTGCGCGGAGAGTGTGGAGAGGAGTACGTCCTTCCTTAAACATCTCCTTGCGTGCCATTTCGGCACCGTTCAGACGTCCGCAGATTTGCACCTTGATACCTTCGGCACCCATGCGCATAGCGTTAGCGATAGCCATCTTGATAGCGCGACGGTAAGCGATTTTGCCTTCAACCTGGCGAGCGATGCTCTTACCAACGATATTAGCATCGAGGTCGGGCTTCTTCACTTCGAAGATATTGATTTGAACGTCCTTATCGGTGATCTTCTTCAGTTCTTCCTTGAGTTTATCAACCTCTGCACCACCCTTACCGATGATGATACCGGGGCGTGAAGTGCAAACAGTGATAGTGATGATCTTCGGAGTACGTTCGATAACGATACGAGATACGCTAGCGTTAGCCAAGCGAGCGTCGAGATACTTACGGATTTTGCTGTCTTCGAGGATATTGTCACCGAAGTTGTTGCCACCGAACCAGTTAGAATCCCAACCGCGAATAATACCAAGTCGGTTACTTATCGGATTTACTTTCTGTCCCATATCGATTAATCATTATTTTTAGTACCCACGAACAAAGTTACGTGGTTTGAACGTTTACGAATTCTATAACCTCTACCCTGTGGAGCTGGACGCATACGCTTGAGCGTAACACCTTCGTCAACAAAAATCTTGGTTATAAACAATTCGCCATCTTCAGCCTTGCGATCGTTCTTCTGTTCCCAGTTAGCGATTGCCGAACGCAACAGCTTTTCGAGTACTTCAGAAGCAGCCTTCTTAGAGAACTTGAGGGTGCCGAGGGCGCGATTCACCTCCATACCGCGCACCATGTCTACAACGTAGCGCATTTTGCGGGGTGAAGAGGGAACATTTTGCAATTTTGCAAAATATTGGGTCTTCAGGGCTTCTTTTCTTTTTTCAGCCGCTAATCTTTTTCTTGCTCCCATTATTTAATTTATTCTTTTTTGTTTCTGGATTGAAAAGTCCTGCTTACTTTTTCTTGTTACCAGCATGACCGCCGAACTTGCGGGTGGGTGCGAACTCACCGAGCTTGTGGCCAACCATGTTTTCAGTAACATAAACAGGGATGAATTTGTTTCCGTTGTGAACTGCAATGGTATGACCAACGAAGTCAGGCGATATCATTGAAGCTCTGGCCCATGTCTTCACCACGTTTTTCTTACCGCTTTCGTTCATGGCAAGAACTTTCTTTTCGAGAGAGACTGCGATGTACGGGCCTTTTTTAAGAGAACGACTCATAAATTCTTCTTTGTTTTAGTGCTTGTTACTTTTTACGTCTTTCGATAATGTACTTGTTCGACTGCTTCTTAGGAGCTCTTGTCTTCAAGCCCTTAGCATACAAACCAGTACGTGAACGTGGGTGACCACCACTCTGACGGCCTTCACCACCACCCATCGGGTGATCAACAGGGTTCATTACAACACCACGGTTGTGAGGACGACGTCCCAACCAGCGTGAGCGACCTGCCTTACCTGATGATTCGAGAGCATGATCTGAGTTACCTACGCTACCGATAGTAGCCTTGCAAGCACTGAGGATTTGGCGAGTTTCACCTGAAGGCAACTTAATAACGCAATACTTACCTTCACGTGAAGTAAGCTGAGCGAAGTTACCAGCTGAACGAACGAGCAAAGCACCCTGACCAGGACGGAGCTCGATGTTGTGGATTACGGTACCTACGGGGATGTTCTGCAAGGGAAGAGCGTTACCTACTTCAGGAGCAGCCTCGGCACCAGACATAATCTGATCGCCAACCTTCAATCCATTAGGAGCAATGATATAACGTTTTTCACCATCAGCATAGAAGAGCAATGCGATACGAGCTGAACGGTTAGGATCATACTCGATAGTCTTCACAACTGCGGGTACACCGTCTTTCTCACGCTTAAAGTCGATGAAGCGGAACTTTCTCTTGTGGCCACCACCGAGATAACGCATGGTCATCTTACCAGTGTTGTTGCGACCGCCTGAGACGCGCTTACCGTAAACGAGAGATTTTTCTGGTACGGATGCAGTAATTTCTTCGAACGTACCAATAATTTTGTGTCTCTGCCCCGGTGTAGTGGGCTTAAATTTACGTACTGCCATTATTTATTTAGATATTGCTGTAGAAATCGATTGATTCGCCCTCTTTGAGGGTTACGATTGCCTTTTTGAAAGCATTGCTACGACCGCGAACGAGTCCGGCCTTAGTGTAGCGTGACTTAGTCTTGCCAGCGTACTTAACAGTGTTAACGCTTACTACGTTTACATTGTACAATGCTTCAATTTCTGCCTTAATCTGAAGTTTATTAGCTTCAGGACGCACTACGAAGCTAAATTGGTTCAGCTTCTCAGTGAGGGCGTTGGCCTTCTCAGATACGAGAGGTTTGATAATGTATGCCATTTTCTGTTGCTATATTTACTTGGTTAAGACAGACTCGATTTTTGCGAGAGCGCTTTCAGTTACAACCATAGCAGCTGCGTTGAGCACGCCATAAGTGTTGATGTCTGAGGCGATAGCCACCTTAGCACCCTGAAGATTGCGAGCTGACAAATATACGTTTTTATTTGCTTCGGGAAGAACTACGAGCACCTTCTTGTCAGAAACCTTAAGGTTATTAACGATTTCTACGAAAGCCTTAGTCTTCGGAGCTTCAAGGTTGAAGTCTTCTACTACAACGAGAGCATTTTCTTGAGCTTTGTAGCTAAGAGCGCTGCGACGTGCGAGAGCCTTCATCTTCTTGTTAAGCTTGAAGTCATAGTTACGGGGCTTGGGACCGAATACGCGAGCACCACCTACCAATACGGGTGAGTTGATGTCACCACGACGAGCACCGCCACCGCCTTTCTGACGGCCGAGTTTACGGGTTGAACCGCTCATCTCACTTCTTTCCTTCGACTTAGCTGTACCCTGACGCTGAGCAGCGAGATACTGCTTCACATCGAGGTAGATAGCGTGGTCGTTCGGCTCAATGCCAAATACACTGTCGTTCAGTGTTACCTTGCGGCCGGTATCTTCACCTTTGATATTGAATACACTAACTTCCATTGCTTACTTCTCGATAATTACGATTGAACCTTTGCAACCGGGAACAGAACCCTTAATAAGGAGCAGGTTGTGTTCGGGGATTACCTTTAACACTTTCAAGTTTTGCGTAGTTACGCGGTCGCCACCCATTTGGCCACCCATGCGCATACCCTTGAACACTTTAGCGGGGTAAGAACAAGCGCCGATAGAACCCGGCTTACGCAAACGGTCGTCCTGACCGTGAGTGCTCTGACCTACACCACCGAAACCATGACGCTTCACAACGCCTTGGAAGCCCTTACCTTTAGAAGTACCAACAACGTCTACATACCTAGCGTCATTGAAAAGTTCCACGGTAAGCGTGTCACCCAGGTTCAACTCTTGATCGAAGCCCTTGAACTCGGCCAAATGACGTTTGGGGGTAACACCAGCCTTCTTAAAGTGGCCCATGAGAGGAGCAGAAGTATTTTTCTCCTTAGCATCCTGGAAACCAACCTGTACGGCTGCATAGCCATCTTTCTCGACGGTCTTAATCTGCGTTACCACGCAAGGACCAACTTCGATAACAGTGCATGGTACATTCTGACCCTCGGCACTGAATACGGATGTCATTCCGATTTTTTTTCCTAATAATCCTGGCATTTCAGTCTTATGAAAATAATATGAAAATTGTTTTATGTTCCGTCGCCCAAATTCACCATTGTATATCCGGGTCGGAGGGTTATTACTAACCTGGGAGCAACTACTCCCTCAAAACAAAGCAGTTTTCTTATGTTTCCTACTTTCGAGATGCAAAATTACAGCTTTTATTTTATATAACAAACAGTCACCTACCCATTTTTACTAATTATGATACCTTTTATGATTATTTATTTATTTGTTTGTTATTTTGTAAAATATAATTTACATTTTACAAGTAAATATCATTCCATTTCTTGCAAAGTAGATTATTCTACATGGCATACATCCGTGCGCGAAATCACTATTCCTCGCGCGCGTTCCTATAATATATATATACATCTATTTTCCCCTCAACATCTTACGCGCCGGTCTTATCCCGTTAGGTAGCCAAGGTTGGACGCCAAAGTATATTGATATAAATCGTCGTCCAGCCTATTGCTGGACGACAAAGTAATATATATTAAAAGGCAAAGTATATTGATATAAATCGTCGTCCAGCAATATGCTGGACGACAAAGTAATATATATTAAAACGCAAAGCATATCGATATAAATCGTCGTCCAGCAATAGGCTGGACGACAAAGTAATATATATTAAAACGCAAAGTATATTGATATAAATTGCCGTCCAGCCTAGGCTGGACGATAGAGTAATACTACATTCTGACTTCATACGCTTCTGTAACCCTTATACACAAAACAATATATCAGGGCTATAAATATAAAACCAGGCATGAAAGTTTGGGAATCCCCCACCCTTTCATACCTGGTTCCTTATTCACCCTTCCCCATGGGGAGGGTGTGTGAAACTGAACAAAGTATGTGATTAGTCTTCGTCAGCAGTATTCCAGCTTTCGCTGCTCCAACCTTTTTCTTCAGACATCACAACATCTGATTCTTTGCTGCCATCAACCTCAAATGAAAAGGTCGAGCCAGCTAACAGTTTGTCCTCCGTAAAGAGGGACATTGTTTGAGCCTGCGGCTTAATATAGGTTCGTTTCATAGCTAATTTGATATTTCTGTTATGTTATATGTGTTACTTCACAAACTTCTTACCATTCTGAATATAAACACCACCCTTCACAGCCTTTGCCACACGGCGACCGCTCAAGTCATAGATAGGAGCATTCTCGTTTGCAACTATGGTTGCTTGACTTACCCCTGTAACATTACCACCAAAGTTCATGGCAATAGCCTTTGAAGCGAGTTGGTCTGTTTCAAGGTATGCCTTGTTAGCAGGAATGGTTTCAAGATAGTATGAAGGCGCATAGAAACCTACGTTACCATCGTTTACACCAAATACCAAGTACTGATCATGAAGGTCTACGGTAGGACTGCTAATAACAATATTAGTATTCGAGCCCTTCAAATCGCTTGTAGCAGTTTCAGTTGTTTCTCCAATTGAGAGTGTAGCTTTATCATCATTACCAACAAGTACAAAACCTGTATTTTCAGCTACACCTTGCACCTGTGTCATATTGAACACATCTTTTGCATCGTTGAGTTTACCCACATAAGCCTCAGCACCGCTTACACCATTAACGGGGAAGGGAAGGTAAGCAGAAGCATAAGACTTTCCGTTTACTTCGCTCATGGCTATTTCGGCTTCGGTTGCGGGGACTACAAACCATTGAGCAGTGTTATTATCTCCATAATAATTAAAGGAAGCCGTTTCGCTTCTACAACCTAAGAACCCACATAATCATTATCAAATTTAAACCTATTACCAACAGCACTTATCTTTGCAAGGGATATATTGAAGTCATCGAAACTTTACTGACAAAGATTAGAATTAACTTTTTATATCTTCTAAATTCAATCCTGAACTTCATAAAAGTTTAGACAACTTCATTGCTTGTTAAGCGTATAAAAAAATTAATGGAGGCATCGTCTCCACGAGCCTCCATTAACCAACACAAAAACTAAACTAGACTTAACTAAACTATTTAATAGCGTTATCATCACGACAACTTTATGCTGCAAATATATAACTTCTAATCTAAAAAAACAAGATTTTGATAAGAAAACTTTGCAAAATACTTAGATTTAACACTTATGTATGTTATTAAGCATAAAATTATCAAGAATAACCATGGCAGCCATGGCTTCGACGATAGGTACTGCACGAGGTAACACACACGGATCATGACGCCCACGTGCCTTCAGCACCACAGCTTTTCCGTTTTTATCTACCGTGTTTTGTTCACGCAAGAGAGTGGCTACAGGTTTAAAGGCTACACGGAAACAAATGTCTTGTCCGTTACTTAAGCCACCCTGAATGCCACCGCTATGATTGGTCAGTGTGGTTATGCCTCCATCAGTAGAGGGAACAAACACATCGTTCTGCTCGCTACCACGTGCTGTTACACCTGCAAAGCCCTCGCCATATTCAAAACCTTTCACGGCATTGATGCCCAACATAGCAGCACCTAATTGCGCATGTAGTTTGTTGAACACAGGCTCACCCAATCCAACTGGACACCCTTCGATGACTCCTGTAATAATACCACCAATCGTGTCGCCATCAGCCTTCACTTCGGCTATAAGCTTTGCCATTTCCTGAGCTTTCTGGGCATCAGGACAACGCACTGGATTTTTTTCTATTTCGCTAAAGTCGTAATCCTTATACCCTCTTTCAAGTGCAATGTTACCTACTTGCGAGGTATAAGCAGTAATGCGGATGCCTTTTTGCAAGAGTACCATTTTGGCAAAAGCGCCCCCTACTACACGAGCTATAGTCTCGCGTGCTGAGGTACGTCCCCCACCCCTATGATCGCGCACACCATACTTTGTTTGATACGTAAAGTCGGCATGCGATGGACGAAATACATCGCGCATATTATCGTAGTCGTTTGAATGCTGATTTTCGTTGCGAACCAAAAAACCAATAGGACAACCCGTTGTTTTGCCCTCGAACACACCCGATAGTATCTCCACCTTATCACCCTCCTTACGTGCTGTAGTCAATGCACTCTGCCCTGGTTTACGTCGGTCAAGTTCGGCTTGCAAAAAATCCATATCCACTTCTATGCCTGCAGGCATTCCGTCAATCACCCCTCCAATGCCAGGACCATGACTCTCGCCAAAGGTAGTGAGCCTATATATTTGTCCAAAAGTATTCATCGCTTAGTCCAGTTTATATTGTTTAATAAAAGAGGAGTTGGCAAATTCCCACTCCTATATATATAGGACCTGTGAGTAACATTTGCCAACTCTATACGAATGTGTTACATCAATCAATGGTTATGGCAGCAGCCTTCGCCATGACCGTGACCTTCGCCATGACCATGACCACCACAGCAACCTTCGCCATGACCATGACCTTCGCCATGACCATGACCGCCACAGCAACCTTCGCCATGACCGTGACCTTCGCCATGACCGTGACCACCACAGCAACCTTCGCCTTCGCCATGACCATGACATCCACCTTCACAATCGCCACCGCAGTTGCAACCACCGCCCATAGCGTTTACAAAGTTCTGAATTTCTTCGTTCGAAGCTTCACGCATCGTTACAACCTCGCCCTTAAAATGAAGATCCTTACCTGCAAGAGGATGGTTAAGGTCGACAATCACAGTAGCGTCTTTCACTTCGAGGACCAAAGCGTGGAAGCGTTGACCATCAGCGTTCATCAAAGGTACAACAGCACCGGGATAAATCATTTCAGTATCAAACTTACCATTCACAACGAAGATATCTTTTTGCAATTCGAGCACACGTTCTTGCTCATAATCGCCATAAGCGTTAGCAATAGTAAAGTCGAAGTTGTCGCCTTCAGCCAATTTCAAGATTTCATCTTCAAAAGTATCGAGTGCCACACCCATACCTGAGATAAACTGGAAGGGGTGTTCAATGGGAGCTTTTTCAACGAGTTCGTGAATGCCCTTTTCATTGTCGGTAAAGAGTTCGTATGCCACAGTGACATACTTGTGTGGATTCTGTTCCATTGTTTTATATTTCTGTTTTATAAAATTGAAGTCGTCTAAACTTTTCTGACGAAGATTAGATTTAAACTTTTATCTCTTCTAAATTCAATCTTTACCTTTCTTTTTGACCGCTTTTTGACCTTTCATCGGTCGTGTAGCTCGCTACACTCCCTCTTCAAAGACAAAAATCGCTTCAAAAATAAAGGCAAATCTTGAACTTCATAAAAGTTTAGACGACTTCATTCGAGTTTCAACTATGCCAATTCCAAGTCGAGTTCTTTGCGTAGCATATCCAAATCGGGCCAACGTTGCAACATATCTTTAAACTTTTCTACGCGACTAAATGCACGCTTCGGTGCATCGTCCGACACGATTTCAAATTTTAAAGTAATAAAGTCGTTTCGCAACTGTGTACGCAGGTAATTCATGAGCGAAATTTGCTCTTGTCGCATATACTGCTCTACCAGTTCGTTCTCCATCAGTGCGGTAACCTCCCACGTTTCAACATTCAGTTTCAGCGTCATACTCTTCATACGTCCCATCAAGGCACGCTTATCGTTGGGTAATTGCTGTGCATACCGATACCAATAATAGGTAAGTCGGTCTTCGTTAAACTGATTACGGAGTTTTTGACTGTGCTGTGCAGCCCCAACCGTTGTTGCCACTGTTGGCGTAGTGGTTGGTTGCTGCTTCGTTGTGTTTTTCGCTTGTATGTCAGCTTGCATCTGACGTAACGACAACGTTTGTACAGGACGTGCACGATGCTGAGTTGACCTTGATGCAGCAGCATTGAGTGCCGAGAGAGTGCCCTGACTCATTCCGCCAGCCGCTTCCCCCGTTGGTTGAGCAGTTGCATGAGTTACCGAAGCATGTGCTGCTGCCATTTGCGTAGAGGCTACTGCTGCAGCTGCTGTAGGTTGCGTGGCATTATTTGCAGCAACAGTTGTTCTTTGTGCAGCGGACACCGATGAGGTGGCTGCCAAATTCTGAAATATGGGTTTAAGTCGTCGCGTAGGGCGACGCCCACAACTAACATCGTCATCACCCGTAGCTGCTTGTGCCACCTCAATCAAGGTAAGTTCCACAAGCAAGCGTTTGTTTCGGGCACCGTTGTAGTGCATATCGCAGTCGTTGCAAAGTTTCAACGCGCGATACAACAGTTTGGGTTCGCACCGTTTGGCTTGTTCATGATAACGTTGTCGCACTTGGTCGCTCACATCGAGCAATGGAAGTGTCTGTTCGTCGCGACTCATCAGTAGATTGCGGAAGTGCGAAGCCAAGCCACCAATAAAGTAGTTTGCTTCGAAACCTTTCGACAAAATATGGTTGAGTCTTGCCATAGCCTTAGGGATATCCCCTGCAAGCAACGTATCGGTCATGCCAAAATATTCATCATAATCAAGCACGTTGAGGTCTTCAATCACCTTTTGATAGGTGATGTTACCTTCGCAATAGCTTGTTACCTGGTCGAAAATGGAGAGCGCATCGCGCATACCACCATCCGCTTTTTCGGCAATAACGTGGAGTGCTTCGGGTTCGTAAGTAATTCCCTCTTTTCCAGCTACATACTCAAGATGACGAACCGTGTCTGCCACTGTTATACGCGAAAAATCATAAATTTGGCAACGACTTAAGATGGTTGGCAAAATGACATTTTTCTCCGTAGTAGCCAGCACAAAGATGGCATGGGCGGGTGGTTCTTCCAAAGTTTTCAGAAAGGCATTGAAAGCAGCCTTCGAGAGCATGTGAACCTCGTCGATGATGAACACTTTGTACTTACCAATTTGGGGTGGAATCTGCACTTGTTCAATCAGTCCACGAATATCCTCTACACCATTATTTGAGGCTGCATCGAGTTCGTGGATATTGTAAGAGCGCTGCTCGTTAAAAGCACGGCAACTTTCGCATTCGTTGCACGCTTCGCCATCAGTTGTAGGCGAAAGGCAGTTTATGGTTTTAGCAAAAATACGCGCACACGTTGTTTTGCCCACACCGCGAGGACCACAGAACAAGTAGGCATGTGCCAATTTACCTTGTGCTATGGCATTCTTTAGCGTTGTGGTCAGCGCATGCTGTCCCACCACGCTATCAAAGTTCATGGGACGGTATTTTCGGGCTGATACAATATAGTTGCTCATTCGTTTTTTTAATACAATGTTATGGGCAAAGGTAATGTTTTTTTTTGGCTCATGGGGTATATGAAGCGAAAAACATGTGGTATAAGACCTAAAACGACAACAAGCCAAGTATGTAAGGAAACGAATGCCTACATACTTGGCTTGCTTTATGGCTAAAAGAACTACTTACTTAATGACCTTTTTGCCGTTAATAATAAATACGCCCTTTGTTGCATGGTTTACACGACGTCCACTCAAGTCATAAATCACAGCAGAACGATTGCTTACTGCGGGCTGCACAGTAACAATGCTGGTTGGAGGAACATAGCCCACCTTTTGCACCGTTACCTTAAAGTTACGTGCTATAACACCCTTGTTCGAATTATTGGTACCTGCAACCTTCAACGTTAAACTATTGTTTTTTAAATTGCCGAAGTGCATCTTTTGGGGTTGAGCAGAGAGCGTTTCGGTTTGTCCACCTACTGTAATTTGCAAGTCACCAGCTTGTGCATTAAAGGTGGTTGCATCCATTGAGATGTCGGTTATTTCGTAGCCGGGTGTTACGCTAAGCGTGTAATCTACAGACTGCGCTGTACCTGTAAGTAAAGTTAACGAGACGTTATCGGTGTTGTCAACCCAAATATTATTAGGACCGATAGCTAACTTTAACTGCGGTGCTGTGCGTGTGCTTGTCCACACACTACCATAGCGAATGTTATTAACCGTTCCACCATTCATGATGCCCGATGACATTGAAATTTCTATTTCTCCTTTCAAGAACTCTTCGGGGGCTACCGCTACTTCGGGCGCATCTACAATAGCAAACTGACAGCCAGCATCTGCACGGTCTTGTCCATTTTGTGCTGCACTCCAATTATAGATTTTGTAGTCTAAACTTTTTGGCGTCTGATTAAGCTCAACATTATCGCTTGAGATAATGAAGGTTCCTACTGCGTTTGAGTAGCTCAACTTCCAACCTTTATTAGGCTGATTAGCCACGGCATTGATGGCTTTATTATAGGCTGAAGCAGGACTGATATAGGTGCCATCGGCACGGTTCATAATATCCCAAGTGCCATCGGTGCGAGCCACAAACTTCCACATGGTGTTGGCATATTGGGTGTTGTCGCCGCCCAAGAGGGCATTACCTGTACCACACGATGTGGTATACTTATTTTCGCGGTTCGGTGTGTAGAGTTGGTACCAATGTACCTCCTGGTTGGTTGACAATGTAGGCAAAATAATATGAGGCAACACATTGTTAACTAAACTTGCGTAGCTCTGACTTTTATCTGAGAGTTCTTTGTCGGTGGTCGACTCGCTTGCTAAGAGTGCATACCCTTCTTGAATGCCAGCTATGAGCGGTGTTACGTCTTTTGCCAAATACTGACCCACTTTAGTGCCAATGGGAAAAGCCTCGGCTGTGCTAATGGCATTATACAAACTGTTGCGAGCATTGAAAGTAGCAATGCGAGCATTTGCCTCTTCATCGCTTGTAGGTGTTACGCCAACCTCCTCGCCAATGGCTTTTGCCATTGCTTGAGAAAGTTTGGCATAACCCAAGCCCGACATATAGCGTGCGCCTGAGAAGTTGGGGAAATATGCCTCCTTTATAACGTTGTTATCGCCTACCAACATGGTGTAGGATTCTTCGCAATAGGTAACATTGTCCATTTCAGCTGCCATTGCCTTGAGTTTTTCATTCAAGGGCTTAGTGCGATTGATGTTAACATTGGCATTGTCTGAAGGGATTACCGCCATCAAGCGGATTGCTGTTTGCGGTGCTAAGCTGCGAACTTTCTCAACAAATGTTTTATAACTTGCTGCAATGGCATCAACGCTTTTTGAATCGTTCCCCGTATTGTTCACTTCGTTGTAACCTAACACCAAGCAGACCATCTTGGGAGCTACATTGTTTTTATTGCCTTTAAAGATACCTTGAAGCATTTTCTGCATAGTGCCAAGGTCATTCGACTTGTATCCCCAACTCGTGCCGCGCTGCTTCACATGGTCGGAATTGAGCAACTCATGCCAGTCGTTACCATCTTCGCCAAGTATCAGAATATCGTTGGCATTGATGGGTAGCGCACTGAAATAGGTGGTACGCATGCCTGCTATACCGCCATTGCCTCCATTTTCATCAGAAGCATCGGCTGGATAAACGCAGTTGCTACCCACGTATGGGGCTATTTTATTGCACCAAGTGCGATAACCTCTCATGGTAAGATGCGTACCATCGTACGAAATATACTCGATATTTCTGTCGGCAATTCCCTTTAAATCGTTGTAGAGGTCAATATAGGTTGCACCATATTCCTTGCAAAGCTTCTGAATACTATCGTTGGTTATGGGGATATGTTTTACATCCTTAACGCCATTGGTGGTGCAAGGTAAAATGCTTTGGAAGTATACTTTTGTATTCGGACTTTCGTTTTTGCAACGCTTCAAAGCTGCTCGCACACTCTTGGCAACGAAAGCGGGATCGTTCATGCCACGAGTACCCAAGTCGTTAGTTCCCATCATAAAGAAGATTTTATCGGGACGACCAGCAAGAGTCGCTTCAAGGTGCTCGAGCATAATGGGACTCTCAGCGCCATTTACACCGCGGTTCAGAATTTTGGCGTTGCCAAAAGCTTCCCACCACTCGTGCATATTGGTGATGCTATTTCCCAGAAAAACAATATTCTCGGATGTTACTTTGTGGGTTTTAAAGCCATCGTAACGATGGCGACGAAAAGGTACGCCTTGTGCTAACATGGTTGTTGCTAACATGAAAAGGCTGAATAGTGAGAGTAAAGACTTTCTCATTGTGTGTGTAGGATAAGGAAGTTGTTAGTTTTAAATGCAAAATTACAGCTTTTTTATATGTCAAGCGAACGAAGATGATATGTTATATAACATGTTTTATGATAAGTAGGTGTTCAAAATATTTTATACAATCAGTACGTGTTATTTTCGCATTGAAAGCACGTCATCGGGCGCATCTGTTTCCCTCGTTCTCAGTCACATAGCCCGCTATGCTCCTTCATCCGAGGAAAACAGCTGCATCCCGATAACGCACTTTCAATGTAAAAATAATTTCGAACACCTACTTAGCGGTATCTCATAGGCGTTCTTACAATTAGATTTGCAACACCCACAAAAAAACAGCGGAGCATCAACCCCAAACCAAGGATTGAACTCCGCTGTTATGAATGAGATAGAGACTACAAAAGTGTATGCTCTATGTGAGTTTACTTAAATATTTTGTGTACACGGTGTCCTGAAGGAGCATCGATTACAACAAGGTATGAACCACGAGGCTGACCTGCCAAAGACAGGGTAAGCTGTGACATGGCGGCTGAAGCATGTGCAGAACCTAAACATACACCACCTACATTGTAGAGGGCTACGCTTGTGCCTGCTTCGATGGCGCCACTAACCATGAGTTGCTCATCGCTATGCGAAACACGAAGGGCATCAGTGGCATTGGCTACGGGCTTAACACCTACTGTTGTGTCATCGAACTGAGTGGCAGTGAAACGCAAGGTATAGCCGTAAGTGCCACTTGTGGGAACGATGTAATTGCTTGTTGTGAGCTGACCACAGCTACCTGAACCTAAACCACGCTGCATATAGTCGAAGTGAGCATAGATGCGACGCTTGTCTACTTCAGGATTGACCGTGAGTTCCCAGTTATGTGAGAAACCACGAAGTTGCTGATCACTCCAATAGAGTGTAGAGAATGCTACTTGACCTTGGCTCTCTACCTTAATGCGATTGCCTTCAGAGTCTGACAATACGAGTTCGCGCATGTCTTGACGGTTACCCATTGACTGCGGACAGAGATAGTACTCGTTCATATCCCACACGGTTGTGGTGTAGCGACCGAGGAATGCACCTGTTTGACGATCGTTGTAATTTTCGAGCGGACCACGTGCGTAGTATGATACATTACTGAACTTGCCAGGGAAGAGCATTTGCATACCCAAACGACGAATAGCGCGGTCGTAGGCAGTTTGTGTATTCTGAGGAGTGTATTGTGCATTGAGGTCTACGGTGCCGTTAGCATAAATGGTGTAAACGAATACATAGTTTGCCCAGGTACCTGTTCCCTTTACTGTGGCTGTAGCACTCATGCCATCGTTGGCAAGTTTGAAGCTTGCACTGTGACCTGTGATGCCATTACCTTGGTCGTAGCCAGGATCACCACCATAAGGTGCATCGTTTTCAATCCAACGATAGTTTTCGTATTCAGGACCTACCTCGGCTACCTTAATGCCATTCTGAATCCACTCGCTGATAGCACCTGTGCTATTGTAGAGTGAGAGGGTTACCTTATCGTTAGAGATGGTTGTCTTACCATCTTTATTAACTAAAGTAAGTTTACCATCGGTTGCTTCAGCCTTAACTGCTGCAAGTTTGCTACGCTCTGCGATAGTGAACTGTGCTGTGGCTACGCTGTAGTTTGCCTCGGCATACGAAGTGGCTTCGGGATTGATAACATTGAAGTTGATAAGAACTTCCTTACCATCAGCCTTTGCTTGAGAGTAGTCGTAAGCTACAGGAATAGTAACCGCCTTAGTTGCATCGGGGGCAACTGAAGGAAGTGTTACATCGTAACTTGCTACTTGTGTACCATCTACCAAAAGGTTGGCGCGAAGGATGTAGCCTTGGAGGTTGGTGAAGTCGTAAGCGTTTTTGAGTGTGAGTTGCTTGGTTGCAGCATCGTACTTTTGGAACTTAACGTACTGGTATACATTCTTAACCTCATCGAGCTTTGCACTCCATGTGCGGTTGGCACAGATTACACCATTGTTCACGAAGTTGCCTTGGTGAGGTGCATTGGGCCAATCGTAACCTGTGCGGTATTTGGGGAATCCATTTTCGGTGAGTTTGCCATTCTTTTGGTCGTCATAAGAAATGATTGATTGGTCAACCCAGTCCCAAATACAGCCACCGATGCCATACTTGCTGCTTTCGATAGCTTCCATGTAGTCTTTAAGGCTACCGAGTGAGTTACCCATGGCATGGTCGAACTCGCACATAAAGTAAGGCTGTGCAGCCCAGTTGTTATTAGCCTCTGAGTAGAGGGGCTTGCCACTTCCTTCGATGGAAGGATACATCTGACTCCAAAGCTCAGTTCTTTGGGCATCGCCGGCATTGGTTGCACCTTCGTAGTGGATGATGCGGTTGTCGAGGCTCTTGATGTGAGCTAACTCAGCTGTGTGATTATCTCCTAAACCGCTCTCGTTACCCATACTCCAGAAGATGATGCTGGGGTTGTTGCGATCGCGAAGTACCATGCGACCTGCACGGTCGAGGTAAACAGGACGCCATGAGGGATAGTTTGAGATACCTGTTGACCAATTCTGCTTGTTGTTGTCCATCCAGTTTTTGTGGCACTCAATGTCGGCCTCATCCATTACGTAAAGTCCGTAATAGTCGAACATTGCGTTCATCTTTGCCTGACGAGGATAGTGACTGGTGCGCACTGTGTTGACGTTTGCCAACTTCATAAGTTGGATGTCCTTGAGCATGGTTTCAACATCGATAGTACGACCCTTGAGGGGATGAGTATCCTGGGTATTAACACCCTTGAAGTATACTTGCTGACCATTGATGTAAACACGATGGTCATTGGCAGGGATTTCGATGTGACGGAAACCATACTTGGTTGCGAAAGCTTCTTCTTCCTTGCCATTTGCATCGAGTTGAGCTACCTCAACGGTGTAGAGGTTGGGGTGCTCTGCACTCCAAAGTTGGAGATCAGAAAGATTATCGAAGGTTACATTCTGAACCAACTCATTAGCTGTGTCAGCTGTAAAGTTGAATTGTGTGGTTTGCTCGGCTACTTGTGTGCCATTGGGGGCAATAAGGCGTACGCGAACTTGCTTGCTTACGGGCTGACCTTCCTTATTATTAACGGTGAGAGCTACATTCATGCTACCGCTCTTATAACCGTTTTCGGCATTGAGGGTTGAGGTTATGTAGTGGTCGCGCACATAAGTTTTAGGAGTGGCGAAGAGGTATACATCGCGATGAATACCACTCATGTGCCAACAATCTTGACCTTCAAGATATGAACCATCAGTGAAACGGAATACTTGTACGCTGATGTTGTTTTCTCCCTGGCGAACATAGGGAGTTACATCGAACTCGGCATCGTTGTTGGCTCCTTGTGTGTAACCTACCTTCTGACCATTTACCCAAACGTAAGCACCACTATAGATGCCATCGAAGTGGAGGAAAATGCGCTCTCCTTCCCATCCTTCAGGAAGGGTGAAGTTGCGACGAAGTGAACTTACTGAGTTGTAGAGGTTCGGCTTCATGTTAATGTAAGGCGGATTGTCGTAGAAGGGGTATTCTACATTTACATACCAAGGATCGCCATAACCTTGCATTTCAACACATGAGGGAACGGGGATTTCATTCCATGCTGAAACATCTACGGCGTTGCCATAGAAATCTTCTTCACCCGGACGCTCTGCTGGGTTTGTAACGAAGTTGATTTTCCATGTTCCGTTAAGGGTCATGTAGCGGCTGCTCTTTGAATCGAGCCAAGGCTTTGCATAACGATCGGCATCGGCACGAAGGTCTGCTGTATTGGCATAAGGGAGGTAAGTGGCGTGGCCAGCTTCCTTATTGATGCCATATACACGCTCGTTTTCCCAATCGTTTTTAAGAATTACGGGCGACTTGGCTGCTGTGAGAGTGAAATAGGTGCTTTCGTCAGCAGCATCTTCAATCATCTTTGTTTCGCCTTTTTCATTGGCTGACATGTAATAAGGCACGTCTTTGTATACATACTTCAGCTGATAAACGCCTTCTTGACCTTCAACGCCTTCAATATGTACTTGCTGATTGACGTTCTTGGCCTCGAGTGTATACTGTAAGGGAATTTTATTGCCGTTTAGGCCAGCATCTACAGCATAACCTAAAACCTCGTTGTAAAGAACTTTAACACTCTTGTTTTCCCAACCGTCTTTATAACTAACGCTGCGATATTGCCAAAGCTGACCGGCATTACCGCTAACGTAAGGCTCGGTGTAAAGAAGGGCTGCTTTTCCATTGCTTCCCTTATTACTGAGTACTTGACCATTGTTCTTGTTCTTAAACACATAAGTTTGATGTGGAATAAGCGTAGTGGCAAGTTTACCTGTAGACTCTAAACGGAAGTAGGTGTTTTTGTCCTTTATGTTTTGGTCCATGTAGAGACTACCATCCTCACGAACTGTGAGTACGCGGTCGAGACTACTGGTAAAAAATTGATATACTCCCTCCATGCCTTCTACTTCTTGAATCATGAATTGCTGGTTAGCATTGGTGGGATCACCATCCCACTGAAGGAGGTGATATTTCTGACCAGGAGCCATATCTACGCCCATATTATAATGGGGATTGTAGAGGGCATAAAGGTTGGGATCTTCGGCATCAACTCGCACTAATACCCAATCTTGTCCTTGGGCATTATTGTCGAGTTCATCCATCCGCAAGAATGTGTCGTGTTCTGCTTCGTTACCATTGCTCAAGGCTTTGCCTGTAACAGTGCTAACGATACGCAACAACACACCTGGCTGCTCTATGCTTGCTGCGTGCATAACATTACACGACAACAAGAGTGCTAAACCAAGCAGAAGACTGCGAAATTTGTTGAACTTTGTCATACTTTAATGTAATTGTTTGATGAATTTAAGGAATTTCTTTTTAAAACGGAGATTCAAACATTGGTTTGCTAAAAAAGCAACTTATCTCCCACATTGGCAAAATTACAAATAATATCTGTCTATTCTGTAATAAAAGAGAAACAAAATACGTTTTGTGCGAAAAATCTAGTGATTATGTGCTTTTTAGGCGTTATAAGTACCTATTCAAACTGCAAATTTATAAAATGGGTTATGTAATTTCGAAACACCTACTTAACGCAAAAATCCCGCCAACTAAGAAAGTTTCTTGTTGACGGGATTTATTGAATTTATGTTTTTCTTACTTGCGTAATGCAAGAGAAAGTTTTTTAATGAATGCAGAGTTTCTGCTATGTAGCATTAGGCTTCGCCCAACTTCTCAGCTTGAGCACGTTCGTATTCTTCACGATCGGCTACAATGAGACGGCTGAACTCACGCAAACCTGTACCTGCAGGAATGAGGTGACCGCAAATTACGTTCTCCTTCATACCTTCAAGGTTGTCGGTCTTACCGCTAATAGCTGCTTCGTTGAGCACCTTAGTAGTTTCCTGGAACGATGCAGCTGACATGAAGCTCTTAGTCTGCAAGGCTGCACGAGTGATACCCTGAAGGATCTGAGTAGAAGTAGCGGCCATTGCATCACGAACCTTAACGAGCTTAAGATCACGACGCTTAAGTTGTGAGTTCTCGTCACGAAGCTTACGAGCTGTCACAATCATACCCTTCTTCATTGTCTCACTGTCACCAGCATCAATAACTACCTTCTTGCCCCAAATACGATCGTTTTCTTCAGCAAAGTCGAGTTTATCAACAATCTGTTGTTCGAGGAAGTGGGTATCACCAGGTTCATTGATTTGTACCTTGCGCATCATCTGACGAACAATTACCTCAAAGTGTTTATCATTAATTTTTACACCTTGGAGACGGTATACATCCTGAACCTCGTTAACAATGTACTCTTGCACTGCGGTGGGACCCTTGATAGCAAGAATATCACCTGGAGTGATTGAACCATCTGAAAGCGGTGTACCTGCACGAACGAAGTCGTTCTCCTGTACAAGGATTTGCTTTGACAGAGGTACGAGATACTTCTTAACTTCACCGAGTTTAGAAGTTACGATGATTTCGCGGTTACCACGCTTCACATTACCCATGCTAATTTCACCATCGATTTCGCTTACTACAGCGGGGTTACTCGGGTTACGTGCTTCGAATAACTCGGTTACACGAGGAAGACCACCGGTGATATCACCTGCCTTACCTACGACACGAGGAATCTTAACGAGAATATCACCTGCCTTAAGTTCCTGACCATCTTCAACCACGATGTGACCATTGATGGGGAAGCTGTATGTACGAATAACGCCACCATTTTCGTCAAGAATATGACAGTTGGGCACATGACTCTTGTCCTTAGACTCAATAACGATACGCTCACGGAGACCTGTTGCTTCGTCCTCTTCAACACGGAAGCTGATACCTTCGGTTACGTTCTCGAACTGTACTTTACCTGCGTTTTCTGTTACGATTACAGCATTGAAGGGGTCCCACTTGGCAATTACAGTGTCCTTATCAACATGCTGACCTTCGTTAACGAAAAGTTGTGAACCATAAGGAACGTTTTGGTTAGAAAGTACGATACCAGTGTTCTCGTCAATGAAACGGACTTCTGCCAAACGACCTACTACTACTTTGCATTCCTTGCCTTCTTCATCATGTGCATCTACCGTACGGAGTTCATCGAACTCTACGCGGCAGTCGCTCTTTGCCTTGATTGTGGCGTTAGCTGCAGCATTTGATGCAATACCACCAGCGTGGAACGTACGAAGTGTAAGCTGAGTACCAGGCTCACCAATTGACTGAGCAGCAATTACACCTACAGCTTCACCCTTCTGTACCATACGACTGGTAGCAAGGTTGCGACCGTAACACTTCATGCAGACACCATGCTTGCTCTCACAAGTAAGTACCGAACGAATTTCAACAGTTTCAATGGGCGATGCTTCGATTTCAGCAGCTATAGGTTCTGTAATTTCTTCGCCTGCTGCTACGATAAGCTTGCCTGTGGTGGGATGAATAATATCATGAACTGATACACGCCCCAAGATTCGCTCTGACAATGATGAAATAATTTCATCGCCATCCTTAAGAGCACTACATACGAGACCACGGAGTGTACCACAATCCTCTTCGTTGATGATTACATCGTGCGATACGTCAACAAGACGACGAGTCAAGTAACCAGCATCGGCTGTCTTCAATGCGGTATCTGCCAAACCCTTACGAGCACCGTGAGTTGAGATAAAGTACTCAAGCACTGACATACCTTCCTTAAAGTTAGAAAGGATTGGGTTTTCGATAATCTGCGCACCTTCGGCACCCGCTTTCTGAGGCTTCGCCATCAAACCACGCATACCAGCAAGCTGTGCAATCTGATCGGCAGAACCACGAGCACCAGAGTCAAGCATCATGAACACAGCGTTGAAACCTTGGTCGGCTTCAGTCATCTGCTTCATCAAAGTCTTCTTGATATCGGTATTAACGTGAGTCCATGTATCAATTACCTGGTTGTAACGTTCGTTGTCGGTAATGAAACCCATGTTATAGTTCATGGTAATTTGCTCTACCTCTTCGTTACCACGCTTTACAATGTCAGCCTTCTCTGCGGGGATAATGATGTCACCCAAGTTGAAGGACAAACCACCTTCGTATGCCTTGCGATAACCAAGGTTCTTAATACCATCGAGGAACTCGCATGCACGAGCCATACCTACGGTCTTAATTACCTTTGAAATAATATCACGCAACGACTTCTTGGCTACAACACAGTTGATAAAGCCACACTCTTCAGGAATAATGCCGTTTACAATTACACGACCTACTGAAGTTTCAACGAGATGCTTAATTTTAGCACCACGTTCGTCAATATCATCTACCATAACCTTTACGGGAGCATGCACGTCTACACGTCGTTCGTTAAAGGCAATGAGAGCTTCTTCAGGACCATAGAAAATGAGACCTGAACCCTTAGCTCCTGGACGAAGTTTTGTGATATAGTAAAGACCAAGCACCATATCCTGTGAAGGTACGGTGATAGGTGCACCATTTGCAGGGTTGAGGATGTTGTGACTTTGGAGCATCAACATTTGTGCTTCAAGTACAGCCTCGTTACTCAAAGGAAGGTGAACAGCCATCTGGTCACCATCGAAGTCAGCATTGAACGCTGTACATGCCAATGGATGAAGCTGAATAGCTTTACCTTCAATCATCTTAGGTTGGAATGCCTGTATACCAAGACGGTGAAGAGTCGGCGCACGGTTAAGGAGCACAGGGTGTCCCTTCATTACGTATTCAAGAATATCCCAAATAATGGGTTCACGACGATCAACAATCTTCTTGGCACTCTTTACAGTCTTCACAATGCCACGCTCGATGAGCTTGCGAATGATAAACGGCTTGTAAAGCTCGGCTGCCATCAACTTTGGCAGACCACATTCGCCCATCTTCAACTCAGGACCAACAACGATAACAGAACGCGCTGAATAGTCAACACGCTTACCGAGCAAGTTCTGACGGAAACGACCAGCCTTACCCTTGAGTGAGTCTGAAAGTGACTTAAGGGGACGGTTACTATCGCTCTTTACAGCTGAAGATTTACGTGAGTTATCGAAAAGGCTGTCAACAGATTCCTGCAACATACGCTTTTCGTTGCGAAGAATTACTTCAGGCGCTTTAATCTCGAGCAAACGCTTAAGACGATTGTTACGAATGAGTACACGACGATAAAGGTCATTCAAGTCGGATGTAGCAAAACGACCACCATCCAGAGGTACGAGAGGACGCAAATCAGGAGGAGTGACAGGAATTACCTTCATAATCATCCATTCGGGTTTGTTGCGGTCGCGACTTGTACGGAACGACTCTACAACTTGCAGACGCTTCAAAGCTTCGTTTTTACGCTGCACCGAAGATGATGAGTTAGCACGGTCACGCAACTCATATGAAAGGCTATCGAGATCTATACGCTTCAAAAGTTCGTATACCGCCTCTGCACCCATTCTTGCAATGAACTTGTTGGGATCTGAATCCTCAAGATATTGATTCTCTTTGGGAAGTTTCTGCAACAAGTCGAGATATTCGTCTTCGCTGAGAAGTGCATTTTGCTCAACATCATCAGCTAATACACCAGGCTGAATGACTACGTAACGTTCGTAATATATGATTTGGTCGAGTTGCTTGGTAGGAATACCCAACAAGTAACCAATTTTGTTAGGAAGTGAACGGAAGTACCAAATATGAGCTACGGGCACAACCAACTGAATGTGACCAGCACGCTCACGACGCACTTTCTTTTCAGTAACCTCTACACCACAACGGTCGCACACGATTCCTTTGTAACGAATGCGCTTGTACTTACCACAGTGACACTCGTAATCCTTGGTAGGACCAAAGATGCGCTCGCAGAACAAACCGTCACGCTCAGGTTTGTAAGTACGATAGTTAATGGTTTCAGGCTTCAACACCTCACCATACGAGTTTGCCATGATTTCTTCAGGTGAAGCTAAACCAATGGTAATCTTCGTAAAGTTGTTCTTTATCTTGTTATCTCTTTTAAATGCCATTTTTGAAGGGAATGAATGAGATTGAAAAAGTTGATAGTTTTATGAGTTTAATGCGTTTTGTGAGTTTAATAAGTTTAGGAGTTTAATGAGTTTAGGAGTTACACGAACTCATTAAACTTAAACTCATTAAACCTATAAACTCTCATAAACTTATAAACTTACTTTTTAGTCGAGCGAGATGCTCAAACCCAAACCACGGAGTTCGTGGAGCAATACGTTAAGCGATTCGGGAATGCCTGGTGTTGGCATGGGATCGCCCTTAACAATTGCTTCGTATGCCTTGGCACGACCAGTAACGTCGTCCGACTTAATGGTAAGGATTTCCTGAAGTACGTGCGATGCACCGAAAGCCTCGATGGCCCAAACTTCCATCTCACCAAAACGCTGACCACCAAACTGTGCTTTACCACCAAGAGGCTGCTGCGTAATAAGTGAGTACGGACCAATTGAACGAGCGTGCATCTTATCCTCAACCATGTGACCGAGTTTAAGCATGTAAGTTACACCTACCGTTGCTTTTTGGTCGAAAGCTTCACCAGTTGCACCATCATAAAGCTGTGTTGAACAGTAGCGAGGCAAACCTGCCTTATCAGTCCACTCACAAAGGTCCTCAAGTTTTGCACCATCAAAGATAGGTGTTGCAAACTTCACACCAAGTTTACGACCTGCTGCACCAAGAACAGCCTCAAAGATCTGACCAATGTTCATACGTGAAGGCACACCCAACGGGTTAAGCACGATATCTACAGGAGTACCATCTGCAAGGAAAGGCATGTCTTCTTGACGCACCACTTTCGAAACAATACCCTTGTTACCGTGACGACCTGCCATCTTATCACCTACACCAATCTTACGTTTCTTAGCGATGTAAACCTTAGCTTGCTGAATAATACCAGAAGGGAGGTCGTCACCAATGGTGATTGCAAACTTCTTACGCTTAAGAATGGCATCAAGTTGATTATACTTCTTTAAGTAGTTAATTACCAACTGACGGATAAGTTTGTTAGCATGTGCGTCGTCTGTCCAATCGTGAAGTTCTACCGAAGTATAGTCGAGTGCACTAAGTACAGCCTGATTAAACTTTGTTCCCTTAGCAATTACCTCAGAACCGACATTATCCTTAACGCCCTGCGATTCCTTATCGCTAATGAGTGAAAGAAGTTTGTTAATCATTACTTCCTTCAAATCCTCAGCATCCTTCAAGAAATCGTCATCAAGCTTCTGCAAAGTAACCTTGTCAGCAGCCTTAGCACTACGTGTTTTCTGAACACGTGCAAAAAGACGCTTATTGATAACAACACCTGCAAGTGAAGGATTAGCCTTAAGCGAAGCATCCTTAACATCACCAGCCTTGTCACCGAAAATGGCACGAAGCAACTTTTCTTCTGGAGTAGGATCACTTTCACCCTTCGGTGTAATCTTACCAATAAGAATATCACCTGGAGCTACACGAGCACCTATACGGATAATACCTGTTTCATCAAGATCCTTGGTAGCATCCTCACTCACGTTAGGAATATCATTGGTAAATTCTTCCATACCGCGCTTCGTTTCGCGCACTTCGAGTGAATATTCATCTACGTGAACAGAGGTAAGAATATCATCGCGCACCATACGTTCGTTGAGCACGATAGCATCCTCGTAGTTGTAACCCTTCCAAGGCATGTAAGCCACAAGAAGGTTGCGACCCAAAGCGAGTTCACCATTTTCTGTAGCATAACCTTCGGTAAGGATGTCACCCTTATGAACCTTCTGTCCCTTTTCACAAATAGGACGAAGGTCAATGGTCATATTTTGGTTGGTACGACGGAATTTAGGGATGTCGTACTCCTTAACATTAGAGTCAAAGCTTACAAATTCGTCATCCTCACTACGCTCGTAAGCAATACGAATTGTCTTTGCATCAACATATTCAATAACACCTTCACCCTCAGCTGTAATCATAGTACGCGAATCTTCACATACCTGTTTTTCAATGCCAGTACCTACAATAGGAGCCTCGCTACGAATAAGAGGTACAGCCTGACGCATCATGTTCGATCCCATCAATGCACGGTGAGCATCATCGTGTTCCAAGAAGGGGATAAGTGATGCTGCGATAGAAGCAATCTGCTGCGGAGCAACGTCGATGAGTTCTACCTGTGAAGGCGGTACAACAGGATAATCAGCATCCTGACGACATTTAACCTTTTCTCGAATAAACGAACCATCATCGTTAAGCGGTGCATTACCCTGACCAATGATTTTACCCTCTTCTTCTTCGGCCGACAAATAAACGATATCGTCGTTGTTTAGATTAACGATAGAGTTTTCAACCTTACGATAAGGAGTCTCAATGAATCCGAGATCATCAATCTTGGCATACACACAGAGAGAAGAAATAAGACCAATGTTAGGACCTTCAGGCGACTCAATAGGACAGAGACGACCATAGTGCGTATAGTGTACGTCACGAACCTCGAAACCTGCACGTTCACGTGAAAGACCACCAGGACCAAGAGCTGAAAGACGACGTTTGTGTGTAACCTCTGCCAATGGGTTTGTTTGGTCCATGAACTGTGACAAAGCGTTGGTACCAAAGAATGAGTTGATTACGCTCGAAATAGTCTTGGCGTTAATCAAATCAGTTGGAGTGAACACTTCATTGTCACGCACATTCATACGTTCACGGATGGTACGACTCATACGAGCCAAACCAATGGCAAACTGATTAGAAAGCTGTTCACCAACAGTACGTACACGACGGTTACTCAAGTGGTCAATATCATCGACTGTAGCCTTAGAGTTAATCAACTCAACAAGATACTTGATAATTTCGATAATATCCTCGCGAGTCAACACGCGCACATCCATTTCTGTGCTGAGATTGAGCTTTCGGTTAATACGATAACGACCAACTTCACCTAAATCATAACGTTTTTCAGAGAAGAAAAGGTTGTTAATAACCTCACGTGCCGAAGCATCATCAGCAGGCTCTGCATTACGAAGCTGTCTGTAGATGTAATTAACAGCTTCCTGTTCAGAGTTTGAGGGGTCTTTTTGCAGCGTATTAAAGATGATAGAGTAGTCAGTAGAAGTACTCTGTTCAGGGTGAACAAGAATAGTCTGCTCACCCGATGCAAGAATAATCTCAGCGTTTTCTGCTGTAATTTCTTGCTCACGGTCAAGCAACACCTCGTTACGCTCGATAGACATCACCTCACCTGTATCAGGATCTACAAAGTCCTCGAGAGTTGTAGATAGTACACGTGCTGCAAGCTTACGACCGAGGACCTTCTTCAGATTAGTCTTGTTAACCTTAACTTCCTCAGCCAAGTTGAATATTTGAAGAATATCCTTATCACTTTCAAAACCGATAGCACGGAGCAAAGTAGTTACAGGCAACTTTTTCTTACGGTCGATGTAAGCATACATCACATTATTGATATCCGTAGCAAACTCGATCCAAGAACCCTTAAACGGAATGATACGAGCCGAATAAAGCTGCGTACCATTAGTGTGTACACTTGAACCGAAGAATACGCCAGGAGAACGATGCAACTGAGAAACAACTACACGTTCGGCACCATTGATAATAAAGGTACCATTATCCGACATATAAGGAATAGAGCCAAGGAAAACGTCCTGTACCACCGTATCGAAATCTTCGTGATCAGGATCAGTACAGTAAAGTTTCAGTTTGGCCTTAAGGGGTACACTATAAGTGAGTCCGCGCTCAAGACATTCCTTGATAGAATAACGAGGTTCATCAATATAATAGTCGATAAACTCCAATACAAAGTTATTGCGAGTATCAGCAATAGGGAAATTCTCAGCAAAAACTTTGTACAGACCGTCATTCTTACGCAATTCACTAGGAGTGTCGAGCTGCAGAAAATCTTTGAAAGACTTTAACTGGACGTCCAAGAAATCAGGATAAGGCATCGGATTCTTAACGGACGCAAAGTTTACACGTTGATTTATAACTCTAGAAGACATTCGTCAAATATGTTGGGATGAAAGAAAAGTTTATGGGTTTACAAGCGGATTAGGAGGTTAAGGGATTAGAGGTGAGCAAAAGAATCGTGATTCTGCCGACAAGAAGGAAATGCCAGAATGGCGATTCAAAGTCCTCTAAGCCGAAAAACCACAAAGCCCTTAGCCTCATAAACCTATAAGCCAAGAAAGAGTGCCTGTAAAAATGTATAGACACAAAAAGGTTATGAACCCTCTACCAGAAGATTCATAACCATAACCCTTATTGGGGAATTTCTTATTAGGCGAGTTCAACCTCAGCACCAGCCTCTTCGAGAGCCTTCTTGAGTGCTTCAGCCTCTTCCTTAGCAACACCTTCCTTAACCTTTGAAGGAGCGCCGTCAACGATGTCCTTAGCTTCCTTCAAGCCAAGACCGCAGTGTTCCTTAACAGCCTTAACAACTTGAAGCTTAGCTGCACCTGCGCTCTTGAGAACTACGTCGAATGAAGTCTTCTCTTCAGCGGCAGCAGCACCAGCTGCGGGACCGGCAGCAACAGCAACAGCTGCAGCGGCGGGTTCAATTCCATACTCGTCCTTGAGGATAGTTGCCAACTCGTTTACTTCCTTCACTGTCAAATTTACCAATTCTTCAGCGATAGCTTTGATATCTGCCATTTTCTTAAATGTATTTTTTTGTTTGTTTTCTAAATTTGGATTGGGTTACCCAACACGCCGGCAGGGCGTGATATGGGATTTATTCAGGGCGTTCGCCCAAAGTTTTAAGCACACCGTGAATGGTCTGACCTGCACCAGAAAGAGCAGAGATAACATTCTTGGCGGGCGACTGCAGCAAAGCAACAACTTCGGCGATAACCTCGTTTTTGCTCTTGATTGCGCAGAGAGTTTCGAGTTGATCTGCACCAACATAGAAACCTTCTTCAGCATAAGCACCCTTCAATGCGGGAATACCGTCCTTGCCAGTTTCTTTGAGAAGTTTAGCAGGAACATTTGCTGTTTCGCAGAAGAATACTGCAGTAGTACCTTTCAAGCAACCGTAAAGCGGAGTGAAATCCACTTCAGAAGCTTCGAAAGCCTTGTGCAAGAGAGTGTTTTTTACAACCACCATCTTAACGCCAACACCGAAAGCCTTGCGACGGAGAGCTGAAGTAGCTTCAGCGTTCATACCTGTAACGTCAACAAGATAGAAGTGTGCGTGTTCTTTGAGTTGTTCACCGAGTTTCTCGATGATAATTACTTTATCTTCCTTCTTCATGATTGTAATTCAGTTTAGATTTCTTCTACAGACTTAGGATCAACCTTGATACCCTTACTCATGGTAGATGAAAGATAAATACTCTTAACATAAGTACCCTTGGCACTTGCGGGCTTTAACTTGTTGATAGTAGCCATGAACTCCTTGGCATTGCCAAAGATTTGTTCAGGAGAGAAAGACACCTTACCGATTGAAGTGTGAACGATACCGCTCTTATCAACCTTAAAGTCAATCTTACCCTGCTTAACCTCACGGATAGCCTTAGCTACATCCATAGTTACAGTACCACTCTTGGGGTTAGGCATCAAGCCACGAGGACCGAGCACACGACCCAAAGCACCTATTTTACCCATGATGGCAGGCATAGTGATGATAACATCAACATCAGTCCAACCACCCTTAATTTTCTCGATATACTCATCGAGACCTACGTAGTCAGCGCCAGCTTCTTTAGCAGCAGCTTCGGCATCAGGCGTACAGAGGCAGAGCACACGTACAGTCTTACCAGTACCATTCGGAAGCGAAACAACGCCACGAACCATTTGGTTAGCCTTACGGGGGTCAACGCCCAAGCGTACGTCAATATCGACTGAAGCATCAAACTTGGTAGTGGTAATTTCCTTTACCAAAGATGCAGCTTCTTTCAACGAATAAGCCTTCCCTGCTTCAACTTTGTCAGCGACTAACTTCTGATTTTTTGTCAGTTTACTCATTGTTCAAATTTGAAGTTTAAAATTATTCACCAGGGAAGTCACCCTTAACTGTGATACCCATGCTGCGGGCAGTACCAGCTACCATACGCATTGCACTTTCAACTGTGAAGCAGTTCAAGTCGGGCATCTTATCTTCTGCGATTGCCTTAACCTGTTCCCAAGTGATCTCAGCGATCTTAGAACGGTTAGGAGCAGCAGAACCGCTCTTCTTTTTGGCTGCTTCCAGCAATTGAATTGCTACAGGAGGAGTCTTTACGATGAAAGAGAAAGACTTGTCATTGTAATAAGTAATGACAACCGGCAATACCTTACCAGCCTTGTCCTGAGTTCTGGCGTTGAACTGCTTGCAGAAATCCATGATGTTGATACCCTTAGAACCCAAAGCAGGACCTACGGGAGGTGAAGGATTTGCAGCGCCGCCCTTAATCTGTAATTTGATTAATCCAGCAACTTCTTTAGCCATTGTTGTTTATTAAAAAATTAAAATGTGACGAGGGAATAAAAGAACGTGGGTCGTAACTCACCCGACGCATTATTCCTTTTCAATCTGCATAAAACCAAGGTCAAGTCCCGTATTACGACCGAACACCTTAACGATGACAGTCACTTTCTTCTTCTCTTCGTCAATCTTTTCGATAACGCCAGAGAATCCGCTAAACGGTCCATCTACAACCTTAACATTTTCGCCTACGATGTAAGGTACTTCGATTTCTTGAGGTTCATCCTCAAGTTCGTCCACCTTACCCAAGATGCGGTTCACCTCGCTCTCGCGAAGAGGCGTGGGGTTATCCATTCCACCGAGAAAGCCCAACACATTAGGTGTGCTACGCAACTCGTGAACAGTTTCACCAACCAATTTTGCCTCTACAAGAACATAGCCGGGAAGATAGAGGCGTTCCTTGATAACTTGTTTGTTACCTCGGAGAGCTTTCACCTTCTCGGTTGGGATGAGTACTTGCGAAACATGACCGCCGAGGCGGCCATTCTTAATTTCAGCATCAATGTACTCTTTAACCTTCATTTCTTTTCCACTCACAGCACGCAAAACGTACCATGCCATTTGTGCTTGTGCCATGTTTAAATTAGCTTAAAGGATAAATGAGGTGCATAATTGACTCGAATACCGTATCCATGAGATATACCACGAGTGCTATGATGATGGAAGCTGTTAACACAACAATCGCGCTGTGAGTCAACTCCTGTCTCGTAGGCCACGTGGTCTTATGAGATAATTCGTCGTATGAATCTTTGCAGTATGCAATAACTTTCTGGAACATATATGTATCGTTTAGCACGGGAAGAGAGGCTCGAACTCCCGACACCTGGTTTTGGAGACCAGTGCTCTACCAACTGAGCTATTCCCGTAAAATAGGCCTTGCCTTGACAGACAAGGTCCTATTATATTTTTGAATTTGGTTAAAAAACCAACCAATGATTAGTCAAGGATTTCAGTAATCTGACCTGAACCAACTGTACGACCACCTTCACGGATAGCGAAACGGAGACCTACGTTGATAGCAACAGCGTAGATAAGTTCTACAGAGATTTCTACGTTATCACCAGGCATTACCATTTCAGTTCCCTCGGGGAGGTGAATTTCACCTGTACAGTCCATTGTACGGAGGTAGAACTGAGGACGATACTTGTTACCGAACGGAGTGTGACGACCACCTTCTTCCTTCTTCAATACGTAGATAGAAGCCTTGAACTTCTTGTGCGGAGTGATTACACCCGGGTGAGTGATAACCATACCACGCTTGATTTCAGACTTATCGATACCACGGAGGAGAAGACCTACGTTATCACCAGCTTCACCTTCGTCGAGGATCTTACGGAACATCTCAACACCAGTTACAACTGACTTCTTATCTTCGCCAAGACCAAGGATCTGAACTTCGTCACCAACCTTTACAACACCAGTTTCAACACGACCAGTAGCAACAGTACCACGACCAGTGATTGAGAATACGTCCTCAACAGGCATCAAGAAAGGCTTTTCTACGTCACGAACAGGTTCCTGAATCCAGTTATCAACAGCATTCATGAGCTCCATTACAGAATCTTCCCACTTAGCAACGCCGTTCAAAGCACCGAGTGCAGAACCGCGGATGATAGGAGTATCCTCTTCGAAGTCATACTGTTCAAGGAGTTCGCGCATTTCCATTTCTACGAGCTCGAGCATTTCTTCGTCCTCAACCATATCGCACTTGTTCAAGAACACAACGAGACGGGGAACGTTTACCTGACGAGCGAGAAGGATGTGCTCACGAGTCTGAGGCATAGGACCATCAGTAGCAGCTACTACGATGATAGCACCATCCATCTGAGCAGCACCAGTTACCATGTTCTTTACGTAGTCGGCGTGACCCGGGCAGTCTACGTGAGCATAGTGACGCTTTTCTGTTTCATACTCGATGTGAGCAGTATTGATAGTGATACCACGTTCCTTTTCCTCAGGAGCGTTATCGATCTGATCGAATGACTTAACATCTTCGCCAGTACCGAGCTTTTCGTGAAGAACCTTAGAAATAGCGGCAGTCAAAGTAGTCTTACCGTGGTCAACGTGACCAATAGTACCGATGTTAACATGCGGTTTGGTACGTTCAAATTTCTCTTTAGCCATAGCTGTTATTATTTTTTATTTGAATGATTTTCTTTGTTTATTCAATCTTCTGTAAATAAAAGACTTGATTTGAAAGAGAGCTGTTAGCGAGACTTGAACTCGCGACCTCTTCCTTACCAAGGAAGTGCTCTACCGCTGAGCTATAACAGCAAACGAAAAATTTAATAGAGCGGAAGACGGGGCTCAAACCCGCGACCCCCAGCTTGGAAGGCTAGTGCTCTATCAACTGAGCTACTTCCGCATTAGCCTTAAGGCTTGTGGGCAAAGATGGATTCGAACCACCGAAGGCGTAAGCCAGCAGATTTACAGTCTGCCCCATTTGGCCACTCTGGTATTTGCCCATATTTCACCAAGACTTTAACGAGTGTCGTAGATGTCTCTCGGAAACGGGTGCAAAGTTAGGCATTATTTTTTTTGCTCCAAACTTTTCCCCACTTTTTTTCATAAAAAAATGCATTTTTCTTAGAAGCACCACTTAATACATACCTTTATCATGAGTCAAGCCACCCTAAAACGCTTAATAATAGTAGTACAATACCGCCTACTATAAATAATATAGAATACACAAACAACATCACTAAATAAAAAAATAAGAGAAATGAAAAAGCATATCCCCAATGGAACAACAAACAGGAAATAAATTAAACTCACAAAACGACATTGGCTTTTGGCATTTAAAACACAATATCTTAACTTTGCCTTAAATATTCAAGATTCACACTCTTACGAAAAAGATAAATACAATTTAATAATATAAATAAGTATGAGATTAGAAAAAAGTGTAGACCCTATGGGTATGGCAATACACGATTTTGCCTTTAACGGCAAAGCAGGGAAATTACGCGTACTATCGTCCATGTTCGACGAAGACGAAATGCCCGTTGCCAATTTATTTCGAACAGAAATACAGATGCCACGCATTGAACGCATTGCGCTCGAACTCTGCAAAGGGAACGTTCTCGACGTAGGGGCTGGCGCAGGCTGTCACACTTTAGCATTAGAAAAACGTGGATTAAAAGTTACATCAATAGATATCTCTCCTCTATCTACCGAAGTAAGGACCCAACGAGGTGCGAAGGATGCACGCTGCGAAGATTTATATACAGCAAAATTCGAAGAAAAATTTGACACAATCATTCTCCTTATGAACGGATTAGGTATAGCTGGAACACTCAATAGGCTCCCCACCCTACTTTACCGCTGCAAAGACTTACTTTCCCCCAATGGAAGAATTCTTGCGGACTCTTCAGATTTGCGTTATGTATTTGAAGATGAAAATGGACTATTTGATTGGGACACGAACGATGGTTATTATGGCGAAGTTGACTTTAAGATGATTTACGAAAAATGTCATGGTGAACGTTTTAATTGGCTTTACGTAGACTTCGAAACTCTCAAAACTATCGCTAATCAATGTGGACTAAGCGTAAAAAAAATAGCAGACGGAGAACATTATGACTACTTGGCTGAAATAAAACAATCTATATAAACGGCATTTATTACACCGACCTCACCTCTCTAACGGGGTGAAGTCGCGCGTAAAACACACAACAAACCATTTTTCACCGATTACTTTGTGTCCTACAAATTTTAAAATCAGAATTTTTAGAACCCTATACTCTTTTCGAGTATATCAATTAACACGTACGAGTTAATCAATATAAAAGGCAAAGTTAAGTTAATCAATTAACTTGGTCGAGTTAATCAATAGACTTTTTGGAGACAGATCCATGGAAAGTTCCCAACACACATAAAACATACTATACGAAAAAACTGCTTTAAAATCTTTTGACTTTAAAGCAGTTTCGCGGTGCGTACGGGACTCGAACCCGTGACCCCATGCGTGACAGGCATGTATTCTAACCAGCT
>OBIB01000027.1_pt1 | contig 51502 bp, 39 predicted proteins | sample 1496261 | NCBI WGS metagenome assembly OBIB01 (sample SAMN05065771, study PRJEB22554) | human gut metagenome | biome: ENVO:2100002; feature: ENVO:00000062; material: ENVO:00002003 | host: Homo sapiens | place: USA
TTACTACGTGTGAGCCGATGAAACCAGCACCGCCCGTGATAATGATATTCTTCATTTCAATTAATAATTTATAATTAATAATTATTTTGCTGCCGCCAATTCAGCGATGCACTTCTTCAAACTGTCAGTCCAGTATGGCACCTTGAATCCGAAAGTCTGCTTGAGCTTACTCTTGTCAAGTACAGAGAAGTGAGGACGCTTCACTGGGCTTGGGAACTCCTCGCTGTAGCAAGGCTGTATATCGCAAGTATTTCCGCTCAGTTCGCAGATAATCTTAGCGAAATCAAACCAAGAGCAGACACCTTCATTAGAGAAGTGGTAGATGCCCGTCTTATCCAACTGGTCAGTTTCGATGATATGTGAGATGACAGCAGCCAGGTCGCCAGCGTAAGTTGGAGTACCCACCTGGTCGAAGACCACCTTCAGGGTGTCGTGGCTTGCCGTGAGACTCTGCATGGTTTTCACGAAGTTCTTACCCCACTGCGAGTAGAGCCATGCTGTACGGATGATGATATGCTTGCATCCAGTAGCTTCAATACTCTTTTCGCCTGCAAGTTTCGTTTTACCATATACCCCCAAAGGATTCGTTTCCCAATCTTCACGGCAAGGTATATTCTTATCGCCCTGAAAAACATAGTCGGTAGATACATGAATCAATGTACCATCTACCTCCTTCATAGCCTGTGCCAAATTTCCCGCAGCAGTATTGTTGAGCAGATTAGCCAGATCGTAATCTGTTTCAGCCTTATCTACGTTGGTATAAGCAGCGCAGTTAACAATTACCTGAATATCATTCTCCCTCACCTTTTCTCGGATAGCGTCAAGATTGGTGATATCCAGTTTTTCATAGCCTTCAGCCACATCGGTGAAGACAAACTTGTGATTGCTTTTTTGGGCACAGATTTGCATTTCATGTCCCAATTGACCATTAGCGCCTGTTACTAATATATTCATTGTTTTAATATTTTATTCAATATAATATTTTAAAGTCTACTTACCATTTCCCTCTACACATGAAGAAAACTGATTTTTTCTCTCGAAATCTATTTCCTACTACCTATATATATAAATCCATTCATCTATATATAAATATGTGGCAAAGGTAAAAAAATAATTTGAGTTGACCAAAGAAAAGAAAAAGAAAAGAGAAGAAACTAACATATATTAAACAAAGACCGCCACACTTTTTCACAAAAGCATGGCGGTTTTCCCTAAAACATAATAGATAAGCTTTGCCTTTAAGGGCAAACTTGAATCATCAAGTAGCCTAGTCTATTACCAATCCTTTTTTCCCTAATATAAACTAAACCTGTTTTCCTATTTAAATCAACATACTAAATCAACAAAAGGAATTTTCTTTATCATTAAATACTTTTAGAAGACTTGAAGTGGTAATTAAACCATTAAAACTACTGTTTTCTGATTTCGTTTGCAAAGTTATATCATTTTTTTCAAAGTTGTATACCTAAGTAGCATTTTAGTAAAAAATCAGCCTACTAAAGAACTAGATAACTTCTTAAGAATCAGAGGCTTTAATATATTAACTATTTTTATCTAAAGTAAATGGTATTATATGAAAGGAAATTTGTATCTTTGCACCACAAAACGGACAAAAGGACGAAAATAACATTTTAAAGACGATTTTATTATAATTATAAAGAAGCATTAAAGATGAAACTACTTATATATTTACTTCTTTTGCTTACTATGCCATTGGCTGTTCAAAGCAAAACGGACGAGAAGACTTTATTGGATCGTATTGACAAGATGATTGAAAACGACCAATATTATCAGGGAATCAAGGAAAAGGAATTGAAACATCTGAAGCGGCAAGCTTATGAAGCTGAAGACGACCAAACCCGACTACTGTTTCTTGACAGCATATATCATGCCTATAGTGCTTACCGCTACGACTCAGCATACGCATATATGAAACAGGGGCTTGAATTGGCAGAAAAATGTCATAACACCTATTATATATTACGTAACCAGATAAACCGGGCGTCCATACTCTCGGTAAGGGGATTTTATGGCAAAGCAGAAAGCTTACTCCAATCGCTCAATCCTGATGAGATGCCATACCAGTTGAAGCTATACTATTACTTCACCTTCGCCTGGATCTATAATTACTGGGAATCATACGCCAAGAACTCAGATTACGCCGAAGAATTCCGTGCCCACGGAGAAACATTATATGACCCTTCTGATACAGAGTTTCAACGAAAACAATAAGCATAACGTCTTCTATCAGTATCTCATGGGCGAATACGCCTATCTCCACAACCCTACCAGCAAGGAATTGCTCAACTATTATCTGAAGGCACTAAAGATGTCGCCAGCCAAATCCCGCATACATGCCATGTCGGCTTATGGTATAGCCAGATATTACAAAAATACCGGCAAATTCGACCTTTACGAAGAATATCTCGTAGAGGCATCCGTGAGCGATGGATTGTGCCAACTCAAAGAAACTATTGCGCTTCAAAAGCTAGCCTACTACCTCTTTAAAAAGGATGCGAGCAACAGTAAGAGAGCAGCCAAATATATCCAGCACACGATGGAAGATGCACAGTTCTTCAACAACCAACTGCGCATGATGGAGATTTCCAACATCCTTCCAGTCATCGCTTCAGCCAACCAGCAGGCTGCCGAGCGCTCGCGTACCCGCTTTCTCTGGGGGTTCATTGGTGTAAGCATAGCGCTGGTCATCATTCTCATCCTCTCATTCGTCAACAACCGACAGAAGAACAAGCTGAAGAAAAACAAGGCTGAGATTGAAGAACAGAACGAGAAGCAGAAAGAGATGAATGCACAGCTCACCGAACTGAACCAGCAGCTGATAGAGACCAATATCAAGCGAGAGACCTACATGCGCCTCTTTATGGACATCAGTGCGGCTTATATCAGCAAGTTATCAGATTACCGCAAACTGGTAAGCCGTAAGATCAAGGCAAACCAGACCGCCGATTTGTTGAAGAGTCTCAACACCCATAAATTGGAAGAAGAGGAATCACAGATGTTCTACAACCGGTTCGATAAGGCATTCATGGAGTTGTATCCGGATTTCGTTACTGAGCTGAACAAGCTCCTGCTGCCAGAATGTCAAATGGAAGTTCCTACTACGCACGACCTGACTACTGAGATTCGCATCTTTGCCCTGATGCGACTGGGTGTAACCGACAGACAGGAGATAGCTACCCTGCTGCATTACTCCACCCAGACCATCTACAACTACAAGTCTGGAATGCGGGCAAAGGCGATTAATCGAGATACATTCGAATCAGATATCAATCAGCTTTGCCACATCATTAATAGTTAATAATTAATAGTTTATAGTTTATAGCATAAACCGCTTTGACAATCTTGCTCAACGGCGCAGCCTCTATAAACTATAAACTATTAACTGTAAACTATTAACTAGTTTCTGTGTATCACGGTTCCGTTAGCCTGATGTGTAGCAAGAACCAGCACCTCAGCTATTTGCACATGTTCTGGAGCACTTGCAGCATAGAAGGCTACATCAGCCACGTCATCGCCGTTCAGAGGCTCTATGCCGCGGTAAACGTTGTCTGCGCGGTTCTGGTCACCATGGAAACGGATGTTAGAGAAGTTTGTTTCAACCAAACCCGGTTTCACATTGGTAACACGCACTTTCGTATGTGCCACATCAATGCGCAAGCCGTCTGTAATAGCCTTTACAGCCGCTTTGGTAGCACAATATACATTACCTCCCGCATAAGCAGCATCACCCGCCACACTACCTATATTGATTACATGACCATGATTACGCTCCACCATACCAGGTACTATCAGGCGAGTCATGGTTAAGAGTCCTTTAATATTGGTATCAATCATCTGGTCCCAATCTTCAAAATCGCCCTCATATTCAGGTTCCAATCCACGTGCGAGTCCCGCATTATTGATAAGCACATCCACATTGCGCCACTCCTCAGGGATGTAATCCACCGCTTTCTTGGCAGCTTCACGGTTACGCACATCGAAAGCCAAGGCAAGCACCTCAACGCCCTCAGCCTCGAGTTCTTTCTTCAGGATTTCCAACTTTCCCGTGTTTCTACCTGTAAGAATCAGGTTATAGCCGCCACGGGCAAAACGACGTGCACAACCTTCGCCAATACCGCTTGTTGCGCCTGTAATAAGAGCAATTTTATTCATATTCTTTGATACTTTGAATTATACTTAGAACTTTTGATACTTTGAACTTTATGATTAGCGAAGCAATTGAATTTTTCACTCTTCACTTAAAGAATAAGGACTCTGACCTCAGCATTCGCCATTTTCTCTATCTGGTTCATCGGACGTTTATAATAAACACTCTGGATAGCCTTGTTGATGATGCCATGCCCCACAGCAAGAACGGTCTGATCAGGATAAGTAACCTTGAGCCAGGTAAGGAAATTCTGGGCTCTTGATTTCATCTTTTCCAGCGTCTCTATGTTGTCCGGCCAATCCTTTGGGTCCTTCGGCAGGTCAGGGATGAATTTACCCGTAAAATCGCCCCAATCGCGCTCTCTGAGCAAGGGAGTGGTGACAACAGGATGCGAGCCGGCGATAATTTCACAGGTCTGTATACTGCGATAGAGATCGCTCGATACGAAAACATCGATAGGTGTACCGGCCATTTTTCTGGCCACTTCCTCAGCTTGCTCAATACCTTTCATATTGAGTTTTCCCGGTGTTTGTCCCTGCATAATTTGCGCCTTGTTATCCACCGTTTCACCATGGCGCACCAAATATAATTTTGTCATTGTCTTTACTTTTTCCGTCTATATCAAAAATGAGTTTTTACTTTTCCTAAGTCTATACTCCAGACATAGTTTTTACTTTCACTAAGTCTCTTTCCATGACATCATGATTCTGATTTTGCTTACAAAATTACGGCTTTCTATCGAGACCAACAAATAATTTGCGTTAAATATAGCAATAATTAGCGTTAAATATAGCAATAATTTAAGTTTATATAAAAAACTTCTTGCTAGTTTCGGATTTCTTTCGTAACTTTGCCCCGAAATAACAAAATCAGTTTTAGTATGAAGGTAATACACAGTTCAATATTCCGCGCAGTATGCGCCATCATCGTAGGAGTCCTGCTCATCCAATATCGTGAGCAGACCGTCACCTGGATAACCATCGCCATCGGTGTTTTGTTTTTCCTTTCAGGTGTCATCTCCCTTGCCAGTTATTGGGCAGCCAAGCGCAATGCAGAGAAGATGCAGGGCCAGATTCTGTCTGATTCCAATGGTAAGCCTATCATGGGTATGATACCTAAATTCCCGCTTGTGAGTGTAGGCAGTCTTATCCTGGGATTGCTGCTTGCCCTGATGCCTCAGGTGTTTATCGCCTGGCTGATGTTCATCCTGGCGTTCATCCTGATTTTGGGCGCTCTGACCCAGTTTGTCAACCTGGCTTCAGCAGCTAAGATGGGACGCGTAGGCATTCTCTTCTGGCTCTTCCCTTCAGCTCTTCTTCTGCTGGGTCTGCTCGCCATCATCAAGCCTTCAGCCATCGCCTCTGCTCCTCTTTTCATCATCGGTTGGGGTATGCTCATCTATGGAGTAGTAGAGCTTCTCAACGCCTTTAAAGTCTCCAACAACAAGAGAATCTGGCTGAAGAACCAGCAGCAGAAACAGGATTCAAAGGAGATTTATGTGGATGTAGAGGAAGTGAAGAACGAAGAGTAAAACAACGAAATCATTATATCATCATATATGAATAAAATTAAGTCTCTCTTTGCCTGGTTATGGCAAAAGTTTCGCGCATTCTGGCCTTGGTACAAGGGATTGTATCAGGGCAGAGCGTGGTATACCAAGACCCTCATTGGCTTGGCAAGTTGTATAGTCGCCTTCATCTTGTATCTGGGCGCAGTAGATATCAACTTCTTATGGCTCTTCGGCAAGTCGCCTGGCTATTTCTCAGGCATTCTGGATCCACAGACCTCTGAGGCCTCTGAAATCTATTCGGCTGATGGAAAGCTCATCGGCAAGTATTTCAACGAAAACCGTACTCCGGTAGAATATGATGAGGTAACACCTGATTTCTTCAAGGCACTGGTAGATACCGAGGATGAACGATTCTACAAGCATATCGGTATCGACCCTATCGGTGTGTTTGCTGCTGCCAAGGATGCACTCCTCCATCATAACGGGCGCGGTGCTTCTACCATCACACAGCAGCTGGCGAAGAACATGTTCCGTGTACGTTCGCAATATTCTACCGGTTTGCTGGGCAAGATTCCTGTACTCCGCCTGCTCATCATCAAGAGCAAGGAGTGGATCATCGCGGTAAAACTCGAAACGGTGTTCAGCAAGAAGGAAATCATCACCATGTATGCCAACACAGTAGATTTCGGTAGCAATTCCTATGGTATCAAAACCGCTGCGAAGACCTACTTCAACACCACCCCTAAGGAGTTGACCACCGGTCAGGCTGCCGTGCTCGTGGGCATGCTCAAAGCTACCACCTACTACAACCCACGCACCAACCCGGAGAACAGCCTTGCACGCCGCAACACCGTATTATATAATATGGTGACACATGGCGATCTCTCAAAAGACAGATACAATGAACTGAAAGATGAGCCTATCAAGCTCGATTTCAAGGTAGAAGAAAACTACGACGGACAGGCTAAATACTTCCGTGAGGCAGTAGCCAACTACCTGAAAGATTGGTGTAAAGACGAAGGTTACGACCTCTATACCAGCGGTTTGAAGATTTATACCACCATCGATACCCGCATGCAGAAGTATGCAGAAGATGCAGCCCGCAAGCAGATGAAACAGGTACAGCAGAACTTCAACAACCACTGGAGCATCCGCCGCACCCAGGCAGGCAAAGGCAACTGGATGGGTCAGGATCCTTGGCAGGATGAGAACCACAACGTGATACCAAACTTCATCCAGGGCATCGCCGAGCGTCAGCCATTCTACAAGGCATTGGTAGCCCGCTTCCCTAATAATCCCGACTCAGTAAACTATTACTATAAGGAGTGGGTTCACCCGGTTAAGGTGTTCGATTATGACAAGGGCAGCATCACGATGAACATGACATCAGAAGACTCCATCAAGTATATGACCACCTTCATGCACTGCGCCTTTGTAGCCATGGAGCCACAGACCGGAGCAGTAAAGGCATGGGTGGGCGATATCGACTTCGACCACTGGAAGTATGACAAGGTAACAGCCGAGCGCCAGCCTGGTTCTACCTTCAAGCTCTTTGTTTATACCGAGGCGATGAATCAGGGTTTAACCCCTTGTGACAAGCGTCGCGACGAATATATCTCTATGGAGGTATACGATAAGAAGAAGCACGAAATGACCATCTGGCGTCCATCCAATGCCAATGGTTCGTTCTCGGGCGACAGTATCCCATTGAAGAGTGCCTTTGCCAAGAGTATCAACTCTGTGGCTGTAAGATTAGGACAGGAGATGGGCATCAAGCGCATCATCGAGACAGCCAAGAAGATGGGTATCAACAGTCCGCTGGATGACACCCCTTCTCTCGCCCTCGGTTCCAGCGATGTCAACCTTCTGGAGATGGCATGCGCCTACAGCACCATTGCCAACAATGGCAAGCACCACGATCCGGTATTGGTTACCAAGATTGTAGACCACGATGGTAAGGTGGTTTACGAGGGTCCTTCTACAGAAGAGCAGGTAATACCTTACAAGAGTGCCTTTCTCATGCAGCAGCTCTTACAGGGCGGTATGAAGGAGCCGGGAGGTACATCCCAGAGTCTCTGGGGCTATGTAGGCAACTACCGTGATACCGAGTTCGGTGGCAAGACAGGTACCACCAATAACCACTCCGATGCCTGGTTCATGTGTGTGAGTCCTAAGCTCGTAGTTGGTGCCTGGGTAGGAGGCGAATACCGCTGTCTCCACTTCCGCACCGGAGCCTTGGGTCAGGGTTCGAGAACCGCTCTTCCTGTGTGCGGTTACTTCCTCCAGAGTGTCTTTGGCGACCCAGCCTTCCAGCAGTATCACGGCAAGTTTGACAAGCCACAGGACAGCGATATCACCAGCGATATGTACATCTGTGCAAGCTATGCACCAAAGCCAAAGGTAGATACCACCAAGGTAGACAGTACCGCCTTCCAGGAAGAGATTGTTCTCGATGACGAAGGCAACCCTATCATCCGCGAGGTTCCTGCCAAGAAGGCTGAAAGCGAATCTGCCACCGGTACTGCCACCACAGAAGAAAAGAAAGAGAAGAAGAAGGCCAAGCCAACGGAGCAGCCTGTCAACTTCGATGATCTTTAAATTTAGTTAATAATTTATAGTTTATAGCGGCTACGCCGTTTAGCAAGAAGGCAATTTAATGTGGCTTATGCTATAAACTATAAATTATAAACTATAAATTAAATACAATGATTGATCTCGACAACCCAGAGTTGCAGAATGCACTCCAAATCATACAGTTTACCCGTCGTTCGCTTTTCCTTACCGGAAAGGCGGGGACGGGTAAATCTACTTTTTTACGTTATATAGCCGCCAATACCAAGAAGAAACATATCATTCTTGCTCCAACAGGCATTGCGGCCATCAACGCCGGAGGAAGCACGCTCCACAGCTTTTTCAAGCTTCCTTTCCACCCGCTGCTGCCCAACGACAGCATGTATTCCGTCCGCAACATCCGCAACACCCTGAAGTATAATTCAGAGAAGATAAAGATTATCCGCGAGGTAGAGCTCATCATCATCGATGAGATCAGTATGGTTCGTGCCGATATCATCGATTTCCTGGACAAGATATTGCGGGTATATTGCCGCAACATGCGAGAGCCTTTCGGGGGCAAGCAGCTGCTTCTGGTGGGCGATATCTTCCAGCTGGAGCCTGTGGTAAAAGAGGACGACCGCCGTCTGCTCAGTCCCTTCTACCGCAGCAGTTTCTTCTTCGATGCCAAGGTGTTCGAATACTTCAAGCTCGTGAGCATCGAACTCAAGAAGGTATACCGCCAGAGCGATCCCGTTTTCATCAGCATCCTCGACCATATCCGCACGTCTCAGGTGCCCATGCAGGATCTACAGCGCATCAACCAGCGCGTGGGAGCCCAGCTCGATGAGAGCGATTCCAAACTTGCCATCACCCTCTCTACACGCCGCGATACGGTAGATTACATCAACGACAGCCAGCTCCAGTGTCTTCCGGGAGAGCCTTGCCTCTTCCGTGGCCACATACAGGGCGAGTTTCCGGAGAGCAGTCTCCCTACCCCTATCGAGCTTTACCTCAAGACGGGGGCTCAGGTTATCTTCATCAAGAATGATATCGAGCATCAGTGGGTGAATGGCACGCTGGGCACCATCATCGGTTTTGATGAGGATGAGGATGCCAAGATTTATGTGCGCACCGAGGAAGGCAAGGATGTGATGGTGGAGCCTGCGGCATGGAGCAACATGAGATACCATTTCAATGAGGTTGAGAAAAAGATTGAGGAGGAAGAGATTGGCAGATACGAGCAGTACCCCATCCGTCTGGCTTGGGCGATAACGGTTCATAAGAGTCAGGGTCTCACCTTCAACCAGGTGAAGATTGATTTCACGGGTGGTGTCTTTGCGGGCGGACAGACGTATGTTGCCTTGTCCCGCTGCACCAGTCTCGAGGGCATCAGTCTTCAGGAACCGTTGCGTCAGAGTGATGTTTTCGTGCGCAATGATGTCAAGCAGTTTGCCCGTCATTACAACGACCAGAGCACAATCAACACAGCACTTACCCAGAGTAAGGCCGACAAGCAGTATCATGATGCCGTCAAGGCCTTTGACAGGGGCGATATGCAGTCGGCTCTCGACAACTTCTTCCTTGCCATCCACAGCCGTTATGACATCGAGCAGCCGCTTGCCAAGCGTTTCATCCGCAAAAAACTGAACAGGGTGAACGAGCTTCAGGCAGAGAACGAGCGGTTGCGTGAAGAAATAAGAAAGAAGGATGAAGAGAAGGAGAAGCAGCAGAAGTTCCTCAAGCGCCTTGCCACGGAGTATGTGATTATGGGGAAGGAGTGCGAAAAAGAGGGCATGAAAGAGGCTGCCATCATGAATTACCGCAAGGCCCTCACCCTTTATCCTGAGCACCCGGAGGCGAAAAAAAGGCTTTTAAAGGTAAAAAAGTAAAAGGGTAAAAAGGTAAAAAGCAATATAGATAAAGCAAAAAAAACAGGCAAAATGATTTTGCCTGTTTTTTTTGTTTTATCTATAAGCTGAAAAGCTCTATTAACTATAAACTTTCAACTATAAACTATCATCTAGTACCATTGTACAGCGTTCGAATAACCGCTGCGCTTGTCGTATTTCAGCGCATCTGTCAGGGTGGCTGCGTTACAACGGAAGGTGAAGTTGTAGCTCGTATATGGAGCGAGAACCACAGAACAGCTCATGTTAAAACAGTGAAGATCACGGGCCAGACTGGCGGTGGTCATACTGATCTTGTGGTTGTCAAAATCATAACCGGATGAGAAACTGATGTTCCAGCCATCACTGATTCTTACGTTACCACTCATGTTCAGAGTCTGGGTAAACTTGTATGCATAGCGCATCGTCTTCTCATTGAACTTCTCTCTTCGCGTATCCTCGCGCATCGTTACACCATAACCGAAGGTCAGCGACCATGGCATCTTAAACGCCATATAACCATCTGAATCCGTTTCAGCCTTGCCGCCCTTCTTGGCTGCCGTCTTACCCTTCTCCATGCTGTCGTCTACGTTGCTCTCGATGTCGGTATCCAGACCTTCATCGTCATCATCATTGCGCTGGCTGTCCTTCTTGTCGTCCTCATCATCGCCCCCGCCAAAGAGTTTCTTCAGCTTCTCTGGGTTCAGTGTGAACGAGAAGTTCTGCGACATACCCTGGAATCGTCCGAACCTGCCCTTGCCCCACTCCGTATGGGTACCCACATAAACATTGTTCTGGTCGTCCAGCTCGTAAGCATAGGTGGCAAACACAGCGTTCATGTTGAAGGTATAGTTCTTCCACCACTTCAGTCTGAGGTTGATGTTCATATCGCTCCAAGGGCGAACCTTGGCTGCGGTATTGTAACTCATGTTGATGTCGAACGCATCGATGATACTGAGTTTCTTGTATCCGGTAGAGTCCTTATCGCTCTTCACCTTCATCTCGATGTTGTTGCCCAGGGTAAACGAGATATTACCGCTCTTACCCTTGCCCGGCGCACCGTAGAGGGCATTGGCATACTTCGAGTAGCTCACCAGCGATACGTTTCCGTCGGCATCGGTCTTCTGGTAGGTGTCCCAGTAGCCGTAGCGTGAAGCTCCGAAGTCTGGGGCATAACTGAAGCTCACCGTAGGCGTAAACACGTGGCGCACAGCCTGTATCTTATCTCCGAAGAGCTTGCGGTTTGGTATGTAGAAACCATAGAGTTTGGTAGAGAGACCTACGCTCATGTTCCAGTTATACACGTTGTTGAAACCGTAGATGGTATCACATTTCTCCGTTTGGCTGGCTTCATCCCATGATCTCTCCACCTTGTTGGTATACATACGGTCGGTGAAATTGAACGATGGGTTCACGTTGAGATATTTGAAGAGCGTGAATGTAGCACTCACCGGTATCTGATGCTGCCATCCGTTGCGCCAGTCCTTGATGAGTGAACTGTGCATCAGCTTATCCTCTTTGGTATTGATGCTGTTAGAGATGTGTCCCGTATAGCTCATGGCTATCTTCTCGTACCATTTCTCGTCGCCCACCATCTTCTTTCTGCGGAACGGATAGAAGCGCGAGATGCTGATGTTCAGGTCGGGCAGCGTCATGGCTATCGACGAGTCGCGCATATTCTGCGAGAGATTGGCGGTAGAGCTGAGCGACATTCCGATGCTCGAGAAGTTGGTACTCCAGCTTACGGAAGAGGTTCTCGTACTCTGCGTCATCGTCTGCGGATTGTAGAGCGAATTGAGGTTATTGCGTTCGTAGCTCGATGTGGCGAAGTTCACACTTGCCGAAAGCGAACTGTATGGGTTTGCCTTGCTGTCCTGGCGGTGGCTCCATTGCAGTTTGAAGCTCTCCTGCTCGGTAAAGTCTGGCATTCCCTTGTCGCCATTCTTTGTATCCTGGTAACTGAAGAAGAAGGAACCCGAGTATTTGTATCTCTTTCGGTAGTTGCTGGCTGCCGAGAGTCCCCACGATCCCTTGGTATAAATTTCACCCAGCAGCTTCAGGTCCCATTTATCGTTCATGGCGAAATAATATCCGCCATCTCTGAGATAGAATCCTCGTGCCGTTTCATCGCCGTAGGTTGGCATGATGAAACCGCTGCTGTAGCTCTTGGTAAACGGGAAGAAGCCGTAAGGGATGGCAAGCGGCATAGGCACATCGCACACCACGAGATAGGCTGGTCCGAATACCACATCCTTGCCCGGCCTTACCTTGGCTCGGGAGAGCGAGATGTAGAAGTCAGGATGCGGATCATCGCAGGTGGTATACCTGCCGTGCTGCAGATAGATGACACCCGATGAGTCGCGTTTCGACTTCATACCGGTCAGGAATCCGTCTTCCTGTTCTGTATATACATTATTAATAAGGGCCTTCTTGCTCTTGAAGTTGAATTTGATGGTGTCGGTATCGTAGGTATCGTTACCCATCTTGAAGACAGGTTTGCCCTTGACGCCTCCCTCCGCTGTACTGTCGGGAGTACCCATCGCCTTCACGTTGCTCTTGTCCATATCCATGGAGATGCGGTCGGAACTGAGGTCCATGTTGGTATACTTCACGTTGGAGTTTCCGTAGAGATATGCCACCTTGTTCTTGGCATCGTATACGAGGGAGTCGTCCGCCTGATAGTTAACCGGTGCGTCTACTCCACCCTGTTTCTTTCTGGCGATACTGTCGAGGCGGATACTGTCATCCACCACTTTATTATGTTTCCATATAGCTTTCTGCAGCGAGTCCATCTGCGTGGTGTCGTCAGCCTGTTTCAGCTTGGGCTTTATTTCGTTGCCCAGCGAGTCTACGAACACACTGTCACCCACGCTGTCCACGGTTTCCGTCTTCTCCGTTTTCTTCTTTTTCTTTTTCGAATCGGGCATACCCGGATTAGCCACCATCATACACGAGATGGCAGCGAGCAGCAGCATAGCTATCGTCGATTGTTTTCTCATTCAATAAATTAGAATTCTATTCAAACATGCGTTCCCATTGCTGGAAGCGTTTTACTCCTTCCTCTCCGAACTTCATGAGACTTTTTTCTGCTTTCTCAATTGTTTTTTCCCGGTCGAGGTGAGTTTTGCTGAAGAATTTATCAGCGTAGCAAATCACCTTCTCCTCCATGGTTTCCGGCAGGAAATCCTGATGTGGCAGGGGCAGGTTCTGTGCTATGATCTGTGCCTCTGTGATGCCTGCACCGGTATGGCGCTCACATACGCGGGCATGTCGCTCATATCCTTCCTTGCGCAGGATTTCTGCTCCCATTCGTCCATGACAGATGTAGGGCTGCGAGCCGAAACACTGTATGCCTGGGGCATCGGTCATGAAGATGCCGAGGTCGTGGAGCATAGCTGCTTCTTCGATAAACCGGGCATCGAGTTGCAATTCGGGATGATACGAAACAATCTGTAGCGCTTTTCGCGCTACAGATTGGCTATGTGTGATGAGGATATGCCGAAGCTCATTATCCTCAGGATAATACTTATCAATAATAGCTTGATAATCCATCGTTTTTATATTAAATGTTGAATGTTGAGTGTTGAATGTTGAATTATGGGGCTTGCGCCGTAAGTGTCCTTGCTGTTTTGCAGAAAGGGACAACTCAACATTCAACATTCAACATTTAACATTATTCAGCCTCGCGCTCGATGTAAGCGATAACATCGCCCTTGCGCACCTTGCTGCCCTGCTTGGCATTGATTTCTACGAGCTTGCCGCCCAATGCAGCTGGGATGGTTTCAAACTCGCCCCAAGGAGCCTGGATATAGCAGAAGGCATCACCTTCTTTATATTCCTTGCCGATGTATGGCTCTACAGCTGGCTGGCACTCGCCCTCGCCCTGGAATTCCCAGAAGAGCTGGCCGGCTACTGGTGCCACGATGGCATCTGCCTTGGCGTGCTTGAACTCTGCAAGCTGTGCAGGAGTAAGGGTTGTACCGAGCTTGGCATCCTTTGCCTTCTGAAGGTCGGCCAGGAAGTTCTTCTTTGCCTGTCCGCTCTTGTAGTTGCGATACTGCTCTGGGTGCATAGCGAGCTCGAAGAGTTCCTCGTCGTCCTGACCGTAATCCCAACCGTTCTCGTCCATCTCCTTCTTGAAGTCGTCGAGAGCGTTGGTGAGCAATGTGTGTGCATCAACATCTGTAAACTCGCGGCCCTGCTTCTTGGCGAGCTCTACGAGTTCTGGGTCGATAGTTCCAGGAATCTTACCGCTCTTACCGAGAATCATACCCCACATAGAGTCGTCCATCATTACGAAGCGACCCTTGCCCTGCTCCATGGTGAGGAGGTTCATCAGTGAGATGTTCTTTACATACTGGCTGAATGGGGTTACCAATGGAGGATAACCTACGCGTGGCCATACATACTCTACCTCGTCGAAGAGCTTGATGAGCAGGTCGTCCATAGACAACTCTTCCTCACCCTTCTTCTTGCGGATGTTGTTGATGGTCTGACGCATACCGCCGAGGTCTGCCATCATAGAACCCATCATACCGCCAGGGAGACCGCAACCGAGCAACAATGAAGACATGATCTTGTTACCTGGGTTGATGAAGTAGCCGAGCCACTCGTCGATGAACTCCTGAGTCATAGCACGAGCCTTCATATAAGCGCTCATGTTGATTTCAGGCACTTCGAAGCCCTCGTTCTTCAGCATGCTGATAACTGAGATTACGTCTGGGTGAACCTTACCCCATGACAATGGCTCGATGGCTGTATCGATGATGTCGGCACCATTGTTGCAGACCTCGAGGATAGAAGCCATAGAGAGACCAGGACCTGAGTGGCCGTGATACTGGATGATGATCTCAGGATACTTGTCCTTAATCATCTTGGTGAGTTTGCCGAGGAATGCTGGCTGGCCGATACCTGCCATATCCTTCAAACAGATTTCCTCTGCACCGGCAGCGATGAGCTGGTCGGCGATGTTCATGTAATATTCCAGGGTATGAACAGGAGAGTTGGTGATACAGAGTGCACACTGTGGAGTCATGCCACCCTCCTTAGCCCACTTGATAGAAGGAATGATGTTGCGCACATCGTTCAGTCCGTCGAAGATACGTGTGATGTTGGTACCCTGCTTAGCCTTTACCTTATACATAAGGGCGCGCACGTCGTCAGGCACAGGATACATACGAAGAGCGTTCAATCCGCGGTCGAGCATGTGAGTCTTGATACCCACCTCGTTGAAAGGTTTGCAGAATGCGCGTACGGCATCGTTAGGGTTTTCACCTGCCAGGAGGTTAACCTGTTCGAAGGCACCGCCGTTAGTCTCTACACGGCTAAAGCATCCCATTTCGATGATAACTGGGGCAATTTTAGCCAACTGATCCTTGCGTGGCTGGAACTTACCAGAGCTCTGCCACATGTCTCGATAAACGAGACTGAACTGAATTTTCTTCTTCATTATTCTTGTTCTTTTTCTTTATATTCGATGTATGAATTTAATTCCAAGGTGCAAAATTAGACAAAAAAATCGAGAAATCGTCCTATTCGCCTCTTTTTTTATATTTATTATGTAATTTACTTCAATATTTCCTTCTTCATCTTGCTGTTCAGCTTCTCGGCTGCAGCATGGGCCTTGGCGTTGGCCTTCATCGCATTGAGCGAGCGGTGGAAACCCTGGATGCGGCCCTCACGATCAGAGAGAGCCAGACTGTCGCCCTTCATATATACAAAGGTGAAGGTATCGCGCTTCGTCTTTCCGTTGATCACCACGCCATCCAGCTCGCGGTGGCCCTGCACCAGAATCAGCTTACCATTATAGGCATGCCATTCCGTATACTGAGGCACATCAGGATATTCTACCGGGCTGTCGTCGTCCACATCTTTGTTTATCATCACCCTGCCCACGGCCATCGCCTCGCTCATGCGCTTCAGGGTGAATCCATACTGGCGCGGCACCATATAGGTTTCTACGATGCTGTCAGGCATATTGGCAAGGATTCTCGCCTGCTGGCGCTTACTCAGATGCGATACATCGCGCAGCTTCGGCATCACCGGATAGGTCCAGGTGGCCTTCAGCTGGTCCAGATCTATCACCATGTCGGCACGGTTCTTCTCATCCTTCTCCCCGCATGGCATCACGCAAACCCAGTCGCCCACCTCTATATCTCCAAACACCTGATGGTTGCGAGTGGCATCCAGAATGTTGTATCTTACGGGGTCGCCGCCTCCGTTGGGCAGCAGCACCAGCGCGGTATCCGAGCAGCCCAGGCAGGCAAGTCCGTAGATAGCCCTGTCGCCCTTAGCCGGTTTCGAGAGGCTGATGGCGAGTTTCGAATTGTCCATACGTGGTGGTTTCTTTCCCCTGTGACATGCTGCGAGGGTTGTGGCGGCTAGCGCCAGTGTGAGTATTGTCTTGACTTTCATCTTTCTATTCATTATTTAAAATGCAAAACTACAACTATTTTTTGGAAGCACCAAATATTGAATCGTAAAATAATTAAAAAAATAGGTGATATATTTTGTAGTGTCTCGATTTTGCATTACCTTTGCAACCGTTTTTTGGGATCAACATCCCCCTCGTCCTGCCACACACGCCGGATGATGAAAAGAAATAGGACCAACTCAAGAATTATATGCAACAAGAGAATATGACAGACAAGACAAATACACACGCTCTCCCGGCATGGACCGAGGTAGAGTATACCGCATTATGCAAAAACCCGTACCTGTTAACCCCATTCTTCATCCCTAAGGAGGCAAAGTGCTTCACGTGCCGCGAAGATGGCACGAGGGAAGAAGAAAGAATGGTTTTCCTCGTTTTCAAATCTACTGCAGCCCCTGCTGATGCCGAATGGGAAGATGATCCTGTTCCGGGCGAGATGTGGGTGCGAGCGCTGGGCGATGACGATGAGGAGATTGAGCCTGCCAAGGTGATTTACCTGGGTCAGGACATCGAGGATTTCATCCGTGTAGCCGCTGAGGACGACCAGACCATCACCTTCGATTTCTGGTGGCGCCACGGCGAGGTGAAGGTGGAGAAGGCTGAGAAGACGGATGACGGATTCGTATGCCGCAAGGATGATTTCGGCGATGACGGACTGGCTGTTACCCTGATTCCTGAGGACGGCGGCAATCCGGTTGTCCTCCGCCTTCAGATTCCTTACATCGGTTTCTCGCTCTACGATGCCGAGGGCAACAAGGTGCATGGCGAGCTGAGCATTCCGCAGGATAAGGTGGATGACTACACCTACGAATTTGTGGGCGATGACAACAACGACCGTTTCACCCTTCAGCTCGACAGCAACAGGCTGGTTTACATGTGTGTATTGCGCCATGAGGACCATCAGCTGGTGGTTCGCAACCAGCGCGACCGTCTCTCGGTAGTAGATCAGATTCCTACCGAGGGCAAGCTTTCTGAGTTGCTGATGAACACGAATTCTGCGCTCATCAAGAATAGGAATTACCGTTGGCGCATTCAGATTGAGGGCACCACGCTGTCTCACGAGGTTGAGTTGAATGTAGATGCGGCATCTCTGGTAGCTTTTGCTGAGGAGCAGATGCAGAAGGGCATGGAGATTGACGAGCTGGGGCAGCATCTGATGGCACTGGAGCAGAAGTATCATTTCCAGTGGTTCTGGCTGAGTGAGGACGACTGGAGTCATGACAATCCGGTATTCGACATGTTCATGAAGCAGCTTTGTGCCTTTTCGTATGTCAGTCAGAATCCTGTTCAGGCAGATGCGTTGATGGCAAGGAACTACAAGCGTAAGATTCGCCGTTACAGCAGTATGCTGAAGGCTCACAAGCGTGGCGAGTTGAATCTTTTTGAGGAGAGTGATGAGGTGCGAGCCGAGTATCTCCGCATCTTCCAGGGTTTCCACCAGCCTTTCGTAGAGGCTTTTGAGAAGGAGGAAGAGGAATAATCTTTAAAGTTTTTTATCCCTCACATCCCTCACTTTTTCTCTTTTCAAAATATTAATCACCTGATAATAAGAGAATTATCTATTTAGGAAAGCGTGATGGATGGATAAAATGTTTACAATATCCATCACGCTATCCATCACTAATAGCCTTCATCTATCACGTTTTTCAGCTTATCTTCTTGCAAAAAGCAAGAAGATCTTTGCAGAATATGGTTATGGGACCTGGCGAAAACGGACCACACGTTGTGCTGCGCTGACTCACGGATATTACTGCGTCGGGATACAGATATTACTGCGTCGGGATACAGATATTACTGCGTCGGGATGCAGATATTACTGCGTCGGGGTACAGATATTACTGCGTCGGGGTACGGATATTACTGCGTCGGGGTACGGATATTACTGCGTCGGCTAGCGCAGACGTATCCGTAGGCTTATTGAGACGGCTGAATTCGCTGACTGAACTACTTGAGTTAGCAAACTGAACTACTTGAATAGCCCGACCGGGATAAAAACAAAGCGGGCGGACCTCTTTTCACGAAGAAGGCCGCCCTGTTTCCTAATTAAACTTTGTTTTGCATTAAAGAAATGCAATGCTTGAGCAAAAATATTTTTATTTCTCTATCAGTCCCTCTACATACTTGCAGAGGATACCGATGCCCTTGAGGTTTTCGCCACCCTGAGGAATGATGATGTCAGCATAGCGCTTGGTGGGTTCGATAAACTGCTCGTGCATCGGCTTCAGGACCTTGAGGTATCGGTCTACCACCATCGATACGGTGCGACCCCTGTCGATGGTATCACGCTGAATGTTGCGTATCAGGCGCTCATCAGCATCGGTATCCACGAACACCTTCAGGTCCATCAAGTCTCTCAACTTCTTGTCCACCAGCGTCATGATGCCTTCGATAATCACAACCGGTTTGGGGTCAACGTGAACCGTTTCCGGTTCACGGTTGCATTTGATATAACTATAGGTGGGTTGCTCTATCGCCTTGCCAGCACGCAGATCAGCAAGCTGCTGGTGCAAAAGCTTCCAATCGAATGCCGACGGGTGGTCGAAGTTGATCTGATGACGTTCTTCCTCGGTCATCTGCGAGGTATCGTTATAATATGAATCGAGGGGCACCACAGCCACATAATGAGGCGGCAGCACTTCTACGAGTTTCTTCACCACAGTGGTCTTGCCGGAGCCTGTACCTCCCGCAATGCCAATAACGGTCACTTTATCTTTCATATTCTTTCTTCTTTCTATAAGATTTCATCAAACATCTTGCGGTAGAATTCAGCCTTCTTCTCCACTGCCATGGGATAGGCACGGGAACTGGAGGGCATGCGGTACAGACGGAGTCTGCGGCCCTCGAATTGGAATTCTGCATAGCCTCCCATCTCAGGCTTTTCCTTGATGCCAAAGTGTTCTGAAAATACCTTCGTGGCAAGCTGGCCGGCTGTGAGCACCGCCCTGCAATGGGGCAGCTGGCGGAGCATGCCGTCGAGATCGGCGGGCTGCACGATCTGCAGATCCTTATCGGATGCCGTATTCTTGGTGCGTATCACCTGCTGTGCGGTATCATAGATGGCGACGCCCTTCTCCCTGAGAAATTCCTTAATAGCATCGAGGCGGTAGGTCTTCTTCTCTACATCCACGAAATGGAACTTATCCTGGAAGTAGATAATCCCGAATATCCTCCACATATCATTCTGGAAGTTGGGATAATACCAGGGCATGCACCACCGCTTTTCTGCAGGCGGAAACGTGCCGAGCATCAGCAGCCGCGCATTTTCGGGCAGCCACGGCTCAAAAGGATGATTCTCTACCATTTCTACTTCTTTTCCTTCACCAGATACATCACTACCGGCAGGTGATCGCTGTAGCCGTTAAGCCATCTGCCGCCTACCTTGGTACGCAAAGGAGCACCCTTGTACTGGCCCTCCTGCTGGATGAGGTAATCGCGGCGGAAGATGTGGTTCTTCCAGAACTTCAGAGAACTGTAGTCCTTGTTCTTACTATCCTTGTTCAGGAGATTAGGCGTGATGACAATCTGGTCGAAGAGATTCCATGAACCGCTGTAGAACAGGGTTCCCTTGCCCTCCTTGGCCAGGATGTTATACCATGGGTTATACATATCATCGGCACCTACCTCGCTGATTTCAGCTTTCGCCTTCAGCACCTTGTGCATGCTGGCGTCGGTAGGATCATCGTTCATATCACCCATCACGAACACTTTCATCGCCGGGTTCAGACGGAGCAGACTGTCTTTTACCACCTTAGTCTGGCGCGCTCCGCTCTCGCGATAGAACGAACCGGAGAAACGGCTTGGCCAATGGCATACGATGACAGCCACATCCTCGCCTGCCAGTTCACCGCGAACAGTGAAGAAACCACGGGTCTTGTAGGCTGAATCCTTGGCGAGTTCCTGTACGTAAGGCACCAGTCGGGTGTTCTTCACCGTGAAGAGTGCCGGATTATAGAGCAGCGCACAATCGATGCCTCGCTTATCGGGACCCTCGATATGGCAGAACTGCATGTTTCTTGCCTTGAGAGGCGGCTGCGCGGTGAGATCTTTCAGCACGTTGGCATTCTCAACCTCAGACAGACCGATGAAGGCACAGCCCACATTAGGCAGCACATCGGTACCCATGTCGGCAAGTGCACGCGACATATTCTTGAGTTTATTGGTATATTTCATACCATTCCATCCCTTAGCCGGGAGATACTCATAATCATTCTTACCGGCATCATGGCAGGTATCGAAGAGGTTCTCCTGGTTATAGAAACCTACAGCATACACTTGAAACTGCCTGTTGCCTGAAGTCTGCGACTTCTTTTTCTGTGCTGTAGCGCCCAGCCCTATCATGAGGAGGGCAGCCAGCAAGAGCAAATGTTTCCTCATACTAATAGTAATTATTAATGTTCACCTTATTATATATAATATATATGTTCACCTTAACGCGGTGAGGTAATAGGCAGCAAAGATACCTAAAAAAACCGGAAATATCTCCATAAAAACGAATATTTTTTCAGTTTTCATGCATTTTTAACATAAATAAATTCATTTTTCAAAAAACTTTTTGTTACTTTGCAGCATTAAACACATTGAATCGGAACAGAAGACACAAGACCAGGGACCACGGTAAGTCCCCTTATCGCCTAAACAAGACCTAACGGGACATATATCATCACTGCTCAAAGAGACTGCTGTTGCCGGTTTATTAATACTTAATACATATAAACTATGCAGAAGAAAGTAAACTTAGCAATGTTAGCGCTCTTCTCGTGTTCATTGGCTATGGCTCAGAACGAAAAGACTGACCAGAACATAGCACAGGGACTTGACGAGAATGCTTTCACCTTCTCCGAGGCACAGTTGGGCGAGGACGATGACATGTCATCCAATGTCACCATCCTCAATTCTACCAGCAACGTATACGCGAGCCAGGCAGGTTACCTGTTCTCGCCAGCACGTTTCCGCTACCGTGCCTTCAACCAGAAGTACAACGATGTCTATATCAACGGTGCTTCCATGAACGATATGGAGACCGGACAGTTCCGTTTCTCCAACATCGGCGGTTTGAACCGATTCTCCAGAAACGTAGACTTCGCCCTGCCTTTCGAAGCCAACGGCTATTCGATGACGGGCATGGCAGGCTCCAACAACTATGATTTCCGTGCCGGAAGCATGCAGGAAGGACAGTATGCAAGCGTAGGTGTTGCCAACCGCAACTATACCCTGCGCGGACTCTACTCCTACTCCAGCGGTTTCAACGAGAAGGGATGGGCCATCACAGCCGGTCTCACCTACCGCTGGGCTAACCAGGGATACGTAGAGGGAACCATCTACAACGCCCTCTCCTATTTCTTCGGTGTACAGAAGAAGTGGATGAACGGCCACTCGCTGAGCTTCTCTACATGGGGTAACCCGACAGAAAGAAGCACCCAGGGCGCATCTACCGACGAGGCTTACTGGCTGGCAAACGACTACCAGTATAACCCATACTGGGGATACCAGAACGGACACAAGAGAAACTCACGCGTAGTGAACGACTTTGCTCCTTCGGCTATCGCTACATGGGACTGGGAAATCAACGACCAGATGAAGCTCACCACATCGGTGTTCGGAAAATACTCTATGTACAAGAGCACCAAGCTCAACTACAACAACGCAGAGAATCCACAGCCAGACTACTGGAAGAACATGCCATCTGCCAACTACTATGTATGGGGCGACTACAAGAACGGCAACAACATGTATACCTGGGAAAACTGGAACAACGCCGTAAACTACTGGCAGGCAAGCAAGCAGAACCGGCAGATTAACTGGGACCGCCTGTACTATGCCAACCAGCAGGCAGCCAAGAACGGACAGGATCTGCTCTACTATGTTCAGGCTAAGCACAACGACAACCTGACCCTGAGCCTGTCATCCGTTCTGAACACCAAGCTGACAAAGAAATCGAACCTGGCAACAGGCATCATGCTCGGAAAGAGTACCAACCAGCACTATCAGACACTGGAAGACATGCTGGGCGGTGCCATCTTCCACAACATCAACACCTATGCCCTGGGCGATTATCCTAAGACCGACCCACGTGTGCAGTACGACCTGAACACAGCCGGTCCTAACAACACAGGCAAACTGGTTTACGAGGGCGACAAGTTCGGTTACGACTATCGCATCGACGTGAACAAGGCAAACGCATGGAGCACCTATACAGCCGAATTCTACAACATGAAGGCGATGCTGAGCGGACGTATCGGATATACCGGCATGAACCGCCGCGGCTACATGCGCAACGGTATGGCACCGAACAACAGCCAGGGCAAGAGCGGCACAGCCAACTTCCTGGACGGTGGCGTAAAGGGAAGCCTGAACGTGGATATGGGCAGAGGCCATGCCTTCAGCATCGGAGCCGGATACGAGCTGCGTGCGCCGATGGCAAGCACAGCCTTCATCTCGCCTGAAATCAGCAACGACTTCGTGACTAACCTCAAGAACGAGCGCATCTTCAGCTCAGAATTCAGCTACCAGTATCGCAATGCATGGCTGAGTGCCAACGTGAGCGGTTACTACAGCCGACTGGAGAACGTTACGGAATGGCAGAACTTCTACAACGATGATGAGAATTCATTCACCTACGTGAGCATGACCGGACTGAAGAAGGAATACTATGGTGTAGAGGTGGGCGCTAAGTTCAAGCTCACATCATGGCTCGACCTGAGGACTCTGGGCGCTATGAGCGAGGCGAAGAACATCAACAATGTAAACGCCGTATACATGCTCTCAAAGAGTGCTGAGGTTTACCAGGACAAGGCTTACGTGATGAATATGCGCGAGAGTGGCACACCGCTCACCGTGGGAAGCATCGGTCTCGATGCCCACGTAAACGGATGGTTCGTCAACCTCAATGCCAACTACTACGACCGCATCTACCTCTCTTATTCTCCAAGCTACAGATATGAGAAGGTGCTGACCAACCGCCAGGCTGCCTACAAGGCATACCCAGAAATCTTTGCTCCTACTACACTCGACGGTATGAGCTGGACTGAGGATGCTGTAGCCCAGGAGAAGGGTCACGGAGGATGGATGGTTGACCTGAGCATAGGCAAGAGCGTGAGACTGAAGAAGGGTTCTCTCAACTTCAACCTCATGATTACCAACCTGCTGAACAACCAGACCATCGTAACAGGCGGATATGAGCAGAACTCTCGTTCAAGCTATACACTGGATGCTAACGGCAACGTGAAGAATCCTCGCCTCTACCAGTTCTCTAAGAATCCTAAGAAGTATTACACCTGGGGTACCAACGGCATGTTCCAGGTATCTTACAGATTCTAATGAGCAGTTTCTCTATAACAATAAAAAGAAAGAACAATGAAAAAGATAAAATTCATAGCATTGGCATTCCTGGCACTGACCCTGGGGTCGTGTATGGGCGACGGTTATGCTGACCCAGACCTGACCACGAAGGTGCCTGCAGCTCCATATGGCAACAACAGCCTGAGGGAGAAGAATGTGATCAGCATAGCAGATTTGAAGACCCAGTTTGCTACGATTATCAACAGCGACAATGGCTACAAGCTGATTGAGAAGGACATGATGATCAAGGCGGTAGTGACGGGCAATGATGTCAGTGGCAATATCTACAACCAGGTGAGCGTACAGGATGCATCCGGCGCTATCATCATTGCCATCAACGGAAGTGGTCTGTCGGGTTATCTTCCTGTTGGTCAGGAGATTCTCGTAAACCTGAAGGGTCTCTATATCGGAAGTTACAAGAAGTTGCCTCAGATTGGCGGTGTGAACACCAAGCTCTCAGATGGAAGTCTGGGTATGGGAAAGATAGAGCGTGCCATCTGGAACGAGCACTTCAAGATTCTGAACCCTGGCGAGGCTGATGCAAGCACGGTAGTGCCAGAGGAGTTTGACCTGACAAAGCTTACTGATGCAGCCTATATGGATGCTAACGTGGGCAAGCTGATGACCCTGAAGAAGGTGAAGTTTGCTTCAGCCAACGGCAAAAACGTATGGGCACCAGATGATACCAATACGAGTCTGGAACTGATTGATGCCGAAACAGGCAAGAGAATCAGCAGCAGCAATCTGGTAGTGCGCAACTCGGGTTATTCTAAGTTTGCCAACGAGGTGGTTCCAAAGGGTGTATTCGATATCACCGGTATCTTCACCCGTTACAATAACACCTGGCAGATTGTGCTTCGCAGCACGGATGATTTGAAATCGGTAGTTCTAGCCTATCTCAGCGAGCCGTTTGACGCCAGCCAGGGCAATTTCACCATCGACAACATCAAGTTGGCTGATGGCGTAGAATTTGTCTGGAAATGGGCATCTGCAGCTTACGGAATGAAGGCTTCTGGCTATGTGAACGGTTCAAAACAAGAACTCCAGTCACGTCTCAAATCGCCTGCCATCGACCTGAAATCAGCCAAGAGCGCTAAACTCATGTTCGACCAGGCTATCAATTTTGCTTCTGACATGAAGCAGGAATGCAAGGTTCAGATTTCTACAGATGGAAAGACATGGACCGACTTGGACGTACAGGGTTATCCTACAGAAAACAGCTGGACCTTTGTTTCATCTACTGCAGATTTGACGAAGTATTGTGGCAAAACCATCTACATCGGTTTCCTCTACAGCAGTTCTCCAACGGGTGCTCCAACCTGGGAGGTTAAAAATTTTGCAGTGAAATAACCGGATTCACTTCTATAGATATAAATAGTAACAATCTAAAAAAGACAATAATATGAAAAAGTATATATTTTCAGTTTTGATGGCGGCTATGGCTGCCTTCACATTCAGCAGCTGCGAGGATGTGCCAGAACCTTATACACAGCCTACCAAGCCTGATGCCGGTGGCACCACAGAGGGCGAGCCAAAGGGTACAGGTACTGCTGCCGACCCATTCAACAGCATTGCAGCTATCAACTATTGCAAGACCCTGGAGGCAGGCGTGGAGTCTGACAAGGAGGTCTATATCAAGGGTAAGGTAGTGAGCATCAAGGAGCAATTCTCCACCAGCTTCGGCAACGGATCGTTCTACATCGCCGATGACGAGACCAGCGAGAAGTTCTACATCTTCCGTTCCCTCTATCTGGGCAACAAGAAGTGGACTGCCAGCGACCCTGAGCTCAAGGAAGGCGACGAGGTGGTAGTTTGCGCCAAGGTGATGAACTACATGGGCAACACCCCAGAGACCGTAGCCAACAAAACCTATCTGGTTTCCCTGAACGGCAAGACAGCCGATGGCTCAGGCAGTGGCGACATCACAGGCACGGCAAAGGGCGATGGTTCTGCAGCCAACCCATTCAACAGTGTGGCAGCGCAGAAGTACACCGCAGCCCTGGAATCGGGCGTGGTTTCAGACAAGGAGTTCTACATCAAGGGTAAGGTACAGAGCATCAAGGATCAGTTCTCTGCAGCCTTCGGCAACGGATCATTCTATATTGCCGATGATGCCAACAGCACCCAGTTCTACATCTTCCGCATCTACTACTTCGGTGGCGAGAAGTGGAAGGAGGGCGATATGACGCTGAAGGAAGGCGATGAGATCGTGGTTTGCGCCAAGCTCGTCAACTACATGGGCAACACTCCAGAGACCAACCAGGGCGGTAAGCTCATCTCCGTAAACGGCAAGACCAGCGGCGAGGGCGGCGGCACCGTAACTCCAGACCCAAAGCCAAACCCAGGCGAGGTAGCAACAGGCGAGAATGGCGGCTTCGAGAACTGGACAGACAGCAAGCCAACCAACTGGAACACCAACTCTGCCGGCAACGCAAGCCTCACCAAGAGCGAGGATGCCCACAGCGGCAAGTACTCAGTGCAGGTAGCTGGAACTAGCAACGCCAACAAGCGTCTCGGCTACAAAGAAATGAGTCTGAAAGCAGGCAAATATACCATCAGGTTCTACGCCAAGGCAGCCACAGCCACAGGTGCAGCCGTATGCCCAGGTTATGTAGCCGTTAATGATGGCACCGTAGATTCACAGAACTACAATTATACCAAACAGTATGTGAACATATCAAACACAGAGTGGACTTTGGTAGAGCAGGAAATGACCATAGAGAAAGATGGCACCTACAGCATCGTTATCATGAATGCCAAGAAGCCAGGTGCAGCCGTTCTCATCGACGACTTCACATTCTCACTGGGCAGCACAGCGATTATCAAGTAATTCCCCTAGTAGATATTATGTATTAGAAAAAATACCAATCCCCATCGTCCTCTACACAAACAGAGGCGATGGGGATTTCTTTTCATCCATTAAAGACATAGGTGTCAGGAGGGAACGCGAACCTACGTATTATGCTCATTTCTAAAATATTTCTTAAAAAGAAGAAGAAATATTTGGTGGTTTCAGGAAAAAAGCGTAACTTTGCAGCCTGAAATTGATAACAGGCTATAATGGGCATGCCCCGATAAGGGACACGAAATGATGCAACGAGCATCCCCATGACGTCTAATTTTAATAACCCAATAAAAATAAAAAAGAAAAATGAAAAAAGGTATTCATCCAGAGAATTATCGTCCTGTAGTATTCAAGGATATGTCTAACGGCGATATGTTCCTCTCTCAGTCTACATGCAAGACTAACGACACTGTTGAGTTCGAAGGCGAGACTTATCCAGTTGTTAAGATTGAAATCTCTAGCACATCTCACCCATTCTACACAGGTAAGAGCAAGCTCGTTGATACAGCGGGTCGCGTAGACCGCTTCATGAACCGTTACGGCAAATTGAAGAAGTAATAATATACCTTTTTTATAAGGATATATTTATTATCGCAAAGATACTGAGTGCATTCCAGCGTAGTTGCATATACGTAGGAATGCACTTTTTTTCGCTATTCTATCCTCATGCAATCGATTTCTACATACATTATTATATAGAAAGTACTTAATCTTTAACTTCAAAACATTATCGAGAATTTTATGAAGCATACTAAGTTTTTTATCTTCGCACTCCTTGCTGCGATGACGTTCTCTGCCTGCGGCACTGACGATACCCTGCAGTTCTATTTTCCTGAAAACGGTGGTACAACCGGTGGCGGTAATACGGGTGGTGGAAGCACAGGTGGTAATACGGGTGGCGGAAGCACAGGTGGCAATACCGGTGGTGAATCAACCGATAAGAACAATACAAACAAGAATGTGGCTACTGCCAACATGCCACAAGTGGTAAGAAACGCTATCGGTGGTCTGGAGTTCCCAAAGCTCAAGAACAATGGCAGCAGCTATGCCATCGTTCACATGGATAATACAACAGGTATGTTGAACTATTCTACAGAATGGGATGACAACATGAAGAGCCAGAGATGGAGCTGCTATACTTTCCATACAGGAAACACAGCATCTAACGTAAAAAGATGGGATGCTCCTCAGGGCGAGCGCCAGTATCCATGGGATACAGACCTGAAAGAACAATGGGGAATCACAGATTTCACAGAAGACCCTACTCCTACAGCTCAAGGCTTTGACCATGGTCATATCTGCCCCTCTGCTGACCGCAAGCTCAATCTGACACAGCAGAAACAGACATTCTTCATGACCAACATGCAGCCACAGTACAGCAACTTCAACCAGCGTGGAACATGGTATAAAATGGAGGAAGATCTTCGTACCAAGGCCCCAAAGATTGATTCTGATACCCTGTTTATCGTAAAGGGCGGTACCATCGACCCGGTAGGCAGCGAGAGTAATCTCCTGGGCTGGAAGAAGAAGGGTGCTTCTAGCGAAACCCAGAAGCCAGGCTATATCCCAATACCAAAGTATTTCTTTGTAGCTGTACTGAAAAAGGAACTAAACAAGATCACCAACCAGTATACATACAGCGCTTTCGGCTACTGGTTCCCTCACGAGAACAAGGCATTTGAAAAAGGCGACCAGCTCGGCAATTATGTCGTAAACATCAAGACGCTGGAAGACAAAACCGGTATCGACTTCTTCTGTAATCTCCCTGATGAAATAGAGAAGGAAGTGGAAAACGTAGATGCAGAAGCTCTCAAGAAACTTTGGGGCTTCAAATAAATCAGGCTATATACAAACAAAGAATCCGCTCTCTCAAATCAATGAGAGAGCGGATTTCTTTTGTTTATATCATCATCTTCTCGGCAACTTCTTGATAGCATGTGGCATGAATGCCCTACCGGTAGCCTTACCGAAGCCAGGAGCTACGGAATCGGTTGCAGCAGAACGGGTCTTCTTACGGGCTCCACTCGGATCGTAGCGCACTAAATCGATTTGCATCACATCACCCTTAGCCTTACCTGTTCCTATCATATAACCATAGAACACATCCTGGCCCTTTTCATCACCTAGATAGAAACCATACTGCTTAGCACCTGCATCCATCACATAGGTAGCACCAGAATTATAACGGATATAAATATCACCATTCTTATCGATGTACCAGGTAAACTTCAGGGTCTGGGATTCATTGCTTCCATCATCGGCATAATCCACTTCTATACCATTACCACTGAGCGAGTTAACCTTATCACCCGCCTGATAGAACGTCATCTCGGCATTGAAACTGTAGTTATTGCGAGACTGGCCGTCCTCAGCAAGTTCAGAGAGCATCACAGAGCCTCTCCAGTCGCCTGTAAGAGTCTGAGCCTCCGACAGCAGCTTATCATCCTGAGAGCCGTTAGAACCGTTGTTCCAGTCGCCCTGATTCCATCCCCAGCCACCATGATTATAGTCATCATACCAGTAATCATCATCATCACATGAGGTAAATGAGAAAGATGCTGCGGCTATCGCCATCCACATCCATATACGATTAAACTTTTTCATATCCTGTTTCCTTTCTTCAAACTAAATTCCTTATAGCCTTACTTCACTACAAAACGGCGAACAGGCTTCTGATTATCATCTGCCACCTTAACATACTCTACAGAATCCTTAGCTCCGCGAGAAACAATCTGGGTGTTCTCCATGCCCGAATGCTGCTTGCTGTAACCCCAGCCGTCATCGTAGCCCCAATCGTAGCCCCAGTCATAATCGCGCCAGTTATAGCTGTAAGAATCGCGATAAAGCTCGAAATAAGCACGGTTGCCGTTATCAGCATCTACATATCCAGAGAACTTGCTGTCTCCCAGAGCATAGTCGTAAATTACAACATCACTACCCTCATCAAGAAGAGTGATATAGATGTTTCTGTTGCGTACTGTCCAGGTAATACGGTTTGCTATATAATTGTTGCCATGCCAGTAATTTCTATCAAAGTAATCGATCCAATAGCCTGTACCGGAATAGAAACCATCATTCTGGTCGAATCGGATTACCGAGTAGAGGGCTTTCTGATTACCATATTCTACCAACATATTACCCTTCCATGTACCATCGAGGGTGTATGCAATATCAGAATCATCATCACATGAGGTGAATGAGATACTCATCAAAGCTATGAAAGCCATTGTGAGAAGAGTAGTAAACTTTTTCATATCAATTTATCAGTTAAGTTATTTATATTCTTATATCTTCTAATTATTGAGCTCTTGAAGAACAGCATTCTTTCTTGAACTCGATGCAAAGGTAGTGGATTTTTCGTCTGCATCAAAGGGGAAAAGGATACAAACTGAGGGGGAAATCCCTATTCTTTCAAAAACAACCGCCTTTTTTGATGGTGTTTCTTTCGGTTTTGATGATATTTCTTTCTCTGTATCAAATATTTAACAACTTCTTAACACATCGTATCGATATTTTTCGTATCTTTGCATCATAAATAAGTAATTATTCAAAGAACATACTTTTAGCACAAAGTTAATTCTAAGAATGCGCTCAAAAAAATGAGTTTCAACAGTTTATTAATTATACGTTAAACCTTTTAAATTATTAAGTTATGAACAAATTTTTACGCTATTCATTATCATTGGTTCTGGCGTTCGTAGCTAGCGTTACGTTTGCAGGAACAACTCCTTACAAAGTATTGACTTTCCCTGATGAAGGTACTGAAGGCAAGGAAATAAATGGTTATGACAAAACCTGGAAGGCTACAATTGGAGAAGATGTCTGGACTATTGAGAATTTCAATACATACCAGTGGCAGGGTTGGAAATACATCAGATGCGGAAGAAAGAAAGTAGCATCTATAGCTTCCATCACTTCACCTGCTATTGATCAGCCAATCAGCAATATTGTCCTGACCATCGACAAAATTACTAAAGATAAAATCAATTCTATCAAGTTGCAGGTAGCAACTGATGCAGATTGCAAGAATGTAACTGAAGAAATCTCTGCCAAGATTGAAGATGGAGACTTAATCTTCAAGCCAACTAAGTCTGCTGCAAACAATTACTATAAGTTTATCTTTGACTGCCAGGCTGGAACAAGTAATGGTTTGATTCAGGTTTCTAAGATTGCATACTATAAGGTAGGCGATACTCCTGAAATCGTAGACATCACAAACACAGCAGAAACTGCTTATACCATTGCTAAGGCTAAGGAACTGATTGATGCAGGTAAAGGCTTGAGCGAAAGTGTATATGTTAAGGGTATTGTATCTCAGGCTAGTGAAAGCTTAAATGATACATACGGCAGCCTTTCTTACTACATTTCTGACGATGGTAAAACAGAAAATGAATTGCAGGTTTACGGTGGTCTTTCTTTCAAGGGTGAGAAATTCACTTCTGTAGATGACATCAAGGTGGGCGACGTAGTTGTTGTTTATGGTAAGCTTAAGAAGTTTAAAACTACTTATGAGCTTGATTTAAACAACATTCTCATCTCTCTGAATGGCACAACTACCGGCATCACTAACATAACAACAGATGAAGCTGCAAAGAACGCTCCTGTTTACAACCTCGCAGGCCAGAAGGTAACCAAGGCTTACAAGGGTGTAGTCATCAAGAACGGAAAGAAGATGATTCAGAAGTAATCAAATTCAAAACAACATATCCCTACTGCTCCCCCGATATTCATTTATCGGGGGAGTTTTTTTTGTTAGGCATAACATAAGAAGGAACCACCAGCAAATCAACCAAATATTACCCCTATAACATGAAAAGTGGAATAATTTAATGCAATAACATAAAAAAATACACCTAAAACTACAATATCTCATTTATTTTCACTACCTTTGTTGCGATTAATAAACGTATACGAATAAAAAATGATGAAAAGAAAATTATATATCACCCTATTAGGACTGCTCTCTACCATCATGACAGCAGCTGTACCCTACTGCGATGTGAGAAAATTCTCTATCACAGACGGACTCGCTGCCAATACCATCTCAGACCTCAAACAAGGTAAAGACAACCTCATGTGGTTCAGTACATGGAACGGACTGTCGTTCTATGACGGCTACAAATTTCATACTTTCAGAGACAACCCGGATGATATTGACGTACTGTCAACCAACCGTATACTGAAAATAGAACCATCCTATAACAACAACGTGTGGTGTATCACATACGACCACAAGCTCTACGTATACGATACCCACTTCTGCCGGTTCTTTGCTGTAGGACAGAAATTCAACGAACTGTTCAACATCGACCTGCGCGTGAGCCAGGTATACCCAATGAAAAACGGAGCTACATGGTTTACTTCAGAAGATGGAAAATACATCATCCGATCAACAGGAAAAACCTTTGATGAGCGGAACATAGAACTCATCAAAGTAGGAAAAAAGGGACTCAGAAGCGGAAATGTATGGTACATCCATCAAGATATACACGGAAGAGAATGGGTGCTTACCGACAAAGGCGCATGCATATACAACTCGAAATTTCCAAGCAAACTGCCTTTCAAATGGCTCAGAGGGGTGGGAGAAGATGAGTTCCTGGCAACTGAAGACGGTAAACTGGCAAAATATGACCTGCAGAACCGACTCACCATGATACCGATGCCGGAAGGCGTAACCCGTATCAACCAACTGAAAAATACAGGTTACCAGCTCCTGCTGGCAACCAATCTGGGTGTGGTCATCTACAACCCGCGCACCTTCAAGTTTGATATCATCAACGTACAGAGCCCGAGTCAGCCTCTGGCAGAGGTAAAGAAGATTTATACCGATGCTTTCGGTATGGTATGGGCATTTACAGACGGCATGGGAGTAACCCTCGTCAATCCGAAGACCGGACAGAAACAGTGGCTCTTTGCCGACCAGGACGACCCGATGGACCGCACAACCTGCGAAAGCAATTTCATCACACAAGATGAACACAAGACCCTCTGGGTAGTGCCAAGGGGAGGAACCTTCAGTTATTTTGACCGCAAGGCTGGAAAACTGGTGCCTTATCTGCTGAGAAGCAATTCATCGGGCAACTACCGCATACCGAAGATTACGAAATATGTACTCTCAGACCAGGGAATACTCTGGCTGACAGGCTCTCACGACCTGACACAGGTAGTCTTCAAATATCACCCTTACATTATCAACAAGCTGGATGAGGGCGAAGACGAAGTGTTCTCGGTGAATGCATCGCCAGACGGACATATCTGGGCAGGTTATCACAACGGAGTAATCCAGGTGCTCAACGCATCCTACCAAAGCATCGGATACCTGTCGCCAAGCGGACAGATCGTGCCACAGCAAGTAAACTTCGACGAGAAGGGCATCTTCGCCATCCACTTCGATATCAAGGGAAGAGCATGGATAGGAACCAACGGAAATGGTGTCTATCTGATAGATAAAATGCAGGTAAGACACTTTGTTTATGATGCCAACAACCCGTCATCGCTGCCGTTCGACAAGATACAAGACATTGTAGCCGACCGCACCGGACGCATCTGGATAGGTACCTACGGAGGTGGGCTGGCACTTGTTAACGAGGCGGCAGACGGCAGTATCAGCTTCATCAGTAAACGAAACGGACTGCCTTGGGAGAAACAGCACTACGACCGCATACGCCGCATCTGCTGCACCACTACGGGAACCATTCTCGTAGGAACTACAGATGGTCTCATCACCTTCAGTGATGCCTTTACAAACGCAAGAAAGATCAATTACCACAAGACCTACTACATACCGAACGATACAACAAGTCTGGCTGCAAACGATATGAACAATATCATGGAGCACACCAGCGGCAAGATGTATATCTCGCAACAGGGCGGTGTGATGGAAGAGATTGTGAGCAAATCGCTCCTGCAAGACAACCTGAAGACGAAATACTTCCATGCCATCGATGTTAACGAAGGCATCGTACAGGGTATGGTAGAAGACAACCAGGGAAGAATCTGGGTAATCAGAGAATCGAGTATCGACTGCGTAAACCCGAAAACGGGCCAGTGCAACGTGTTCGGACCTAACGACTTCGACTTCAATATGTCGTTCTCGCAAAGCCGTCCTTACCACGATCCGGCAAGCAACAACATCTCGGTAGGTACCCCGATGGGACTGATTACCTTTAATCCGGCTACGCTGAAGAAGAGCAACTACCAGCCTAAAGTCATCTTCTGTTCCCTCCATTATAGCGGAGAGAAGGAGTCGGAACCTATCCTACACAAGGATAAAGTGGTGATTCCTGCCAACAAGCGAAATCTGACCATCAACTTCGCATCGCTCGACTATCAGCGTAAGTATCAGACCAAATATCTCTATCGCATAGATGGTTATACAGCTCCAGGCGTGTGGATATCAAACGGAAGCAGCAATAGCATCGGCTTTAACCGTATCAGTCATGGCGATTACGTACTCAAGGTGAGAGCCACCAACTCTCACGGTGTATGGAGCAAGTATGTGGCAGAACTGCCTATCGAAGTGCGCCCTACCTTCTGGGAAAGCATCTGGGGCAAGCTTCTCATGCTGCTCCTGCTCTTCGGTATCGTAGGCGCAATCTTCTATACCTACAACCAGCGCCAGCGCGAGAACGTAACCCACGAGATGAGCGTGATGAAGAACGAGTTCTACAACGATGCAGCCAACCGTCTGAGAACCCCTCTAACGCTCATCGGAGCCCCGGTAAAAACCGTTTTGGATACCGAACCGGGTATCACCCGAAAGGGCAAGGAACTGCTGAGAATGGTAATAAACAATGCCAACGAAATGCTGGTAATGCTGGACAAGGCTCAGAGATACGGCAACAAGGCAGACTTCTATACGAACAGCGGTCTGACCGAGGAAGATTACGACCTGACAGAAAGGGAGAAAGAGAACGGACAGATTGACGACCGCAATGCATCCGACTATCTGGAAGAAGTAAATAAACAGAAAGAAGATAAGGATGAAGAGGCTGAACGACTGGAAGGAATGGGCAAGGAACAGAAAGAAGCACAGGAAGAAACGAAACTCAAAGACCAGACTGTACTGGTAGTTGAAGACAATGCCGACCTGCGCAAGTTCCTCTACAGTATCCTCTCGCCTACCTATAACGTGCTGCTCTCAGAGAATGGAAAGGCAGGTTTGGTGATGGCCCGCAAGGAGATACCAGACTTTATCCTCACGGACGTTACCATGCCTGTGATGGATGGTTTGTCGATGATTCACGAGATCAAGCAGGATACCACCCTCAACAACATCCCTGTGATGATTCTCTCAGCCAAGGCAAGCGTAGAAGATCAGCAGCGAGGCTTTGATGAAGGTGTTGATGCCTATATCACCAAGCCATTCTCTACCCCTTATCTGCTCGGCCGAATAGAGGCTATCCTCACCCAGCGCCGCAACATTCAGGTGGATATCATCAGAAAGCTGAAGGAAGCTGGCGATAAAGATGCCATAGCAGCCTTGCGAATACTGCCTACAGTTGTTCCTCAGCCTGCTCTTAACCAGGAAGAAACAAATGCCGAAAACGAAGCGGTTGACCCAAACAGCGAGCTGGCATTTATGGCGGCACAGATGCAGGACAGAACCATGATGCGTGCCTTCAGGTATATTGTTGAAAATGCAGGCAACCCGGAACTCAAGATAGATGATATCTCGAACGAAATCGGTATGAGCCGAAGCGTACTATATAATAAGGTGAAAGCAACGACCGGAATGACGCCGGTAGACTTCGTTCGCCATATACGTATCAAGAAGGCATGCGAGATGTTGCGCAAGACAGACGATACACTGAGCAGCATCGCCTTTGCAGTAGGTTTCACCGACCCTAAGTATTTCTCGAAGGTATTCAAGAAAGAAACGGGTATCGTGCCTACTGAATACCGAAACAGAACGCAGGGATAGCCCGCATCATTACAGATGAAAGCAGTCATCATTACTGATGGCTGCTTTTATCTGTATTGACAAAAAAGTAATACATATTACAGGACATATCTTCAGTTGTTGTCGGGCACAGCCTTCTTCGTTATCGTACACAGCAAAACGTTCAAGCAAGGAAAAAAGCAGAATAGTCATAAAATTGAGCCATTTTGCTTTGTTTTTTGACCGAATATTGCAAAAAAGTATAAAAATGGGGGGGTATTTGATTAATTTTCCCTTTTTACTGAAAAAAAACTGAGAAAAAGTTTGGTGTTACAAGAAAATGTAGTATCTTTGCAACAAGTTCTTAGAAAAGTTAAATGATAGATTAATCGTAAACCTCTTTTTCTTTGTTTTTTTGAGGAAAAAGAGGTAAAGAAAAAGAAATGCAGGGTTTGTGAAAATCCTGCATTTTTTATTTTTATGCTGTTTTATACTGATATTGTGTAGTTATATCCCCTACCTATTTTATTTTTCTATATTCTATATCTAACCGATATCTATATACTCAGCTATATGGTATCTGTTTCCCCAGATATACAATATCTATCTACATTATATATATTACGCTTATTCCTTCATCTATGATTTTGTTCGATTTTTAGAATTTTTAAAAAAACTCTTGAAGTATTCTAAGAGAAAAGTAGTATCTTTGCACTCTAGATCACATAAGTTGAGATCGGAAATATAGATAACACATACATAAAGATAAAAAAAATGAGAACTGTTTACGAATTTTCTGTTAAAGACAGAAAGGGAAAGGATGTTTCCCTCAAGGAGTATGCCAACGAAGTGCTGCTCATCGTTAACACCGCTACAAAGTGTGGTTTCACCCCTCAGTATGAGGAACTGGAGAAACTTTATGAGACCTATCATTCTCAAGGTTTCGAAATACTTGATTTTCCTTGCAACCAGTTTGGTCAGCAAGCCCCTGGTACAGATGAAAGCATTCATCAGTTCTGCAAGCTTACATACGGCACAGAGTTCCAGCGCTACAAGAAGATCAAGGTAAACGGAGACGATGCTGCCCCTCTCTTCAAATTTCTGAAAGAATGTAAGGGCTTTGCTGGTTGGGACGAGAGCCACCCTCTCTACCCTGTTCTCGACAAGATGTTGAGCGAGGCTGATCCTAACTACAAGGAGAGTGCCGATATCAAGTGGAACTTCACCAAGTTCCTCGTTAACAAGAAGGGTCAGGTTGTAGCCCGCTTCGAGCCTACCACAAGCTTCGATGTCATCGCTAAGGCTATCGAAGAGTGGTTGAACTTCTAATGAAAGATAGAAGTCTCGAACTGAGAATAGAATTTCTAAAATAAAAGAGAATAGAATTTCTAAATAAAAGAAAATAGAATCTCTAAATAAAAAGCCAGGTTGCTTTTCGCAGCCTGGCTTCTTTTATAATGTGATATTGTTATTTCAATATATCTCAAAGAATAATTGTCAACTGTTTACTATATACTGTTAACTGTAATTTAGTCAACCTTTGGCACATCCTTGAGGAACTGCTGGATTTCTTCATCACTCACAGAATAATCGTGCAAATCGCCATTGATAAAGCTATCGTAAGACGGCATATCGATAAGTCCATGACCTGAGAGACAGAACAGGATAACCTTCTCCTTGCCCTCTTCCTTAGCCTTCAGAGCCTCACGTATAGTGGCTGCAATCGCATGACAGCTCTCTGGAGCAGGAATGATACCCTCGGTCTGAGCGAAGAGCATACCTGACTTGAATGACTCCAGCTGAGGGATATCTACACCATGCAGATAACCATCCTTCAGAAGTTGGGAGATAATCATACCAGCACCATGATAACGGAGGCCACCTGCATGAATGTTGGCAGGCTTGAAATCATGACCCAGAGTAAACATTGGCAGCAATGGAGTGTAACCTGCCTCATCACCGAAATCATACTCGAACTTACCGCGAGTCAGCTTAGGACAGCTCTCCGGCTCTGCAGCAATAAACTCAGTATGGCGCTCACCTGTGAAGTTGTGACGGAGGAATGGGAAGGCAATACCACCGAAGTTACTACCACCACCGAAACAAGCAATCACCTGATCAGGATACTCACCTGCCATCGCCATCTGCTTCTCTGCCTCCAGACCGATAATGGTCTGGTGAAGTGCCACATGATTGAGCACAGAACCCAGCGTATACTTACAGCCCGGTGTGGTTGTAGCCAACTCAACAGCCTCACTGATGGCAGTACCGAGCGAACCAGGATGATGAGGATCACGTGTGATAATGTTTTTACCTGCGCGTGTACTCATGGAAGGAGAGCCCTCTACAGTGGCTCCAAACGTACGCATGATGCTGGAACGGTATGGTTTCTGCTGCATGGTAATCTTTACCTGATAAACTGCTGCCTCCAGGCCGTAGAGTTTTGCTGCATAAGAGAGGGCTGCACCCCACTGTCCTGCACCAGTCTCTGTAGTGACATTGGTATCCCCCTCCTGCTTACAGTAGTAGCACTGAGGAATGGCTGAATTGATTTTATGAGAGCCTAACGGATTGATACTCTCATTCTTGAAATAGATATGCGCCGGAGTACCGAGTGCCTCCTCAAGGGCGTAAGCACGTACAAGAGGGGTTGAACGGTAGAAGGTGTACTTCTCCAACACATCTTCCGGAATATCAATCCAAGCGTGCTCTGTATCAAGTTCCTGCTTTGAGCACTCCTTATTAAATACGTGTGACAAATCATCAGCATTCATTGGCTGGTGTGTCTGAGGGTTCAACGGTGGCAATGGCTTGTTAGGCATATCTGCCTGAATGTTGTACCACTGAGTAGGAAGTTCCTGCTCGCTTAAGATGTACTTTTTCTGTCTCATATTTATATATATGTTTAAAATTGTTGTATGCCAGAACAAAGGTACAAATAAAAAATGAAATAAAGAACTTTTTTATGTGTTTTTCCACTATTTTTTTATTTTTATCCAATAAAATAGTTCATTCTACAGGTATTATTTGTTATATAAGTGTATTTTCAGTGTCATTTTTATAAATTCAATCAAATATTACCCCATAAAATACCAAATATTACCCCCTATATTATAATAAAAAATAGTATCTTTGCAACAGAAAAATTCAAAATGCGTTGTGAAACGCTTATCATCATCTTTTACTTATACAAAAAAATAAAACATTGGAGTTCAATAGGGATATTGAGATTCCAATGTTTTTTTTTATACACTAAACTGAAACATATTATCATGTAAAGTTGACATATCATCATGTAACGTTGTCAGATTTCTAACCTTTCAGTATAAATCAACAGTCTGTTTTATTGTCTACTTCCACAATTGATACAGGATTTTACCCATAGACTGCAGACACAGATTATTTTTTCTCATTACCTAAATCTATCTGCGATATCTGATTCAACAGATTTACAGCCTGTCCTACTGTCTTCACATCATTGATGCGAAGCATTCGCTTGTTGAATTTTTCCTTCAGAACACAATCTTGAATATGACTGGTAACGTAAGCGAGTATGCGGTTAAACATCTGACTTCTGTAGAACGGACTGTTTACATTGCTCACAAACTGCATCTGCATATAGCCCTGCTTGAGAATAATCTTCTCGCAACCTAGCTTCTTGCCTACCCTACGCAGACCTACCACATGCATCAGTTCGTCTGCTTCATGAGGCACAGGACCAAAACGGTCTATCATACGCTTGCGGTAAGCCTCTACTTCCTCATCGCTCTCCAGACGGTCCAGTTCACGATAAAGGAGCATGCGCTCACTGTCACCCGGCACATAAGTCTGAGGAAAATACATTTCCAGATCGCTCTCAATGCCACAATCGTCAACGAAATCATCACCCGTAAGCTGGGCACCTTCATCCATCTTCTCCTGATAAAGATCACAGAACTCCTCGTTCTTCAACTCAGTGACAGCCTGAGAGAGAATCTTCTGATAGGTTTCATAACCCAGATCTTCCATAAAACCGCTCTGCTCAGAGCCCAGCAGATTACCCGCACCGCGGATATCCAGGTCCTGCATGGCGAGATTGAAGCCGCTACCCAGTTCGCTGAACGTCTCCAGAGCCTCCAAACGGCGACGCGCCTCAGGAGTAAGTGCACTCTTAGGTGGCGCCATCAGATAGCAGAAAGCCTTTTTGTTGCTTCTTCCTACGCGTCCACGCATCTGATGCAGATCACTCAATCCGAAGTGATGAGCATCGCTCACGATAATCGTATTGGCATTGGAAATGTCGATACCGTTCTCTACAATAGTGGTAGAAAGCAGTACATCATAATCGTAATTGATAAAGCCCATGATGATTTTCTCCAAATCCTCAGGCTTCATCTGTCCGTGACCGATTGCTACTCTACAGTCTGGAATATGCTTCTCGATGAGCATCTTAAGCTCCGGAAGCTTGGATATTCTGTCGCATACGAAATAAACCTGTCCGTTTCGGCTCATCTCGAAATTGATGGCATCGCAGATAACTTCACTACTAAACGTTACCAGTTCGGTATGAATCGGATAACGGTTAGGTGGCGGAGTGCGCATGATACTCATATCCCGGGCGCCCATCAGAGAGAACTGGAGGGTTCGCGGAATCGGAGTGGCACTCATCGTGAGTGTATCGACATTTACCTTGAGCTGACGGAGTTTCTCTTTGGTAGACACACCGAACTTCTGCTCTTCATCGATGACGAGCAGTCCCAGGTCATGCCATTTCACGGTCTTTGATATCAGCTTATGCGTACCTATGAGGATATCAATCTTACCCTCTTTCAGGGCGTCAAGCACCTCTCTGGTTTCCTTCGTTGTACGGGCTCTACTGAGATAGTCTACCCTTACAGGCATGCCTTCCAGACGCTTTTTGAAAGTCTGATAGTGCTGGAAAGCCAGAACGGTAGTAGGCACCAGCACTGCAACCTGCTTGCTGTCGCACGCTGCCTTGAAGGCTGCACGGATGGCAACCTCAGTCTTGCCGAAGCCCACATCGCCACAAACCAGACGGTCCATCGGTCTGCCGCTCTCCATATCCTTCTTCACCTCCTGAGTAGCCTTATTCTGGTCTGGCGTATCTTCATACAGGAAGGAAGCCTCCAGCGTATGCTGCAGATAATTGTCGGCACTGAAGGCGAATCCCTTCTCCCGTCGGCGCTGGGCATAGAGTTTGATCAGGTCGCGCGCAATGTCCTTGATTCGCTTCTTAGCTTTGTCCTTGAGTTTATCCCAGGCACCTGTACCCAGTGTAGACAGGCGAGGCGGAGTACCGGTATCGCTGCGGCGATATTTGCTGATTTTATAAAGCGAGTGGATAGAAACATCCACCTTGTCATTGTTCGTATAGACGATGCGGATCATTTCCTGATAGCTGTTGCCCGTAGGAATCCTAACCAGACCGCCGAACTTGCCGATACCGAAGTCTACATGCACGATAAAATCTCCCACTTCCATCTCCTGCAGTTCCTTCATGGTGAGTGCCATCTTGCCGGCCCTCGCTTTATCTGAGCGCAGGTTATATTTATGAAAACGGTCAAAAATCTGATGATCGGTAAAGAAGCAGCACTTCTTGTCATGGTCAGTAAAGCCTTCATGAAGCGTCTTGTCTACCGGTGTAAAACGGATGGCGTAGCGCTTCAGCTCTTCGCTTTCAAAGATATCCTTCAGGCGCTGTTGCTGCTTCTGGCTATCTGCCAATATATATAAGGTGTAACCCTGGAGCAGGAAATCCTCCAGAGTTTGACAAAGCAAATTGAAATTCTTATGGAAAAGAGGCTGTGGAGCGATATTGAAAGGTATCACAGCCGAACTCTCTGACGGAGCGACCTTGCCGAATTCGATACGGAGATGAGCCGCTACTGCCTTCTTGAAATCGAGCGGAGAAACGAGGTTGAGCTCGGTCTTCATGTCATGTCTGATGCGCTCAGCCTCTACCTCAGTAGCTCCCTCCAGCTGCTCGGTAAGGCTCTGCGATGAGAAGCCTTCGGTATAGATCTGACCGATGCGGTCGCAAACGAAAGAAAGGTCTTTCGCAACGACTGGCGTACTTTCGGAGAGGAAATTGAGGAAACACTGCTTGTTGCTCTCGATATGGGCGAGTTCGGGCACGATTTCTATCTCTGTGCGCTTCGCTTGCGAGAGCTGGGTCTCAACATCAAAGGTACGGATGGTGTCAATCTCATCGCCGAAGAAGTCGATACGGAACGGATATTCGCAGCTGTAGGAATAGACATCGAGGATGCTTCCACGCACGGCAAACTGGCCCGGTTCATAAACATAATCGGTTTCTTTGAGTTCGAAATCGCGCAGGGTATGAACCACATCGGTCTGAGCAATCTGCTGGCCTACAGTCAGTTTCAGAATCCGTTCATCCAGATTCTGCTTAGCCACAACGAGTTCTGCCAGTGCATCGGGATAAGTGACTACCAGAAAATGTCCTCCCGAAGAGAGGCGCGCTAGCACCTCTGTACGTAGGATTTCGTTCGCTGCATCACGCTGCCCGTATTTCACGGCACGCCGATAGCTGGAAGGAAAGAAGAAGACCTTCTCCTGCCCCATCATCTGAGTGAGATCGTGATAAAAATAGCCTGCTTCATCGGCATCATCCAGTACGAAGAGTACCGAACGCCTCATCTTCCCCTGCAGAGAAGCAAAGAACATCGGAGCCGAAGAGCACAGCAAACCCTGGAGAAAAATGGAATGAACCGACTTCTTCCCCATCAAATCAAAGAGGGCATCCGCCTGTGGCGAACGCCCGTATGTTTTTTCTATCTTTTGGATTTCCATCCAAGTACTGATTAGTGATTACTGATTACTGAGTATTAATCCTTCTTCGGATATTTCTTGAACCAGCCATCCAGGCGCAGTCGCATCACGCCAAAGAAAGCCTCACCAAAGATGCCACCACTCATCTTGCTCACACCTTCACGACGGTTAACAAAGATGACAGGCACCTCCTTGATCTTGAAACCTATTCGATGAGCCGTATATTTCATCTCTATCTGGAAAGCATAGCCCTTGAAGCGGATAGCATCCAAATCTATGGTTTCCAACACCTTACGTCGGTAGCAGACGAATCCAGCTGTGGTATCATTCACCTTAAATCCGGTTACGATACGTACGTATTTAGAAGCGAAATAGCTCATCAATACGCGTCCGATAGGCCAGTTGACCACGTTCACACCCGAAATATATCTTGAGCCTACAGCCACATCATACCCCTCATCGTGAGTTGCCGCATAGAGACGAGGCAAATCATTAGGATCATGACTGAAGTCGGCATCCATCTCGAAGATGAAGTCATAGCCCTGCTTCAATGACCATTTGAAACCCATGATATAGGCTGTACCCAAACCGAGTTTACCCGAACGCTCCAGGATATGCAGACGACCGGCAAACTCATTAGCCATCAAGCCCTTAACAATGGCAGCAGTACCGTCAGGACTTCCGTCATCGATAACGAGGATATCAAACTGCTTTTCGAGACCGAAGACAGCACGGATGATTTTCTCGATGTTTTCCTTCTCATTATATGTAGGAATGATTACTATGCTATCACTCATAACTTCTTCTAATTTTAATGATTCTGATTCTATATAATGTAATACAGATGCAAAATTACAACTTATTTTTGAAATAACGTGCGAAAAACCGAAATTATTGGTCCGGATTCTCTACAAAACCCTGATATTTCTTGTCAAGTCCGTTCATAATCGCCTCATAGCTCTTATTCATCTGGTTCTTGATATTGTCAGCTCCCTTGCCAATCGGCTCAATAGGCTCATGAATAGTGAGCTTCAGAGGATGCCAGAAAGCCCAGTAGATGTCCTTCATACGAGGCTTCACATCGAAACTGCCATTGATGGTAAGCGGACATACCGGCAACTGAAGTTCATCGGCAAGCATGAAAGCACCACGACGGAACACGCCCATGTGCCCCGTAAACGAACGGGCACCCTCTGGGAATACCACCAGCGACATGCCCTCTTTAAGCACCTCGCGAGCACGGTCATAAGAAGCACGGATCTTAGAAGGTCCGCTCTTGTCTACAAAGATGTGGTGCGCATACTCACAGGCGATACCGATGAGAGGCACTTTGCGCAAGCCCTTCTTCATCATCCACTTGAAGTTTCTGCCCAGGAAACCGTATATCAGGAAGATATCGAAAGCGCCCTGATGATTGGCCACGAAAACATAACTCTGGTTCTTCTTGAGATGCTCACGGCCCTCCACCTTTACAGGCAGGAGGAGGATGCGGACCCAAAGCCAGGCCCAACATTTACCAGGATAATAGCCCCAGAAATGACCATTACCCAGCATGCATCCCAAAACAGTAGTTAAACTGGTTAAAACGCTAGCTACCAACAGGATAGGCAAGCATATTACAAGCTGATACAGACGATATAAGTACTTCATTTTTATTTAAGAATGAATAATTTAACACTCAACATTTAACATTCAACACTCAACACTCCTCATTTTCTTTTGAGTGTGATGACCACGATTTCCGCCGTAGCCCCGATGCGGATTGGAACGGTACCGCCCAGACCCGATGTGGTATAGAGCTGGCAACCCTCCTCCTCGAAGAGGCCGTAATCATAAGGAGTAAACATCGACGGACGCAAGCCCAGGATACTGATCTGCCCCGCATGCGTATGACCGCTCAGCGTAAGCTGCGGTGCTACGACCAGCGAATCCTTCCTGTCAGGTCCTATCACATCGCCATCCTCATCCTTCTCCTTATTAATAGTAGAAGGCCAGGTCTCGCGCCATTGCTTCGGAATATGCTGCAGCATCAGCACGAAAGAGCCCGGTCTGATGCCATACAGCGCCTTCCTTACGTTGGTTCGCTTTGGTTTGTCATAGTTCTCTGTACCAGCTACATAGATACTGTCAGCGCCTCTATGCACCGCCACATGCTCATTCATCAGCAGGCGCCATCCGCAACTCCGCTGGAAGTCCTGCATCCGCTTCTCGAGCGCAGCTATCTCCTGCTCATCATCTACATCCATATAATAGGTGTAATCGTGATTACCCAGCACACTCATCACGCCATCTCTGGCTTTCAGACTGCTGAGCAGCGCCTGATACTCAGGCAGTTCATCGGGCGTAACATTCTGTAAATCACCCGTAAAGCAAATCAGATCAGGTTTTTCAGCATTAATGCTGTCGATATCGCGCTGAGGCAGATGACCACGCCAGCCATAGTATGACCCGAGATGGATATCGCTGAACTGAACGATGCGATAGCCCTCGAAAGACTTCGGCAGATTAGGTACATAGATGGTGATACGCTTGACTTGCATCTTAGGAAAACCTTCGGTAAATCCGTAGATAAAGCAGAAGAACGCCACCACTCCCACTACCAGCCCGAGGAGCTTGCCCCAGTTGCGATGGCCGTGAAGGAGCCGCATACAGCACCAACCGAAGACACTGAACAGGCTGAAGACAAACTGCGGAACTGCACATACTGCCATCATCACAAACCAGATGTCGATGAGCACCGGATTGCGTGGCAGGAAGTTGGGCAGTATCGTGATATACGCGCTGTAGGCGATAACCACGAAAGCCGGCAACCAGAAGAGCACCCGCTGCCAGAGACTCTTCAGCCGTAACTTGCCATACCTTTTATATATCCACAGATACGGCAACAGGGTGAATACCACTACGGGTATCAATATTCTTGCTATCATTTCTTGATCAAACTTGATTGAAGATACGTTTTCATTGCCTGCACGGGCACACCTCTGCGCTGTGCATAGTCGCGAAGCTGGTCGTCTCCTATCCGTCCCAGTTCGAAATACCGCGACTTGGGATGTGCAAACATCAGCCCCGAAACACTGGCATGAGGCGTCATCATTCCGCTTGTGGTGAGCCGGATGCCCACCTGACTCATATCGATGAGCTGGTCGATGATGAAGTTGGCACTGGTATCGGGCAGCGAAGGATATCCTATAGCCGGACGGATGCCCTGATAGCGCTCCAGATGCTGGTCTTCGATGCTCAGCTGCTCGTCGGGAGCATAGCCCCAGATGCTGCGTCTCACCTCTTCGTGTAACTTCTCTGCCGTGGCTTCAGCCAACCGGTCGCAGAGTGTCTGTGCCATCATATTGAGGTAGTCGTCCGAGCGATATTTCTTCTCCAGACCGCCATCTACCGTCGTGCAGAAGATACCCAGCCGGTCTGTTATTCCGCTGTCCAGAGGGCGGATGAAATCAGCCAGACAGAGATTGGGTTCTCCCTGAGCCGCCGGATGCTGCTGACGGAGCATCGGGAAGCGGACTTTCTGCCCTTCCAGCCAGATATCATCCCCCTCGCTGTTCGCCTCGAAGAGTCCGAAGACGGCATAGGTATGATATTCGCCTTCCCATGAATGGAGCATATCGAGTGCCTCAGCCTTCATTTTTTCCTTTTCCTCTCGAGGTTTGCCGCTCAATCCCCAGGCATGATAAAAGTATAGCCAGTTGATATATGGCTCAATTTCGCTTATATTGTATACTATTCTTCGCATCCGATACGATATTTTATTTTACAATCCCCATAAGATTTCCCTTTTTCAGGAATTGTTTCTGAACTCCAGTTCTTCTCCTCTGCTGGTAGCATCAAACACGCCTTTGTCGTAGATAAGACGACCGTTACAGAAAGTCTGTTCCACTTTCCATGCAAACTCATCACCCTCTACAGGGCTCCATTTACACTTGCTCTGAATCACCTCTTGGGTCACCTTCCAAGGCTCTCCCTTGCGCACCACAACGACATCTGCCTTATAACCCGGACGCAGGAAGCCGCGCTGACTGATATGGAACAGACGGGCTGGATTATGGCACATCAGTTCTACCAGGCGCTCGATACTGATTACCTTTTCGTCAACAAGTTTCAGCATGCTTACCAGTGAGAACTGTACCATTGGCATACCTGATGCAGCCTTGGCACAACCGCCCTGTTTATCCTTCAGCTGATGAGGAGCATGATCGGTACCCACTACAGTTATCTTACCATTACTCAGTGCCTTACGCAAAGCTTCGCGGTCAGCAGCGGTCTTTACCGCAGGGTTGCATTTGATGCGTGCGCCCTTCACAGCGTAATCTTTATCCGAGAACATGAGATGAGCCACAACAGCCTCGCCTGTAATATTTTCATCCTTACCAAAGAACTCCAGTTCCTTAGCCGTAGTAACATGGGCGATATGGAGATGCGCCCCACTTTCCTTAGCCAGCTGCACCGCCAGACGGCTGCTTTCATAGCAAGCCTCCTCGCTGCGTATTTCCGGATGATGTTCTACGGCAGGATCCTCACCCCATTTCTGCTTAGCCAGCTGCATGTTGCGGTTGATGATTTCGGTATCCTCACAGTGGGTCATCACCGACAAATCCAGCACTTTCGCCTTCTTGAAGATAGCCTGCAGTGCCTCATATTTATCCACCAGCATATTGCCCGTACTGGAGCCCATAAAGAGCTTGATTCCCGGAACATGATGCGTATCGAGCTGCTCAAAATCATTTACATTATCATTGGTAGCACCAAAGAAGAAACTGTAGTTCACATGACTCTTCTCAGCGCCCAGCTGCCGCTTTGCCTGCCAGGCCTCCAGAGTGGTAGTCTGAGGCACCGTGTTAGGCATCTCAAAATAACTGGTCACACCACCAAAGGCAGCAGCGCGGCTTTCGCTCTCGATGTCAGCCTTCTGCGTAAGTCCCGGCTCACGGAAGTGAACATGATCATCAATCACACCCGGCAAAACAAAACACCCCGAGGCATCGATGACTTCATCGTAATTGCCACGGGGTGCCTCGCCTTCATATATCTCCTTGATAAATTCACCATCCAACAAGAGGTCGCCCACAAAAGAGCGACCCTCATTTATAATGGTTCCATTCTTGATTAATTTCATATTACTAAACTTATAAAATGAAGAGTTTTACAAGATGTTAATGCCCAAGACCTTGAAAGAGCCCTGTTTCTACTCCTGACCTTCCTGTTTTTCAGGAATCGTAGGCGCAGCCAGTTCGTTGGCTGTAGGTGCCGGAGCCGCATCAGGATTTACCTGTGGAGCCGCTTCCATCTCTGGCTGCATGCCGCTCTGCGCATCTCGTGTACCATTCATAATCTCCTGATTCTCTTGAGCTTTCTTATAATAGTCCTTTACATAAGGATCATTCTTGAAATAGTCGGTAGCCTTGCTCATGATATCCTCAATCCAAGGAGAGAGCATCGGATACTGGTTGCCCATTGTAACGAGGAAGAAGACGCCCGGTCCCAGCACATTGTTGAAGTTGTCGGTAACAAACGAAGTGATGAGCTTGTCTTCCTGCTCAGAGAGGCGGATGGATTCCTCGTTCAGATGCTTGTTGACAGCCACCATATCGCTACCGTTCATGATAGCCTGGTCGTGCTTGTGTACCAGTTCGCGCAACTGATTCTGAATCTGCTGGTATTTCTTGAAGAATCCGAAGAGTTTATCGTTCATAGGAGTACCGCTTACCACCTGCTGTGTATCATCGAGCTTCACCGTAATGCTTCCACTCTCCAGCACCAGCGGCAGCACAGGATCATCATCCATGAAGATATTCGCCATCTTCATAGAGTCGACAGAACCCTGAAAATGGAACTGTCCGTGCACTACATCGCAAGAATCCACGTTCTTGAAATCGTTGTTTTCCAGTATCTTAAGGTACAGCATGCGTCCGTCCAGAGTACTTACGTTAGAAGTACCCGAGATATCGTAACTGTTGGCACAAGATGCAAGTGCCATCAAGGCAATGAATGCGTAAAATATTCTATTCATAAGCTATCTATATCACTTTCGGTGAACAAAAGTACAATCTTAATTTGAACTGACGAAATAAATTGCAGCAATTTAATTCATTCTTACAAGATTTATGTTTTGTTTGCACTCCTATTGGCCACCGAAAGCTTTTTTCTCGTCCTTTCTATATTACTGATTGTTTTCCTTCTTCAGTTCATGAGAGATGCGATGCGTGGTATACAGTTCCAGCAGGGCTGCGATGAGAAGGAAGACTACCCACTTATTATAGAAATAGGTGATATAGGTCTCATAATTCTCAAACCAGCGGCGCAGGAAAGCATACACCGTATCTACCATCGAGATGCCTGAGAGCACGAAGAAGATGTCTGCTACATACTGCATGCGCTTCAGGCGGTGGATTACCAGCGAAGATCCCTCATAGAACTGCATCGCCTGCATTACACTGAAGAGTATGGTGCCCAGCAGGAACCCCCAGCTCGTTACCTGCACCAGCTGCGGATGTGAAAAACCAAATGCGAAGCAAGCCGCACCGACAACCATCAGCACGCCGCCCAGCAAGAAAATAGCACTTTCCAGTTTACTCAATTGTTTCATTTTCGTCTTGTTCGTTAGTTTTTTCCGGAATATCCGAACTCAATACAAAGATATCTTCATCATCAGCCTTCATGAAATAACGCTGGCGGGCTATCTTCTCAAATGCCCGCGCACCATGCTGCATATCGCGCAGGGTACGCTTGTCGTTTTCATACTGCTCATGATACTTTTCTATCTCCGAACGGAGCGTAGCTATCTCTATCTGGTACTTAATGTGCTGCCTTACACTGTTGTCGTCAACTACACCAACTACCAGAACACCCGCTACAATCACTATAAGATACTTATAATGAGCGAGATAATTCCATATAATACCAAGTTTTTTACTCATTTCTTCCGAATTTGTTTGCAAAGATAATATTTTTTTGTTATCTTTGCATCATCAATTAAGAAAAAATAATGGAAGAGTATATAGTTTCTGCAAGAAAGTACCGTCCGATGACCTTCGATTCGGTTGTCGGACAGAGTGCATTGACCACCACTTTGAAGAATGCAGTGAAGAGCGGCAAGCTGGCGCACGCCTATCTTTTCTGCGGTCCGAGAGGTGTGGGCAAAACCACTTGTGCCCGCATTTTTGCGAAGGCAATCAACTGCGAGCATCCTCGTGAAGACGGCGAGGCATGCAACGAATGTGAGAGCTGCCGTGCCTTCAATGAGCAGCGTTCCTACAACATCTTCGAACTGGATGCCGCCAGCAACAACGGTGTTGACCAGATTAAGGTTCTGATGGAGCAGACCCGCATCCCGCCTCAGGTAGGCAAGTATAAGGTGTTTATCATCGATGAGGTCCACATGCTCTCTACAGCTGCCTTCAACGCCTTTCTCAAGACGCTGGAAGAGCCACCTCAGCATGTCATCTTCATCCTCGCCACTACCGAGAAGCATAAGATTCTGCCTACCATCCTGAGCCGATGCCAGATTTACGACTTCGAGCGAATGACGGTAGCCAATACCATCAACCACCTGAAGATGGTGGCTGAGAAGGAAGGCATACAATATGAAGAGCAGGCGCTCGCCGTGATAGCCGAAAAGGCTGACGGAGGTATGCGCGATGCCCTCTCTATCTTCGACCAGGCTGCCAGCTTCTGCATGGGCAACATCACTTACCAGAAGGTGATCGAGGACCTGAACGTGCTCGACAGCGACAACTATTTTCGTCTGGTAGACCTGGCTCTGGAGAATAAGGTGGCAGAGATGATGGTAACACTCGACGGCATTCTGAGCCGCGGTTTCGATGGTGGCAACATGATACAGGGGCTTGCCCAGCATGTGCGCAATGTGATGATGGCGAAGGATCCTCAGACCCTGCCTCTGCTCGAAACCAGCGACGACCAGAAAGCCAAGTTCCAGGCTCAGGCCCAGAAGGCACCTACACCTTTCTTATATAAGGCGCTGGAACTGATGAACCAGTGCGATATCCATTACCGCGCCAGCAGCAACAAGCGATTACTGGTAGAGCTCACCCTGATACAGATAGGCCAGATTACGCAGCCCGAGGATCAGGATGTGCCTAGTGCGGGGCGTACGCCCAATAGATTAAAATCCCTGTTTCAGAAACTCCTGGCTCAGTCTAAGCTTGCCTCTCAGGGTGCAGGTTCTGAGCCTTCTGGCAGCAGCGAAAACCGGTCATCACAGCCGGGAGCGTCTGCTGCTACAGCTACTGCTGTGCCTTCGTCAGGGGCACCGACAGCCGCTTCTGCAGCCTCCAATGCTGCATCTTATTCTGCATCTGCCACCGCAGCCACATCTGCCTCTCCAGAAGGCTCAGCCGCTGCCGGAGCTGCTATAGATGCTGCATCGCCTCACAAGCCACGACTCAAGAATATCAAGCTGGGCGGCATAGGCATGACTTTCTCTAACCTGAAGAAGAGGGAGGAGAACCAGCGCCGCCTGCACAGTCCGTATGATGATACCAATGAGGAAAAAGCGACCATCACGGGCGACCAGAACGAGTTCACCCAGGAGCAGGTGGAAGCAACATGGTTCAGTATGTGCATGAGAATGCAGAACAAGCTGGATTTCATAGGCTTAGCCAACCGCATGAAGAGTATTGTACCGAAGATAACCAACTATCCGCAGATAGAGGTTATCATCAACAACCAGCTCTTGCTAGACGACGTTTTGAACATCAAGAACCGCATTCTCAAGACTTTCGTCTTAGGTCTTCACAACAGCGAACTGAGCATCAGCTACCGCCTTGCCGACCAGGAAGAGGTAGGCAAGGTTCTGACCAAGAATGAAGTTCTGGAACTTCTTATGGAGAAGAACCCTGCAATGAAAAAACTCACAAAGGACCTGGATCTGGTCATGACATAGAAGATACTCCACACGATACGAAATTCTCCACTCCATGTAGAACAACCTATACGGAGTGGAGAAACTAGTACTATCTTCCCCCAAATGCTGCCATTATACCCGGGCGTATGATGCCCCAAGAGGTTATTCAGTATTCAGTATTCAGTTTTTTTCGCGATAGTTACCTTTTATACGGTTACAAATTG
>OBIB01000032.1_pt1 | contig 48437 bp, 47 predicted proteins | sample 1496261 | NCBI WGS metagenome assembly OBIB01 (sample SAMN05065771, study PRJEB22554) | human gut metagenome | biome: ENVO:2100002; feature: ENVO:00000062; material: ENVO:00002003 | host: Homo sapiens | place: USA
AGCGACAGTTCGTCGATGGTGTTGTATTTCATCCTCAAGTCGCCACCACCAATAAGGTCTACATAGTTCGACTTATTAGCATTCAGTGCACATAGAATATGAGCACTCTCGTTGATGCTTATGTTCATGTCCATGCTGAAGCCATTCAATGGTGGACGCTCTATATCCATGGTTGTAGAATCGGCAAAGTTTGTAAACTTCACCAAGTCTTCCAACTGGTTGTCTGTGGTGATAGGGCTATCCTTAAGCACATATGTCATATCTGTAGAGCCCAGCACATCCAACTTTCCTCGCATCTGCAAGTTGTCTATCGCTCCCTGCATCCTTGCATAGAAGTTTACGTATGCTTTGCCATAAGCTTCCGAGCGAAGGTTCTCTTTAGAATCTATGAGCAAGAAGTTTTCAGCCTTCATCTTTATGTCGGCATACATATTGTCGAGATCTGAGAAGTCAACATATCCAGCAGCCACCAATGGCTTGTCGTTATGCGAATACATCTCGAAGTTCTCAAAGAGTAGTCGGCTGTTAGTGATTGTCACAGGGTCGTTGTCGAAACGCAATTCCACGCCATAAGGCTGGCTATACAGATATGCCGAGTCGAGATACACCTCGCCATTCACCTCAGGCTTCGTTAGCGAACCCTTTATTGTTAGTCCGCCTTCGCCATATCCCTTTAGTCCGAATAGCTGCTCTGGAATAAAACCATTTACCAATGATAATGGTGTATGGTCTAATCCTAACGAAGCATCCAAATGTCCGTCGCCTTCTGATATGTATGTACCAGTAAGTGTGCATACCTCTTCACCGTTTTGCATCAGCACACCGTCAACATAATGCGAACCATCATACTTCGGCATATATGTGAACTCCGTACCTACAGTTCCCATCTTGCATCCCTCGTATATCATGTTTGCTACTTGTAGCGTAGATGATAACGATAGCTCATCTTTAGTCTGTATAGCATGGAAGTCGCCATCCAGCACACCTGTCATATTAGGAGTGAAAGGCAGCAATGCAAAGATGTCGTCCAAGTTCAACTTGTTCACACTCAGCGTTATGTCCTGTAGTGCATCCTCGTTTGCGTCGTTGGTATATATCTGCAGACCAGTACCGTCAGAAGCCTTCATCTTCAAGTTTGCCGACACACGGTTGTCTTCGGCAAGGAAGATGTAGTTGTCATTGTTCACCCCAAACTTCTTATATCCCAACACAGGGTCGTCGCCAACGAATGATATCTTTATACCATTCTCCTCCATGTTGGCAGCCATGTTTGCTGATAGTCCCAGTCGGTTTTTCCAGTCATAGAGTTTAGATTCTATGGTAGTTCCACGTTCCGTTATTGTACCATTAACTATAGCGTTGAACACATAGTCAGGATTGTTCTTGTTGTTCTTCACCTGGATGCTGTATTTCACGTCAGTCTCGTCCGACTTGACGCTAAACTTCGTTGCATCAATGAGTATGCCACCCACGGTTATGGAGTTTACGTTAGCATAACCATTCAGTCCGGATATTGGCGATGATGCCATATCCATGTCTATGCTCTTGCATTCCATGCCATAGTGTTTCAATAGTCGAGCAAAAATATTATTAGAGCCTGATGAGAAACTAATTCTTGCATTAGGCAGACGCTCTCTCAACCTACTTTGGTCTATATATCTGTCCTTCATCTGCTTCATCACCTCGTCCGACACACTCATCAGCTTATCCATCAACATCTCGTAGCCACCGCTTGCATCCATATTCAGATGGAAGTCGCCGGTGTTTACAATGGCATGAGTGGTATCGCGGAGAGCCAGAATATCCAAGTCTATATCCTCAGGTGTGTATTCTCCGTCTTTATCCTGTATCAGTATGTTGCGTATTGTTCCTTGCGCTCTATGGTCGTTAGTGAGGTTTGAGCTCACATCGAGCTGAGTGCTCATAGAAATCTTTAGCGGACTCTCCACAAGTCGCATCTTAAACAAGTCGAGCTCATGCAGCTGACATGCCAACGATGCTGTGATTTCCTTACCATTGGTAAGAGCATTCAATGCAATATTGCCATTTATCACCTTATTGTCGCTCACGATATCGGCAGCTATCTTACCATTGTTCACCAATGCATTTCCCTTAATGCCGTCAAGGTTATAGCCTTGGTATGAGAATTGCGACAGATTGATATCTGCTTCGAGCTTTGTCTTTGGTGACATCATGTCGAAGCCCTTGCCGGCAACTGCCACCTCGCCAGTAAGTGGCGATAGTCCAAGTCCACGAGTGAAATGTTGCAGCTGTAGGCTTCTTGCTTTTATATTTGCCTTATAGCTGTTGTTGGCAAGGTTTATTGATGCCTTTCCGCCTACGCTTCCCTTGCCCTCAGATATATTGAATGCTGTGGCATACTTCTTTCCGTCAACATCCACCTTGCCCTTCAGCGCTATTCCGCTTGGTATGTTTATCATCTTTGCCACGCTCTTGTCGAGTAGGGTAGTGGCAAATTTCAGGTTATATGTCTTTGCCTCTATGTTGGCATGAGCCTTTAGATGGTCCATGTCATTGATGTTCCATGCCTGTCCAGATGCTTTCAGCTTCATAGCCGAAGGCAGTTCCATCGCCAGGTTGTCAATCTCCATCTTCCTCATGTTGCCATGCACAATGGCATCTATCGAAAGTGGATTATAAGGCCATTGGCGCTTAAAAGCTGTTGGCATATCAGCCATAAAGGTCATCAAATCCTTCTTGCCCAATGCGCCATGCAGTTTCACTTGCAATGCGCCAGGATTCTCGTCGTCGAAGGCATTGAGATCCATTGTTAGCTTAGCCGAAGCCTCCGAATATGGAGTCTTCAGTGTTATAAATGGCAACTTCAACTTCGTAGAGTCCATGCCTATAGCGCCTGTGATATTTGAAACCTCTATACCCGATTTTTCTTTGAATGCACAAGCTCTGACATTCATGTCGAGGTTTGGACTGCAATAAGCGATATCCTTTATCGATAAAGCCATGTTGTCGAGCCTTATATGGTTCACATCCAGTCCCTTAGCCTTTGGCTCAAAGTTTTGGTCGTAGGCAATATAGCCTCCGCGCCAATCTACCAAGCCCACTTTATATATAGCTTTATATAGATCGAATAATCCCTTCTCTATATTCGCTTTCTTTATTCCTAAGCCTACCGACATAGTGTCGCCAGGAGTTGTCAAAGCAATGTTTGTTTGCTTTATCGCCAACTTCCCAACGTTTATCTTCCAGAAGTTTTCGCTCTCTGTAGTATCCTCAGGCACGCTATCCGTCAGTGCAATATCAACGTTAGCCTTGTCGAGCAATGCCTCGTCAAGGTTCATGGTTTCTGCACCAAGGTCTATGCCGTGGGCTTTCAAGCTAAGTGTACCTATGTTTCCTTTAATCCTTGCCTGGGCTATAAAGTCGGTGGTGTTGAGCTTCATATCGTTAAACGATAGCTCGTCTATCTCCACACGGCTTTGTAATAATGGCAATAGCTGTATATCAGCAACAACCTTTCTGATGTCGGCAATAGTGTCGACATCAGAAAGGTTGTTCTCTATAGGGCGTGTCACTCTTATGCCCTCAACACCTAAATCTAACGGAAAAACAAGATGCACCTTGTCTACAGAGATATTCATCCCTGTTTCTTCAGAAGCATATTCTGCCACTTGTCTTACAGCCCAGTTCTGAAAAGGGGGAAAGTAAAACAATACAGACAATAGAACAAGCAGCACTATTGGCACCGATATTGCTATGCCACAGCCTCTGAGTATTTTCTTCATAGATGTTATTTGTAGGTTATCGTTATCTTTTCACTCCTGCAGCCAAAGCCCTCCACAGATTGTCGTCGGGTAGGGGAGAATCGAGAGAAATTAATTCTTTCGATACAGGGTGAACAAATTCAACATGATGCGACAGTAGCGATATGCTACCATCAGGATTTGAGCGTTTAGCTCCATATTTCAAGTCGCCCTTTATAGCACATCCCATGTGTGCCAACTGGCTTCTTATCTGGTGGTGTCTTCCTGTTAGCAGTTCTACTTCCAGCAAGTTATAATTATCCGTACTTGCTATCAGCTTATATCTCAACCGTGCCTTCTTCGACTTTGGCACCTCTCGGTCGTAAACATAGGTTTTGTTCTGCTTCTCGTTTCTCACCAGCCAGTTTTCCATATCTCCTTCCATCTGGCGTGGGGCTTCTTTCGTTATAGCCCAGTAAGTTTTGTGTACGTCTCCTTTGCGGAACATCTCGTTCAGTCTTGACAAAGCCTTCGATGTCTTGGCAAACACCACAAGCCCCGAAACAGGACGATCAAGGCGATGTACCACGCCGAGGAACACATTCCCCGGCTTTTGGTACTTCTCCTTAATATATTCCTTCACCGTTTCAGACAATGGCTTGTCGCCAGTCTTGTCTCCCTGAACTATCTCACCACTCTCTTTATAGACAATGATGATATGGTTGTCTTCGTAGACTACGGTCATAATGATCTTTTAATACCTAATATTTTTTTCTGTTGGTATTATTATTACATGTTCATACCGCCATCAATCTGGATAACCTGTCCAGATACATAACTTGACATATCAGAAGCCAAGAACAAGCAAACATTTGCGATGTCCTCAACCTGACCACCACGACGAAGAGGAATCTTCTTCATCCAGTCTTTGCGAATATCCTCTGGCAACTGAGCTGTCATAGCAGTCTCAATGAAACCAGGAGCAACAGCGTTAGCACGTACACCCTTAGGACCGAGCTCCTGAGCGATACTCTTTGCCAAACCAATCATACCAGCCTTTGAAGCTGAGTAGTTGCACTGACCTGCGTTACCATGAACACCTACAACGCTCGACATGTTGATGATAGAACCGCTGCGCTGACGGAGCATGATAGGAGCACAAGCGTGGATAAAGTTAAACGCACTCTTCAAGTTTACGTTCAATACAGCATCCCACTGAGCCTCTGACATACGAAGCATCAAACCGTCCTTGGTGATACCAGCGTTGTTTACCAATACGTCGATTGAGCCAAAGTCTTCCTTAATCTTATTTACAACAGTCTCTGTCTCTGCAAAGTCTGCAGCGTTGCCTGCATATGCCAAGCACTTTACGCCCAAAGCCTCAATCTCCTGACGAGTAGCCTCGAGACCTGCCTTCATATCATCGTTCAATACGAGGTCGGTGAAAGCTATGTTAGCACCTTCCTTAGCAAACTTCATGGCTACGGCCTTGCCGATACCACGTGCGGCACCTGTAATGAGTGCTGTCTTACCTGTTAATAATCCCATTTTAAAAATTTGTTATGTAAATATAGTTAATACCTTCTATTTATATACCTTATTATATATATATACTTATTTCATCACTCCTCTCTTGCCCAAAGCTCCATATACCACTTTGGCAACCAGTGGCTTGCTCGATTCCTCTGTCAGCCCATGACCAAGTCTGCCATATATGAATGGCACCTCCAAGCCTTTGATACAATAGTGTGTGATGTCGGCAACGAGCTCTATGTCTTCAAGGTCGAACTCGCCTTCTGCCACACCCTCAGCATAAACCTTGCGGAATATCTCCATCTCGTCTTCATCAAAGTTCTTGCGCACCTTTTCCACAGTCCAGATATTGCGGAAGAACTCTGCTCGCAAGTTGCCGTTTCTAACCACGGTCTCGCGAATCATGCTCAAGTGTGTGTATATCAGCTCTATTATCTTGTCTTGCGGACGAATCTTCTTTGCTGCAACCTCGTCGAGCTTGTCGCTTAGTCGCTCCAATTCCGATTCTATGACAGCATTATATACGTCTTCCTTCCTATTAAAATAGGTATATAGTGTTCTGCGACCCTTGCCCGAAGCCTGGGCAATGTCGTTCATTGTAGTATTGGCAACACCATTCTTAGCGAATAACTGTCGTGCCACATCCACAAGTGTCTGTCGTGTTTTAGAGATTGACATGCTACTTTCCTCTATTTTGTTTGCACAATGAGTTGATATGTGCAAAAGTAGATTATTTCTACGACTTATGCAAGAAAAATTACGTATTTCAGCCTTTTTACAGTTAAAATACAAAAAAGTTGCAATTATATTTGGTTATATCAAATAATCGTTGTACCTTTGCACCCGCAATTCAGAAATACAGCAATCGCTGATATCTCGAGAATTGACTTAATGGTAATATCGCGGAGTGGAGCAGTTGGTAGCTCGCCAGGCTCATAACCTGGAGGTCGCATGTTCGAGTCCTGCCTCCGCAACTAAAAATGGTCGAACTTCTCTTAAATAGAGGAGTTCGACCTTTAATCTTTTAAAGGCGTTGCGGATAGTGGGACGGTATTCGGACGCTATATTATTAATAGCATTGGTTGTCTTCGGACAAACAATGTAAAAAATGTTTCCAACACCTAAAAAACTCTTATCGTCAAAAGATATAATAGGATATACTCTTCCAAGGTTGCATACTGGTAAGGATTGGTATGTAGATTTTTATGTTTATGATCCTACTATTGACGGACTCAAGCGAAAAAAGTATATGCTTAATAAATATGCTAAGAATGAGCGAAAGAAAATAGCATCAGTTCTCATCACTAACCTTACGCAATTGCTTATATCTGGCTGGAATCCTTTTCTTAATTCAGATAAGTCAAGGGGTTATACTACCTGGGATGTCGTTATTAAACGTTATACCGATTATACCAAAATTGCAGAGAAGAAAGGAATGCTCAAATCTAAGACTGCAGTCGACTATCGTAGTCGATTATCGGTATTGCTATCCTATATCGAGGAGGCAAAAATCTCAATAAAGTACGTTTATCAGTTTGACAAAACTTTTGTCGTTGATTTTCTCGATTATATAGTCTTCGATAAGGAACGTTCACCTAAGACTCGTAACAATTACCGCACCTGGTTATCTACATTTGCTACGTGGCTCGTAGATCGGCAGTATATTAAGGAAAATTGCGTTGAGAGCATATCAATGATGAAGGAGGGCGAAAAGTTTCGTGATGCCATTAAGATTGAAGACTTGCGAAAGCTCAAGGAGTACGCATTAGATAAATGCCCATGGTTCTATCTTGCCTGCATGATGGAATATTATACTTTCATTCGTCCTGAAGAGTTACGTCACATCAAAATTGGATATATATCAATTAAGTATCAGACAATTACTATACCTGCAGATGTATCAAAGAACAGGAAAGAGCAGGCGGTTGCTCTTAATGATACGATATTAAAGTTGATGATAGATCAAGGTATATTCAATAATCCTTCCTCTGATTATCTATTTGGCAAAGATGTTAGACCTGGTAAAGAACAAATTGCTATTAATCGATTCAGACAAGAATGGGCACGAGTCAGGAAAGCGCTTGGCTTTCCTCATTCATACCAATTCTACAGTCTTAAGGATTCTGGTATTCGAGATTTGGCTAATGCAGAAGGTATTGTTGTTGCACGAGACCAAGCACGCCATTCCGACATTTCTGTTACCAACAAATATCTCAAATCAGAAAAGGTTGCTCACGAAGAAACTAAGCATTTCCGAGGCGAACTATAAAACCTCGTAGAAATAGCCTTTTTTCATATTGCTAATTTTCCCTTGACGAATATAGACCTCTATCTTTGCACATACATATTTCTTGTTACGAAGGAGATAGAGCTTAGAAGGGTCAGGAATATCCTCTGTTATCAAATCATAGGTTATCAGATTATGCTTATCTATTTTAAGATTTCCAGTTGCTCCTAATATATTCGATAATGATAGAGACGCCTCTTCTGGCTCAGTATTGGACATTTCGTTCATACCAGGCGAAGTGTAAGTTTTAGGAATTCGTGCCTTAAGAGTTTCGTTCTCGAATAGTTTTTCATTGTAAGCAACACTCCTGTTTGAAGCAAGATTGTATACAGTTTGACTTTGAAACATAATAGGCATTGATACATCATCTTCAGTTGTGGTAGTTGTTTCTTCGCTTACTCCTTCCATAGCATCTTGAACGGCTGTGTAATAATCTCCTTCGCCATCAACCTCCATACTGTCGAGCGATGCTTGTTTCTCATTTGGTACCGATGGAACATACACCCATTTATTCGGTTGTAAATCTCCGAACTTTCCTATAAAAGTTTTAGTCCAGAAATCTTTCTGTGCATTTTGTTTCCTTCGTTTAACTATTGCCACAGGGCTAATTTTTAGACTTACAAAGTCGTCACTTTCCATATCTCTTATAATAGGATTAAAGAAACCACATTGTGTTAGTTTTTCATGTACTTCTTCGCTATCAGGATCACTATACTTGCCAGGTACCATTGCAGATATATAGTATTTGTTGTCAACTTGGAATATGTTCGTTCTTCGTTCACGTTGCTTCATGCCCTTATATGCAGCAAAAAGTTCCTCATAGGTATTATATTTCTTTGTTTCAAATTGTTTTTGTACTGACTGTGAGATATAATCTCTCCAATCATGATTCGCTGATGAATCGAAGTCGTATTCTATGTTAGAGGTAGACAAGTTCGATAAACCATCTTCATCGTACTCACAAGTATATTCATCAGAGCAGTCGTAGCTCACGATATCGTTTGTGCCAAGTTCATTGGTTGAGAGTATCTTGACAGTCTTCGCAAGCTCATCAAAAACAATAGACGCATTGAATAGTTTTCTTATCTCCTCCAGAAAAGTATATACCTTCCAATGAGGTAGAGCGTCCTTAATATTAACCGTGTTCATTGCATTCGCGATGAGCAGGCGATTCCATGGTTCTACGTCGAAGTCGTTACGTGTAAGCTTATAGCCTTCATACTCCATAACCTTTTTAATGACATACATTAGAAAAGGTTGTACTGCAAGATTATACATAACAACTCTCTCTCCTTTAGGCCATAGATTACCATCAACCCTGAGGTTCTGCGAGATAGCTGTCCATACGATATTGTTATTTAATGTGTTCTCATTATGCTCATCATTAATAGGGTTAAAAGCAGCAACGCCTGGTTGACCAACGAAATTGTAATCAGTAAAGTCGACCATCAATGGCTCGCCTGCATGATACAGAGGCCAGGTGCCATTGAAGTTAATTCTTGGTATACTTGCATAGCCCTCTCTATCGAGACCTTTGGTTACGACAACTCTCGGATAGTCAATTTCATCAATATAATGTGATTCAAACTTAGCATTGTATTTAATGCGAGACTTGCCGCCAACGAGCTGTAGCTTTACAGTCTCGTTGGTGATGCTTGTTACAGTAGCTTTGCCGCTCATAACAAGGATATTGTCAACATAGAGCTTACAATCTTCGTAGTCTGGCAATGTCTTCTTAACGTCCATACGCTGCACATTACCAAACAATACTTGATTCTCGTGTATTGACATTGGGAATGAAATGTCATAGGTGTACGAGCCTGAATCTCTGATATATTGATTCTCGAATGTAACCTTAATCTCCTCTGACGATGATGGCACACCTACTTTGCCATCGATTGTACATACTATCATACTATTTATTGCTTTGTAAACGTTGATAATGTTTCCATTCTCTATCCAATTCTGCCATCGACAACTTTGCATGAACACCTGCAGCAAGCAAATCTCTCAAGTTATCGATAACTATGTTTGTATCATCGATAGTGTTCTTCAAGTCCTCGTTGTCAGTCTGTACAGTAACCGAAGGAGCTGACACTACCGTCGCTCCACCTTGACCTATAGAACGAGAAATATCAGCTGCAGTAAGTGTGCTAACTGTATTATTGCGCTGCGCCTGGTCTATAAGTTGTAGAGCAGGAAGGATAGAAGGATTGTTAACTGCATTATGGTTAGCAACAAATTCGCCTTCGTGCACAACTCCAGCTTCTCTTCTGTAGCGTTTACCAGACGTAAAACCACCCTCATAGTAGCCAGTCTCTTGAGCCTGCTGTTGCTTTTTGATAGTTGCTATCTGTATAGCACCTGCAGCTGCAGCAATACCTGCTGCTACAGGCGCAAGTATTAAGTTGGCAGGATATGGCACGCCCTGCATAGCAGAACTATATGCTGCGATAGCTGATAGCGCAGTTTGAGCAATAGCTTGAGCAATTTGCATTGCTACCTGTTTACGAGCATATTTACTCTTAATCTTCGCAACTTCCTTCTCTTTCTTCTCTTCGAGCTTCTTTGTCTTGGCAGTATTGTTACCAGCTGCATTTATGAGTTTCTCATACTTTTTCTCGGTTACGGTAACCTCGTAGTCAGATTGAGCAGCATAATACGACGACATTCCACTAAGCAGAGGAGAGACGGTATCCATTGCAGCCTGCATCTTAGTAACAAGATTATTACACATATTTGCAGTCGCTTCCGACATTGCAGCCATAGCCTCTTGATGACTGATAACACTCTCTGTTTCCATGCTCTTGATATTATCAAGAGTAGACTTGTATATGTCAATATCAGAGGTCAGCAAGTTACCAACATTGAGACCATTAGGATGCTTGTCGCTATAATCTGCCTGTGCATTATTTGAAGCAGTGTTATATGCAGATTGAACATTCTGCTTAAATTGCTCCCCTGCAGAGTTCTTAAGATTTTCAGAAGATTCAAGTTCTGCATAGTGAAGTCGAATCTTCTTTTTCATCTCTTCATACTCTTCTTCCTTCAATAGCTTTTTAGAGTGCAATGAATCAAGACCTTTGAGAGCAATATCTTCTTGCTCCTTAATGTCTTTACGCCCCCACTCAGCACGATATTGAGCCAAGCGATCGTTATATCGTTGCTCTCGTGTCAGTTCTTGCTCTTTCTGTCGTTGCTTAATTTCTGTATCAATGTCGAGCCACTCCTGCGAATCCTTCTTGTATAGGCTTTGACGAGATTTGAGCATATTAATATCATTCTGATACATAGCTTCATTTAGCGCATCTTCATTATGATATAGCTCTTCTTTTAGCGCATTTTCACCTTTAAACAACTCCTCTTGAGCACCTTTTTTCTCGTATGCCATTTGTAAGTCTATAGCTATATTGGCATGTTTGCGCTGTATTTCTTCGTTATCCATCTTAAGCCGATCTTGCTGATATTGCTTTTCGAGCTCAGTCTTCTTCTTGAGTAATGCCTGTGCCTCGTCAGAGTCTTTGCCGTAGAGCTCTATTTGAGCATCTATACCCTTACTCTTGATTTCATACTGCTGCTGCATGAAGTCACGGTATGCGAGATTCTCATCTGTATAGCGACGGTAATTTTCTACAAGTTCTGCATCTGTGATAGCTTGTTGAGCCTTGATGGCAGCCTGTAAGTCTTTTTTTGCCTGTGCTTCCTTACGTTTACGCTCAGCCTCTGCTTTTCGTGTAGCAATAGCAGCTTTACGTTCTTCTTGCTCTCGCTTCTTTCTCTCAGCTTCCGATTCGTACTCTTCGCTATTGTTAGAAGTAGATTGGTCTCCCTGGCTTCCAAGATCTTTGTTTGCCTTTCGAACATTCTTTAAATTCTCGGCTTCCTGCTTCTGTACCTCTCTATATTTTTCAAGATATACATTTTGCATCCTTGACAAGTCATTTAGTTCGGCTTGATGGTTTCTGTTATATTGTTGTGCAATATTAAGACCATAACCTTCACGTTCAATATATGTTTCTTCATTCCAGCCTTCTTTGAAACCTTTTAACCCTCTATTGAATTGCCAATTGCCAACGCCTTGTGATACCGCATTGTATCCTTTCTCCGCATAGTGAGCAATGTTATTGGCTAAAGCTTGAAATTGAGAAGTGAATGTATGCGACATTTTTCCCCACCAATCATTAAGGTATTCTTCGTTCACATTCTGCTTTTCTCTTTCAAGTTCTTCTACCTTGGATAGGTATACGCGAGCTTTAGCTTGTGCCAGTATAGAATCCGTAAGGTTATCAACAGCCTTACGAGCATTATTTGAGTATATATTCTCGAGATTAAGATTATCGAGATATCCAGGATATTTCTCTTGCAGCTTTTTGATAGCTTCTTTTCTAACTTCGTCAGAAGATGATTTGTCCTGTGCCAATTTCACAAGTGATGACAATTCTGCTACTTCTGAGCGGCAGTCTGCTGCAGCTTCTTCATTAGCTTCATTCAATTCTCTTTGCGCCTTTGTCGCCTTATCAGCTTTCGACGTAAAAGCAACAAGAGTTGCTGTTACTGCTACCATTGTAGCCAAAATTGCAGAATACGGATTGGCAAGTATAGCCTTATTCCATAGCTGCTGAGCAGCTGTAGCTAGAGTTATCTGTCTAGTACCAACTTTTACGGCTATATTATATGCTTCTTGAGCTGATGCTGCAAACGCTGTACGTACAGCTTTTAGTTTATCTGCTGCAGCACTCGCCATCTTGGCTGCTGTTGCAGCTTTCTCAGCAATAGCTTCTGCCTTGACAACCAAAGTGTAGGCAACGATACCAGATGCAAGCACTACTATAACCCTCCAATATTTCAGAGTGAATGATGTCGCAACTGACAGCAACTTGATGGCGATTCCTCCAGTACTGATGCTGTATTTAACTACAGGCAGCAACTTCTCGCCTAATTCGATAGCCAATTCATGGAAACGATTCTTAGCTTTTTCAATATCACCTTGTATAGTCGTGTTCTGAACGTCGAACTCTTCAATAACAGATGTTGCTTCTTTATATGCGTTTGTGGCAATCTCTTGCCGAGAGCGTACATCATCTATCTTATCAGCCATAGTAGAGAGGACCGCGACAGCACGTGTGCCATCAAGTCCCATATCACCAAACATCTTGCCGAGTTGGTCGAAGCCTCCCTTAGACTTCAGATTATCCATGAGAGTTAATACTGCAGTATTTATATCTGTCTTGACGAGATTAGAGAATGTTTTGAGGTCAACGCCTGCCATCTTAGCGAATGTCTTAGTGTCGGTCGACATCTTAGTAAGAAGCTGAGAGAAAGCCGTCGAAGCCATTTCATCTTTCTGCATATTCTCGTCCATCACAGCACCAAAGCCCATTATTTGAGCTTGTGTCAAACCAACCTGTTTACCCACACCTGCCACACGAGCGGTAAACTCTACTAAATATCCAGCAGATGCAGATGAGTTCTGAGCAAGCTCATTAATGGCAGAGCCTGTAGCGAGCATAGCACCACGCAAACCAAGCCTGTCATCTTCACCGAAAGCCATAGCTAATTTACCTACCTTATCGATGGCATCATCTCCAAGGTCATCACCAAGAGCTACGCTAATCTTATCGGCAGCATCGACAAACTCCTCAATAGAATCTTTTGAAGTAATGCCCAGGCGACCTGCAGACTCAGCAAGCTCATTAAGGTGTTTACGTGGTGTGCGTGTATCAATCTTCTTGAAGTCCTCGTTCATCTCCATCACCTCTTCCATTGACTGACCTGTATACTTTCGTACATTGTTCATCTCCTGGTCCATCTCTGTATAGGCATCCACGCATTGACGCACATTGGCTGACAAACCAGAGAACGCTGCAATAGTCTGAGTTATTGCACCCCAGTTCTTATTGAGAAAGTTGGCTGTTTTACCGAAGAGGGATTCTGACTTCTCTTGTTCTCCATTAATAGCAGCTATCTGTGCTTTCAATTTCTTGGCATGGTCCGTCAGATCTTCGAATGCTGCAGTACCTTGCTTCTGATCAGCGAGTCGTTCGTTTACAATCTTGAGAGAATATTGAAGGTCACGTAGCGACGCGCCACTTATATTCTTGAGAGTTGCATCTATCAGATTATTCTCTCTGACAAGGTCCGTTACGGATCTTGTAGCAGCTTTTATCTCTTCGTCATATTTGTCGATGGTTAGGTTTGCCTCTTTCTGCGAGGTATTAAGTTGCTGAATACGATTTTTAATCTTAGACAGGTTTTCAGCAGTCTCGTGATAAGCGGTATCATCTGGTTTGATATCTCCAAGCTTTTGCTGCAGCAATGTAGCTGCAGCTGTCAGTTCATTAAGAGAAGCGCCATCAATGTTACCTAAAACATTCTTGAGATTATCAGCAGCTTGATCGAGCGCTTGCAGTTCTTTCTTAGACTGTATAGACGAAGCCTTTAATTCATCCATGCGGTCTTTGCAGCGTTGTAGGATTTTATTGAGCTCATTATATTCGTCAGGCTTTGTTACCTGCTTCATAGCACGACGCACTTCACGAGCAGCTTTCTCAATATCTCCAAGCGATGAAGTTCCGAGATTATTGATTACGTCTATAGTTTTTGATACATTGCTACCATAAGCTTTGATACTCGCCTCTGCTGCTTTTATTTCCTTATCAAACTTATTGATATCTTTAACTAAAGTTTCAGGATTACGAAGAGCATCCGTCTTCTTCTTCTTCAATGCTTCAAGACGCTTTTCAAGATCTGCTATATCGTCTTTAGCCTCTTGAGCATTGAGACTTATGATGGTTCGAAAAGTCTGAGTTTTTTCCATATAAAAAGTGCTATATTTGGTTTATGAGCCAAATGTAGCACTTATTATATGTGGGGGAAAATACAAAATTATGCTGATTCTTTTATATAATTTACATAATCTTCTTCCATCGAAAAGAATAAATCAAAATAATGATTGTATTGTTCTTTGCCAGCATAATATTCTGGAGATTTTTCTATAGCTTTTATTCTAATTTCACGTCCTTCGCACATTTTCAGTCTTACACTCTCGCGCTCCTCTAAATATGCTTTTTCAAAGTCTTCGCGAACTTTTTTCAATTCTTCAGAGCCTGGAGCAAGAGTTTTCTCGTATTCAATTTGTCGCTTGCATCTTTGAGCGAAGGAGTTGTCATCCTCAGGTTTCTTGCTTTCTTCTTTAGCTATTTCAACCTTAGGCTCGCTCTTAACGTATGGCTGTGGCTTTTCTTTAGGCACACCATAGGTATTCGCTATCTTGTTTACCTTTTCACCTACAGTTTGTAAGCCTTGAAACAAGATAAGCATTACGAAGAACACCGCTGACAAAAGAAAGTAAGTATCCATATTCTTGATGTTTTAATTATTATATCGCAAATATAAACCTTTTTCTTTATATTGCCAAGTTTTCTTGCTTTTTTATTCCACTTTCACGTACTTCAGATATTTAATTGTAGCACGAGGGTTAAAATTCACGAGCTTCACATTATACCCTTTCGTTCCCCAACGCCAGAAGAGAAATCTATGTTTATAGTCACGCACAACGAACATGGCTATAGAGTCGCGCATATTATATTGTAGAATAGAATCCGAGAGTGATAAGTGTATGTCTGTCCAATGATCGTGATATATATAGTCATTATCTGCAGGTGCTGCTCTCAGCTTTATGCTGTCTCGTGTCGATATCTCCGTCTGAAGCTGTGAGGTTATTGCTGCAGGTTTTACATTTAAGTCTTTTAGCAGAGCTTTATCTGTAATCTTCTTGTATTCCTCTTTCGTTACTACAAGAGCAGGTAATGATGCTACAGGTATCGTATCACGAATGGTATCATGGACAATACTCGGATAGGTATTCCATGAGTTCAATATCTCTATCTGAGATTGCAAATGTTCAATCTTCCTTCTGTATTGCTCTCTCTTAACGAGCAAGGTCATAATGAAGATTATTACGACTGCAATAGCTATCAGTATTGCAGGTATAAGAAAATCTTTCTTTTTCATTTTATATGGATTATGTTGTTAACATGCTTACCTGGTATAGAGATATGTACCCACGAGTAGTTATACTCATCGATACATTGTCCTACGCTGATTTTGCCTTGACGAATAAGAGATACTGCAGTCTCAAATAAAGCCTTATTGTCTTCTTTTGTGCTACCCATGGCGTGGATATCTGCAGCTTGTCCTAATAGATGTTGCGAAGTTCGTGAACCACCAACTGCTTTATTGAGCTCCTGACAGCGATATCCTGAACTTACGATGATTGGTTTGCCGAATGCCGTGCGCAATGGTTCCAAAACATTCTCTGCCAGTAGCTTCAAGTTGGCAAGGTCTGACTTAGATGGAGTGTTATCAATAGCTCTGTTGCGAGCTGTTACCGAGCGAGTGAGCTCCTCGAGAGTAAAGTGCTGTGATAATAGCATGATGTATTATGTTTAGTTGGTTTGTCGTTCTGCAATATTGAGGTATTCTGCCAGTCCTGGTATGCGTTCGATGAATTTGAATCGAAGTATATAATACAGGAAGGATACAATTTGCCATGGTGTAGTACCAGGCTTAAATATCTTCTTCAGGTTCTTCAGTATATTGAGAGCATAGAAGTAGAGTACCACGTATGTAACGAAGCTCACACATTGCAGAGCTCCTTCGTACTGATGCTTCATTTGTCCAACAGTATATATGGCACAGCACAGTATGAAGAACACAGTAGCTTCCGCTCCACATCTCAAAGCCTTCTTCAGGCTAAAGTCTTCATGATTAGCTATCATGCCAGACAGGTAGCCAAAAAGAAAGTTGAGGAAGAATACTATCATTAGCGATGTCAGCTCTCCCTCGATAGGCTTGAGGAAGGCTATAACTGCGATGGCGATGCCTACGCATAGTGAACGGATATTTTCTATCATAGTTGGATTTATTGTTGTTATATATAGACAAAGATATTATGAGCATAAACTAAATAAAAATACGCTCACGGTTCTTACTTTCTAATATTTCTGATTTAATATCACACCATCTGCCGAAACACCTCCACCGTCAAACTTGAATTCGTATCGCGTATTCGAGTCTGGGCCTGTAGCTTTGTCTGCCTCGAGTTCTATTCGAACTGTCCAGTTTGGGCATTTAGTATTCTCACGCTCTGCATAAGCTATTTGTATAGGAATACCGAAGCTGTAATCAGCGTTCACCCCTTTCTGTGCATCTGATAACGAGCCGTAAGATTTCATCTTGAAGCTTTTCTCGTTGATGGCAAAATTGATCACATCATTAATACCGATACTGACATCATCTGTCTTCAGATATGTACCTTCTCCGTCATCAGACTCGCCAACAAGTCTAATCCTAAGATTCGTGAGATAATCTGTAGAGAGTGTGAAGCTGACTTTCAAGAGCGTTTCTGATTTAATAACACCTGCAGTATTATCACCATTGTCATAGTACAACATCTGTCCTACCTCCTGTCTCAGTTTGAGATTGCTAATATTTACCACAATGGTTTTAGTAGTAACAGGTTTGTCATCACTCTTTGCCAATGGCAATGTGACGTAGGCATCACAGAATTCTACAGTATTCTTTACTGCTGGGCATACGATACATTGAGGGAAGGTTGTAGAATCGTGGTCAGTTGTCGAGCAAAGGAGCGGAATAAATGTCAGCCTGTCGCCAACCTCATACTCTTTTAGATATCCGCGAAAATTAACATCAAGTATTTCGCCCTCATATATTTTTCCCCCGTGCTTAAAATCTACACGAAAGATAGTTATCTCATCGTTCATAACTCCAGGCTTCATAGGTACATCTGAAGACACGAACATCTTCTCCTTATTAGTCTCGTTGTATATACAGACGGCAGGATAGATATTGTCTCCAAGTCCCTTACGTAGCATATTCAACAGATCACCCAACGAGAAAGTATTATTCGGATAAACAGGATCATCACCACCTTGAAACAATATGCAAACAACATTGTCATTATACACAACATTGTTTTTCTCGCTATATCCGTACACAACTGCTCGAAGAGGAAAGTTGTTTTCGTTCTCGTTGCTGTTATAACCAATGAAGTCTGACAGACGATAAGGAGCTTCTGAAGTTCCAGTAGGCTTATTGTATGTCCATCTACCAAGTTCTTTGGCTTGCTGCACATCGTTTACAGTTCTCATACCGAATACACCATTAGGATTGCCAATCCACCATCCTGTGTCACTCTTGGCAGTCCACGTTCTCATATCAGCATTAAGCGAATCTGTTACGAATGTCTCAGCTAAAGGCACAGGCTTATATTTGCTCATCATATTGATATTACTACTTCGACAGAGCGCTGCCAAATCATTAGTGCTCTCACCTAATACTTGCTTCACGTCATCGATGGTGACGGGAGCTACGATTATTCCTCTATCTACACTCATTTCTTCACCTCCTTTATCCTATAGCTATCCAGTCTCCATATTCTGTAACGCCAGACTTAACGAAGATAATGCGCTTATATATTTTGCCTTTTTCATTCTGTCTTCCATAAGCAGTCTGCTCTACAGTTATATAGCCATTGCTATCTGCCGTCGTTGATGCCAGTACTACACAGGTATAAGCTCCTTGCGAGCCTGACGGTCTGCCAAGAGTACACCATGGATACATTCCAGTCCTTAAGGCATTATTCATATTGCTTTCGCCATATGTCGGCATATTATTTTTTGCGGCATTAGCAGTAGATTCGATAGAAGCAATCTTGTTAATCTGCTGCTTATCCCAAGGAGTAACCACACCCTGTGTACCCTTATAGGTAGAGTTCTCTGCCTTAGCATCATTAAGAGGAATTATCTTATATACAGGCTTCAGACTAAGTTTGCCGACAACGAACAAATCACCAACATTGGCACCCTCTGCACCTACAAGAGATGTAATACCAGAGTTTATATTTATGCGAGTTTCTGATGATGGCAATTTACCACGGCTATCTGCTATGACATAGAAGTTGATGCTATTATTAGCCACCTTGGCATACTTAGCAGCTAAGGTGATGGCATTCTCTGTGGTTAGATTAATCGAGCCTGTTAGTGGAATAGAACTCATGGACACAAAGTCTTTTGTAGAACCATCAGCCATCAAAATCTCACTTGAAGTACCACCAGCCTTAACAATCTTAGGCGAAGTGATAGAATCACCAGTAATATCAGTTTTTCGCCCTGTAAGTGTCCAGTCTTTAGCGTTAATATTTTCACCTGGTAATGACGATGATGCAGCGTATGAATTAACAGTTATACCATTTACGTTGGCTCTAACTAAATCTAACGCTGCGCCATTAGAATTATTATGTAGTATCAGAATATCAGCTGTGCCATCCACCCCTGTTGCTAATATCTGATTGGCACTTTTTTCATCAGCATTATTAGAATTAACGTGAAGCTCAGGAGTAGCAACACCTGTTGTAAAGATACCAATATCGTTGTCTGCCTTGCCATTTAATGCAGGTTTATATTCAGCATCTATCTTCTTCTTAAAATGCTTCAGTCCTTCAAAGTCTAAGTATTTCGTCATAGTTTTTTAATTAAAAAGTTCATCAATATCATCATTCGTAATTCTCTCATTGATATCATGCCACTCGCTCCAGGTGTTTTTTGCCCCTGCATATCCTGGTGATGTTAAAGTGTTCCATGAGCGACACTTAAAGAACATTATTCCATCTTGATGCGAACTGAAGTTCTCCTCGGTTGGCAACAATTCACAGCTTGATATCACAACTTGATTAAGTGCATGATTCATGTTGTCTTTATACTGCAACAACACGCCGATGCTTTGCCCTTGACCATATTTGTTGTCAACAAGTATAAACATGCCTTCTGCAATATCTTGGTAAGTATGCCAATTATCAGCAGAAGAATTGTCAGACGACAAACCAAAATCTATATCTCCACAATCTAATTTACGCTCAGCCCTCAATGTAGTAACATCAGTCTGCAATGTTGCTATCTTACTATTAAGAGCTGCAACAGAATATGCCGACGCAACAAACCCACGAGAGTCTTGCGTGAGGGCTATTGCTTCAGAGAAGAGCTTCACTGTAGCATCAAGCCCTCCACCTCCGCCACCAGTTCCACTACCAGCACCATAAGCCGTAATACCACCCGTAGCATACAGATTGCCGTTCACTTTCAGAGCGTTATTGTTAACGTCATACTCAAGTCCGAGCCCTCCTAACAGCAGCTTAGTTATATTCACCAAATTAAGAGTACCAGTACCGTCTTTCTGCGGTGTGGTGGCAGTAAAAATGCTTCCATCTGCCAAACCTAAATTCACCATCTTATTCTTTTCGTCATAGCTAAGTCCTGCCCAAGCGCTCCAATTCCAAGAATCGCCACCAAAACGAATGGCTTTTACATTTTGGAATATGGCGCAGCCACCAAGAGAAGACAGATATGCAGATCCAAGCTTCAAACCGGCATGACTACCGTCGGCTAAGGTGAGCATACCAGCCACATCACCTCCGCCATCAAAATTCTGTCCCCACAGCTTTCTCGTTGTCTCAAGCTTCGATGCTGATGATGCATTCACGTTCTTCAGATAATTTATACCCTTAACGCCTTGTCCCATCTTGTAAGTTCCATTGTCCGTCACATATTTATCTACAGGAGCTTTAGTCTGCATAATCAGATTAGAATCATACATTTCAACATACTTGCCCGCCCACAGCACTCTGAACTTCGAATTGCCCGTGCGCCAAGCATTATGCCCAAGCCATATATACCCATTATCGTCGATAGCAGCATAGAAATGTATGCTACCCATCCCGTGAGTTGTCAACATCAGAGATCTTGACGACGTAGATGAAGACGACAGCATCAATGTACCATAAGCAAAATACCAATAGTTCTGATCACCATTCGAACAGAATTCTATCATTCCGTCGTTTTCTACGCTATCAGATATCTTAGTAACAAATCTGCCAATCCTCGTCCATTTTATCTCTCTATAGTCAGTGCCATATCTGTACAGATTCACCCAGCCTGCCTGCTGAATATCCGCTGCATGATACCCATCTAAAGTATCCGCATTCTTTGCATTCTTCGCCACGCCATTACTAAAATAACTACGCAGAGTAGCTATACCCGTAGCATTCGTACCTTCTGCAGTCTTAGCCCTCGATGTCTCGGCAGATATCGAAGAGTTTATGCCTCCAATTATTCCATCCAGAGTCGTCGAGTCATCGATCTTAGCCAAGAATGCCACAATCTCGTCCCATTTATCGATAGCACCATCCGAATCCTTGCCTGCTATAGCCGTATACCATCTATATGCCGTATCCCAGTTGGTCTGCTTGGCGGTTGTCGGTATAGAGTAGCCTGCAGCCAGCCCAATAGTAATATTTCCACTTGAGGTTACAGGAGAACCCGACACCGTAAGACCTGTAGGAACATTGATTCCAAGCGAAGTTAGATAATGCCCCTTTGGTTGATACAAATTGGCAGCATCCGTCTTCTGCAGATAATTTGTCAGCTGGTCGCTAACATCAATAGCCTCTATCTTGTCATAGAGCTTCTTAATACTCCAAGCACTGGCTATCTGAGACAGCTCATTGCCTGCAGTCGTCAAACTGATAGCATTCGCATACGTCAGCACCGAACCATTCAGCCCTCCACCGCCATCAGTTCCGCTACCAGCACCATAAGCAGTAATGCCACCTGTTGTATACAGATTCGCCAAAGTTTTGCCATCCTTGTCTCCTGCGATTCTGATAGCCTTATTTGTATTGTCCCATACAAGGTAAGCGCCACCGATTTTAAGATATCCTTCTGTAGCGAGCGAATCTATTCCGACCAAGGAACGAAAGTCTTTCTTCGCAATGAGATATTGCACATTGTCAATTAGAGTATTATCTGTTATTCCTGGTTTCCACACAGGTTCTAAGAAGGATAGATATACTCCTACATTTTTTTCGCTTATTATAAATGAAGCAGGATTAGCGTGTACATTACCTGTCTTATCCCACCATATTGCACCGTCTGCAAGATAACCACTTCCGTCGAATCTAACAAGTGATGTTGCATAGTCCGTGACAGCATTCTTACCTTCTATAGTATCTGCTATCGATTGCCCTGCACGAAGGAATGTCTTTTTATCAGCAAAAGCGCCTCCCCACCAGGTCGCAATACTCTCAAGTCCTTGGTTTTGTTTTGTCTCATCGACGATACCATTCATTCCACTCATTACAGCAGCGCCTTTTGCATCTCTAAGCACTATAGTGCTTGACAGCATGAGTCCACCTTGTATAGTACTATCTCCTTGCAATGCATTCTTAAGATACTTTAGATTATCATAATTAGTCACATTACCTAAGGTTATCGAGTAGATAGAACTCGTTATGTACGCATTAGCTATGCCGAGAGCATTATAAAAGGCACTATAAGCAGTCTGAAAATTATCGAAGAGAGTGCCAACACGATTGCTGATAGTTTTCTTGCCAGTATCATTTGATTCATTAAATCTCTTAGTAATATCATTAAGATAATCTACTAATTCCTTATGAGCGCTATCTAAGGCTTGTTTAGCAATCTTTAGATCTGTAAGTTCCTTAGTCTCTGCTCCTGTATCAGTTTTCAGAACCTCACTCCCAACAACCTCGTTATAAGCTTTCTCGGCAGCCGTATAGTCGTCTACCAAGCGCTTAATGTCTTGTTGCATCGCAACAATCTCTGCACCATCAACATAACCATCCTGTGTGTACTTATCAAAGGCGCTTTTGTTGTTGCTTACAGTATTAGAGAGATTCTGTAGCGATTCTTGTGTCTTAACAACAGCGTCTTGAGCCTTGTGAGCTTCAGTGTCGTCAGTATATTTAGACGACAATGTCCAATCGTTGATGTTAAACGCACCAAATGTTCGCCCTGTAGTACATCTCAATATGTCATTTTTGTACACACTTCCGTCTTGAGGATATGTTGCATTAACCCACAAGTCGCCTTCGTAGTAAGGAGGTGTAGGCTGCTGGCAAAACACTTTCATCTTACCATCTGCAGTTTCTTGCGCCTTGCTTGCTGTTTCAAGAGCTTTAGCTATATCGGTATCTGTTATTGCTAACCATTTATATATGTTGTTGTCGACCATGGCAAATCTATAAGCTTTGCCTGTAGACGTGTCGTAATATAGGTCTCCAAGATGTATATTCTTATCGCTATCAGTTTTCCACGCTACTGCAGGAACATTACCAAGTGTAGGAATACCTTCATAGAACCATGTTTCTATAGCTCCATCTATTTGATTTTGCAAGTCTGATATGATTTGTGATTTGCTAATAATATTATTAACTGCAGCCTCGCTCAATGTGTTATCCTCGATATACTTATCGATATTTTTACCGCCAATAGTACTCTTAACATCTAATTCTGCTTTTATTTGAAGACGTGGCTTGCCTTTACCATTACAATCTTGCTGAAATTTTACATAAGTGCTACCTTCATAGTTATTCTCTGCGGTAGGTCTGTCACCTATATACATATCTCCATATACATTAAAGAATGCCTTCTTAGAAGAATTATTCACTCCATATTCTACATACTCTTTCTTGTCGAATGAATAATTGTCTACTCCTTGATATAAGGTGATACTTGGAGCATAAGTACCAACAGAAGAGAAGAACATACATGTCTGTCTCTCTGGGTTGTCTCTATTTCCGCATTGATTTAAGACGTCACCCTTAGCTGGTCTATCGCTATTTGTTGCGCAATCTGTTACAGAAAGGTCTATATAATGATACTTTTTGCCATTCTTCTCTATTGCTTCATCGTCTCTGCCAATACACAGTCTCCACAAGAAGTGATTGCCCATCTTGTGGTATTTTCCATTGTTTAGATTGAAACTTTCCGAACGTATTAGGTCGCCTATTGCGAAGTCGTTACTAATTTCGTTGCCGTCGAGTTCTGCGAGAAAATAGCAACGATATGCCTCTTGTGAAACATCGTTGTATATTACGCTAACTGTCTGTACATCGTGAGCTGTCACACTTCCTGCAGGAGATAATATAACATTACCGCCTATAGTGGATGTCTTCTTGATCATCAACTCCTCGAAGATAGCTTTCATTCTTACTTCGAGATAATCGGTAGTAAGGTGTGTGTGTTCCTTGTCATCGACAGACCATTCTCCACCAGTTAATGACACAGAAGAGTAATCGCCTATTTTAAGACCTCGCAGAAAGGTAACTTCGCCAGCTGCTACATCTTCTTTGTCCTTACGCAAGAATGGCGCATTAAGGACATAATCTAATAGAGCAAGAAATGCCGAACCTATACGATTAGCTGTGTTGGCATGAGAGCCTCGTTCGTCGCGTATTTTAGTGAAGAGTTCACGTAGAGCAGAAAACTCTGATTGTATTGACATAGTAAAAATGGTGATTAAAAATTAAAACCTCCTTATCGTTCTATCTATAGTATTTTTGCCGTCGCTGAATAGCTGACTCAGATACGATGACACCAAACCATTATAAGTGGTACCATAATATGAAGCTTCAAATTCGTTCAGGCGATGGATAGAGTATAGATACTTCTTCGAGAACCAGTCACGCTTCTGTCTGTGATGTGGATTTGTCTTCCAGTCCTTCAGAAACTTGAGGTCGCCACCGTTATCATGCTTATATCCATTGCCCACGCCTCGAGCCACATATATACCATACTCAAGGAAATGGTGCTCGATGGTGGTAACAGGACCAGGATGTACCACACCTTGTATCGAGCGAGCCAATGCTCCTGTATCGTTTACGGGTGGAGTGAATTGCATCATTCGCTCACGCCATATATCCACCATAAACTGCTGCCACCCATCCAACCATTTCTGATGTTCGGCATCAGTCATATTGGGTTTAAGTCCATTCCGATTCGTCATAGCATATATCTATTGGTTCCTCGTTTTGTATCATAAAGTATAGTCCTGTCACTCCGTTATATGAATACCGAGGCAACTCGGATGAGTAGACATTATTCAACTGCAGGAATGTCAGTCGGTCGTCGCCAAGTTCGTCTCGATCGTGAAGCAGGCGAGAGTGAAACTGCCTGAATATCTGCCTGCATAGGTTCAACTTCTCTTCTCTGTCTATCATGTCGTCTATGCGATAGTGAGCCAAGATGAATATCGTATATACATCTCTACGGAAGTAGCCTACGCCATTCGAGAAGGTCTGTTGCGAGGTGGTATCATCCACCATGATGAAGTTCTGCTGCTTCCTGAAGTTCTCCATCACTCCCTGTATAGAGTCTGGACCAGAGCAGAGGCAAGGATAAAACTTATTGTCTTGTGCCAGTCGGCTCGACTTGGCAAGCTGTGTAAAATATTCGAGAGCTGGAAAAAGGTCTTTTGTCATGGTAATATGAATTATATGTTATTTATTCAAGTCTGGATACTTGCGTCTGAAGTCTTCTGCCTCCTTGGCTTTAGCATCGAGTTCTGTCAGCGCTCGCCAACAGTCCACACGTTTCACTTCGGCTTCCTTCGTCACGTCGCCATCTGTCAGAGCTCTAAGCTGCAGGTTTATCGACTGCAGTACCGACAGTTCTGTCACGTCGTCAGCGGTAGCCTTGCGGAAGAAGTTCGGAAAGGCTCTCGACATAACTAACTTGATATTGGCAAACCATGCTATTGTTGCCAGGCTTTCTTCTATTGTCAGACTCAGCTCGTCAGGTCGAGAGAAGTCGGGCTTGCGATATAGAAACGAGGCGAGCTTATCTATATGCTCCTGTTTCTTCGTCTCGTGGAATAGCTGATATTGCTGTTCCATACAGAGGTATTCACCAAAGCTGATGATACGTTTATGTTCGGTATCTTCCTGCAGAAGCGGATGGACCGCCTGGAGTCCTTGGACAACATCCAACCTATTGTCCATATCCTCCGTCGAGTCCACCCAGCTCAACTGCTTAAGAAATGAATGAATTTGCCACGCCTCTATATAGAACACCTTCAGCTTCTCGCCCTCAGGCTTATAAGCACACTTCCAGCCATAGCGGTTTTTCTCTATCACGCTGATGCCTGTAAAGCGCACAAACATATAAGTCTTAACTACCGTCATATCTGCAAAGGTTGCCATGAGGTAGAACACGTAGCGCAACTGTTCTTGAGTCAGTTCGCGCCACGACTGAGGAGCCTTTAATTCTATATTGATAGTCTTAGCCATTGAATACGAATGCTGATGAATCTTTAGTATTTTTGAAGCTCTCGATATGCGCAGCATCATAGGATGCTGTCTCTGGATATATAGAGTATATCTCAGGGTTCTGCTCCACCTCGCGCTCTATACGTCGATAGAGTGGGGTAGAGATGGCTGCTTTTCCGCTTACGTTCCATTTGTCTGTGAAGTCGCATATCAGCTGCAGTATTCCTGCATACGGTGTCAGCCTATCATGGTCATTGCATCGCCACGCATCGAGGATATCATCCATCTGTTCGTCTGATATTCTCAAGCGTAGAGTCTCGTCGGCATCGATGATAGCTCGCTGCATAGCCTGCCAGTCTTGATACGACCGTGCCTTGGTTGCCATGGGCGAAAAGAAGAAATAATTCTCAGTATAGATGTAGCGGATATAGTTCTTTGCCTGCATCGTCTTGCCCCATTCTTTAGATCGTAGCAAATCCACGGTCATAGCCCTTGCCCTGCATAGTGCTGTGCGTAGCTGTCCCTCGAGCGCATCCACTCTCTGCTTCGATGCAGGCGATATGGTGTCGTTTGACACAATGCCAAAGCCTGTAGGTGTCAACACCAGGTCCAACTGTCTGAACACCGAGAGAAAACCATCCACACATACCATTATCTTATAGTACTGCAGTAGTCTGCCATTCTCTCCTTCTTCAGCTATCCGCTTCAAGCCTGCTTCGCCAAGCAGATTGCTTGAGTAATTATCGTTAGCAATGTCTATTGCAGGCATCACACTTTCAAACACCTCGCTATGAGCTGAGCAACCTACTGGCAGCGCTTGCTCGAAGTCTTCTTTAGATATTGTTATCGTTGTCATTGCTATTGCTATTAGAATTAGTAACCTTCTTGGCATCTTTGTTCTCATCGAGAGTGGTGAGCTGTATCATTGGCACATCCACCGTCACCTTGTCGCTCCATCCGTTGTAGTGGAGTATCAGATGATATGGCTTGGTCAGTATGTCGTGGCATGGCTTCTCTATAGCCTGCTTCAGCGTGAAAAGCTCGCGCTTGTCGCTACCTGAATTGTTCATCTGACTCTTGCCTGGTGTGGCTCCCACCAGGTTAGGATGAATGCCGAAGGCGAAGCAGAGAGCATTCGAAGCTTCGCTCATATCGTCGCTCCAGTTACCGCCTTCCTTCTTGTTGGCATCGTTGAGTGGCACTATGCGCACCATTCTGTTCTCCTTGCCGTTTGGGTCTACATAGTATCCGCTAATCATAGCCTTGCCCGCGTTCTCGATACCTGTCACGAAGTCGATGATGTTCTGCTTCTCTTCCTCCTTGCGCTTTTTGCGTAGTGGCTCGTCTGATATTCCTTCGTTGTCGCAAACGTTGTCCCAATACTCTTCGTGCACTTCTATCTGTACTCGTGGAGCCGAAGTATTCTTAATCATATATCGTTTGCCGATACCGATTAATCGATAGATATCGAACCAGGCATCGCGGAATATCGAAGAGTAATATGGTACAGGGTACATCTGACAGCCTGGTGTTGCCATACGGCTCAATATAGCAAACTTGCGCTCCTTGGTAGGTTTGTTCTTGAGTCCTGTTTCCGGGTTTGGCAGTTTGCCCATACGCACCATCAGGTCGCCAAGCGGATTGAAATAGTCGAGCAATGGTATTACCTCAATCTTGCTTTCGTCAAAGAAACCGAGTCGCCAGTCGCCATAGAACACATGTTCCGACTTGCCTGAAGCTGTAGAACCTGCATATTCAAATCTGCAGTATGAGGCATCCTTGTTTCTTACCGTCACTATCTTAGTGCCATCCTTCGACAGGATGATAACTGTTACCGAGAAGAAGAAGAACTTGAAGTCGGTAACTTGCTCGAGGAACACCTCCTGTAGCGAGTTGTATAGACAGAAGTCGCGAATTTCTTTGTCGCTTACGTCTTTTCTTGTCTCTCTATCCACGAAGCGCACTCCCTGTCCATAGCACGACACGATGTTGAACTGCTGACATTGTGCCGTCACCATATTCTCCATCAGTTTCTTTCTCACCTCGTAGGGCAATTGGTCATTCCTGCCCCATTGCACATACTTATACTCTCGCTTCTTCACCACTATCGGCCTTACGCTCGATGCTCCTGGCTGATCATCATCATCGAAAACATTCATAGAGTCGCCACCATATTCTGAAGCTACAGAGTTGCCTTCCGACGACGAGCCTATTCCTGTAGGCACAATTCTATATTTGCGATAGCCGTCAGCATCTGCATGCGATGTAGGCTGCAGGGTATTTTTGTTTTTGCTCATAAGTATATTTTTTGATTGTTTATCTGTATGATGAATATCTGAGGAATAGTACGCAGCTCTCGGTTCTTAGGATTTTTCAAGCGCATAAAACCTTGTCGCCATGCCACATGGTGCACAAGCCAGCCCTTGTAATGGACAATGGCGCCTGTTTCGCCCTTGTAAGCGTATACGTCTACAAGCGCTCGATGCTGATATGCTTGGTCTATCTGGCGCAGCATCTCGGTGAAATGGATAGCTTTCATTCGAAGGTATTGTCAAAGGTGTTGTCGAATATTCTGCCTGCACGTTCCATATTCAGCACATTATGATTGCGCTGAGCATACTGATATGAGAAGGTGAATCGAGGCAGCGATGTAGGCTTGTTGTCGTATTCCGACTTCGAGTCTGTTATTATCACCTCTTTGCCCACGTTCGGGTTGCCATTCTTGAAGGTTACTATATGCACGTTCATCGAACGGAATAGCTCGTCCACCCAGTTTGCCATGGTGAACGACAGTATGCCTGTGTCGGCTTTGAACACCCTGGTTTCGGTAATCGCATAGTTGCGTTGGGTTTTGCCTATATACGCTTGCTCGCGTTTGTACGATGGCGCTATGGTGTGTGTGCCGGTACAATAGATTAGCTCCTCCACTCCGAACGAGTTGTCGAATACCAGAACTGGAGCGCAGTCAGGCTCATCAAAATCGATTGTGAACCGGAACGTGCGCTTTCCAGCCTGGACATCATAACATAGCAACGTCTTGCCTGCCATGGCAAACTGCTCTGCCGACACATCGAGTGTGGTATAGCGGTCGTTGCCTCCAACAGGCAATATCGAGAAAGATTTATTAGTGCCATCGTCATAGTAGGCTGTCGCGGTAGCCTTGTCGGTACCGATATAGTGTAGATATTCCAGGCGATGAAGACTCGTCACCTTCTCGCCCTCGAGCAATGTCAGATAGTGAGTCTCTATGAAGTCTTGAGCAGTAGTATTGATATCCACCTCGCTATATATGATATCTGCCTCCATGCTTTTGGTAGACATGATGGTCTCGTTGTCGGCATCCTGTTCGGCAATCTGTATCTTCAACTTCACCTTCAGACGCTTCTTGGCATAAGGAGTGAGTAGACGGTCGAGCTCGGCAAGCGTAATCACACCTGCCAGCGGATATAGATATTCCTGGTATACCTGTTCGTCGTCTACCGTCATCGTCACCATGGCGCGGTTGCCACCTATCGAGAATTCCACATCGGGAACATTCGATGATAAATATGTGCCAGATATAGATTGAGTTATTGTTATCATCCTTTTATTCTTTTTAGGCAAAGATAGACGATTCATTTAGCTACATAAAATACACAAAAAAAAGCAGCACTCTCACGAGCGCTGCTTCCCTTTGTGTGTATCCTAACTCTCACGAGCTTAATACTTACACCCCTAAAACTTAAGTGAATCATATTCACTAAACCAATGTTTATAAAAAATGTAAAATAAATGTTTCCTTCTTGTTATTCTATATGGCTATCGTAGTAGCGGTAAATCATCCATTTCAATCTACCGTCCTCTGTAGGTACGAGCGAATAGCCATGGTCCACCAGATATTTGCTCAACAGTCCTTTGCTGATGTCGTACATATCTGATAGGTCATCAATAATCTCAGTTGTCGACTTTGGCTCTGGGACATTCATCTGACCTGTGATATCTTTCCCAGGTAGCGGACTGCGCTTGTCGAAGTAAGCTTCGATATATTCGAGCTGCATTTTCTCGTCGTCTTCTTCTGTCATGATTCTATTGATTTTTTTAGATCTTTCAAATTCTTGCTCATTCTCCTAAGGTTAGAGGCTACATCCAGTCTGTGTGCTGCCTCCTCGTTGCTCATTATGTCGGGCGAAACGTCAAGATAGTCGTCCATCACATCGTCCAGTAGTTGTATCTGCACTTCCAATGTATCGATATCGAGCATTGGTCTCAGAAGATTAAGAGTCTGCTCGCTGAAATTATTATTGTTCTCCATTTTCTTTTCCTCCTTTATCTTTTTTGTTGTCGTTGTACAATGATTTAATAATTTCCATATCGCCACCATGGGCTTTGTACTGGCTAAACAGCAGCGCACGCTCATTCTCGAGCAACACGTTGTTGCGAGCATGCTCACTCTTCAGATGAGCCATTTCGCGGATGTGGTCGTTGTAAGCTCTGCGCTTCTTGTTAGCGAGGAACTTGTCATCCTGGTCGCAGGCTTCTATCGCTTTCAGGTATTTGTCCTTACTCTTCTTGCGGTCTGCAGCTACCATGGCTTGGCTCTTCGATATTTCCTCCGTTAGCGAGATATATCTTTCGTCTTCTTCCGTGCGAGCTCGAGCAAACGACTCGCGATTCTTATTCATTCGCTCACAAATATCCAAGAGCTGAGCCTGTAGTTCCTGCAGAGTGAGGATATTGAATGTAGGCATATTGTTAGTTGGCATGGCTGTCCTCCTTTCCTTCGATGATGGTTACTTTCTTTTTGTTTTTGCTAATCCAATCTTCGGCAGCAACAATAGCAGGCAACATTACTTCTCTAAATTCCTTGCTCTCCATAATCAATGAAGCCATTATGCCAGCAAGAATGCCCTTATTGCCACCTGTACCAAAACATGAGATTTTGCCTTCGTTATAGCCAAGGATGAAGAATCCACGCTTTTCGTTAGCGTCTTGCCACTTGCCGAGCTTCTCTATCACCTTGTTTAAACTATCGAAGCCTGTCATCATCTCTGCTGCTTCTTCCTCGCTAATCTTCTCGGCTGTAACCTTAGGAACCTTGATTTTCATTTCTCGCCTCCTTTCTCGTCACCTTTCTTAAAATCTTTGCTATTGAAGCGATAAACCACCCAGCCTGTGATGCCTGCAGAGGCAAAGGCCTGTAGAGGAGCAGTAGTAGCCAGGACAACCGTTGCCACCATAAGCAAGGGCACCACAAAACCTATCACGGCTACTGTCTGATTGTTTACTTCGAAGCCTGCCAATCGGCTATAGGCTTCGTTCTTTTTCAGCATAGCCAGCTGCACCTTCGCCTTGAGCTGGGCGCAGCTGGCTTTAATGCCTGAAAAGTTATCACTTGCAGCCTTGGCTGCACCATTCATGTCGAGTGCTCCTGGAGCACCAAACAAGGTAGTTTCGTTCTGGAAACTGATTGTTGTTTTTTGGTTTGTCATACCACTATTCTTGATCCTTGCAGCCGATATAAACGGGTGACGGCTGCACTCCCCGTTTTGGATCAAGAATAGTAGTGTACTCCGAGGAGAAACTAATTCACGGGAAGGCAGCCGTCATAATATTGTCTATATCCTTTATAAAAAAGAATAGAGTATGCGAACCGCGCAAAGGCATAAAAAAAGCCCGAGCAAGCGTGCCGAGCGAAACTGTCGCTCATCAGAGTAGATACAACTACCATCTTGATCCATGGGCAAAGGTAGACAAAAGGAGCGACACCACAAAGCAATTAGCGGAAAATATTACCGCAAAATAGCAAATTTAACATTTCCACATTATATATATAATATTCCCGATAGATGAGATGCTTGGTATTCTCCATTTTCGTAAGCTCACGAAAATGGTCGGTCCCACAAATGCGGCTATTCGTGTAAACCCTCACGGCTACTCGAATCAGCCATTTCGGCTATTCGCATCGTCCATTTCGACTATTCGCGTAAACCCTCACGGTTACTCGCCTTGGCAAACGATACATAAAAAAAAGCAAAAAGAGTATTATTATCAATACTTTTATGGCTAAATATTTGTATATTAGTATTATTTTTACTACCTTTGCATTGTCAAACAAAAGCTCTTTGATATGAGAAAGTACAAAGTATCTGAAGTCATCAAGCTGTTGGAGCGAGACGGATGGGTGAAAATAGCTGAGAAGGGCGACCACAAACAATTCAAACACCCGGACAAACCAGGCAAGGTGACAGTAAGAGGGCAGAAGAGCGAGGTGCTTAGCCAATTTCTTCTGAACAACATTTGGAAACAAGCGGGGTGGCGATAAGCGCCCCGCCCCTTTCCGAGGTTTGACTAAAAAAAAAGACAACTAACACCTATATTGATATGGAAAAGATTATAGTAGAAGTAAGATGGTGCGACCATAACTTTGGAGCCACATTATCAGACAACGTACCAGGAGCCATCGTCTTAACAGCCAAAACCTACGATGAACTGCAGAAAGAAGTGCCTGAAACACTCCAGTTTCACCTTGAAGGGATGAAAGCCGATGGCGATGAGATTCCGCAATGGCTCGCCGAGGGCGATTACGAGTTCGTCTACCACCTCGACACTGCTGCGCTCATACGATCGTGCGAGCGCTACGCCTCGCTTGCTGCCATTTCGCGAGCTTCCGGAGTGAACGAGCGACAACTAAGCCACTACGCCAATGGACTTAAGAAGGCACGCACGCAGCAGCGCGAGCGCATAATAGAAGGATTGCACAGAATAGGACGCGAACTGCTGTCCATATCATAGAGCATATTTGACAATCACAGTAAGCCCGACCGCCAGAAATGGAGGTCGGGCTTTTATATTTGTTAAAGAAAAAGCCCTCGATGCTTCACGCACAGAGGGCTAAAGAGTTCTTTTAATCATGAAACGTTGCGAAGTCAGAACTTGCAGCGGTCATGGTGCCGCATGGTCGTGCGGCGGTGTTGAATTAATTAAACAGTGACCATTTCAATATCCTTGGCAGTCGTCTTGATAAGCCCCTCCAAAGCTTCTGTAAAAGCCTGTTCGTTCTCACTCCTTAAAGCGTTCATCTCAGCGGATACTGCTGCACGCTCCTCGTCGGTCGTTGCCAAGCGGTTGCGCTCAGCAAGAGCCTTAATCTTATCCTTATAATCTGTCATAATAATATATCTTGTTAGGCAAGTACAATCGTCGTGGAGGTCGACTGATTGTACGGATACTTGCAAATAATGATTCTACGAATCAACATTTATTAAAAGCACTTGCAAAGTAACTCAAAAAAATCTGTTTCTACAAGTTTTTGCAATAATTTATGGTTTCTACCTATTGTTTTTGCTCGTTTTAATGCTTAAAACGAGCTATATAGATATATAAAAGCATGGTTTTTTACCTCTTTTTCCATAGCTGCAAAATTCAACCACCTTGTTTTCAATGAGTTATGTGGTTGAATTTTGCAACTTGCGCTTTCTGCTGTCTTTGCAGCACTACACCGCCCTACGCCAAGTTGGCAATTGCCCCTTATGCTCATAGCGGAATATGTAGCGAGATTTGCAACCATGTAAATGATTTTGTCTTGTCGCTCGTGGGCGGTTGTGCGAAACGTGAACATGGCAATTGCCAAAAACAAAAACGCCTCGAGACTGCGAAGTCCCGAGGCTGGTGTGCGTCTGTAAGCCAGCAGACGACTTGGTGTTCAATATGGGGCATTATCCCAAGCTTATTCAATACTATCAGCAGCCAAACGAATTCGGTTACTCAAATCTATCAAAGCACCTTTGAGTAGATACTTTTCTTCCTCAGAAAAATCCGTTGGTTTCTTGTTGCCATCAATGCCATTAAGTTTGTGGTATAGCCACGAATTACTTTTACCGAAGTAGCGCTTAGACAAGTCAGCCCATGATATGGATATGAGTATATCCTTAAGCGTTGACTTGATGGTGCTTGTTGTAGTTGGGGAAAGAGTCATAGTTGCCATAATAATATCCTTTCTTATTTTTGGAGCCTCGCCACATGGGCGAGGCTTGGGTTAATAAAGTGGTTCGTCGAGGAGTTCTGCCATTAGCGTGTTAATGAACAATCTAAGTTCTGGGTCTCCGTTAGGATAACTTCTCTTGTAGTTTCTAACATGCTCGATAAGTTCGAACTCCGCTTCTGTTAATGCTAATTTCCTTTTTGCTTTCATATATTATTGCTTTAATTGAACAATGCAAAGGTAATACTTTTATTCGTACTATGCAAATAAAATAATACTTTTATTCGTACTTTAACATAAAAAATAAATAAAGCCACCTACGCATCTGCGCAAGTGGCTTCGGTAAAAGATAATACTAATAACCAACTCTTATATAAGAGTTAACACATGACAATTGCCAAAAACAAAAACGCCTCGAGACTGCGAAGTCCCGAGGCTGGTGTGCGCTGAAAGCTCAACAGCGACTTAGTGTTCAATTAAACGGCGCCTCAGTAGCCGGAGCTTTAATATTGTCTGCAGCTTTACGTATGCGGTCGGCAAGATCGTTAAGCGCACAATAAAGTTTGTCCGCTTCTTCAGGTGTGAAACCACCTACACCACCATTGCCATCAATGCCATACATCTTTTGCTGAAACCACGATACTGACTTATCGAAGTACGTACGAGAAACTTCACGCCATGACACAGCAAGGTAAATGTCACGCATACGCTTCTTCCTGTCAACTATCTTCTCTTGTTTTTGTTTTGCTACTACTTCCATATTAATGTTATTTATATTATCTTTAAAAGCCCCGAGACCTTGAAGTCCCGAGGCTGGTGTGTGATAGAAAACAATTGTCTAACTTTAATTACTTCAAGCCAGACGAAGTGAACCGATACGTGAGCTTATGTCTTGCAGAGCATTATTGAAAATGCGTTTCTGTTCCTCATTCAAGGTGTAGACTTTGCCACGCACCTGTGTGCCGTTAATGCGCTGTGAGAGCCATGCTGAGCTCTTGCCAAAGTAATGTTTGGCAATATACGACAAGGGAAGCAAATGATAGTCCTCGTCACTTATGCGTGAACGCAAAGCTGCAACCTCATTCTCTATGTCTGTGAGCTTTTGATTGATAAACTCTTTTGCCTCTACCTTTACATCCTCATCAGCATGGCTTTCAAGCCATGTTAGAATTTCTTTCTTTCGTGCTTCGCTTGCTGCATCGTTATTGCCTGCAAGATTTGCATACTCTCTTAAAAGTTTCTCTGTTGCTGCCATATTTGTATTTTTTTTTGAGTCCTCTCACTATGGAGAGGACTCGGTTTTTACTTTCGCTTTTTAAGAAGCTTATTCAAATCTTCGAGAAGCATGTCAACTCTCTTGTTGATAACTTCATCTTCGAAATGAAGCACCTTGGCTACTTTCATGTAGTCTGCGATTTCTCGCTTCTTTCGGTCGATGTCTTTTTCTAATTCTTCATCCATAAGCTGAAATTTTAAAGTTTAACAATTTGTTTTCTAACACATTGCAAAGGTACATAAAATATTTGTTATGTGCAAATAAATACATAAATATTTTGTTATGTATATCAAAAAAAATAAATAAAGCCACCTACGCATCTCGCGCAAGTGGCTTCGGTAAAAGATAATACTAATAACCAAAAATTATATAAGAGTTAACACATGACATTATCCTCCATAAGTATTTGTGGTGCCACCTGCGCCTTGGAACACAGGCTTTGTCTCTGCACCTATGCAGAGCACGTCGAAGGCATCAGAACCATCGGTACGTGCTTCAAGCTTATCCTCCTCAGTCTCTGCCAGCTTCTCACCTCGCTTATCTTTCTTGCCATTATAGACTCCTGCAGAGGTAATGGAGATAAGCAAGTCGGGATTGTTATCTCTATTGATAAGCACCTGCAGATTACCTCTGCCACGCAGCATCTTATTGATAAGCGCATTCTTCTCGATGTGCCCCATCGGATTACCAAGGTAGACATCTCTGACAGCCCAGCCCATGGAGCGTAGCGACTTGAGAACCTCTCGATGTGGGTCGTTGTAGTGAAGTCCCCAGTTGGTGCCAACCATGGTGGAGTCGTAGTAGAATATCACCTGTCTGCGACGATGGAAGTGATAGTACTTGCTAAAGTCTTCGAGCAGCTCTGGTATCTTGCGCTCATACTTCACGAAGAATGATTTTATGATTCTTAGCTTGCCATCCTTCACTTGGCCAACCACGAGCCAGTTGATAAGGTTGTTGCTGTCGAAGGCTATGAGTAGAGGCAACCTGTCGTCGCAGTCGGCATCCATTCTGCAGTCGTTAGGTATGATGCCACCTTCAGCATTATCGAGAGTGTGGAGGTTGAGCACCGATTCGTTAGGAGCGGTATAGAGATTTATATCCTCACGCAAACCACCATAGAAGCCATCTGCAGATACTCCCACTCTCTGGCACATTATTGATGTGGCAAAGGTAAGTGGAGGCAAATCGCGCTTGGCTCTACGTATAAACTCTTCGCCCAGCAGGGCGAGGTTCTCGATACTTGAGTATTCCTTGTATAGTAGACAATTGGAGCGGAAGAAGTTGAGTTGAGCATTCAGCTCGTCGAGTCGCTTGCTTATAGCATCGTGGAGTTCTGGACGCTTGGCAAGTTTTTGCTTGAGCTTCCATATCTGGAAGATTATTCCCTCGATTACCTTCACAAGTTCAGGATCTTGCTTATCCTTATAAGAGAGAAACCACGAACCCTTTTTGGTAATAGGCATATCTGAAGTAATTGTCATGCCATGGTGGAGCGGAAAGTTCTTGAAGTACATTTCGTTTCCACGGTTGGCTTGAAAGGTCTCGTCCTTCAGCTGCTCATAGTCGATAAACTTTGCCTCGTCGATGATGAGATAGTCGAGCGACATGGAGTTGGAGGTGCCGCTACGATCTTGAGATATCACGTTGCACACGGAACCATTATAGAAGCTGATGGTATTCTCCCAGTTAGCAGGAGTGAAGATAGGAGTCTTCCAATGTAGGCGCTTCCATGGTTTTTTGCCAACTACATAGTGCAAGTCGCGCTTGAAGCCCCAACGCTCGAGATGAATAAGCATTGAGGGAAGTATATTGGTAAGGCAGCGCTTAACCGATGGTGCAACAAAACCGCCCATACTTCCAGGCATTCCCTGAAAGCACGACTGCAGACGACGTGCCTGGATGGCTCCTTTGCCCACACCACGCCCGGCAACAATCACCTCGTCGCGTGTGTTCATTGCCAGACTGTAGTATTGGGCATCGTTGAAGTATTGTCGATATGGCTGCTCTTTATTGTCAATCATCGTCGTCTATTTTATTCTCTTCTTTAATCTCTTCATAGTCTGCATCCTGCACCATGGTTGCAGAATAGCGCTTTTGTAAAGCTCGAATTCTTGCACGTAGGTCCGGAATACGCTCTATACCGAGAACTGTAGGGTCGTCGGTAGGCTCGAAGTTCTGAGGCACAATCTTGTCGAATTCAAGTTCTGGCTCATCATCCTTGTCTGTGCGATTGTTCTGTACCAACACTTTCGAGAGGGCTGCTATCGAGCGGTAGTCGCCAGCTCGACGTGCTGCAGCAATATCTTGCTCAATAGATTTGTTAATCTTCCACCGCATGAAGTCCTTGCTTGTTTGCTGCAGGTTGCCAAGCAAAACCTTTACGAGATGCAGATCCTCGTAGGCAAGCGACTTCGACACCTTGAATTGATTGATATCATATAGCACCAGGTCGTTGTCCAGCTTCGATGGGAACTGCAGCCAGTAGGCATATAATCCACGCAATCGATGCAGGCGCTGCAGCACACCCTCTGCGACACGGAGCTCGCGAAGTTCCGAGTCGTCGAGAGTGACATAATGAGCATATTGGTCAAGGTTTATCGGTAGAGCCATAATTATATTGTTGAGAAAACATAAACGTCGGCACGCTCAGCCTGCAATGATTGCAGACCGAGCGTGTGTAAGCCAGTACCGAGGTGGTACTGATAGGGAGCATCACTCAGCGGACGGAATAGAGAGTCCAGCTTCATTGAGTTTAGCTTTCAGATCATCGCCTATAGGAGCGTTATTGGCAGTAAGAATAGCGACACGCTCCTGAACCTTAGCAAGTAGCTTGTTGTAGTCAGCAAGCTCCTTGGTGTTTTCGTCAGACTCCAACGACTTCTGGCGAAGCTCTATGAGCTTGCCAATATTCTTGGTGATGTAAGAGCGAGCGTTGGTGATATCCTTGGCAATGTCTGCAGGGGTATCGCCTTCAGCATTTGTTTTTGCTCCAGCATCATCGGCAACATAGTTGTCGTAGCGCTCAAGCTCACTCTTGTACTTATACCATAATTCTTTGAGCTGCTTGAGATACTCGTAGCGGTCGCAAGGCTTATCAATGGTAAGCAGAGTATTGTAGAGCTGCTTGATGCGGAACCAGCGTTCACGGTTTTCTTTCCATACCGAAGCTACATCTTCAGGCAGAGTGTCGTGGTCGGCACGTATACCAGATGCTGCAGGCAGGAATTTCGCTTGTGCCTCTTCATCCTCAGCATTCTCGGCAATAAACTTAGCCTCTTCATCGATGGCAACCTTAACCTTAGGAGTAAGCTCTGCGCTTAGAACTTCGACATCTTGGATTGTCATCTCGTCAAGTCGCATACGCAGGAACTTATTGAGCTCGTATCTGATTTTGTTCTCGAAGTACTTAGGTCTTCGCATTATGGTCTGATACATAGCTCTGTTGCGAGTGAGGCGCAGCACCATCTCAGCACCTGCTACAAGAGAGTCGTGGTCGTGAGTTTCAGCAGCGAGCCACGTCTGCATATCTTCTGTGAATTTTTTGTCTATCATAATAAGAAATAATTAAAGGGCGGTCTTACGACCTTTGCATCGCATGACCGCCCAGGTAATATATATTGAGCCTATTGGTGAGGATTATCAGCAACAACGATTGGTAGACCTGTTGCACCAGAGATGTCGCCATCCTCTGTCTCGATCTTGCCAGGATAGAATGGTGCTGGATACTCGTCGTCGGCAACAGCCGAAATTGTGGTAGAGTTGGCATCTGTTGTAGCCTTGCCTGTACCCTGCGAAAGCGAAAGCTCAGGAGTGAATGCTTCAGAACCTACCATGCGAGCTTTGCCATTGCGCTGAATGAAGAGATATACCATCTCATCGTTGTTAGCTTGAGCAATGTAGCCGGAAACTTCCTCTTCGGTACCAGGGATTACCGCAGTGCCTGTAACCTTAAAGGTCTTAGAGCCGAATGATCCCTGCGATTCAGCCTGGAGTTCAGATTCGTTAGGAATAAGTCCTATCTTATGCCACTTCTTATCAGTTGCGAGTACGAAGTCGCCTGCATATTTAGCTACGTCGGCAAGAGTCTTCGGAGCTTCAGTGCCGATGGTTGGCCATGTCATAATATCACGCTTGGCAATACCATACACATAACCTCTGACACCTGGTAGAGATTTCTTACCTGGTGAGAAACAAATATCGCCGTATATAGAATTAGCAGAAGTACATTTAGTCATATCTTTATTGTTTTATGAGTTAATGATATGCAGACAGACGAGCAACGTGGCTCGCCTATCTGCTTGAGTTTACGCCTTCTTACGCCAGTAGCGGAGAACCTCAGGAGAAACACTCTCAAACTGAGTACCGAAGAAGTAGTTCATAATGAAGTCAACGTCGTAGTGGTTGGTGAGCGATGGCTTAACCAAGAACTTCTCATCTTCTGTCTGCTGGTTGAAGAGGAGATAGATGTTATTCTTAGGTGTGAGGAGGAGGAAGTCCTTTGGCACGTTTGCCAATGGAACAAGCTCGACATTGCTTGCTCCTTCAAGAGTGCGCTTATCGTAGCTCTGATTGTATGGCAACGAACCATGGTTGACCTGATATGCTTCGGTATACATATGATAGGTCTGGTCGGCCATAAAGAGTTTGAGCTGCTGTGAGCGAAGCTTAGCTGCAGCTGCAGCATCGCCTGCCTCTGACCAGTAGAAGTCCTTGATGACTTCCTCAGCATTCTCCTTGGTGATTGACTCTGTTCCCTCAACGAGGTTGCCAAGAGCTTCAGAGATGAGAACCTTAGCAAGTTCGTTGGTACCTGCAGCGTCAGCATCGAGGATAGTCTTGAATCCGTTGAACCACTTTGCAGTCTTCGAGGTGTCGGTACCATCATGCTTAGCGGTGAAGGCATTCATAAACATGTTTTCGCCAATCTTCTTAACGAGATAAGCGCATACCTGATTGACAATAGGCACACTCTTCAGACCATCGCCTTTGGTGATGTTGCTACCCCAAATAGACTGATAGATGGCATTAGGGTCAATACCCTGAACTATATTGCCAAAGAATGTTTCGAATACACGAGGGTCGATGTTTACTGCAGCATCTTCGTGCTTAGTCTTCGAATAGTTGCCAATTTCAGCTGATGCTGACATCTGAGAAACGGTCTCTCTGTATCGAATACCTGTGCGCACGTTGCAATGCTTAGCAAGAGCTGCCATGGCAAGGAATGGCATAAGAATGAAATCCTTGCGGTAGGTCTGGAAGGTCTTCGAGAGCTCGGAAGCTCCATATGTTACATTTCCAATTTTAATTTCTGCCATAGTTTACACGTCTTTAATGCTGTTATACATATCCTGTGCGGTGAAGCTGTTCTCTTCATTCGCAGGATTCTCGGTTGTGGTGGCACCTGCAGAACCTTTAAGATTCTGAATCTGCTCATCCTTCTCCTTTGACTCTTTCTGAGCCTGAGAGAGCTGAGCTTTGAGGTTGTTGATGGTATCGTCTTTATCTTTGACGGCTTGAGAGTTGGTTTTATCCTTCTCCTCAAGATCCTTCAAACGATCATCGATACTCTTCAGCTGCTCCTGAGTGAGAGTGATATTGCCCTCATCATTAGTCTGAAAACCGTCAATGGCAAGCAACGCCATGACTGAAGCAAAGATTTTAATCATTTTATGAGGTTGTTTTGGTGCGTGTTGGTTACGGAAGAGGTTCTTAAGCTGCTCACACGTCTTCTCGAGAAAGCTCGCGGTTGGATTGCCATCGCCATCAACAACTGACGAGATGCTTGGAGTAGCATCTTCTTGCAGAGTAGAAGGTAGTGGCGGTATACCTGCATCCTTGAATATGTTAGAATATGAGTTGACAAACTGATTGGTATGCTCGGCTGCAGCCTTCTCTGTCTCCTTGTCTTCACGTATGCTGTCAACAAGTCCGAAGTCTTTAGCCTGCTGAGCGCTAAGCCAATTGCCTTTCTTCATCTGAGCAAGACACTCGTCGATAGTCTTGCCTGTCTTGTCGGCATACATCGATGCCAGAACATCGTCGAAGGTCTTGAGCGATTCACGCTGAGCCTTGAGCTTCGCAATGTAGTTATCTATCTGTTCCTTGTTGCTCTGCTCGTACTTGTCGATGAGGACAGAAACATTATGAATAAGGAAGAAACTGCCTTTTACGATATCGATAGTCTTGCAGCCAAGCATGGCAATGGTAGATATCGAAGCATTCATACCAAAAGCATGAGCATGAACGTTGCCATGGTCCTTGAATGCCTGGTTTATCTCTAAGCCATCTTTCACAAACCCACCCAGAGAGCAGAAGCCGACATGTACTTCCTTGCCTTTGTTCTGATTGAGCACATAGCGAACATAGTCAGCAGAGCAGCTACCCCACCAACTACCAATTGTGCCAGATATTACGAGATTATATTCCATTTGACTAATTTTCTCGCAAAGTTAACAGCTCAATTAAGCTATCGAAAATACTGCTATTCCAATATATAATAAGGAAAATGACTGCTTTTATAGCTGATTACAACCTCGTTTAGCTGATTGTCTTTGACTGATTCAGGGCAGTTCTTCGTAATCTCTACAGTTGTATATGGTCTGCCTTTGAAGCCGACGAGTAGTTTAGTACCATCAATTAACGTAACCTTGAAGCCGAGTTGTTTAGGATATTGAGGAAGATTATCAGCCGTATACAACTTGATAGTCGTAGACACAACCATGTTGTTATCTTCTATTTTTGACTCAGACACCAGTGAAGGATGGCTTTTGACACAGATTTCTTGCCACTTGATATCTTGTGACAGTCTCACATGCTCATCTGGACAGACAATAGTACCAAGAATTTGATTAGAGTCGGCATAAGCTATCGACTTGACAATTTTGCTATACTTCATATTATATATAATGTTAGATGGTTAGATAATCATATCGAACGGTGGCGAACACTACGGCAAACTTTGTCCGCACGAATTATAGATTAATTAACGCTTTTTTTCTTGCGTGCGAGATTTCCTGCGCAAGTCGATACCTGCAGGGAGGTACGCTCTGCGCATACGCTGATATCTCATCTTGAGTGTATAATCATAATCGGTACTGATACCATTCGCCTCACACCAAGCACGAACAGCTGTCAACAAGGTGCATTGACTAAACTCCTTTGCCGACAAATCGCTCCATAGCTGTAGGCGAAAAGTATTCTCGATAAATTCTGCCAACAGTTTGCAGCCATGGTGGGAGAGATAGTTGTATGTAACTACAGGCTTCTGCTTAGAGTCAGGTATACAGATGGCAACCTCGTTGCCACGTCGCAGAACTGGAGTAGCAGTAGGCTGAGGAATAAGGAGACGACGGATGCAAGCATTCTCTGCAGATTGAGCAGGGAAGACTACTGGATTGCCATAATGGTAATGAAGCCATTGCGCCAAGAATGGTTTCATCTCAAGATAAACGAGGTACTTAGACATGTGGTGAGGTTTAGAATAGATTGTGTTCGTAAGTTCCTTGCAAAGATAGGGGTTTTATATTAAATAACCTACTTTATAAGGATATTTCTTATTTTATTAGTCTTCTCTTTCTCTCTCTGTCTCTCTCTTCTCTGAGTCTGATATGATTTGCTACGAAAAGTTTGTGAGAATGTGAGAATGGGGAAAACCGCTCAAAACCTTAGTGTTTATGCGACTTTGGGAGAATTGCAACTTACTAATCACATTTTGTGATAGCAAAAAAAGTTTGTGATAAACTATATAGAAGGAGGGCATCGAGCAGCTTATCACAACTTTGAAATTTTTGTGATAGGTTTGTGATGCAAGTTTGTGATAAGTTTGTGAGCGCTGAAACCCCTTTATTTACTATGTTTTTTGTGTTTTTCAAACTCCCTGTTACAAAATCACAAAGTTTTTGTAGTAAAAATGAAAGGGGGAAGGGGGATGGCAAAGACGGCATGCCGTGGTAAAATATGCTTTGTCAATAAAAGTGACTTCGGATATTTTATCGGCTGTTTGTGGTAATGAAAAAAAGCGGTGCTGCAGATATTACTCCACAACACCGCACATTTGCGAATATGAATATGATTATGACTAGAATGGTTCTTCAGAGTCTCTTTGACTTTCGAGATACTTGGCTTGCTCTGCAGCCTCTGTAGCTTCTGCAGCTTTGGTTGACTTCAGATATATCATATCCTTGGTCTTCTTATTGCCTGGAGTAATCTCGATGCTGTGCTGAATACGCCCAGAGCTATTGCATAGTTCTTCAGGGTTTAATGCCTCTATCCATGGACAGAGACTGGCGAATGCCTTAAGCTTACGAGAGAAGCTTTGCATGGTTATCTTGTTAGTGTTGGCAAAGCTACGATATTCGTCGAATACCTTGTCACGCTGAAGAAAGGTGTCCAGGTTTTCGCTATCCTTAGCGAAATAACCATAAGCCCAGTCTTCGAAGTTCGTTCCCATCTCTGCCTTGAATTTACGCTTTACGATATTAGACATTGGTGGCATGGGTTTGATGGGTTTGTCGCTTATAGATAGGTAGAAGCGACAACATTGAAGCCAGAAGTTGATGTCGTCCATCCATTCGGCTTCGCTATAATCTTTGGCGTATAGAGTTTTATCGAAGTCGTCGTAAATGCTGCGAGTCTCGAGATAGTCGTTATCTTCAGTTTTTTGATGATAATAATCAGAGAATACCATATATATTAGACGAGCCTCGGATGATGGATCAAAATCAGAAGGCACGTAGTTAGTCGTAAAAGCCAACTTCGGACTGTCCTCAAATGGAATAGTGAACGATTGATTGTTCTTTGGATTTACAGTCATATCGCTCGTGATGTTATCGTAGAATAGACCCGTGTTGAAGTATCTATCACAGTCATCGAAGAGGAGCATTTGTGTATGCTGATTCACCTGGTCGAACACGTGAGGGTTATCCATTAGTTTAGGATTACGACCTGAGAGCTTTATGGTCTTCATTAGCATAGACAGAACCTTGAAGAAAAACGACTTACCACTTCGTCCATTACACTCGTTTTCTTCGCCTATTTTATTGTCCATTGCCATAGGTGCCCAAGCTCGCTCAGGAGACTTGAAATGATGCATCATATAGCCGAATGCAAATATCTTATTAATAAGGTTTGCTTTTTGTTCCTTAATCTCTTCAGGTGTGAGACTAACGCCCTCGATATCGAAAGGATGCTGAGCATGATACTTATTCATAGCATCGAGATTGCCATCGAAAGCATATTCCATTTCCTTACGCCAGTAGATACGGCTGGTATTGATGAGATATCCAAAGAAATGACTTTTCACATTTTTGATTTTGATATCGAAGATGTCTTTGTCTTTGTCATCTTTGGTTCGGATAATTTCGAATGCGTCTTCTCCTTTCTTGTATTCGTGTTGGATTACATTATTCTCCCACACATAGTTATGCAGGTCGTCAGAACCTGGTGTATACTCTCGTATGCCATCATCATCAGGTGATGTTGGCTTGGTAATCTCGATAGTCTTGTTAGGGAAAAAGAAAAGTTGGCTCTTAGCTGTATGAGACGTAAAGTCGAGGTCAATCTCTTGCAATGATTCAAGACTGGCTGGAGAGAATTTAGGAGAGTTGAGGATTAAGTTAAGAACCTCAAGGTCTTCATATCTCTCACGAACCCACGAAGCTGCAAATTCTCTGATATCCTTAACGGTGATACGCTTCACAATATTACCTTCAAGACGAACATATTGAGTAATGGTTGAATTCTCGTCATGCAGAGCATAGAAACCATTCAGCTGAAGGAAATTGTAGAGATATACAGTGTTAATCTCGTGCTTCAGCTTTCCGTCCTTGTTACGATAGCTAACCCAAAATTTAGCAGGCATAGCCACCTTGAGTAGATTGTTGAAGTCTTTTTTATCTCGTCGAATCTCCATCCAGTCGCGAAGATCCTTGCGCGAGCGACCTCGGTTGTCCTTGTATGTGCTGAGCCAAGAAGGTAGCCATACTGTACGGATATCGATGAATCGAAGTGCTAACTCTTTGCCTTTGCGTCTACCTGTATCATCGATGTCTGGTATATTATACAATACTTCTACATACTTCATTATCTCTTTATATTCCTCTACAGATAGCTTGTAGGTCTCTGAATTAAACCATAGAGGATAATATCCCATGGAACGGCAGCAGAGGGAGTCACGCTCACCTGAACATATAACAGCTTCAGGAAGTTTCTGCTCTCGATATGGCTGCTCATCGCCATGTGTGCTCTGCCATTCTTGCGCAGCCTCTCTATTGAACTTATGATAAGCATCCTTAAGTTCTGAGAGGCCATTGATATAGAGACGTGGCTTTTTACCTGCCGGAGTGTATGAAAAGCGGAAACCTTTATCGCAATTAAAAGGTTCATACACCTTATAGAATTTCTCTTCAGGTTTGTCGCCTTCAGCTTTCTTGACAAGGCATTCGCGGATAAATATTGGATAATGGTCGTTGGAGTATTTGATAGTAGCCTTGCGGTCTTTAACGTTGCTTATCCATTTAACAGAATGCCAATGAAGAGCATCGACATCAGCTTGCGTTACCTTCGGACCAAGCGTCTTGAGTTCAAAATCCGTAAACTTTTCATTGAGCTCGAAGTTACGAGAACCATCCGCTTCGTCTTGGTTAGCGTCACGCTGCCTGATATCTGGGCGGTTTACACTACGGTCAAGTTCGTCGCGAACACCATATTCGGCAGCGAGCTTGAGTATAGCTGCACCGAAGTCAGATCTGTCGTAGTTGTTCTCACGCATATATATATCGATAGCGTTTTCAGCGTGCCCTGAGTCTCCAAAATCAGTTACTTGCCATATTGTGCCATATTTAGCTGAGTTGTGTTGACGTAAGGATGCTGAAGGCGTCTTCTCGTTCTCTCGTATGGCGAAGTGCTTATTCTTATTCTCTACACACTTCTTAGCTTGTGGGTAGATGTTTAGAATAATATCCAAACCACCATTCGTAGCGTTCAATATCTGTTCAACTGTTATCATAATCAAATTCTTTTGTGCAAAATTAGAATGTGCCGTATCGAGGACAAAAAACGACAATTATACGGCATTGTATATCACAGAAACACAAGGTCACTAACCTGCGGTCTTATCTGCGGTAGTCGCTTCAAACATTATCTTTGTAAAATCGTCGGATATTTTATCGGCTGAAGGGTGATTCATTTCTGACCATGGAACTTTCTTGGTTACTTTAACAATCATTGCATCTTCGACGGTAATTTCTACATCAGAGCTCCAATTTTCTACAAGTCTATATGCATATCCTTGTTCGTCCCAAAAGATGTAGTCGCCAATGAAGCAGGCTGCATCATCGAACTGTTTGATTTTGCCATTAATACCAAGCAAACAACCATTGCTGTATTGTTTTATAGTGAAGTCTGGAGACAGGTTGCCAATTTCCTTCATCTCTTCTACAAACTGTATATATTCATCAATTGTAATCATATTCGTAATGTTTTAATTAGTTATAACCAACTTTTATTAGTATAGATTGCTGCCACCAATCCCCACAGACATTTTCTGTGGGGGCATCATTTGATTATGGGCAGTTCTAAACAACGTTAATCTTACATTTTACGACTTCTGAGAATAATGTTATAAAAATGCGTATGATCTTTCTTGTTAATCAGAAGTGCTATATTTCGTACTCCATGTTCCGCTTGGCATACAGTCATCGTATATTGTCGAGGTTCTCGATCAAGAATTTCATATAGATATCTCAACCCTACAGCACTTACTGCTTCGCATAGCGTTTCTTGCATATTGTATTGTTTTAGAAGTTCATTAATTGTAGATGTTTAATAATCCCTCTGCAGTCTTTAACTCCAAGTTTACGCTTGATGCGGAAGAGCTGCACCTTTATAGTATTAAGATTCTTGCCTAATTCTTTTGCTATTTCCTTACACGTATACCCATCGACGTATAGCTTGGCAGCTCTTGTCTCTTCCGGAGATAGGTTGACCACACTTTTAGGTTTACAAATTACATTTTCATCGGGACAAAAACCTCCACGTAGAGGACATTTTACTTCTTCAAAGTGTAGCTTTCTGCCTTCAATATCTGCAGTAAGCAAATCGTGCTCACCAAAGTTGCAGCGTATAAAGCGCTCAAGCATCTTGAAGGTTCTGTCATTCATAGTCCCTTTATTCTTGCTTACCTGGTATAATTCTGCCAGGCGAGCGTAACAAACAGGGAAACGTTCTTCTACAATGGAGAGTAGGGGATGAATCTCTGTGCTGAACTTGGTTAACTTTCGTTCATCACCTCCATTTACACTATAATACACCTTACCATTTGGTGAGGTACGGAACTCTATCTCTTCCATAAGCCTTCTTCTATTACCACTTGGATCGTGACTTCCTCGAGCTTGTTTAATTTGCTGTTTGGCTTTTTTGCCAGTTTTCTGCTAATAGTGTTTGCTTTCATACCGTATCTTGTTGATAAATATAAAAGGAACTGGCTTTTCTCTTTTTTAGAGAGATTCTGATAATAAACCATAGGGTTTACATTTTCGGATTTTCCCATTTTTCTCTTGTTTACGTCAAATGTTATTGTTAACTTTGCGACAAAGATAAACATAAATAACCAAACAATCCTACTTTATTAGGAGAAAACTTTCCTAACAAAGAAGGATTTAACCTTTATTAAATATGCGTTACGAAAACAACATTATTAAAAGCGCGAGGGTTAAAGAACTTCTGCTTAAGACAGGAATGAGCATTACTGATTTCAGTAAAAGCTTGTGGGGAGCAAAGAGTCATAATAGTTTGAGCTATTTCGATGCCAGACCAGACGTTAAGGTTTCAACATTGGTTAGGATGGCAGAAATCTTAGATTGCTCGATAGAAGATATCCTTATTAAGAAGGACGGTAGCTCGGACGCTCCGACAGTAAACGGATATCACAACATCATTAATGATAACTATGTAAATACAGATGTTACTACATTGAGGGCTGAAATAAAAGCACTAAAAATGGTCATCGAAGAGAAGAATAAGCGTATTGAAGACTTAAAAAATACTAATGAAGCTCTCGATAAAAGACTTGATATGGTGCTCCAGCTTGGACAAGCGAGAGACGGAAAATAATTAATAACCTGTGATGAAGTCAAACAATGCTATTTCTAAAATTTGGCAAAGTTGGAAAATTTATACATTTTTTCCCAATCTTGCCTCCGCAACTATAATGTCCGAAAGCTAATGTAGATAAGCTTTCGGACTTTTTCGTTTATATACTCGGACGCAATTGAGACTATTTTTATATTAACGACAATACGAACAATTAACGACAATACGAATAATCCGACAAATAAAAAAACTCCGGCTATTATTAGTCGGAGTTAAAAATCTTTTTTATAGTGCCTGTGGGCGCCGGAGCCTCCCATATTCACTTTAGTGTTGCAAAGATACATAAAATATTTCTTGTGTGTATGAAAAATCATAAAAGCTGTCTCTTATACACATCTGACGCTGCCGACGAACTCTAGGGTGTA